>Ga0315910_10002607_pt1 | contig 15716 bp, 16 predicted proteins | sample EdamamesoilMG_FD_204470 | JGI IMG/M metagenome (GOLD analysis project Ga0315910, IMG submission 204470) | Garden soil microbial communities collected in Santa Monica, California, United States - Edamame soil | ecosystem: Environmental > Terrestrial > Soil > Garden | place: USA: California... | reverse complement strand
TTCTGCACGGCCTCGACGATCTGCTTCCTGCAGTGGCCGGCGTTGACGCACCACAGGCCGGAGGTGCCGTCCAGCAGCTTGCGGCCCTCGGGCGTGTAGTAGTACATGCCCTCGGCGCGCGCGAGCATGCGCGGCGCCTTCTTGAACGCGCGGTTCATGGAGAACGGCATGAAGTACGGCGAATCCTCGAGCGTGGCCGTGGTGCCGACGGCCGGGGTGACAGATTCGGGGCGGGCTCTTTCGTTCATGGCGGACTCCTGACGGGGCTACCGCCGTATAGTAGCGCGCCCCCGGGGCCCGGGCATACACTGCGCCGCAGTACAGGGCCATGAGCGACCGGAAACACGAGCGCGATGCGGCGGTCACGCAGGTTGCGGCCGAAGCGCCGCTGCGCGCCAAGCCGACCTCCCCGCCATTCCCGCCCGAGATGGTCGCCCGTGTGGCGTCGGGGCGGGACAAGCGGGTGCTGGGCGATCTTTTCGGACTGACCAATTTCGGCGTGAACCTGACGCGGCTTGCGCCCGGCGGGCAGTCGGCGCTGCGACATGCGCACGGGAAGCAGGACGAGTTCGTCTACGTGCTCGAGGGCGAGCCCACGCTGGTCACGGACTCGGGCGAGACGCTGATGCAGCCCGGCACGTGCGCCGGATTCAAGGCGGGCACGGGGGACGCGCATCACCTCGTCAACCGCACGGACAAGGATGTCGTCTTTCTCGAAGTGGGCGATCGAAGCGCCGACGACTCGGTGACCTACCCGGACGACGACGTGGCCGCGGTCTACGGCGCGGACGGCAAGTGGCAGTACCGCCGCAAGGACGGCACGCCCTACTGAACGAGCGCGCGCGACAACGCAACGGCCGCGACGCCGACGAACATCGCGAGCAGGTCGCTGCGCCACAGGCGCATCGCGGCGAATGTGGCCGCGAGACCCACGATCTCGGCGATGCCGCTGCGCAACGCGGCCGGCGTCACGATCCCGATCATCACGGCGAGCGGCGCGGCTGCGAGCGTGGCGCGCAGCCGCGGCGTCACGGTGACGAAGCGCATCAGCCAGAAGCCGCCGGCGCGGCACGCGAACGAAGCCAGCGCGAGCGCGACGAGCAGCGGCAGCAACTCGGCCCGCAGCGTCATGGTGAATCCTCATGGCGCAGCCAGGCGGTCAGGCCGCCGGCGAGGCCGGCCGCCACGAGTGTCCAGCCGCTGGGGGCGAGCCGGTCGAGCAACGCGGCGACGACGGCCGCGGCGAGCGCGGGCGCGGCATCCGCGCGCGACTTGAACAGGTCCATGGCCATCGCCGCGCAGAATGCGGGCAGCAGGAAGTCGATCCCGAGCGTGCGCGGATCCGCGATCCAGTTCCCGGCGAGCGCACCACTCAGCGTGCCCGCAAGCCACGGCAGGTACATCGACACGCCCGAACCGAGGATGAACGCCGCATCATGCTCGCCTTCCGCGTTCGCCTTGGTGGACATTGCCCAGTTCGCGTCGCCGAGAAACCACAGCGTCGCGTAGGCCTGCGCCGGTCCGCACTGGCCGAGCCAGGGGCGCAGCGATGCGCCGTACAGCAGGTAGCGCGCATTCAGCATGAGCACCGTCGCCATGCCCGCGAGAATCCCCGCGCCGGCGGCAAGGCCACCGACCGTCGCCGCCTGCGCCGTCCCCGAGTACACGAGCACGCTCATCAGCGTAGCCTCGAGCGCGGACAGGCCCGCTTCGCGGCCCATGAGGCCGAAAGTGATTCCCCAGACGAAAATCGCCGCCCCGATGGGCAGCGCGCGGATGAAACCGCGCCGGAAACCCGCCTCGGTGAAGGTAACGCTCAGGGTCCGGCCCGCTCTCCTGCTAGCCCGGCCAGGCGACGACCTTCTGTTTCTGCTCGCCCAGCCCCTTGATTCCCAGCGTCATCACGTCGCCCGGCTTGAGGAACACCGGGTTCGGCTTGATGCCCAGTCCCACGCCCGGCGGCGTGCCGGTGCAGATGACGTCGCCCGGCAGCAGCGTCATGTAATGGCTGACGTGCGAGACGATCTGCGCGCAGTTGAAGATCATGGTCTTCGTGTTTCCTGTCTGCATGCGCTTGCCATTCACATCCAACCATAGGTCGAGTGTCTGCGGATCCTTGATCTCGTCGGTGGTGACGAGCCACGGCCCGATCGGGCCGGCGGTGTCGAAGCCCTTGCCCTTGTCCCACTGGCCGGTGGCCATCTGGAAGGCGCGCTCGGACACGTCGTTCACCACGCAATATCCCGCGACGTACTCCAGCGCCTCCGATTCAGAGACGTATTGGGCCTTGGATCCGATCACGATGCCGAGCTCGATTTCCCAATCGAGCTTGGTCGAGCGCTTGGGCTGGATCACATCGTCGTTCGGCCCGCTGATGCAGGTGGTGGCCTTCATGAATACGATGGGCTCGGCCGGGATCGGCATGCCGGCTTCCTTGGCATGGTCCGAATAGTTCAGGCCGATGGCGACGAACTTGCCGATGCCGACGAAGGGCACGCCAAGGCGCGGGCCGTTGGCGACCACCGTCAGGCTCTCGGGCTTGATCTTGGCGAGCATTTTCAGCCCGCGCGGCGAGAGTTCGTTCGGGCCGATGTTCTCAACGATCTTGGAGAGGTCGCGCACGCGTCCCTCGCCATCGACCATTCCCGGCTTCTCGAAGCCGTTCTTACCGTAGCGGCACAACTTCATATCGTCATTCCCCCGTCGATCGAATACATGTTTCCGGTCGCAAAGCGCGACTCGTCGGACGCGAGGAACACCAGGATCCCCGTGATGTCGTCCACCGTGCCAAGCCGCCCCATGGGCTGGCGCGCGATGAAATCCTTCCTGGCCTGCACCGGGTCGGCGAAGGCGTTGATGCGGTCGCCGAGCGATGGCGTATCCACCGTGCCCGGCCCGATGCAGTTGCAGCGTATGCCCTGCTTGACGTAGTCCGCGGCAATCGACTTGGTCAGGCCGATCACGGCCGCCTTGGTGGCGCCGTAGACAAAGCGGTTCGGCAGGCCTTTCACGCTGGAGGCGATCGAAGACATGTTGATGATCGAGCCGCCGCCCCTGCTCAGCATGCCCGGCAGGAAGGCCTTGCTCATCCAGAACATGGAGCGCACGTTCAGGTTGAAGGCGAAGTCCCAGTCCTTGTTGCTGCAGTCGAGGATCGTACCGTGGTGCACGAAGCCGGCGCAGTTGAAGAGGATATCGATGGCGCCCACCTCGGTCGCCGTCCTTTGGATCGCCGCCTCGTCAAGAACATCGAGGGTTTTTACCCTCAGTTTTTCTTTAGAAAGATCCGAAAGCAACTTCCCGTTCACGTCCGTCGCCCACACGGTCGCCCCTTCGCGAGCGAAGGCGAGCGCGGTCGCCCGCCCGATGCCCTGTCCGGCGGCGGTGATGAACGCGGTCTTTCCTGCAAGCCTGCCTGCCATCGCTTACCCGCCCCTGGATGAGTGTGTGCCGCGAAGGGCGCGAATTATATCGCCGCGCCGCTCTTTTCGTCGAAGAAATGGACGCGCTCCGGATCGAGCGCCATGCGGATGTTCTGGTGCGCCTTGACGCGCACCGCCGGGTCCACGCGCGTCACCATCGCCGCGCCGCCGGCGCGGAAGTTGATGAGAATTTCATTGCCGAGCGGCTCGACCACGTCGACCGCCGTGTCGAAGCTGAAATCGGCGTGATCCGACCCGTTGGCCAGATGCAGCGCCTCCGGCCGCATGCCGAGCGTCGCCCGCTTGCCGCTGTGCGCGCGCACGGCTTCGACTTTCTGCGGCGGCACCTTCAGGCGCAGGCCCTCGGCGACCGCCCACAAGGCGCCGCCGGAATCGCTGACCGTTACCTCGACGAAATTCATCGACGGCGAACCGATGAAGCCGGCCACGAACCTGTTCGCCGGTTTCTCGTACAGTTCCAGCGGCTCGCCCACCTGCTGCACCCAGCCGTCCTTCATCACCACGACACGGTCGCCCAGGGTCATCGCCTCGACCTGGTCGTGGGTAACGTAGATCGCCGTGGTCTCGAGACGCTCGTGCAGGCGCTTCAATTCGACGCGCATCTGCACCCGCAGCTGCGCATCCAGGTTGGAAAGCGGTTCATCGAACAGGAACACTTCGGGATGGCGCACGATCGCGCGCCCGACGGCGACCCGCTGGCGCTGCCCGCCCGAAAGCTGCCGGGGCTTGCGCTCGAGCAGCGCCTGGATGCCGAGGATGTCCGCCGCCTCGCGCACCCGCTTGTCGATCTCGTCTTTCGGGTACTTTCGCATCTGCAACCCGAAAGCCATGTTCTGGTACACGCTCTTGTGCGGATAGAGCGCGTAGTTCTGGAACACCATCGCGATGTTGCGGTCCATCGGCGGCAGGTCGTTCACCACGTCCGCGCCGATCAGGATTTCGCCCGAGGTGATCTCCTCCAGGCCCGCCACCATGCGCAGCGTCGTCGTCTTGCCGCAGCCCGAGGGGCCGACCAGCACCATGAATTCCTTGTCGCGGATCTCGAGATTGACGTCCTTGACGGCGTGAAAGCCGTTCTCGTAGTTCTTGTTCAGATTGCGGATGGTGACGTTTGCCACTGCGTTCAGCCTTTCACGGAACCGGTAAGACCGGTGACGTAGTATTCAACGAAGAATGAATAGACCAGCGCGACCGGGACCGAGCCGAGCAGCGCGCCCGCCATCAGCTGGCCCCAGAAGAAGATGTCCCCGCGGATCAGTTCCGACACCACGCCGACCGGAACCGTCTTCAGTTCCGCCGAGGACATGAAGATCAGCGCGTAGATGAACTCGTTCCAGGACAGCGTGAAGGCAAAGATGCCGGCCGACAGGATGCCCGGGATCGCCACCGGGAAGATGATGCGCATCATGGCGCCGAAGCGCGTCGCGCCGTCGATGCGCGCGCACTCCTCGAGTTCCTTCGGGATGGTCTTGAAATAGCCCATCAGCAGCCAGGTGCAGAACGGGATCAGGAAGGTGGGATAGGTGAGCATCAGCGCCCAGGGAGTATTCCCCAGGCGCATGTCGCGGATGATGTCGGCGAGCGGGATGAACAGCAGCGTCTGCGGCACCAGGTAGGTGATGAAGATGATGGTGCCGAGGAACTCCGAACCCCTGAATTTAAGTCGCGCCAGCGCGTAGCCTGCGAACATGCCGCAGATGAGGGAGATGATGGTCGACACGATCGCGATCAGCATCGTGTTCCACAGCCACTGCGGGAACGCCGTGGTCTGCATCAAGCCCTTGAAATGCTCCAGCGTGGGCGCGAGCGTCCAGAACGGCGTCGCGTTCGCCTGCCGGAACGTCCGGTAGAGCTCGCCATCGGGGCGCATCGAGGTCACCGCCATCCAGTAGAACGGGAACAACGTGAACAGAATGAATACCGCCATCGGGATGTAGAAGTAGACCCACTTCTTCCATTTGCGCTCGATGACCATGGCTCAGTGCCCTTCCATGCGCTTCATGTAGCGCAGCTGGACCCAGACCACCGCGAACAGCACCGGGAACATGAACAGCGACAGCGCCGCGCCCTCGCCCAGCAGTCCGGAGGCGACGCCGATCTGGTAGGCATAGGTGGCGATCAGATGCGTGGAGTTCGCCGGGCCGCCGCCGGTCAGCACGTAAATCAGCTGGAAATCCGAGAACGTCTGGATCACGGAGAACACCACGACGACCAGCGTCACCGGCATCAGCAGGGGCCAGGTGACGTGCCAGAAGCGGTTCCATGCGTTCGCGCCATCCAGCGCCGCCGCTTCGTGCAGTTCCGGGCTGATGGTCTGCAATCCGGCGAGCAGCGTGATGGCAAAGAACGGCATGCCGCGCCATGTATTGACCAGCACCGCGCACCACATCGCCCAGTCGCCATCCGACAGGAACGGCAGGCGGTCGGTGATCACGCCGCTGTGGAACAGCACCCAGTTCATTACGCTGAATGTCGGATCGAACATCCAGCGCCAGGCGAACGCCGAAAGCACCGTCGGGATGATGAACGGCAGCAGCATGGATGCGCGGATGATCCGCTTAAAGCGGAAGCTGCGGTTCAGCAGCAGCGCGAGCCACATGCCGAGGATCAGCTTGAAGATGGTCGCCCAGAACGTATAGAAGAAGGTGTTCTTGAACGCGGATTGGAAAATGGTGTCCGCCCAGGCCTTGCTGAAATTGGCCAGCCCGACGAACTCGCCGGCCACGCCGACGCGAATGCTGGTGAGCGAATACCACAGCGCCATCACGAACGGATAGGCGATGAACAGCACCAGGATCAGCACGCCCGGCGCGAGCAGCGCCGAGGCGAGCAGCGTCTCGCTCTCCAGCATCCGGGTGAAGTGCGAGACGCGACCGCGCTCGGCGGGGGCCGCCATGCTGGCGCCCCCCGCTCCGGCTACGACGGGATCCTTCAAGGCCGGTCGATCAGGTGTAGATCTTGCCCAGCTCGCCGGCGGCCCACTTGACCGTCTGCTCCGGCGTCATCTTGCCGCCCGCCGCCTGCGCGTACATCACGGTGACGATGTACTTGTTCCAGGCTTCCGCGGCCCTCTTGTCCGGCGTCCCGCCAAAGCCCATCGCGCGCTTCTGGTTGTTGGGCGCGGTCTTGAACGGCAGCATGACCGGGTCCTGGTTCCACATCGCATGTTTTTCCCATTCGCGCGCGATTCCCACCGCGAAGCCCTTCTGCACCGTGAACCACTTCTCGTAATTGGCCTTGGTGTGCATCCAGCGCAGCAGTTCCTTCGCGCCTTTGGCGTTCTTCGAATACTTCATCACCATGTGATTGAACGCGGTGTGATAGGCGTGCAGGCCCTTGGGACCGGCAGGCAGCGCGGCGTGCAGGATATCGGTGTGCATCGGCGCGCCCTTTTCGGTCTTGAACTTGTCGGCGCCGTTGAGCGCCGCCACGTAGATCGAGGCGCCGTTGAGCGTCGCGCTGATGTCGCCGGAAAGGAAGGCGCGGTTGTTGTTGCTGTCGTCCCAGGCCAGGCCGCCTTCGTCGTGCGCGTCCTTCCAGAACTGCGTCATGAACCGCACCGAATCGACGGTCTCCTTGGAATCGATCACCACCTTGCCCTTGGCGTCCACTTCCTGGCCGCCATAGGACCACAACAGCGGGTAGGTGAAGGTCGGCGCGTCGCCGAAGGTGTTGCCCAGCGTCTGCCCGATCGGACGCTTCATCGCCTTCAGTTTCTTGCCCGCCTCGTGATAGGCCGCCCAGGTCTTGGGGAATTCCTTCAGGCCGATTTCCTCGAACCAGGACTTGCGGTAGGCGATCATCCCGGGAACCACGGACCAGGGCATCGCCGCCCACTGGCCGCCGACCTTGTTCAGCTGCTGCGACGCTTCGTAGATCCCGCCTTGCGCCTTGGCAACTTCCTCCGCGATGTCGCTCACATCCACGCCGCTGGAAGCGTAAAGATGCGGATAGTTGTTGAGCAGCATGATGATGTCCGGGCCGCTGCCGGATTGGATGCCCGCGGTGGCACGCGCCGGGATGTCATTGGCATTCACCGTTTCGACGTTCAGCTTGATGCCGAGCGCCTTCTGCACTTCCGGCACATACACTTCACGCAGCACCTTGTCCGCGGCCGGCACGAAATCGTTCCAGCGCAGGATGTGGATCGTGTTGGCCTGCGCGAAAACCGGCGCGCGGTGCGCGGCGAGAATGCCGGCGAGGCCGGTGGCGGCAAATCCAGCACCCGTAGCTTTCAGAAACTTTCTGCGTTTCATTTCCCCTCCTCCATGTGTACGTTGCAGCCGTCGCAGCCGCAGCAGCAGAGCAATCTGCCCTCAGGCCTGCGCAAAGTCAATAATATCTCCCCCATCCGCGCGTCTCTTGCACTGCAGCATCGCCTGCGGGTGCAAAAAATCGGCCTTACCACTTGACCAATCTGTTTCGCCACCGATACCCTGCGCCGGCCCACCGTTGCGTTCCCACTTCAGAAATCAAGCCACCGCATGCGTTTGCAGGCTGTCGAGCCGCGCCGCCTCTATCGCCAGATCGCGGACCAGATCCGCACGCGCATCAGCAAGGGCGAGGTCGCGCCAGGAGAACGCCTGCCCGCGGAGCGGGACCTCGCGCGCCAGCTGGGCGTATCGCGGCCGAGCCTGCGCGAGGCACTGATCGCGCTGGAAGTCGAAGGGCTGCTCGACGTGCGTGTCGGTTCGGGCATCTATGTCACGCAGCCTGGCGAGCGCGCGAACGGGGCCGAGCTCGCGGACGCCTCCGGGCCGTTCGAGGTGATCCGGGCACGGCGGATGATTGAGGGCGAATGCGCGGCCCTGGCAGCCAAGCACGGGAGCGCCGCGCAATTGCGCGCCATCCGCAAGGCGCACGCCGACCTGCAGGCGGAAGCCAAGCGCCATCACAACCCGCTCGATGCGGACCGCGCGTTCCATATGCGCATCGTGGAGGCGACGGGCAACAGCGCGCTGGAACTGGTCGTTCAGACGCTGTGGGACCAGCGTGTCGGGCCGTTCTACCGTGCGCTCGAAACAAAGCTCGAGTATCCGGCCATGGCCGGCGACACTATTGGCGAGCACGAAGCGGTGCTCGACGCGATCCTGGCCCGCGAACCGGCCGCGGCGCGTGCGGCGATGCGCCGGCACATGGACATGACCAAGAAGCGCTATAGCAAGGACTGGAAGGAGTTCACCGCATGAATCAGCTGGATCTCAAGGGCCGCACCGCCGTCGTCACCGGCGGGCTCATCGGCATCGGCGCGGCCATCGTCGAGCGCTTGCAATCGTCAGGCGCGAAAGTCGCCGTCTGGGACGTCAATGACGCCGACAAGACAGACGTCACCGATCCGGCCGCGATCCAGCGCGCGCTGGACAAGACGCTGAAGCAATTCGGCCGCATCGACATCCTGGTCAACAACGCCGGCATCGCCGGCCCGACCATGCCGGTGGTCGACTACCCCATCGACCAGTGGAAGAAGGTCATCGACATCGACCTGACCGGGCCCTTCCTGTGCTGCCGCGCGGTGGTGCCGCACATGGTGAAGGCGGGCCACGGCCGCATCGTCAACATCGCCTCGGTCGCCGGCAAGGAGGGCAACCCGAATGCCGCCGCCTACGCCGCCGCCAAGGGCGGCCTGATCGCCTTCACCAAGGCGCTCGGCAAGGAGCTGGCGCAATCCGGCGTGCTGGTGAACTGCGTGACGCCGGCGGCGGCGCAGACCGCGATTCTCGACCAGGTTACGCCCGAGTTTGCGAAATTCATGCTGTCCAAGATCCCGATGGGACGATTCGTCAAGGTCGAGGAGATCGCCGCGATGGCCTGCTGGCTCGCTTCTGACGATTGCTCGTTCACCACGGCGGGCGTGTTCGACATTTCCGGCGGCCGCGCCACCTACTGACATGGCGAAGAAAAAAGACCCGCAGCTTCGCTCGATCCAGTGGTTCGGACGCGAGGACATCTACGGATTCATCTACCGCAGCTGGACCAAGAACCGCGGTATTCCGCAGGACCAGTTCGACGGGCGCCCGGTCATCGGCATCTGCAACACCTACTCCGAGCTGGTGCCCTGCAACTCGCATTTCCGCACCATCGCCGAACACGTCAAGGCTGGCGTGTTGGAGGCCGGCGGCTTCCCGCTGGAATTCCCGGTGATGTCGCTGGGCGAGACGCTGCTCAGGCCCACCGCCATGCTCTATCGCAACCTCGCCTCGATGGACGTGGAGGACTCGCTGCGCGCCAACCCGGTCGACGGCACGGTGTTGCTGGTCGGCTGCGACAAGACCACGCCCTCGCTGCTGATGGGCGCTTCCTCCGTGGACCTGCCGACCATCGCCGTATCCGGCGGCCCGATGCTGTCAGGCAAATACCGCGGCACCGACATTGGTTCCGGCACCAACGTCTGGTCGATGTCGGAAGACCTGCGCGCGGGCAAGATCACGCTGGACGAGTTTCACGAAGCCGAATCCTGCATGCACCGCTCGCACGGCCACTGCATGACCATGGGCACTGCCTCGACGATGGCGTCGATGGTGGAGGCGCTTGGCATCGGCATGCCGGGCAATGCCGCGTACCCGGCGGTGGACGCGCGCCGCAACGTGCTCGCGCGCATGGCGGGGCGACGTATTGTCCAGTTGGTCAAGGACAAGGTTTCCATTTCCCGTATCTTGAACAAGCAAGCTTTTGAAAATGCAATTCGAGTCAATGCCGCCATTGGCGGATCGACCAACGCGGTGATCCACCTCATCGCCATCGCACGGCGCCTCGGCGTCGATCTGACCCTGAACGACTGGGACCGTCTTGGCCGCGGCGTGCACACGCTCGTAAACCTCATGCCGAATGGCAAGTACCTGATGGAGGACTTTTGCTACGCAGGGGGACTGCCTGCGGTATTGCGCGAGCTCGGCGAAAACAAGCTCCTGCACCGCGACGCCCTCACCGTGAATGGCAAATCCATCTGGGAGAACAACAAGGACGCGCCCTGCCACAACCGCGACGTCATCACGCCTTTCAAGAAGCCGTTCAAGAAGAATACCGGCATCGCGGTGCTGCGCGGCAACCTGTGCCCCGGCGGCGCCATCATCAAGCCCTCGGCGGCAACGCCCAAGCTCATGAAGCACAAGGGCCGTGCGGTGGTGTTCGAGAACATCGAGGACTTCCACAAGCGCATCGACGATCCGAAGCTGGATATCGACGAGAAATGCATCATGGTCCTGAAGAACTGCGGGCCGAAGGGCTACCCCGGCATGGCCGAGGTGGGCAACATGCCGCTGCCGCCCAAGCTGCTGAAAAAAGGCATCACAGACATGGTGCGCATCTCGGATGCGCGCATGAGCGGCACCGCCTATGGCACGGTGATCCTGCACATGGTTCCGGAAGCGGCCGCTGGGGGCGTGCTCGCGCTGGTGCAGAACGGCGACATGATCGAACTCGATGTGGCGAAAAGGACATTGAATCTGATGGTTTCTTCTCGTGAAATTCAAAAACGAAAACTGAAATGGAAGAAACCCAGGCCGCCGCTCTCGCGTGGCTACTGGAAGCTCTACTTCGACCACGTGAACCAGGCCGACCAGGGCGCCGATCTCGACTTCCTCGCCGGCAAGTCCGGTCCCTTCGTGCCGCGGGACAATCACTAGCATCTGCCGCAGGTACTGATTCTTGCAGATGACCTGACCGGTGCCGCCGACTGCGCCGCGGCCTTTCTCGGGCACGCGCAGGGCGTCGCGGTCCTTCTCGACCAGAGTTCGCGATCGCGGGCCGCGGTGACGGCGCTGGACCTCGACACGCGCGCACGGCCCGAACGCAGCGCGCGCCGCATCGTGCGGCGGGCCTTTTCCGGCCGCGCCGCGAAACGCGCCCGCATCCTGTTCAAGAAGATCGATTCGACGCTGCGCGGGCACGTCGCCGCCGAACTCGCGGCGGTCCGTCCGGCGCTCGGAAAACGGCCGGTGCTGTTCGCACCCGCGTTTCCCGCGCAGGGCCGCATCGTGCGTGGCGCGAGGCTGCATGTGAATGGCAAGCTTTTGTCCGGCGACCTGCGCGCGCTCCTGTCGAAGGCGGGATTGCCCGCCACGCACGCCGTAACCCCGTCGCCGGCCGGCCTGCGCGCCGCGATGCGGATTGGCGCGCGCGCCTTCGTATGCGACGCCGCCAGCGACGCCGATCTGGACCGCATTGCGCGTGCCGGCCTCGCGCTGCGCCCCCGCCCGCTCTTCGTCGGTTCGGCGGGCTTGGCGCGCGCGCTTGCCAGGACGCTGCCGCGCCGGCGCCCAGCGCGCCGCACCGCGGTTTCGCGCCGTCCGGTCGTGACCGTCGTCGGCAGCGCATCGCCGGTCTCGGCGCTGCAGGCGCGGCGGCTGGCGCGCGATCCCGCCAGCATCGTCGTGCAGATGGCCTGGCGGCGCACGCCCACGCAGCGCGACATCCCCGCCGTTCGGCGCATGGGGCGGCTGGTGGCGCGGGCAGCGCCGCGCGTCCACTACGTGCTCACGGGCGGCGAAACGGCGCACGCGGTGCTGGGGGCGCGCGGCATCCGCGAGATCAGGCTGCTGGGCGAGGTCGAGCCCGGCGTACCATTCGGCATGGCGCGCGACGGCACCCTGATCTGCACGAAAGCCGGCGCCTTCGGCAACCCCGGCACTCTGGCGCGCTGCGTCGCGCGGCTCAAGCACGAGATGAAGCGTCGATGAAACTGCCCGTGATCGGCATCACCATGGGCGACCCGGCCGGCGTCGGCCCCGAGGTCGTCATGAAGGCGCTCGCCCGCGCGGACGCCTACAAGATGTGCCGGCCGCTGGTGATCGGCGACAAGCGCCAGCTTGAGCGTGCCCGCGCGCTCCTGAACCTCAAACTGGATGTCGTTTCCATCCCGGGCCCCGAAAAAGCGAAGTTCACGCAAGGTGCGGTCGAAGTCATCGATCTTTCGCCCGTGCCGGCCGATCTTCCGTACGGGAAGGTCTCGGCGGCGGCCGGTGAAGCGGCCTACCGCTATATCGAGCGCGCCGTGAAGCTCGCGCTGGACCGCTCCATCGACGCGATCTGCACCGCGCCGATCAACAAGGAAGCGATGAACGCGGCGGGCCACAAATTCCCGGGCCACACCGAGCTGCTGGCGAAGCTGACCGGCACGCAAGAGGTGTCGCTCACGCTGCTCGCGCCCAAGCTGCGCGTGATCCACGTCACCGCGCATATCGGCCTGCTGGATGCCATCGAAAAGATCGATGCGGCGCTGGTGGAGCGCACCATCGCGCGCGGCCGCGAACTGCTGGTGCGGGCTGGATTCCCCGATCCCCGCATTGGCGTTTGCGGCATCAATCCGCACGCGGGCGAAGGCGGCCTGTTCGGCCGCGGCGAAGAGGAAACGAAGATCGCGCCGGCGCTCGCCGCGGCGCGCGCGCGCGGCTGGAAGGTGGACGGGCCGTTGCCGGCCGACAGCCTGTTTTATCTTGCGGCGCGCGGCGACTACGACCTGGTGGTGGCGATGTACCACGACCAGGGACACGGGCCGGTCAAGGCCATGGGCCTGGAGCACGGCGTCAACGTCACTGCGGGCCTGCCGATCGTGCGCACCTCGGTCGACCACGGCACCGCATTCGACATCGCCGGCACCGGCAAGGCCGACGAGCGCAGCATGATCGAGGCACTGAGACAGGCCGCGGCGCTGGCGCCGAAGAACTAGATCAGGGATTTCCGCCCGCGCGGCAGGGCATGCCACTGCTCCGCGTCATGGCCATACAGGAGCGTGACGCCACGCCGGTCGCGCAGCGATCGCAGCCTGTTCATGGACTCCGTCATCCGCGCCGCATCGAAGGTATTGCCGGGCAGTATCGTCTTCTCGAGGTGTTCGCGCGTGTAGCAGGCGTCCCCGGTAAGCACGAACTGCGCGTCGCCGGCGCGAATCCAGAGCGACTGGTGTCCCGCGGTATGGCCCGGCGTCGGCAGAAGCACCAGCGCGCCGTCGCCGAAGATGTCGTGCTCGCCGTCGATCGCGCGGTACGCAAGCGGCAGGTCCCAATCTTTCGCGTCGTAGCGCTTCGGTTCGGCGCGCGCGGAGGCCAATTCCGCGTCCTGGACCAGGAACTGCGCGCGCGGGAACGAGGCATTGCAGCCGCAATGGTCGAAATGGAAGTGGGAATTGACGACGTAGCGTATGTCGCCGGGCTTGAGGCCCAGCAGGGCAAGCTGGCCGACGGGATCCTCGCCCGCCTGCGACCGGATGCCGAACAGCGACGCGATGCGCTTGCCGAGGCGCCCCGCTGGATCGGTACGCGCGTCGCAATGAATGCCGGTGTCGAACAGAACCTTGCCCTGCGGATGGACGATCAGGTAACTCGATACCGGCGCGACCATGCGCAGCCCCTCCGCGCTCGCTGGGAAAAACAGCTTTCGCTCGAACTCCAGTGAGCCGCAGTAAAGGGCATGCACGCGCAGCATGGAGGAATCGTCCGGCTTTTTCCCCCACAGCGCAATGCCGAGTAAAATTCCCGCCTCTTTCGAGGATACCGCCATGCTCCAGGCCACCGACCTCACCATCCGCCTCAATCCCGCCGACGATGTGGTCATCGCGCGCGTCGAGCTCGCGCCCGGCACGACCCTGGTCAAGGAAAGCAATGTGGCCGTGGCCGCGCGCGTGCCCGCCGGACACAAGGTCGCCGTGCGCGAAATCAAGGCGGGCCAGCCGGTGCGCCGCTACAACCAGATCATCGGCTTCGCCACGCGCGACATCCGCCCCGGCGAGCACGTGCACGTGCAGAACCTGACAATGGGAAATTTTGAACGCGACTATTCTTTTTCTTCAGATAAAAAGAATACTGATTACATAACCCCTCAAGCCACCTTCCAAGGCATCGTCCGCGCCGATGGCCGCGTGGCGACGCGCAATTACATCGGCATCCTCACCAGCGTGAATTGCTCGGCCACGGTTGCGCGCGCGGTGGCCCGGCATTTCGAGAACCGGCTGGAGGCCTACCCCAACGTGGACGGCGTCGTCGCCCTCACCCACAAGTCGGGCTGCGGCATGGCCTCCGACGGCGAGGCGATCGACGTGCTTCGCCGCACCATGGCGGGTTACGCTCGCCACCCGAATTTTTTCGCGGTGCAGGTGGTGGGGCTGGGCTGCGAAGCCAACCAGATCAACAGCTTCCTCTCCACGCAGGCGCTCAAGCGCCACGACAAGCTGCACACCTACACCATCCAGGAAAAAGGCGGAACGTCGAAGGCGATCCGCGAGGGCGTCGCGCGCATCGAGGCGATCCTGCCGGAAGCGAACAAGGTCAAACGCGAGCCGGTGCCAGCCAGCCACCTCACGCTCGGCCTGCAATGCGGCGGCTCGGACGGCTACTCCGGCATCAGCGCCAATCCGGCGCTTGGCGCCGCGGTCGATCTGCTCGTGCGGCACGGCGGCTCGGCAATGCTCTCCGAAACGCCGGAAATCTACGGCGCCGAACATTTGCTCACCCGGCGTGCGGTGAGCCGCGAGGTCGGTGAGAAACTGATTGCGCGCATCAAATGGTGGGAGGAGTACACCCGGCGCAACGGCAACGAGATGAACAACAACCCCTCGCCCGGCAACAAGGCGGGCGGCCTGACGACGATCCTGGAGAAGTCGCTCGGCGCCGTGGCCAAGGGCGGCACCACCAACCTGGTGCAGGTGCTCGAGTACGCCGAGCCGGCCACCGCCAAGGGCTTCGTCTACATGGACACACCGGGCTACGACCCGGTGTCGGCCACCGGCCAGGTTGCCGGCGGCGCGAACATGATCTGCTTCACCACCGGCCGCGGCTCGGCTTATGGCTGCAAGCCCGCGCCGTCGCTGAAGCTCGCGACCAACACCGCGCTGTGGGAGCACCAGGAAGAAGACATGGACATCAACTGCGGCACCATCATCGACGGCAAGGAATCCGTCGAGGCGGTCGGCCGCAGGTTTTTCGACCTGGTCCTCGAAACGGCGTCCGGCAGGAAGACCAAGTCGGAACTGTTCGGCTACGGCGAGGACGAATTCGCGCCCTGGGTTCTCGGCGCGACGATGTAACGAAGCGGATTGTCCTGATGACCGGGCGCCCGTTGCGGGTTCACCGCCTGTTCGTCGATGCGGAACTGGGCGCGCGATCGACCATCGATCTTTCAGAGGCGACCGCCCACCATGCTGCGCGCGTACTTCGCCTGGCCGACGGGGACGCGGTGGTGCTTTTCGACGGCCGCGGCGGCGAATACGAGGCGCGTCTCGTGATCACCGGGCGAGGCCGGGTATCGGCCGAAACAGGCGAGAGGCGCGATACAGAGCGCGAA
>Ga0315910_10002606_pt1 | contig 15721 bp, 13 predicted proteins | sample EdamamesoilMG_FD_204470 | JGI IMG/M metagenome (GOLD analysis project Ga0315910, IMG submission 204470) | Garden soil microbial communities collected in Santa Monica, California, United States - Edamame soil | ecosystem: Environmental > Terrestrial > Soil > Garden | place: USA: California... | reverse complement strand
CGGCCCGCCCTGCTCGCTGGCGCAGTGACGTCACTCGACGCGCCCGCCCCCGCTCCCGCCCGACCCTCGATCGCGGTGCTGCCCTTCGGCCTTACTGGTGATCCCGGCGTGCACGGCGCCATCGCCGATGCCCTGCCGCACGAGCTGATCGCCGAACTCTCGCGGCTGCGCTGGCTGTTCGTAATCGCGCGCGGATCCTCGTTCCGCTTTCGCGGCGAGGTGCCCGACGCGCGGCGCGTGGGCGAGGCGCTGGGGGTGCGCTATTGCCTTTCGGGCGAGGTCGGGATCGCCGGCGGGCGGCTCGCGGTGACGGTCGAGCTCGCCGACACCAGCAACGGCGCGGCGATCTGGGGTGAGCATTATGCCGGGCCGCTCGACGCCGTGCACGAGTTCCGCGAGCGCATCGTTGCGAGCATCGTTGCCGCACTCGAAATCCGCATCCCGGCGCACGAAGCGCAGCGCGCGCGACTGGTCGAGCCCGGCAATCTCGATGCCTGGTCGGCCTATCATCTCGGGCTCGAGCAACTCTATCGCTACAACCGGGCCGACAATTCGCTCGCCCGCTCGCTGTTCGAGCAGGCGGTGGCGCTCGATCCCGGCTTCGCGCGGGCCCATGCGGGGCTTAGCTTCACCCGCTTCCAGGAAGGCTTCATGCGCTATGGCGCGGACGTCAGCGTACCACGGGCGGCGGCGCGCGACGCCGCCGAGCAGGCAGTGGCGCTCGACCCGCTCGATCCGTTCGTAAACCTGGTGATGGGCCGGGTGCTGTGGCTCGAAGGCGAGGCCGAAGCGAGCCTTGCCTGGCTCGACCGCGCGACCGCGCTGAGCCCGAACTACGCCCAGGCCGTCTATGTCGGGGGCCTCGCGCGGGCGTTGAGCGGCGGCGCCGCGCAATCGCTCGGCGAGATCGAGCTCGCGCTCGGCCTCAGTCCGCTCGATCCGCTACGCTACGGCATGCTCTCGACCCGCGGGATAGCCAACATCTTGCTCGGCAACCATGCCGAGGCCGTGCGTTGGGCCGAGGAGGGAGTGCGCTCGCCCGGCGCGCACAAGCACATCGCATTGGTCGCGGCAGTGGCGCGCGAGACCGCGGGTGACGGGGACAAGGCCGCCGCGTGGGTCGCGCGCGCCAGGGCCATGGACCCCAAGATCCGCGCCGCCGATTTCCTCACCAGCTTCCCGTTTTCGTCGCCAGAAGGCCGCGCGATCTTCGCCGCCGCGCTCACCCGCCTCGGTCTGTGAGCCACAGCACAACCGCTAATATCGGTTAACCGCAACCGCTTACTGTTCCCCGACAGTGTGGATTAACCCGGTGTAAGGCATGTCCCGCTCACCACGGGCACGCCAGGCACGGCACGCCCCTAGTAGCCTAGGAGTTGGGGGGCATGAAGCTGATCAGTCTTCTTCGGGACGAAACGGGCGCGACCGCGATCGAGTACGGCTTGCTCGTCGCCCTCATCGCCATTGCGCTCGTCGGTGCGTTGACCGCGACCGGCAATTCGCTGTCAGACACGTTCGGCCGGGTCGACACCACGCTGGCAGCCGCAAACTCAAACTAGCTACTCCCGGCGCGCTTGCCCGGCGCGCACAAGCACCAGCTTCCCTTTTCGTCGCCAGAAGGCCGCGCGGGTTTCGCCGCCGCGCTCGTCCGTGAGCCATCTAAAACGGCTAATTTCGCTTAACCGCACCTGCTTACCCCGTCGCGACAGGCCGAATTAACCGAACGGACGTCATCCTTGTTGGGCAACGCGGCCCGCTCACCACAGCGGGCCACGCAGGCGCCGGGAGTTGGGGGGCGAGGGTCTGGCCGTCTTCAGCCAGGTACTTACCAGGTACTCCAGGGCGCGGGAGGCCCGGCGAACTCTCCGCCGCCGGGCCTCCCCCTAGCCCCAGGCGTTGAAAATCCATTTTCCTACAGACCCCAACCTGGCGCAGGAGCGCTGGTCCGGTCCGCGACCAGCGGACCGCAAGGCCGAATGGCCGCCCGCAGCGAAGCGAGGATTTCGCACGCCGGATGGCGTGCGGAAAACAAAGGACTCCCACCCCTCCCATGAAGCCCAAAACCACCCTCCCCGCCTTCACCCCCGTTCCCCGCCTCAAGGAGCGCCACAACGGCTGGAACCCCGAAGTCCAGCGCGCCTTCATCGAGGCGCTCGCCGATACCGGCAGCGTCAAGGGCGCCTGCCGCCGGGTCAACCGCAGCGAGGTCGGCGCCTACCTCCTGCGCCGCCACCCCGAGGCCAAGGAGTTCCGCAAGGCCTGGCAGGCCGCGCTCGACCTTGGCGTGCAGAAGATCGAGGACGTTGCCATGGACCGCGCGCTCAACGGCGTCGAAGTCCCGGTGTACAGCTACGGCAAACTGGTCGGCACCCGCCGGATCTACAACGACCGGTTGCTGATGTTCATGCTCCGCAACCGCGCGCCCAAGCGGTTCGACGCGGCGAAGGGGATGAGGTAGATGAAGTCAGCTGCATCCTGCACCGACGAACTGCCCATCCGGGCCCTTACCTCATAATAACGATCCTTTGAGTGCAAATCGAAATGCTCTTCCACCAAGCGGAACAAGCTCAGATGATCGTCCTTCATCCGCAAATAGGTGTTGACCAAAAACCGGTTGATATCCGCAAGCACTGCTTTCTCCCAATCGCGGGAAAAAAACAGCGCTCCCCCCCCGAGAAACGGCTCCACGACACGTGTCTCGGTTGATAGGCTGGCCAAGCCTTGCTGAGTCAGCCAACGCTTGCCTCCCGCCCATCTAAGAAATGGGCGCATCGGCCATCCCGTCAACATAGTGTTCCGGCAGGTTACTTTTCAAATGGTCAACTACGATGGCAAGCACTTCGAGGTCGCCAGTCTTATATGCTCGTCCGCTTGGATGAGCGGCAACCCGACGAATCTTGTTTATGGCATCAAACCAGCCGCGATAAAAATGCTTCCCGGCGGCCTCGTCCGGCAAGGGGATACTTAGTACATCTTTGACTTCATCCCTGATCTCTTTCATTCCTGCCAGTGTCGCGTACTGAATCCATTCTAGATATTCCTCGACCGGCAATTTGTCTTCAGACTCATCGTCCACACGCTTAGCCGCTCCTTGGGTACCTCGGAGTCCCATTTCACTTCCGCATCCAGAGCGGAAAGGAGGGTAGGCGAACCGAGTACGGTCGACGTAGCAAAGTCTACGATGAAGAATCGTTCGAGAAACCCCTACTTGAGGCGCGGCAGGCGGACGGTTGGATTACCCAACGGGAAAATAAATCCAGCTAGGCGGAACGGTCGCTTGCTTTGCGTTAATCTCCACAAAAATGTGTGCTTCTTGTGCTTTTGTGACCTTGTCAAAGGCAACGAAAAAGAGCGGATTCTTGTATTCCTGTTCCGTAAATACAGTACCGTACAACCTATGCTGTCCGTCAATAACCCAGCAGCTCTTGTAGCGATCGGGGAGGATTAGATTGCCGAATGTACCTCCAACCTCGGTTACTAGTTCGCCAAGCATCGCCCCTCCCCCGGGCAATCCAGATCGGACCCGTCATTCCAGAACTAGCTGTCGGTTGTGGGGCAAAGCACTTTGCTAAGTCCAGTGTGGCTACTTAGATATCCTCTATTGATACCCCTCGACAATGCTTCATCTTCGGTGGGCACAGGAGACGCCTCACTCCTCCCCCATCCGCAACGCGGCGATGAAGGCTTCCTGCGGAATGCTCACATTCCCATACTCCCGCATCCGGGCAGGACGGTCCAAAGCTGCCCCGCAGCTTCGGCTGCGTCCAGCCTCCCCTTTTCTGCTTCAGATGAGGGAAAGCTACTCCTCCCCCATCCGCAACGCCGCGATGAAAGCTTCCTGGGGAATCGAGACGTTGCCGTATTCCCTCATGCGAGCTTTCCCCTTTTTTTGTTTTTCGAGGAGCTTCTTCTTCCGCGTGATATCCCCGCCATAGCACTTGGCAGTCACGTCCTTCCGCAGCGCCGCGATCGTCTCCCGCGCGATCACCTTGCCGCCGATCGCGGCCTGGACCGGGATCTTGAACAGGTGCCGCGGGATGAGGTCCTTGAGGCGCTCGCACATGTGGCGGCCGCGGGCTTCGGCGACGCCGCGGTGGACGATCATGCTCAGCGCATCGACCGGCTCGTTGTTGACCAGGATGCTCATCTTGACGAGGTCGCCCTCGCGCAGGCCGATCTGTTCGTAATCGAAGCTGGCATAGCCGCGGCTGATGCTCTTGAGGCGATCGTAGAAATCGAACACCACCTCGTTGAGCGGCAGTTCGTAGGTCACCTGCGCACGGCCGCCGACATAGGTCAGGTCGCGCTGGATCCCGCGGCGGTCCTGGCACAGTTTGAGGATCGCGCCGAGATATTCGTCGGGAGTGAAGATCGTCGCCTTGATCCACGGCTCCTCGATCGTCTCGATCCGGCTGGGATCGGGATAATCGGCCGGGTTGTGGAGCAGCATCTCGCGCGCGTCGTCGGTGCGGCTCTTGCCGAGCTGGATGCGGTAGACGACCGAGGGCGCGGTGGTGATGAGGTCGAGATCGTATTCGCGGGTGAGCCGCTCCTGGATGATCTCGAGGTGCAGCAGGCCGAGGAAGCCGCAGCGGAAGCCGAAGCCGAGCGCGGCGCTCGATTCCATCTCGAAACTGAAGCTGGCGTCGTTGAGGCGGAGCTTGGCGATGCTCTCGCGCAGTTTCTCGAAATCGGCGGCGTCGGTGGGGAAGATGCCGCAGAACACCACCGGCTGGACCAGCTTGTAGCCGGGCAGCGCCTGCGCCGCGCCGGCTTTGGCGGTGGTGACGGTATCGCCGACGCGGGCCTGTTCGACCTCCTTGATCTGCGCGGTGATGAAGCCGATCTCGCCGGGGCCGAGTTCGGCAAGGTCGGTGCGCTTGGGGGTGAAGCAGCCGACCCGGTCGACCAGGTGGGTGGTGCCGCCGGCCATGAACTTGATGTTGAGGCCCTTGGTGACGAGGCCGTCGATCACCCGGATGAGGATCACCACGCCGAGATAGGGATCGTACCAGCTATCGACGATCATCGCCTTGAGCGGGGCGCTGCGGTCGCCTGTGGGGGGCGGGATCTTGGCGACCACGGCTTCGAGCACGTCCTCGATGCCGATTCCGGACTTGGCTGACGTCAGGACGGCTTCGCTGGCGTCGATGCCGATGATGTCCTCGATCTCGTGGCGGACCTTTTCGGGCTCGGCGGCGGGGAGGTCGATCTTGTTGATCACGGGGACGATCTCGTGGTCGTGCTCGATCGACTGGTAGACGTTGGCGAGGGTCTGGGCTTCGACCCCTTGCGCGGCGTCGACGACGAGCAGCGCGCCTTCGCAGGCGGCGAGGCTGCGCGAGACTTCGTAGGCGAAATCGACGTGGCCGGGCGTGTCCATGAGGTTGAGTTCATAGGTCTCGCCGTTGCGGGCCTTGTAGGAAAGGCGGACGGACTGGGCCTTGATGGTGATCCCGCGCTCGCGCTCAATGTCCATGTTATCAAGCACTTGCTCGCTCATCTCGCGATCGGTGAGCCCCCCGGTGGCCTGGATCAGCCGGTCGGCGAGCGTGCTCTTGCCGTGGTCGATATGGGCGATGATGCTGAAGTTGCGGATATGGGCCAGATCGGTCATCCGCGGCCCTTAGCGGCGCAATCCTGCGCTGTCAGCCCTTAGCTATAGCCGGCCAGTTTCGCCCGGATGTTCGAGTGCCCGAAGCGCGGCATTGCGACCAATTCCAGCGCCCCGCCGGCCGGGCCTTTCTGGGCGAGCGGGTATTGCCCCGGCGGCAGCATCGCCAGCGGCATGCCCGCGGCTGCCAGCGCATAGGGCGAGATGCGGTGGCGGGTGCACAGTCCCCCGGCCCCGTCATCGACCAGCGGCGCTTCGAATTCGAGCCCCTGCTGGTCCTCGTGGCTGCGCCGCACTCTCGCCACCGCCAGCTGGCCTTCGCCGAAGTCGACCACGAACTCGGTCCCTAGCGGAACGTCCACCAACCCTTCGATCATCGCCCCGGTCCGCGACAGGTCGCGCAACACGACATCGTAGAAATGATCCTCGTGGATGACATGGACCTTGCGGAACACCTTGCGTCGTTCCGAGCGCTGCCGTTCCGGTCCGTTCGGCTTGATCTCCCAGCCCTGCGCGGAAAGGAATTCGTCAACCTCGTCGACCGGCATCGGCGGCGAATAGACGAAGCCCTGGATGTGGGTCACCCCCTTATCGATGACGAGCTTGAGTTCGTCCATCGCCTCGACGCCCTCGGCGACGGTCTGCATCCCCAGTGCGCTCGCCAGTGCCACGATCGCACCGATCAAATCGGCATTGCGGTTCTCGGATTCCATCGCCCCGCGCAGGAAGCCGGGATCGATCTTGATCGTTTCGAACGGCGCCTGCTTGAGGTAGCCCAGCGAGGAAACCCCGGTGCCGAAATCGTCCAGTGCCAGCCGCACCCCCAGCTTGCGCAGGGCCTTGAGCTCGCGCTCGGTCGCTTCGCTGTCGCCGAAATGCACGCTTTCCTTGAGTTCGAATTCGAGCCGCTCCGGGGGAATTCCGGCATTGGCGATGGCGTTGGCGACAACATGCTTGAAGCCCTCGGTCATCACCTGCTGTTCGGAAAGGTTGATGCTCACCCGCACGTGGTCGGGCCACCGCGCCGCGTCCTGGCAGGCGGTCCGCAGCACCCATTCGCCGATCGAATTGATCAGGTTGCTCTCTTCCGCGATCGGGATGAAAATGCCGGGCGCGATCTTGCCGCGCTCGGGATGATACCAGCGCAGCAGCGCCTCGAGCGCAACGATCCGGTTGTTCTTGACCGACACGACAGGCTGGTATTCGAGATGCAGCTCGCCGCGCTCGAGCGCTTCGCGGAGGTCCTTGTCGAGCGCCTTGCGCAAATGGGATTCGGTCTGCAGCTCGCTCGAATAGAAGCGGAACTGGCCGCGCCCGCCATTCTTGGCCGCGTAGAGCGCGATGTCGGCGCTGTGGCCGATCTCGTCGCGGGTGAGTCCGTCATAGGGAGCGATCGCGACGCCGATCGAAGCGCCGATCATGCAGCGGCCCTCGTCGAGCGAATAGGGCTGCGAGATCATCGTAATGGCCTTTTTGGCCAATTCGCCCAGCTGGCCGCGATCGTCCATGTCAGGCAGCATCACCTGGAATTCGTCGCCGCCCAGCCGGCCGACCTCGCAGCTCATATCGAACACGCGCTTCAGCCGCGCTGAAACCTGCTTGAGCAACTCGTCGCCGGCCTTGTGGCCGAAGGTGTCGTTGACCTGCTTGAAGCGGTCGAGATCGATCATCATGATCGCGCAGCAGCGCTTGGCCGCCCTGAAGGCGGTGAGTGTCGAATCGATCTTCTGATGCATGCGGTGCCGGTTGGAGAGGCCGGTTAACGAATCGAACTGGGCAAGGCGCGAGGTCTCGTTTTCGGCCTTCTGGTTCTCGGTAACGTCGCCGCCGTGGCCCCGATAGCCGATGAACCTGGATTCATCGTCGAACACCGGCCGCCCGGAAAGAGTCCAGTAGATCTCGGTTTCGTCGATCGCGGCGCGGGCGATCAACCCGCCAAAACGCTTGCGGCCGCCGAACAGCAGGCTGAGATTGCGCGGGCTCGAACCATCGCCGCCCTGGTCGGTAACGAACAGCGAGTGGAAAGTCAGGCTGCGCAGTTGCTCCGCAGACTTGCCGAACAGTTCGGCGACCTGGGGCGAAAGATACTCCACCCTGCCCTCGTCGTCGGTTTGCCAGAACCAGCCGAGGCCCGAATTCTCATATTCCGTGGCAAGCGCCAGGACGCGGTCGGGATCGTTGCTGCCGGCGCGCGCGGACGAGGCGGCGCCAGCCGCTCCCTTCGCCGATCGCAGGCTCTTCAACAGGCCCATTCGCTTTTATCCTTCGCTGCACTTCGTCTTGTTTGTGCGCACCCGGACCTTTTTCACCAAATTCCTAAACGCACAGGGTTTATTTAATGCTAATGCCCGTCCATCGCTACCGCTGTCCGGCAACCGCCGACCGCGCCTAACCTGCCTTTCGCATCAGAGTGTTCCGGACCAATTCCGGTGCTGCCTCGACAACCGCCGCGATCCTGCCCGAGGCATCGCGCTCAAGCGGCGACGCGAACTCGACTCCCATGCGGTCCTGTTCGCACCAGCGGGTGGTCGCGGTAATCATGTGAGCCTCGGAAAGGGCGATGTGGAATACGGTCCCGGCAGGAACGTTCCAGAGCCCTTCAACCAGCGCCCCGGTGGTCGATATGTTGCGGATCGTCCCGTTATAATTCTGGCCGTTGTGATCGAGCACGATCTTGCGCAGCAAGGTCTGGCGCGGAGCACGCGAGGAACGGGGGCCGCGGGCAATCGCCGAAAGGCCGGTCTTCAGGCGATCGGCCGCGGCGGCGGCCGAAAGCGGCCGTTCGTAGATGAAGCCCTGGATGTGGCTGCAGCCGTGCATGCGCACGAGGTCCAGCTCGTCGAGGGTCTCGACTCCTTCGGCGGTGGTTTCCATTCCCAGTGCATTGGCAAGGCTGGTGATCGACGCGATGATCGCGCCGTTGCGGCTTTCGGGCTGGGTTGCGCCGCGCACGAAGCTCTGATCGATCTTGATCTTGTCGAACGGAGCCTTCTTCAGATAGCCAAGCGAGGAATAGCCGGTCCCGAAATCATCGAGCGCCAGCCGCACGCCGACGCCCTTGAGCGCGGCGAACATCGCGTCGGTGCCCTCGTCGTCGTTAAGAAACACGCTTTCGGTGATTTCGAGCTCGAGCCGCGCGGGATCGATCATCGCCTCGGCAATCGCGCTGGTGACGATCGCGGGCAAATGCGGGTTGGCGAACTGCAGCGGTGAGACGTTCACCGCCACACGCACATCCTCGGGCCATTTCGCGAGATCGTGGCAGGCGGTGCGCAACGCCCATTCGCCGATCGCGCCGATCAGCCCTGCTTCCTCGGCGATTTCGATGAATTTCTGCGGCGATTGCGGTCCCTTTCGAGGATGATCCCAGCGCAACAGGGCTTCGAAACCGGAAATCTTTTCCGACGCCGCATCGACCACCGGCTGGTAGGCCAGGGTGAGACCGCCATGAACGATCGCATCGCGCAAATCCTGTTCAAGTTCACGGCGTTCCTCGGCCTGCGAATGGAGGTCCGCGGCATAGAAATGATAGCGCCCGCGGCCGCCGTCCTTGGCCGCATAGAGCGCCAGGTCGGCGTTGCGGATCAGCGCTTCGCTGGTTACCCCGTTGTCCGGCGCGATGGCTATGCCGATCGACACGCCGATCACCACGCGGGCTTCGTCGACCGTATAGGGCTGTGACAGGGAAGTGATGATGTCCCTGGAGAGTCCGGCCAGCCGTTCGTGTTCGAGAACGCCGGGGACGATCACCTCGAACTCGTCACCGCCCAGCCGGCCGACCCGGCCGATGTCGCCGACCGCGCGTTTGAGCCGTTCGGCAACCTGCTTGAGCAGGGCATCGCCGGCGGGATGGCCCATCGTATCGTTGACCTGCTTGAAGCGATCGAGATCGAGCAGGAACACCGCGCAATGCCGCTGCGTTTCGTGCGGCGCGTTGAGGATTTTCTCCAGCGACTGCGACATCTGGAAGCGATTGGCGAGGCCCGTGAGCGAATCGTAATGGGCGAGGTGCGAGGCCTTTTCCTGCGACCGCTTCTTTTCTGTCAGGTCGGTGCCCGAGCCGCGAAAACCGACAAAATCGTCGAACTCGTCATAGACCGGCCTGCCGCTGATCGACCACCAGCGTTCTTCGCCCCTGACCGCGGCACGCACTTCCAGCTCGCTGAAGGCGGAGCGGGCCGAAAGGTGGAAGGTCAGCGTCCGCTCGCCCTCGCGCCCGCTGGCGTTGAGATCGAACAGGTCGATGAACGGCCGCCCGATTACCAAGTTGGCTTCCTGCCGCCCCAGCACATGCGCGACGGTGTGCGAGACATAGGTCAGCATGCCCTTGCGGTCGGTCTCCCAGAACCAGCCCAGCCCGGTCTCTTCGTAATCGGTGAGAATATCCTGGGCGCGATTGCGCATGCGTTCGCGCTCCCTTGCCTTTTCAAGCTTCTCCTTGGTCAAGAGCGCATGCCTGCGGTTGAACAGCGCCGCAAGGATCGCGCAGGCGCCAAGCAAGGCGAGTGAACCGCGCGAGCCATCGACGATCGCAACCGCGCCCCAGCAGGCGATCTGAGCGGAAAACAGCGCGAGCGGCTTGCCGCTCTGGATCACCCCGGCAAGGATGGCGATCGCCATCAGCGCACCGAGCGCCAATTGCCAGTCGAGCAGTCCGGCCCCGGCCCACAGCGCCATACCGAGACCGGTAAGGAACATCGGCAGGGCAACGGCGAGCAACATCATGGCCAAGCGCGCGACAAACCGGCGGTCGCCGGTCTTTTCGAACCTCCGCGCGACAAAGGACAGCGGTGGAAAGGCGATTGCCGCGATGCAAAGCAGGATCGTGGCCAAGGGCGGCAAATCCTGGCCGATCCACCCGGCAAGCAAAGCCGAGATGGCAATCACCAGCGACATGCTCGGCCAGTTTTCCGCGGTCATCGCGGGGCGGACTTTCTCGATCGCGATCGTTCGCGTGCGGGCTCGCGACCCCCAGGAAAGCGGCACCGAAGCAGTCGCCGACAGCGATGACGGTTCCGTCGTGGCGTCATCGGGCAGGACAAACGCCGGTGCCCCCAACCCTGCCTCGGAAGGAGGCATGGGGTCCCAGGTTTGCACGAGTTCTTCCGGTCCGTCCCTGCCCATGAAGGGGCAGTGGCGGATTCACTTTGATAAAGCGTTAATTGCTTGGAATCGCGCGGGTCAGGAAAAACACGGCGTTAACCACAATTACCGGTCCGCCTTGGCTTGAAACGGCGACGTGGCGAGTTCATGCAGTGCCCGAGAGCTTGCCATCGCGGAGTATGCCGTTGCGGCACATTGCGATTATCGGATCGGGGCCTGCCGGATATTACACTGCCGAGGCCGCCCAGAAGGCCTTCGGCGAGAATGTGCTGATCGACGTATTCGATTGCCTGCCGGTGCCCTACGGGCTGATCCGCAGCGGGGTCGCACCGGATCACCAGTCGATCAAGGGCGTGTCGCGCCGCTTCGAAGCCACTGCGCAATCGGAAAACGTCCGTTTCGTCGGCAATGTCAGGGTCGGGAGGGACGTGACCATCCCCGAATTGCGCGGGCTCTACGACGCGGTGGTGCTGGCGACCGGTGCGCCCAACGACCGCCCGCTCGACCTGCCCGGCGAACAGCTCGGCAATGTCTTCGGCAGTGCCGCTTTCGTCGGCTGGTATAACGGCCATCCCGAATTCGCCGGGCTCGATCCCGATCTTTCGGCGAAGACCGCGGTGGTGATCGGGATGGGCAATGTCGCGCTCGATGTGGTGCGCATCCTGTCGAAGACCGAGGCCGAATTCGCCGGTAGCGACATCGTCGCCCATGCGCTTGAAAGATTGAGGAAATCGAGGATCGAGCGGATCGTGATCCTGGGCCGCCGGGGCCCGCACCAGATCATGATGACGCCCAAGGAACTGGGCGAGCTGGCGCATCTGATGCGCGCTTCGCCGCGGGTCGACCCGGCCGATTTGCCCGAGGAAGGCGAGGATGCGCTGCTCGAGCCGGGGCTGCGCAAATCGGTGGTCCATTTGCGCAGCTTCGCGGCGATTCCCGAGGAAATGCACGCCGACAAGCCGATCGAGGTCGAGTTCGACTTCTTCGCCCAACCCAACGCGCTGTTCGGCGAAGAGGGGGTCGAAGGGATCGAGGTCGAAAAGACCGAAGTCAGCGCGGGCAAAGCCACTGCCACCGGCGAGACCTACACCATCCCCGCCGGTCTGGTGATCAGCTGCATCGGCTATCGCACAAGCCCCATCCCCGATGTGCCGTTCGACGAGCGCGCGGGCAAGTTCGCCAACGACGAAGGCCGCATCCTGCCGGGCCTCTACGCCGTCGGCTGGGCGCGGCGCGGGCCATCGGGAACGATCGGCACCAACCGCCCCGACGGGTTCGACGTAGCCGACAAGATCGCCGAGGATATCGCCGCCGGCGTGCTCGGCCCGGGGGGCAAGCCGGGCGGCTCGGGGTTTGACGTAATCGCGGCCCGGCGCGAACTCGACGTGGTCAGCTTCGCCGATTGGAAGAAGATCGAACAGGCCGAGGAACAAGCCGCCCGCGAAGGCGCCCCGCGCGAGAAATTCGTCGATGTCGAGGCGATGATCAAGGCGCGGGGGTTATGAATTTGATTCACGCAGAGGCGCAGAGGCGCAGAGAGGCCGTGTGAAGCCCATTGATGAAGTGAGTGCGGATGTCGTCGGGACAGCAATCCGAATCCACCGTGAGCTTGGCCCGGGTTTGCTTGAAAGCGTTTACGAGACACTGCTCGCAGCCAGCCTCGAGCGAATGGGATATAAGGTCGATCGGCAGAAGCCGATCGACATCGAATACGACGGGATGCGATTTGTTGCGGCGTTTCGGATCGACTTGCTCGTGGATGACCGCCTCGTCGTCGAAATCAAATCGGTCGAACAGATCAACAAGGCCCATGGCAAGCAATTGCTCACTTACCTGCGCCTGACAAAACAGCCCGTAGGGCTGCTTCTCAATTTCGCTGCGGCAACCATGAAAGAGGGTATCCAACGGGTCGTAAACGACTACCGCCCCGAAGGTTGACCCCTCTGCGCCTCTGCGTCTCTGCGTGAACCAAAATCAAACCCGCATCGGCATCAGCACATAGAGCGCCGGGCTCTTGGCGTCCTGGCGGATCAGCGTCGGGGCGCCGGGGTCGGCCAGGTGCAGCTCCACCGTATCGCCTTCGATCTGGTGAAGAATGTCCTTCAAGTAATTGGCATTGAAGCCGATTTCGAAACCATCGGACTTGTAGGAGGCGGGCACTTCCTCGGCCGCGTTGCCATTGTCGGGCGACGTCACCGAAAGCGTCACCTTGTCAGGCTCGAGCCCCATCTTGACCGCGCGGGTCTTTTCGGTGGCGATGGTCGCGACCCGGTCGACACCTTCGAAGAAGCTCTTCGGATCGAGCTTGAGCAGCTTGTCGTTGCCGGTCGGGATCACCCGGCTGTAATCGGGGAAGGTGCCGTCGATCAGCTTGCTGGTCAGCACCACCCCGCCCTCGCCGCCGAGCGTGAAGCGGATCTTGCTTGGCGAAAGATCGATCTCGACATTGCCGTCGAGCGCTTCGTCGAGCAGCTTGCGCAATTCGTTCACGGCCTTCCGCGGCACGATCACGTCGGGCATGCCGTCGGCGCCATCGGGGCGTGCGATCGTGTAGCGGGCGAGCCGGTGGCCGTCGGTCGCCGCGGCCTTGAGCACCGGCGCATCCTCTTCCGACACATGCAGGAAGATGCCGTTGAGGTAATAGCGGGTTTCCTCGGTCGAAATCGCAAACTTGGTACGATCGATCATCTCGGCGAGAGTCTTGGCCGCAAGCTCGAAGCTGGTCGGCAAATCGCCCTCGACGATCACCGGGAAATCGTCGCGCGGCAGGGTCGGCAGCTGGAAACGGCTGCGCCCGGCCTTGACCACCATGCGGTTGTCGGCGGTCTCGATCCCGACCTGGCTGCCTTCGGGCAATTTGCGGGCGATATCGAACAGCAAATGCGCCGAAACCGTGATCGCGCCGGGATCGTCGACCGAGACCGAGCCCATGCTTTCGACCACCTGCAGATCGAGGTCTGTCGCCATCACCTTCACCGTGCCGTCGGCCGAGGCCTCTATCAGCACGTTGGAAAGGATCGGAATCGTGTTGCGGCGCTCGACCACCGACTGGACGTGGGACAGCGAGCGCAGCAGCGTGGCGCGTTCGATGGTTGCCTTCATCGTTCCTTACGGTTCCCCTTGGGCGCACAGGCGGAATCGCCCACAAGCGCGGGTTGCACGGATTAGTACCCTTACCTTGCCTGCCGCGCGCGGCAAGTGCGGAGACCGGAAACGCTGGATAGATTGGGGAAAAGTCGGCGCGCTTAGCCGAGCATCGCCATGCCGCCGTTCACATGCAGCGTCTGGCCGGTGACGTAGCCCGCTTCCTTCGAGGCGAGGAACGCGACCGCAGCGCCGATATCCTCACCCTCGCCCATCCGCCCCATCGGGATGCGGGCGTTGAGTGCGTCCTTCTGGGCATCGGGCAGGACTTCGGTCATCGCCGTGCGGATGAAGCCGGGGGCGACGCAATTGACGGTGATCCCGCGGCTGGCGAGCTCCTGCGCCAGGCTCTTCGACATGCCGACGAGGCCCGCCTTGGCCGCGGCGTAATTCGCCTGGCCGGGATTGCCGGTCGCACCGACCACGCTGGTGATGGTGATCATCCGCCCGAACCGCGCCTTCATCATCGGCCGCGAGGCAGCGCGCATCAGCCGGAAGGCGGCTTCGAGGTTGATCCGGATCACCGCGTCCCACTCCTCGTCCTTCATCCGCATCGAGAGATTGTCGCGGGTGATCCCGGCGTTGTTCACCAAAATGTCGATCTGCCCGAGCGTATCGACCATCGCCGGGACCAGTTCCTCGACCTGGGTGGTGTTGGAAAGGTCGCAGGTGATCTCTACATGATCGCCCCCGAAATCGGCGTTGAGTTCGTCACGGAAGGCCCGCAGTTTCGCCGGGTTGGACCCCGACAAAGCCAGCCGTGCGCCCTGCCCCGCCAGTGAGCGGGCGATCGCCGAACCGATCCCGCCGGAAGCGCCAGTGACGAGGGCGGTCATGCCTGAAAGGTCGAACATGGTCACAGCTCCTTCGCCAGCGCTTCAATGTCGGCCATCGTAACGACGCTGGCAACCTGCACATCCTCCACCGTGCGCGAGACCATCGGGCCGACCACCTTGCCGCCGATCTCGACGAAATGCTCGACGCCGGCCGCTTCCATCGCGATCATGCTTTCGCGCCAGCGCACCCGGCCGCACACCTGCCTGACCAGCAATTCGCGCTCCTCGCCAGGGTCGGTCACGGCAGCGGCGGTGACATTGGCGTAAAGCGGCAGGTGCAAAGCGCGCGGCGGCTTGGCGGCGAGCGCCGCATCCATCGCCTCGGCGGCAGGCGCCATCAGGTCGCAATGGAAAGGGGCCGAGACCGGCAGCAGGATCCCGCGCTTGATTTCGAACTCCTTGACCAGCCCGATCGCGCGCTCGATCGCTTCCTTGTGTCCCGAAAGCACGACCTGGCCGGGATCGTTGTCGTTGGCGACCTGGCACACCTGGCCTTCGGCCACCGCCTCGGCCAGCTTCTGCGCCCGCTCGACATCGGCGCCGAGCAGCGCGCACATCGCCCCCACGCCCACCGGCACCGCGGCCTGCATCGCCTGCCCGCGCAATTGCAGCAGCCGCGCGGTATCGGCGAGCGAGAACGCACCGACAGCGCACAAAGCGGTATATTCGCCGAGCGAATGGCCCGCCACGCAATCGCCCTTGTCGGCGATGGCAATCCCGCCTTCCTTTTCGAGCACGCGCAAGGTGGCGATGGCGTTGGCCATGATCGCGGGCTGGGCGTTTTCGGTCAGCGTCAGCGCATCCTCGGGCCCTTCGCGCATGATCGCGGACAATTTCAGGCCGAGCGCATCATCGACTTCCTCGAACACTTCGCGGGCAACGGCGCTGGCCGCGGCGAGCTCGGCGCCCATGCCGATCTTCTGGCTGCCCTGGCCCGGAAACAGGAATGCGCGCATCGAAAACTCCCTCAACCTCCCTTCCCCCTTGATGGGGGAAGGATAGCGCAGCTTGCTCGCTGGCGAGC
>Ga0315910_10002605_pt1 | contig 15725 bp, 14 predicted proteins | sample EdamamesoilMG_FD_204470 | JGI IMG/M metagenome (GOLD analysis project Ga0315910, IMG submission 204470) | Garden soil microbial communities collected in Santa Monica, California, United States - Edamame soil | ecosystem: Environmental > Terrestrial > Soil > Garden | place: USA: California... | reverse complement strand
ACTTTGCCCGAACAAGATCTGATTTTGCACGATAGAGTTCATTTGCTGCAACGATGTAGTCAACATAATTAGCCGCACCAATTTCGTAACGTTGATTGGTCATGCGATACGCCTCATCGCGAGCCGCTACCTGCTTCAGCGAGGAGTTGAAAGTTTTTGATGCTGCCAACGCATCGTTGTAAGCCGTCTCGACACTTTGTCTCAGGGTATTGTGGGTTTCGGTCTGTGTTATTTTGGCGCGCTCCTGTGTAATAACGGATCGCTGATACGATGACCTCGACTGATAGCCATTGAAAATGGGAATCGTTAACTGCAGACTCAACGTACGATAGATGTTGTCTTTAAACTGATCCATAAGTTCATACTTTTCGGCATTCTGCTGTCGAACGGTTCGAAGCGTGCCATCGATGTCAGTGGCATAGATAGGAGTTCCCCCAGCACCTGATCCTACTTGTCCGATCTGATAGGGAAACGGGTCCCCGAAAGGAACAAACCTTAAGTTGTGCGCATTGGAATAGTTCGTGGTAAGATTTCCCAACAGACTAAGCCGTGGGTATAAGGTACCTTTGGCAGCCTTTACACCATACTCAGAACTTTCCACCCTTAACTCAGCGCTTTTTACCTCTGGCATAGTTTGCTTGGCGATATCAAAAATCTCATCACGATTCTGACTCAAGATCAAATCTTCGGGACTCAGTTCAGGAATTACCACATCCAGGGGCTCACTGGCAGGAATCTGCAGTCCCTGTTTCAATTGAAGAAGCGAAAGTGCTAAAGCATTTTCCCGCTGCACAACCGTTAATTCGTCTGATGCAACTTGCGCTTCGAGATTTAGTTCTTCGGATCGTGGCACAGACCCTGCGGCTACTTGCTTCTTAGTTCGATCCAGTTGTTGCTGGCTCGAGGTAAGTAAAAATTTGGCATTTTCTAATTGCTCCTTATTGAAGACGACATTAATAAACAACGCTGCAACATTAAGGGCTACGTCATTTTTGGCCTTTGCCAAATCAAATTCAGACGCCTGATAACTGCGTTGATTCTGTCGGGCTGTATTGTGGATATTCAATCCGTTTATCAAAGGTAAAGATCCCTGAAACGCAAGGTTTGATGATTGTATCTCCTGTTCAATAAACAAGTTGGATACCGGATCCAAACTTCTTCCCCAGCTATACCCATAGGATGCCTGACCGTTAATTGATGGCAGGTGTGCAAGTTTAGCTTGCGTCATTCCAACCTTGCTTTCTTCTACCGTAAGTTCGCTGCGCTTGACCGTAAGATTATGTGCCCAGGCATAATCAATGCACTGGCGAAGGGTCCATGCTTTTACCACGCGGGAAGAATCAGTTTGCTGGCCCTGAACCACGTGAGCAACCAATACAAGTAAGATACTTTTCAGGAGTAGATTTGTCTTCATCTCTATTGTTAACGATCGATATCCGGTATATAAATAATGTTTTTAACCCAGCTAAGACTCTGGAGATAGTTTAATGTTACAGGCTTGATACCTGAATCCATCTCAATTACGAGACAAGCCAGATCGTCTTTGCCTTTGCGTGAAACCGACATAGTCGCGATGTTGCAATCATCGTGCGCCAGCACGTCAGCAATAAACGCTACACTACCCTTCACGTCACCAGCAGTGATGATTACCGTGTGTAAGCTGGCACCGAAATCCGCCTTAAAACCGTTTACTTCAGCAATGTTTATTATGCCCCCGCCTTTACTTTCACCTACTACGTCTATACGCTGATCTCCTTTTCGGGCAACAAGCCGGACGGTGTTTGGGTGAAGGGTCGAAGCATTTCCGATGGACTTAAATTTATACTTCAGGCCTTCGGCCTGAGCAATCGTCAAGGCATCCTTAATTCGTTTGTCATCTGTTTTGAAGTCAAGCAACCCGGCCAGAATCGCACGGTCACTGCCATGACCTTCGAAAGTCTGGGCAAATGAATTATAAAAAGTAATTTCTACATCATCGGGCTTTCCACTGAGAAGCTTGAAAGTCACGCGGCCAATGCGAACAACACCAGCCGTGTGAGAACTCGAGGGGCCAATCATAACCGGGCCGATCATATCAAATATGCTGCTTTTCTCAGGCATTCAAATTTCAATACGCAATATGTAGTGAAAAAGGCAGTTCCATTACAGAAAACAATCACAAAATTGATTTCTGGCAATTGGATACCAAAGACGAATTCTACAGTGGTATGAACTAATGGTGGTGATGGTGCTCGCCACCGCCATACCATTCCTCCTGAATCTCATGAAAAAGATCATGGAGTTTAGTCAATTGGTCACCGATAGCCTTGTCGTCTCCGGCCTTAACCGTTTCCGAAAACGTGGCGGCATCCTGGGAAAGCTTATCCAGTTTGGATTTCATACTGGATGTATTTGCTTTTTCCGGGAGCGTAGAAGAAGACCACTTTGCTGCTAATTCAGCCAATGACGTAGCTGAAGTTTTTGCTGGCTCAAGATTGGTAGAATCTTCCATATAAGGATGAAAGGCTTCTGCCATAGCCATGTGAAAATCATCCATTTCCTTCCAGGTAATCTGGTCTTCGCTGTGTTTGTGATTATGTTCATGGTCATGGGCGGAGTCCTCTTTCTTCCCGGAACACGACCACATGATTCCAGTAGATATTAACAGGGCGGCAATAACTAAACGCTTCATCGGATTATTTTTAGGGTAAATTTAAATAAACAACCTATAATTTTTCTCGCTTTCGGTATTTATAGCGGCCCTCCAGCATTCGGATGGCAATCTTTAAAACATCGAAATAAAGTGTGATGAAAAGTAATGTAGTCATACTCCAGATCACTCCGATATTGAACCAGAAGGTGTCGTAGGTACCGCCCCAAAAAGGTTTGGTCGGTTGATAAAGATTGGCTGAAAAATCGAGCTTATGAGCAGATCTATGCTCATCCTGGTAGATGGGATAGATTTTCTGAATGAGCGTTCCGTTGTATTCTACTATCCGTTCGGGTGCCGTGGTGTTTTTTACCATATCGGTCACGGCTTTATTGACATACCTTGCCCGGAGTGTTTCAAAACGTCTGGCTACTTCAGGTGAGGCAGTATTCGCGCTGATCAGGCTATCTTTTGTCACGATAGCGTCATCCATCCGTTTAGCATAAACACGTTTTAGCACGGACAGGTACTGCATCGTTTTCTGATAGACCGTTGAATCAAATTTACCGGTTGCGAACCGGCTTACTTCGGGCAACCTATCCGAGCCAATAGACACCAGTTCATTCTGAAGTTCATTATGCAAAAGCTCCAGCGTTTCATTCATCCGGGTGTGATTCTGGTTTCTCCACAGCTTCGGATTATTAAGGCAATAGGCCAGTTTGGACTCGAGCATGGGAATGTAATAAACCCGTTTGTAGTCCGCTTCGGCAATCGTTTTATCCAATGCATAAAATTTCTTTTCAAAGGGATTGTCCTTGAATTGGGTAACCATGTAGGCTTCAAACGCCCATCGTGATGCCATGACCTCCCCCATCACCGGAATACCTACAGGTTTCCCAACACGGGGATTGAATTTGTCGAAGCTGATTACCACGCCACTCAGTAACAGTTGAGGTATAACCAGAATCGGTATCAATATATATATAGTAACCGCTGAGTTGAACGCAGAAGAAATATTCAGGCCAAGCACGTTAGCAAAACAAGAGCAACTAAAAAGAATGAGCCAGTATCGGATTTCTGTCAACGGAATTTCCAGTACAGCATTTCCAACAAGGGTGAACAACAATGTTTGAATTGCCGATATGCCAAACATCACCATTACCTTCGAGAGTAAATAGCTGCTCTTGCTGAGATTAAGAAACCGTTCTCGTTTTAGAATTTTCCGATCACGAAAGATCTCTTCAGCACTCATGGTTAATCCAAAGAATAGTGCTACCACAACGCTCATGAAAAAATATACGGGAACATTATGATTGTTGTAGAACGTGTACTCCGGATCTGCCTCCAGCACATTGTAGTACTTCACCATAAAGGCGATAAAGAAAGCAAGGACGGGAGCTTCTAAAAGATTGATTAAAAAATACTGACGATTGGCAAGTTTGGCCAGCACATCGCGGCCCATGAAAAGCCGAAGTTGCTTTAACCAGGATGGTATCTGTTGTACTATTTGCAACGATTCTTTGACATGATCGACCCGGGGTATCTTAATTTTTTGTTTGAAATACTGATACCACTGCCCTGCGGAAACTTTACGCGTATTTGTGAGCCGTCCGTATTCGTTTACAACTTTGGTCTCGATAATGCTAAAGATCTGCTCGGGGTTTATATTCCCACATTCGGGACACGCTCCCTGGGTTTTGTTGGCAGCGTTAACGATGTCTCTGAAATAAATTACGGCTTCAATGGGATTACCATAATAAATTTGAAATCCGCCCACATCCATAATAATGAGGGTGTCGAACATCTTAAAGATATCTGAAGACGGCTGATGAATTACCACGAACACCATCTTTCCCCGCAACGCGAGTTCCTTAAGAAGGTCCATGATGTTTTCAGAATCACGCGATGAAAGTCCGGATGTCGGCTCATCAACAAACAAGATGGCTGGTTCCCGAAGCAATTCTAGCGCGATGTTTAAGCGCTTGCGTTGTCCACCACTTATCGTTTTATTCAGTACGGAACCCACTTTCAGATCCCGGATTTCCGTTAAGCCAAGACTTACCAGCGTACGAATTACCAGATCGATGATTTCTCCCTGATTGTAATGCCCAAAGCACAGCTTAGCCGCATAGTAAAGATTCTGGAAAACGGTCAGGTCTTCGATAAGCAAATCATCCTGAGGCACGTAACCAATAATTCCCTGTACCTTTTGAGGCTGCTCATGAATATCGATACCATTAACCAACACACGACCACTGGATGGTTTTTCCGTTCCATTCAAAACATTCAGCAAGGTCGATTTTCCAGAACCACTGGCTCCCATCAGGCCGATGAGTTTTCCTCCTTGTTCTGCAAGATTTACGTTCTGAACACCAGCTCGCCCACTTCTGAAGTGATAAAAGATATGGTCCGCAGAAAACGTGATTTGTGCCTGTCGCTCATCACTTAGGAATTTTCCGATTACGTCACTGTAATAAATCGGACCTACTTTATCGCCACGTATAGTGCTTCCGGTAGGAAAAATATCAATCTTCCGGCTTTTTAAAAGTATGCTATTGAGGTAAAGGGTAGTGATTCCGAGGTATTTGATAAAATAGATCTCCGCATCCTGCAAACGGAGGATGGCAATTAAGCCGGTCAAATCCTTTTCGATCAGCCGGTGCCCTGAGTATTCACCCGACCCTTCGTCAATTATGAGAACATTTTTAGAAGACAATTCGTCAATGTCCTGTCCGATAACAAACTGCTGAAGCGCGTGAACATCGTGTTGGGGTATCTTCAGGGATTGACCGATGTAAAATATCAGGTTCTCATGGCGGTCAGAAACTTCGCGATCGGCAAACACAAGTTCAATGATCTTAATGACCATCACGAGTTTTTGCTGCATGGTAAGGGCCTGATTCACCTGCTTGATAATTTTCATGATGTTTGCCCAATCATCAACAAATTGTTGGGTGTCTTCATCAAGCGTACCCAGGTCCTGGCGGGTATTGATCTGATGGGTATGGCAGAACTCATCAAAAAGCTTCAGGTAGTAGCTGGTCGCCTCCCGGTTTAGGTGAAGGCTAAGAAATTCCTTGATGTTAGCGCGCTCATCATCCGTTATTCGATCACGTGCTACAATGGCAAAAAGTTGAATTATTGCTTTGAGTAGTTCTTCACTCATAGAGTACTAAGCACAAAAATAAAAACGGATTTAATATAGGGAAATAAACGACTACCGCATACTAAAACTAAAAAGAGCGGAAGGTCTTTCCGCTCTTTTTAGTTTTTTAACAGTTCGAAATCGTTAGCCGATTTTAGTGGTTATCAAATCGCCCAACACAAACAGCCCTTCCCGCAGATATTCATCTTCCAATTCAAACAAATCGGAAGCCGGCAAGCCTTCCTTACCGGGAAGTTTGGTAGTCATTTTGGTCTCCGCATTTTTTTTCTTTTCTGCCTCTTCTATTTCCTTTTTACGGGCGGTCTCATTAAGCGACACCTTTGTTTCGAGATAACTTTGCCGAATATCCGCTGTCTCATTGACGAATTTATTCAAAGACGGATCCGTCTTGAGCCGGTTTTCATACGATTTATTTAACTGACTTATCACACGATCATTAATTACCGGAGTTTTCTGAAACAGTGTACCCCGGATTTCGTCCCACGGCATAGCACTTGGACTCGCACTTTCCCCGAATTGTTGAGGATCCAATGCCGTTGGCAACTTGATATCGGGGGTAACTCCTTTGTTTTGTGTGCTGCTTCCCGTTACGCGATAAAATTTCTGGAAGGTAAGTTTCAATTCACCTACTTCGTTGTTGGGATCGTTGATGAATTGATTAAGGTCAACCACAGTTTGTACGGTTCCCTTGCCGAACGTTGATTCTCCGACTACCACACCCCGATGATAGTCCTGAATGGCTCCAGCAAAAATCTCCGATGCTGATGCACTGAATCGATTCGTAAGCACAACCAGTGGGCCGTTGTATACAACAGAAGGATTATCATCTGCACCCACTTCTATCCGGTTCATCGAATTTTTCACCTGAACTACCGGGCCATCTTTGATAAAAAGGCCGGTCAGATCAATGGCTTCCGAAAGCGAACCGCCACCATTATTCCGCAAATCAAGAACAATACCGTCAATATTTTCAACCTGAAGTTCTTTAATCAATTTCTGCACGTCACGGGTTGTGCTCGTATAATTGGGATCGCCTTTTCTATAGGCGTCAAAGTCCATGTAGAAACTGGGGAGTGTTATTACACCAAGTTTAAGATTCTTCCCATCCTTCTGGTAGTGGATCACGTCACGCTTCGCCTGCTGATCTTCAAGCTTAATTTTGTCGCGCGTTATTTCAATTACCTGAGACGGCCCATTGAGCCCGGTTTCAGAGGGTAATATCTGCAACCTTACTTTAGTACCCTTCGGCCCTTTGATCAGCTTCACCACTTCATCAATTCGCCAGCCGATTACGTCTACTATCGGTCCATCACCCTGAGCAACACCGGTAATCCGGTCATTGACGTGAATGAGATCGCTTTTATCAGCTGGTCCACCGGCAATAACTTCCGCTACTTTTGTATAATCATTTTCAGTTTGCAGACGTGCGCCTATACCTTCCAGTGAAAGACTCATGCTTTGTTTGAAAAGATCAGCAGCTTTAGGCGACAAATAGGTTGTGTGCGGATCATACGATTCGGTGATGCTGTTCATGTATAAGCTGAAAACATCTTCACTGTTGAATTGCTTCACCGATCTACTGAAGCGTTCGTACCGTTCCCGTAGCATCTTGTGAATTTCATCCTGGGTTTTACCAGCAAGCTTCAGGCTTAATGCCTGACTCTTAATGATCTTACGCCAAACATCGTTTAACTCGGTTTGATTTTTACACCACGATTCTTTGTTCCGGTCAGACTCGTAATACTCATCCACGGAGTAATCAAAATCTTCTGTTATCAGATGATTCAGCACATGATCCATCTGTATGTCAAACTGCTTTCTGAAGACAGCATAAATCTCATACGCTAATTTGACATCTTCTGCACGTGTTAGGTCGTCAATTTGATTCCGGTACTTTTCAAAGTCGGCCAACTCCCGGGTTGTAAAATAAGTCTTGTTGTTGTCGAGGTTCTTAATGTATGCATCCAGGATAACCGAAGAAAGGGAATCATTTAACTTGATTTTCCGGTAATGATTATTATCCAGGATATAGGCCATAACCTTAGCCTCTTTGCCGTAGATTTCCTTAGGCTTAAGCTGTAATGTATCCGCGAGTCCGGCATGTGCGGTCAATGAAACATGCAGCACAACTACAAGCCCTGCTATAATCAATTTCTTCATCGTCTTAATAATTTAAATTCCTGAACAGCAAATAAAGTGCCTTTTCGTGTTAAAGGCTTCATGGCCTCTAAACCGGCTGAAACTTCGTTAAAAAATGGTTTTCAATTTTCTTTTTCTGCATCGTATTCTTCCAGAAACTTCTGCGCCTGATCTACATTCTGAAATTCGAAGAATTTTTTACCAGACAGAGACGAATGTATTTCAACCCGTACCATATCGATATTCTTGTTCTTCCGGAATGAGTGCAGGGTGTTTTTCCGGTAATCCTCAGCTTCTTTTGTTGAAATATTATAGGCCGTTGCCCGTACCGATTTGCAGTACGAACATTGAAAGTTCTTAATCAGTTCACCCGGGGCATTCGGTCCCGGGTGGCGGGTAATTTCCTCCTTTATCACCTTCATGGTATAAAATCCACAACTATTGCATTTATATGCCTGCAAGTGGCCAGGATATTTATCAATCTGGATTTCACCATTTTTCTCATCGATCCAAACATCATAATCGATCGAAAAAACATTTTCTTCTGCCTGCATCCCTTCTTCCAGGTGAACGTCTTCTTCATCTTCACTAAGCAATCGCATTTTACCACCAGCTTTGCTTATGCGGGGAAGGTACCTCCATTTACGGAGCTTCCGGTTGATGACGGTTGGATAGTAATAATCCAGGATGAGGAAAGCCACATAAGCCACCAACGTACCTCCGGCAATTGACATGAAGGCTCGCACAAAAAACCAGACCTCTACTTTATTGAGTTTGCCCATGCCATAAAGGTTGATGGCAAGCGCTGCTGCAATGGCGAAGCATAAGAAAACCTTTTTATAATTTTTTATCTCATTCTGGTTAATGTAATCATACTTGTGTTTATAGCTGCCGATAGCAGAAAGCCGGAGTTTATGCACCAGGTATATTACTATCCCAACGGTTATCATAAGTGCCGCGCCAATGATCATTATTGAATGCCAATAATCAAGAAATGAACCTGATGCTGTTTCCATACAGAGATTTAAGTTGTTTTAAATATAAGATTAAAACGATTTAGAATCACCGATTCTTATTCTGCCACTGATTGAGTGAAAAATTGATCTCATCCCGGGTTGCTGGCATTCAAATGACGCCTGTCGCCATAAAAAATAGTGCAAAAATGCACCAATAAACATGTAATATTTGTCCAATTTGCCTAATATTGTGCAATAATACACAGTCACTATGAGCCAGTTCGAACAGCGAAAGATCGAGGACAGCCTTCGCGCTTTCACATCCAAAAACTTTGAACGCCCTGCGGACTGCAAAAATCTGGAGCAAATCAGATTTTATGTACGTGAATTATGCCTGAAGATTGAAGAACTGGAAAGCAAATTCAGTTATGTTCCTCAGTGGGCATATATGCTCCTGGCACAATACAATGCCCGGCAAAATGCCTTGTTACTGGTAAGCTTTAAGCAATCCTATAAATACTCTTCTTAGTGGGTTATGCGCTATATTCCCTCCCCTATTCCACTGCAATTCAGCTATGTGTACACCGCTACAGCAAACGGGTCAGGGCGCATGCAATATCACCGGATAAAACCCGGACACAGTAAACTCAGAATTAGTCGCACTGAATTTATAAAGGCATATAACGAAACAACGATTCTCGCCATAAACCCGCTTCAGCAGCGGGGTCAGGATGCTGTGTTTCAGTTTGAGTTTTATATATGAATGCTACTTCCCAAGAATCGCTTCAAGATCTGCCGGGCTATATTGAATCGATTTGATTGTCTTGTTATCGGAAGTTCTATACACTAACCACTTGCCATCTTCCGGTTTATAGTAACACTCAGTTCCATCTTTTTTTCGATAGTATTCTACTGTCTCTTTTGCTTCTTCTTCCGTACGGCACGCTTTACTCATGTTCGATCGTTGCACTTCATCAAAGAGTGATTTGAATTGCTCACCAAGTCCAAATTCCAATATGGCTCCGGATAGCACATATTGAATATCACAAAGGGCATCTGCAACACCTACAATATCTTTTTCAAGAATCGCTACTTCAAGCTCCTTTAACTCTTCAGCAATTAATGCAACCCGGAGCCTGCAGCGGTCTTCGGACGGAATTGCAGGTTTGTTCAGGATAGGGTGCTTGAAAGTCTGATGAAATTCAGCAACAAGGTTTAATGCATCGGGTTGGTTCATTGTTTTTATTTTAAGAATTATATTTTTTTAGCAGGCCGAAATCGCCACTTACACTATCCAATCGGGTTTTCATCAGGGCGAATTAACGTTCCAATAAACTAAATCGGAACATTTTTAAAAAATTGGCGTATTTTTGAGGCATGATTAAAATATTCAGAATACAGTTCATACTAAAAGGGTCGATTCTATTGACCGGACTGATCTTCCTGAATATGAATTTCTTCCTTGCTGAAGTATCGGCCCTGGAGCTTGATAAAAGGAAGGACCTGGTGGAGAACATTGCTAAACTCATTGCCAATGCAGCCACTGAAGAAGAAAAGGATATTTTTGGCGGCCCGCAGGCCAAAGACCTTATTGAGACTGATCTGTTAGCAAACGGCTCATTTTCCCGGGTGAATTTCTATCTATTGCCATTCCAGCTGGCTTTTCTAACGCGTGATGGAGCGCGACCTATAAAAGGGAATTCCGAAACGATTAATCCTCCGCCCGAAGCCTAGTTTTTTCCTGCCAGGTTCACTGGCCCGGAGATCTGAACACGATCTCTATCCAATTTTTTTTAACATAAATACAGCACGGCAAAGGTACGCGTTCACGTGTGCATTTGGTTGTCGTGTCACCATACAAAAACGACTTATGGACATTTACAGATCTTTATTAGAAGGAAATAAAAAGTGGGTACAGGAAAAACTAGACGAGAACCCTAAGTTTTTTGAAACATTAGCTAAAGGCCAGCATCCCCAGGTACTTTGGATAGGTTGCTCCGATAGCCGGGTTCCTGCCAATGAAATTACCCGTACTCAACCGGGAGATATTTTTGTTCACAGAAACATAGCCAACATGGTAGTACACTCTGACATGAATATGCTGAGTGTATTGGACTATGCCGTGAATGTTCTCAAAGTCAGACATGTGATTGTTTGTGGGCACTACGGTTGTGGTGGTGTAAAAGCAGCTATGGGGAATGATCAAAACGGCCTTGTGGACAATTGGCTGAGGCACATCAAAGACGTATACCGTTTACACGCGCGGGAACTTGATGATCTTCAAAACGAGGAAGAACGGTTCAAGCGATTTGCAGAATTAAATGTTATCGAGCAGGTATTCGACCTTTCAAAAACATCAATCATTCAAAATTCGTGGAGAGAAAGAAAAAGTCCGATCATTCACGGATGGATATATGACATTCGAACCGGCTTAATTAATGACCTGGAAGTGAGTTTTGCATCCCAGGAGGAACTCCCTCCCATCTTCCGCATAAACAGTCAGGTTGTTACCGGAGCAGTGTAATTTTTTTAAGATTCAAAATTCGTTACATGAACGCAGGAATTATTCGAAATATTAAAGGTGATCTCTCTGCCAGTTTGGTAGTTTTTCTGGTTGCATTACCCTTATGCCTTGGGATTGGTTTGGCCTCTACAGGCCGCACCGATCTTGTTTTTGCAGGGATCATTGCTGGTATTGTGGGGGGAATTGTGGTGGGCGCGTTAAGCGGCTCACACGTTGGTGTATCTGGCCCAGCTGCGGGCCTTGTCGTTATTGTACTGGGTGCCCTCAATACACTGGGCAGCTTTCAGGCATTGTTACTGGCGATTGTGCTTGCCGGTATATTACAGGTGATTGCCGGGTTTGCGCGCGCAGGAATCATTGCGTACTACTTCCCGTCTTCGGTAATCAAAGGTATGCTGGCGGCCATTGGTCTTACACTTATCCTGAAAGAAATTCCCCATGCCCTGGGGTATGATAAAGATTTCATTGGGGATTTTGCATTGACGCAGTCAGATGGACATAACACATTCAGTGAACTGTATTATGCATTCATCTACAACAGCTCCGGTGCAATCCTGATCAGCCTGGTGTCGCTGGCGCTGTTGATTCTTTTTGAAAGACCATTTATCAAGAAGATATCAATTTTCAAATTTCTGCCCGGGCCACTCTTTGTGGTACTGGCGGGTATTGGAATAAACGCGTTACTGAAAAGTGTTTATCCCGCGTGGGCCATCGCAGACGAGCACCTGGTTCAATTACCGGTGGCATCATCGCTCCCTGAATTCACCAGCTTTTTCAGTTTACCTGATTTCAGTGCACTTACCAATCCGGACGTGTATGTAATTGCTATCACCATTGCGATCGTGGCCAGCATAGAAACGCTATTGTGTGTGGAGGCTACTGACAAACTTGATCCGTACAAACGGAATACACCATCCAATCAGGAGCTGAAAGCACAGGGTGTCGGTAACATTATTTCCGGAATGATTGGTGGGCTTCCGATAACTCAGGTAATCGTGCGCAGTTCGGCAAATATCAATGCAGGAGGAAAAACTAAAATTTCAACCATAATGCACGGGGTGATACTACTCATCTCGGCTATCCTGATTCCACGTTATCTGAATCTCATTCCACTAGCCAGTCTGGCGGCTATCTTACTGGTGGTTGGGTATAAACTTTCAAAACTTTCGTTGTACAAAACCATGTACAAGTTAGGATGGGAACAGTTCCTGCCCTTCATCATCACCATTGTTGCTATACTGGCTACGGATCTGTTGAAAGGAATTGCGATTGGAATGGTGTTCGCGATCTTCTTTATCCTTCGAAAAAACTACCGTCACGCGTACTATTTCAAAAAAGAAAACGAGAATGGTCAGGACTTAATTACCATACGTCTTTCCGAGGAAATTACGTTTCTGAATAAAGCCAGTATCCAGCTTAGCCTGGATGAGCTTCCGTCCAATTCTAAAGTACTGATCGATGGATCGCATTCGGTAGCCATCGACTATGATGTACTGGAGATCATTCAGGACTTCAAAAAGACTGCCGCTCCACAGCGCAACATCCAGGTAGAAACCAAAGGAATACGCGAAGTGGAGACCGCTGGGCATCATTGATTTATATATCGTTATAGTTTGGTTAGTTCGGGAAAAGGGCCACTTTTAGTGGTCCTCTTCCCAACTTTTATATCTTTGCGCCCAAATCAACTTCATCGATGAAAAACTTCATTTCTGAACTGCAATGGCGTGGGATGATTCACGATATGATGCCAGGCACGGAAGATCAGTTAAAAAAGGAAATAACTTCCGGATACATCGGATTTGACCCTACTGCGGACTCACTGCACATTGGCCACCTGGTTCAGATTATGACCTTGGTTCATTTCCAAAAGTGCGGTCACAGGCCAGTGGTTCTTGTTGGTGGAGCAACGGGCATGGTAGGTGATCCCTCCGGGAAATCTGCTGAACGCAATCTGTTGTCGGAAGACGTTCTCCAGCATAATGTTTCTTGTGTACAGAAGCAACTCGAGAAATTCCTGGACTTCACCGGCACCAATCAGGCCGAAATGGTAAACAATTATGATTGGTTCAAGGGCTTCAGTTTCCTGGACTTTATTCGTGATGTAGGAAAACACATTACGGTTAGCTACATGATGTCGAAAGATTCGGTGAAGAAACGTCTCGAATCTGACGCAGGATTATCCTTCACAGAATTCACCTATCAGCTTGTGCAGGGATATGACTTCTATTGGTTATTTCAAAACAAGAATTGCAAACTGCAAATGGGAGGCTCCGACCAGTGGGGCAATATTGTTACCGGTACAGAACTGATCAGGCGCAAAGCAAGTGGTGATGCTTTCGCATTGACTACCAAACTGATCACCAAAGCAGACGGCACCAAGTTCGGAAAAACTGAAGGTGGAAATGTCTGGCTTGATCCGAAAAAGACTTCACCTTACAAGTTTTATCAATATTGGTTAAATGTATCGGATGCCGATGCACCGAACTTCATTCGTATTTTCTCACTTAAAACGAAGGAAGAAATTGAAGCCCTTGAAGCCGATCACCAAAATGCCCCCCAACTCCGTGCACTGCAGAAAAGTTTAGCGGAAGATATCACCGTACGGGTTCATGGTGTTGCGCAGCTTAAGCGGGCACAAGAAACGTCCGACATTCTGTTTGGATCTTCCATTGAAGAATTCAAGAAACTTGCCCCGGAAGAAATTGAAGATGCTTTTGATGAATCCCTGACGTTTCAAATAACGCCCGACACGTTTAACAACGAAATTGACGCGGTGAGTCTGCTCGCAGAAAAAACATCAATCTACCCTTCCAAGGGTGAGGCGCGTAAAGCTATTCAGGGAAATGGAGTAAGTATCAACAAGGAAAAAATAACCCTTGACCGGAAATTAAAGCGGGAAGATCTGCTATTCGGAAAATACCTGCTGGCGCAGAAGGGGCGTAAAAACTATTTCTTAGTAATCGTAAATCAGTAATGCCCGTTAACAGGCATTACTGATTTATATATTTATTCGCCAAACAATCTATACCCCAAAAATATCTGGATAGCATTGTTTTTCCACTTGGCATCAAATTCCTCAAACTCAGGAAGGTCGCTGATATTTGCAATCCCCGCGTAATAACGCAGTCCACAATTGAATTTATCAAAATCAAGACCTGCACCGAACGAAAATCCAAAATCAAGATCCTTAAATTCACTTTTAATATCTTCTGAGTCACCGTCTACAGAAGCCTTGGCCGAAATTAAAAAGCCCGCCTGTGGACCTGCATGAATATTAAAATTGTCCGTTACATTATATCTAAGAAAAAGCGGAATACTGATGTATCCCATTTTGAATTTTACATCTTCTCCCCCATCTGCTTCTTCTTTAGCACCCATATCTGAATAAACAAGTTCGGGCTGGAGGAAAACATTTTCTGCTATTGGGGTCACCATGTAAAGCCCCAGCTGAAACCCGATTTTTTTATCAAAGGAATAAGAGCTTCCCTCCGCGGAAATTTTCTGACCGGCAATATTGAGACCACCGCGAATACCACCGGTAGCTTGTGCCAACAGGCCTGTCGCCATCAACATCATGGCAGCAACTGACAATACAATTTTTTTCATAGGTTTAGGTAGTTAAAATGTGTCTATATTCGAATACTCACAACGTATATGGTACTGGATGACAATATTAGCAATAATTAATCATAAATTAAGGTTTCGGGAATTTCCAAAAGTAAATTCATAAAAAAAGCCGGCAGAATAGCCGGCTTTTTTTATGAATTATTTATCAACTTATTATTCGCCACCGAATACATAAGCAATGCGGAATCCGATAGAGTTCGCATCTTCCTCATCAACCTTGATAATCAAATAGCGAGCAGAGATATCAATATTCGCAAGATGATAACCGATCTCAGGAGCAAATCCAAAATCAGATGAACTCTCATCATAATCGAAAGCATCTACTTTAACTGAGTTAAAAGAAATACCCAATTCAGCTCCGGCATAGAAACCGTTAAAGCTTTCGTTAAAGTAATATTTAGCACCGGCAAATACAGGAATCATGCTAATCTTAACACTTGAATCATCTTTTTCACCAAATGTTAAAAAGCCTACTGTTCCCATCCAGCTAAGGTTTTCATTGATAGGAGCTTCGTAACGAACGCTACCGCCAAATCCCATGCCTACGACATCACCCATATCACCTTGAGGTAAAGCTAATTCAGCTCCTAGAGAGAATCTGCCTTGAGCATAAAGACCTGTCGTTCCAAGGGCAATAACAGTCAACAACAATACTAGTTTTTTCATGGTTCTGTTTGTTTAGTT
>Ga0315910_10002604_pt1 | contig 15726 bp, 13 predicted proteins | sample EdamamesoilMG_FD_204470 | JGI IMG/M metagenome (GOLD analysis project Ga0315910, IMG submission 204470) | Garden soil microbial communities collected in Santa Monica, California, United States - Edamame soil | ecosystem: Environmental > Terrestrial > Soil > Garden | place: USA: California... | reverse complement strand
ATTACCTGACTCTCTTCCAGGTCGACAAGAGCGCCGCGACCGAGATCGCCGATCCCGTGGGACTGGTACAAAGCCAGGCGATCCATTCGGCGGATCGGCGGCTGCGAATCCTGCTCAACAGTTCACCTGCGGCGCAGACGCTCGTCGGGCGTTTCCTGCATGCCTACGGTGGTGCCGGCGTGCAGCACATCTCCTTCAGCACTGACGACATCGTGGCAACTGCCCGGCAGCTGCGCGAACTCGGCATGGAGGCGCTGCCCATCCCCGAGAACTACTATTACGACCTTGGCGCTCGATATGGACTCGACGACACCGTGTTGTCGCGCATGGCTGAACACAACATTCTTTACGATGAAGACGCGCGCGGCACCTACCAGCACCTGTATACCCGCGCCTTTGCCAAGCGCTTCTTCTTCGAAGTCGTTCAGCGCCGTGATTACGACGGTTATGGCGCCCGCGACACCGCGATCCGCCTGGCCGCTCAATCGCGCTTCCGGAATCTTGCTCCAGGCGTGGATCTTGCCCCGTTGCACCCATCCGGGCACCAGGACTGAGCGCGGCGATTTTCCGGCGGCGTGGGATGGTGTACTGTCCCCAGCCGAAAGACCGCGTGTGATCCAGAGGAAGTTCGGATGGCGAGCCGCAAGAAGAAAACCTCCTCCAGGCCCGGGGGTGAAGAGTTTGCCAACGACGCCGAGCGCTCCAAGGCCGACATACTCGCGGTAGCCACCGAGGAGTTTGCGAACCATGGCCTGAGCGGGGCGCGCGTGGACGCGATCGCCGAGCGCACGCGCACCTCCAAGCGGATGATCTATTACTACTTCAAGGGCAAGGAAGGCCTGTACCGCGCCGTCCTCGAAAAGGCCTACTCGGAGATCCGCTCACTCGATACCCAGGAAGGCATCGAGGAAGCGGCGCCCGTCGAAGCCATTCGCAAGATCATCGAGATCACTTTCGACTACGACGAAACCCATCCGCATTTCATCAGCCTGGTGGCCGTGGAGAACGTGCATCGCGGCCGGAATATCGCCAAGCTGACCTCGATCAAGCGCCGCAATGCCGGCGTGATCCACGTGCTCGATTCCATCCTGAAACGGGGCGCACTCGAGGGCGTTTTCCGCAGTGACGTGAGCGCGCTCGACGTGCACCTGTTCATCAGTGCGTTCTGCGTGTTTCGCGTCTCCAACCGCTTCACCTTCGGCACCATTTTCGACTGCGACCTTTCCGACACCGAAGTCCGGATTCGTCACAAGAACATGCTGGTGGAGGCGGTGCTTCGCTACCTCGAACCGGTGCATAGCGCCTAGACCGCGCGGCGAAAGGCGCTGGCCGCAAGATAGCTGCGCGCCGTTTCGATGCACAGACGCGCGTATTGCTCGGCGCCCAGCAGCGCCAGCTTTTCCGGGTTCGGAATCTCGATGGACAGCGGAACGGCCGGCAGTTGCGCAAGGATGGAGGCAATGTCGATGCCACCTTCGCCGAGATACAACCGTCCGGCCCGCCCGATGCGAATCAGTTCTTCGCGCTCGGTCGAGAAGCGTACCGGCGCATCGTTGATCTGCGCAAAGTGAAACCAGTCGCGCGGCAGGCTGGCCAGCCTGCGCGGATCTGCGTGGCAGCGATCGAAATGCAGCGTGTCGATGACAACGCCGGCATTGGCACAGCGGCTGTTCTGCACGATGTCGACCGCGTCGTTGAGCGTCCTGACGCCTGACCAGGTCACGAACTCGAGGTCGACGGTCAGGCCGAATGAGTCCGCAAGCCCGCACAATTCTGCGAAGAATTCGCGGATGTAAATGCCGTCGTCGCACCAGGCACTGCTGAGCACGTGACGGCCGCCTAGCTCTGCGGCCGCTTCCAGCGCCGGCAGGTAGCTGCGCGGGGTCACTTCTTTCACGATGCGCGCGACTTCGATGTCCAGCAGGCCGACGCCGGTCGCATTGAGCGCAGCCCTGGTGCGTGCACGCAGGGCGGTATCGGTGGCGAATGGATGCAGCGGTTCGTTCGGCGCACCCACGGGAATGGGCCGCAGGGAGACGAACTGGTAACCCGCGCGTGCCGCGACCTCGATGAGCTCGGGTGGCGACAGGTTGAGCATGGTGAGGTGCGCCAGCGAGAAACACGCAGTCATGCGTTGCCTCCGCTGGCAGCCGGCGGGTAGCCGAGCGGCAGACCCGCCGCCGCGACGTACCCGTACAGCTCCTCGTCCGGCACGGCCGCCGCCAGGATCTCCCGTGCCCGCATGAGCCTGGCCAGGTCGATGCCGGTGCGATATCCCATCGCCTCCAGCATGAAGACCAGGTCCTCGGTGACGATGTTGCCGGTGGCACCGGGTGCGAATGGGCAGCCACCGATGCCACCCATGGAGCTGTCGAAGGTGTGCACGCCGACTTCCAGCCCCGCGACGACATTGGCCAGACCGAGTCCGCGCGTGTTGTGCAGATGCAGGCCCGCAAACCTGTCGGCGCCGATGGCTGCACGTACGCGCTTCACCAGATCCCGGACCTGCGCAGGGTTTGCGTATCCCACCGAGTCGGCGAGTCCCACCTCGTCGCAGCCAGCCTCGCAGAGTAGTTCGGCGAGTCTGACCACCCGGTCCGCGGGGACTGCGCCCTCGTAGGTACATCCAAACGCTGTGGACAGGCCGCCTTCGAAGCGCGGGCGCGTCTCCGCCGGCTGCGTCTTCAGCAGTGCCGAAATGTTGCGAGCTTCATCCAGCATCTGTGCATGAGTGCGCCGGACGTTCTTGAGGCTGTGTGTTTCCGAGGCGGAAAAGGGCAACGTGAGCTTGTGCGCCCCGCTGCGAATCGCCGCTTCGGCACCACGCAGGTTTGGCACCAGCACCGCTACCGCGAGTCCGGAGAGGGTGCGCGCGTGCTCGACGACGGCGGCCGTGTCGGCGAGCTGCGGCAGGACATGCGCCGGAACAAAACTTCCCACTTCGATCTCGCGAACTCCCGCGTGCGCGAGGGCAGAAATCCATGTTTTCTTGGCTTCCAGCGGCATGATGGACTCGATGCTCTGCAAGCCATCTCGGGGTCCGACTTCGCTGACGAGGATTTCGTGGCTCATCAAGGTTCAGTCCGTCGCGGCGTGCTCGAGGCGCTTCTCGGGCGCATAGATGTCGAGAATGTTCCAGTGCCCGGTGGTCGGCGTCGGGTTGTTCTTCATGGGCACATCGAGCAGGTACGGCTTGTTGGCCGCGAGCGCGCGGCGCAGTGCCGGCGCGAGGTCGGCGGCCGAACGCAGTCGTTCCGCCTCGCAGCCGTAGGCGCGCGCAATCGCCGCATAGTCGGGCTTCTGCGAGTCCCAGCCGTCGTGCGCGGCGGGAAACAGGGTGCCATGCGTAATGCCGTAGGCCGCCTTCTGCAATCCTGCGATGGTGCCGAAAGCATTGTTGTTCATGACCAGCCACACGATGGCGAGACCGTGTTCGACGGCCGTCGCGAGTGCCGCCGGGTTCTGACCGAAGCCACCGTCACCCACCAATGACACCACCACGCGATCCGGCGCGGCGAATTTGGCGCCGATTGCACCCGGCGGTCCGAATCCCATGGTCGCGAAACCACCCGGTGTCAGCACGCTGCCGGGCGTGAACACCGGGAACTGCTGGCCGACGCCGTTCTTGTTCCAGCCCACGTCGGTGGTGATGATGGCGTTGCGCGGTAGTTGGGCGCGCACTTCCGCAAGGATGCGTTCCGGCATCATCGGGAATGCGTCCGAACTGGCCATGGCCTGGTTGCGAGCGGCAAATTCGCGTCGGAAATCCGTGATCCGCCGGGCGATCGCGCCCGGCTCACGCCGGCCCGGATACAACTCGCGCGCCACCTGCAGCAGCACGCCCAGCGCCAGCTTGAGATCCGCCACCGCACCGAGTTCGGTGGCGAAGTTGCGTCCGATCTCGCCGGGCTCGATGTCGATGTGAATGAGCTTCGTCGGCGGGATGTTGAAGGTGTAGTCGCGATACCAGGAGCTGCAGTCGGCTTCCTTGAAACGCGTGCCGAGTCCGAGCACCCAATCCGCCGCGAGGCAGGTGTCATTCACCAGGCTGGTGCCCCAGAAGCCGCTCATGCCTAGCAGCAGGGGATGATCGTCCGGCAACGCGCCCTTGCCCATGAGGCTGTGTGCGACGGGAATCCCGAGATGGTCCACGAAGGCGCGCAGTTCTTCGCAGGCATCGGCCAGCACCACGCCGCCGCCGACGTACAGAACTGGCGCGCGCGCCTGCGCAAGCCGCGTGACGATCTCGCGTGCGGTCGCAAGATCGAGTGACGGCTTGCGCAGGACGCGCGTATTGGCTTCGAGCCTGGCGAACAACGCCCCATCGACCGGCGCCGAGAACACGTCCATGGGTACGTCGACCAGCACCGGACCGGGCTGACCACTCTCGGCGAGCAGGAATGCCTTGTCGATGATCTCGGGGAACAGTTTCGGATCGTCCACGCGCCAGGCGCGCTTCACGAACGGCCGATAGATTTCGTACTGCGCGCCGTCGGCGTGCAGGTTAACTTCCTGGTGCGGGTGCTTGCCGAAGTAGTGAGAGGGCACATCGCCCGCGATCACCACCATGGGAATGCAATCGAGCGCTGCATTCGCGACACCAGTCGCGGCGTTGGTGAGGCCGGGCCCAAGGTGCGTGAGCAGCACCGAAGCCTTGCGTGTCACGCGGGCGTAGCCATCGGCGGCATGCGCGGCGATCTGTTCGTGCCGGACGTTGATGAACTCGATCCGGCTTTCGGCCATGGCCGACAGCACTGCGATGTTCGTGTGCCCGCACAGGCCAAAGACGTGGCGCACGCCGCGTCGCTCGAGATAACGCACCAGGTGTTTGGCGACTGTGTCCTGCATGGTCATCGTTCCGGGCTACAGCGTCTCGGTGTCGTAGAACTCGCCAAACAACTCCTGGTCGGAGGGCCGATCCTCGGGAATGGGCCGGCTGACCCAGGTGGTCTGCATGAAATGTTTGAGATGAATGTTTTCGTTGGTGATGTTGCCGCCCCAGATGCCACAGCCCAGGCTGGAAGTCATCGGCATGCCATTGCTGAAAGAGCCCGCATTGGCTTTGGACTGCGGCTGCCGGACCATCATGCGACTGACCGGCGCGGTACGCGCGAGACGGTCGATGTGCGCGTCATCGTGAGAGTAAATGCCGCAGGAGTGACCCTTGCCGCCAACCTCGTAGATCCGGCGCACCATGTCGAGCGCCTGGTCGAATCCCTCGTAGCGGTACACGGCGAGCAGCGTTGTCAGCTTCTCGCGCGAGTAGTTGTGCTCGGGGCCAATCGCGTCGTTTTCGACGATGAGAAATTTTCGATCGGCTGGAATCACGAAACCGGCGGCTGCCGCGATCACCTGGGGAGGGCAGGCGACAGTTTCGGGGCGACGGTGGCCGTGGGTATCCCACATCACTTTTTCGATGGCCGACGCCTGCGCTTGGTCGGCGAGGTATCCGCCTTCCTTCACCAGGGCGACGACGAACGCGTCATAAATGCGCGAGTCGATGAGGATGTTGCCGTCGGCGGAACAGCCGGAGCCGAAATCCGAAGTCTTCGACATGCGCGTGTTGCGCGCCGCGATGTCGATGTCGGCGGTCTCATCGATCACCATGGTCGAATTGCCGGCGCCCACGCCATACGCCGGTCGGCCCGAGCTGTAGGCAGCTCGCACCATGGGTTGACCGCCGGTCGCAAGCGTGAGGTCGCAACTCGCCATGAGGTACTGCGTAAGCGCCACGCTGGGTTGTTCGATGCACTGGAACATGTCTGCCGGTGCGCCCTGGCGGCTGATGGCCTCGCGCATCACGCGAACCATCTCGAAGGTGCTGCGTTTCGAGCGTGGGTGCGGAGAGAAGATCACCGCGTCGAGACACTTGAGTGCGTAGATGCCGGTGTAGGGCGGAGTCAGCTCGGGATTGGTCGTGGGAACGAGTGACGCGATGACACCCGCGGGCTTCGCGTATTTCACGATTCCCTTGTCGGGAATTTCCTCGATGACTCCCGTGCTCTTCTGTCGCAGGGCGTCACGCAGGACACCCATGATCTTGAAGCGTTTGGCATTGCGCCCTTCGGGATCCCCCAGCCCGCTTTCCTGCACGCTCATCGCGACGATGCGGCCGAAAGTCTTTTCGTTCGCGGTTGCCCACCCCAGTGCGCGACACAGCCGGTCGATTCGCTGCTGCTCGTAGCCCGCGACGGAACTCATGGCCACGCGTGCGCGGGCGATCATTTCGTCGATGAGCGCGTGTTCGAGTTGCGGTTGCGGTCGGCTCATAAGCAGGGTGATCCAGTATTCACGTACCAGTTCGTACAGTCAACGGCGCAGTATTCGTGTGGCGGGAAATCACGGGTTTTTCAGGCCTTTGCGGCTCGGCGGGCCTGTGCGATCGCGGCGCGCAGAGCCAGCAGGTAGCTGTCGACTCCAAAGCCGCTGATCTGTCCCCTGGCGATCGGTGCGATCACCGAGTGGGCGCGGAACGCCTCGCGGGCGTGGATGTTCGACATGTGAACTTCGACGATGGGGATCTTGAGCATCGCCAGTGCGTCGCGCAGTCCATAACTGTAGTGCGTCCACGCGCCCGCGTTGATGAGCAGCGCGACCAGTTCCTTTTCGGCGACCGCCCGGTGGATCCGGTCGCAGATCTCCGCCTCGCTGTTGGTCTGGAAGCACTCGAGCTCGGTGCCGAGTTCCTTCGCCAGGGAAAGCAACTCGGAGTCGATCTCCGCCAAAGTCGCTGTTCCGTAGACGCCCGGTTCACGCTTGCCGAACATGTTGAGGTTGATGCCGTGCAGAACGAGGATCTTCATCGTTGTCTCATGCGGCGCTTGAGGTGAGCCGCGAATGAAAGCGTCGCAGCATGCGTGGTATGTCGGGTTCGATGTCGAAGAACAGGTTGAAGGCGCGTGCGCCCTGGAATACGGCCATGCCACCGCCATCGAGTGTGCGGCAACCATGCTTGCGTGCCGTGTCCAGCAACTCGGTGACCAGGGGCACGTAGACAATTTCCGCCACCCAGAGCGGCGGGTGCAACGACTCACCAGGCACCGGCATGCCGGGATACTTGAGCATGCCCGTGGGTGTTGCATGCACCAGTCCATTGGCATTGGCCAGCGCCGTGTTCAGGTCGCGACAGGCACGAACGAGACGATGCGGAAACAGGTCGGCCAGTCGCGATACCAGGGCCGTCGTGCGCGATCCATCCGTGTCATGCACCGTGAGCGTACGCGCGCCCAGCTTCAGCATGGCGTAACCCACGGCGGCACCCGCGCCGCCGGCGCCGACGAGCACCACGTCATCGGTGCGCGCATCGGACATGTCGCGCCGGAAGCTTTCCGCGAAGCCCCACCAGTCGGTGTTGTGGCCTATGCGCCTCCCATTGCGGAACAGCACCGTGTTCACCGAATGCAGCGCGCGCGCTTCGGGCGCAAGCTCATCGAGCATCGGGATCACTGCCTGCTTGGAAGGGTAGGTGATGTTCAGTCCGCAGAAGCCTCGCTCCTCGGCCTGGTCGAGCACATTCTCAAGGCACTCGGCGCCGCCCTGCATGAGATCGAAGTCGAACAATTCGTAGCTCACGTTGAGCCCGAGCTCACTGCCTTCGTCTACGTGCATGGCAGGACTCGAGGAGTGCTGGATTCCCGCACCCGCGAGACCGACTCTCAGGGCTGAACTGGCCGCATCTTTCTGCAATGTGCTCACGTCCGGAACTCTACCCGGCGCACGTCGCCAACCACGAACACATAGGAAATGACGCCAAGCAGGGCGACGACGCCTATGAAGGTGAGCGCCCAGGCAAACGAACCGGTGGCATGGACGACGAAGCCGACCACCAGCGGCGTGACGATTCCCGCCAGGTTCGCGCAGAAGTTGAACACGCCGCCGCTCAGCCCCATGAGTTCCTTCGGCGCGACATCGGTCAGGAGCGTCCAGCCGAGGTTGCACATGCCTTGCCCGAAGAACGCCAGTGACATCACGACGATCACCAGAGTATCCCGCGAAACGAAATTCGCGATCACGATGGTCGAGGCCATCAGCAGACCCGCGATGATGGGCAACTTGCGTGCGACGTTCGCCGAACCGGTTCGCCGCAACAAGTAATCCGAGAGCAGGCCGCCGCTCACGACGCCGACGCAGGCGGCAATGAACGGCAGGATGGTGAAGAAGCCCACCTTGATCCAGCCCATCTGTCGTTCAGTGGCCAGGTAGGTGGGGAACCAGGTGAGGAAGAACACCAGCGTGGAGTTGCTGGCGAACTGTCCGATCGATGCGCCGACGATCTGGCGTTGGCGCAGCAGGAAGCCGATATGGCTCCATTGAAATTTCGTGCGAGACGCCGAGGCGAAGCCACCTCCCGCGGTGATGTGGTCGAGTTCAGCCTTGTTGGCCCGGCTCTCGTGTGGGTCGCGATACAACGAATACCAGACAAAACCAAAGAGGATTCCCGCCGCACCAACGATGACCAGCAGCGCCCGCCATCCGAAGGCTCCTGAAATCCAGAAAAGCAGCGGGCTCAGGAAGGCGAGGCCGAAATACTGGCCGACGGAGTACACGCCCGTGGCTGACGCACGCTCTGCCTGCGGGAACCACGTGCCGAGTACGCGGCTGTTCGACGGAAAAGCAGGCGCCTCCGCGAGTCCCAGGCCCATGCGACAGGCGATGAGAGACCATGAGTTCGTGACCAGTCCCTGCAGCAGCGTGAACACAGACCAGATCGTTACCGAGAGAAAGTAGGTGATGCGCACACCGATACGGTCTAACAGGATGCCGCCAGGAATCTGCGCGGCCGCGTAGGTCCACGAGAACGCCGAAAAAACGACGCCCAACGTGACGGCATCGAGGTGCAGCTCACTCTTCATGAGTGGTGCGGCCACACTGATGACAGTCCTGTCGAGATAGTTGATGAGCGTTCCGAGCGTCAGGAGCGCAAGAATCATCAACCGCACCCGTGACGGCCGCGTCGCGATGCCGGCCGCAGCATCGGATAGGGGTTGGAGGTCGCGATGGCCGTGCATTTCCGTGTATTTCAGTGTGTTGCTTGTATTAACGAACCAGTACGTGCATAGTAAATGAAGGGGCGGAAACAACCAATATGCCCCGGCGCACGATGACGAAATGTGTGAACCCGCAAGCGACATACAGGCCTGGCGCGACCGACATACGGAACCTTGGTTGCATTCATCGCGACATGATTGTCATCCCTTGATGTCGCGCGTGCCGGGCCGGGGCCGGGCCGGGGCCGGACCAGGGCTCGGTCGGCGTCAGCCCACAGCCACGCCAGCAGACATGCGTACGGCGAGTCTCCATGCCTTCCACTTCACGGTTGATTTCTTCGACTGCGCGCTGAGGCGACAGGATTGTGAGAGACGCTAGGCCGCGCGGTGGGCGCGAGCGAGGTACTCGGCGCTCTGCATTTCCGTGAGGCGGCTGGTCGTGCGCTGAAACTCGAACTTCAGCTTCTCGCCCTTGTAGAGTTCGCCGGGCGCCGCGGCGGCTGAAATGATCACGTTCACGCCGCGGTCGTAGAACTCGTCGATCACGGAAATGAAGCGCCGCGCCGCGTTGTCGGCAGTGTCGTGCAGCACGGGAACATTGCTGATCACCACCGACTGGTATTCGCTGGCGATCGAGATGTAGTCGGCGGGACTGCGTGGCCCTTCGCACAGCGCCGCAAAGTCGAACCAGATGACGTTATCGCTCTCGCGCAGCACCTTGATCTTCCGGTGATTTACGGTGATGGAGCCGTCGGTTTCGACATCGTCGTCGGAAAGATCATCGAACAGCGCTTCCAGCTTCTTCTGCGTGTCAGGTTCGGCGGACGGCAGGTAGATGGCCGCGGCGGTGAGCTGGCGCAAACGGTAATCGACACCGCCCTCGACCGCCACGACGTCGCAATGCTTCTCGATGAGCGCGATGGTCGGCAGGAAGCGGTCCCGCTGCAGGCCGTTCTTGTACAGATCTCTTGGCCTGACGTTCGAAGTGAAGACCAGCGCGACGCCGCGCTTGAGCAACGCGCCGAACAGGCCGGCAAGGATCATGGCGTCGGCGATGTCCGAGACGAACAATTCGTCGAAACAGATCACCTGCGATTTCTTCGCGATCTTGTCGGCCACGCCCTCGAGCGGCGACTGCATGCCCTTGAGGCGCTTGAGGTCGGCGTGTACCTCCTGCATGAAGCGATAGAAATGAGTGCGGCGCTTCTGGGCGATCGTCAGGCTCGAATAGAAGAGATCCATGAGCCAGGTCTTGCCGCGGCCCACGCCGCCCCAGAGGTAGACGCCTCGCAGCGCGCCGTTGCCGTTGTCGCGCTTCAGGCCACGCAGCAGGCGTTTGCCGAGTGGCGCCGAGGCCGCGGTCACCAGCTCGGAGCGCAGGCGTTCCAGGTGGCGCAGCGCGTCGACCTGCGCCGGATCCGGAGTGAAGCCGCGCTTGGCGGTCTCACGCGCGTACAGCGCGCCGAGCACGTCGTTCGTTGAATTCACAGCAGTTGATAGTTGGGGCCGGAGCCGCCTTCCGGCGTTACCCAGTCGATTATCTGGTATGGATCCTTGATGTCGCAGGCCTTGCAGTGCACACAGTTGGCCGCGTTGATCTGCAGGCGCTTGCCTCCCGCGTCGTCGTCAACCATTTCGTAGACCGAGGCAGGGCAGAAGCGCGTGCAAGGATTGCCGTACTCCTGCGCGCAGGTGGTGGCGCAGATGTTCTTGTCGCGCACCTTGAGGTGCGCAGGCTGCACTTCATCGTGTGCGGTCGTGGCGAAGAACACCGAGCTCAATCGATCCCGCGGCGGGAGATCGCGGTTCACCCAGTGACGATTGGGAGAGTCGTATTCGGCCAGCTTCTCGAGCGGGAAAGTCTCGCGGTTGCGCAGCGTCCATGGCGTCGCGCCACTCAGCATGCTTTCCACGGCAGCGTTCAACATTCCGCGCTTCAGGCCACGCTTGAAGCCTGGCTTGATATTGCGAACTTCATGCAACTCGGAGACGGCCTCGGTCTTGCGCCACACGGCATCGAAACCGATGCTGGTGTTGTTTTCGGCGAAGTAATCGGCGGCCGCCATCGCACACCGCAGCGACTGGTGAATGCCCTTGATCTTGGGCACGTTGAGCGTGCCGGCCGCATCTCCGACCAGGACCGCGCCGGGCATCTCGAGCTTGGGCATGGACTGGAACCCGCCCGCGGAAATGGAGCGCGCGCCGGCGGAAAGGATTTCACCGCCCTTCAGGAATTCATGCATGGACGGGTGATGCTTGAACTGCTGGAAGGCTTCGAACGGGAAAAAGCGCGGGTCACGGTAGTCGAGCCCTGTGACGAAACCGACATACGCGCGGTTGTCGGTCAGGTGATAGACGAAGCTGCCACCGTAGGTTTTCGTGTCCAGCGGCCAGCCGACGGAGTGCTGCACCAGACCGGGCCTCACCCGTCCCGGCGGCAGCTGCCACAGCTCCTTCATGCCGAGCGCATACACCTGCGGGTCGGCCTTCTCGTCGAGCCGGTAACGGCGGATCAGCACCTTGGCAAGACTGCCGCGGCAACCCTCGGCGACCACGGTCAGGCGTGCGCGCACCTCCGGACCGGGTGTGTAGTTAGGGCCGCGCGAGCCATCGTGCTGCACGCCCATGTCGCCGATCTGCACGCCAGCCACCGAGCCGTCGTCGTCGAACAAGGGCAACGCGGCGGCGTAACCGGCGAAAACGTCGATGCCCAGGTTCTCGGCCTGGGTGCCCATCCACTGCACCAGCCCGCCGAGCGAGATGATGAAATTGCCCTCGTTGCGCAGGTACTTCGGTATCCACGGCACCTTGCGCGCGCTGCGGCGGCCAAACCAGCGGAACTCGTCGTGTGTCACCGGCACGCAAACCGGCAGCGCTGCCTGGCGCCACTCGGGCAACAACGCATCGAGCGGACCCGGTTCGAGCACCGCCCCGGAGAGAATGTGCGCGCCCAGGGTCGAGCCTTTCTCGAGGATGCACACCGTCAATTCCGGCCTGCGCTGCTTGAGACGGATGGCGGTAGCGAGACCGGCCGGACCGGCGCCGATCACGGCGACGTCGTACTCCATCACATCGCGTTGCGCGGGGCCGTTGGCGTTCATTTCGGTTGCATGCGGATCGCGCCGTCGAGGCGGATGGTTTCGCCGTTGAGATAGGCATTCTCGACAATGGTCTGCACCATGGACGCGAATTCCTCGGGACGGCCGAGGCGCGGCGGGAAAGGCACCTGCTTGCCGAGCGAGTCCTGGACCTCCGGCGGCATGGCCGCGAGCATGGGAGTGCTGAAAATGCCGGGCGCAATGGAACTGACGCGGATGCCGAACATCGCCAGCTCGCGTGCGATGGGCAGCGTCATGCCTGCGACGCCGGCCTTGGTCGCCGCGTATGCGGCCTGGCCGATCTGTCCTTCGAAGGCGGCCACCGAAGAAGTGTGCACGATCACGCCGCGCTCACCATCCGCGTTGGGCGCATTCAGTTGCATGATGGCCGCGGCTGCCTTGTCGCACAGGAAAGTGCCGATGAGATTGATGTGTACCACCCGGGTGAAGAAATCTCCCGCCATCGGGCCGTTCTTGCCGAGCACCCGGCCGGCGCCGATGACACCTGCGCAGTTCACCAGCAGGTTGATGCCACCCATGGCGGCGCGCGCGGATTCCATCGCGCTGTTCACCTCGGTCTCGGAAGTGACGTCGCACTTGGCAAAGCCGCCATTGGCGCCGAGCGAAGCCGCCGCCGCGGCTCCCGGACCTTCCTGCACATCTAACAAGGTGACGCGGCCACCGGCCGCGGCAATATGCCGTGCGACGGCCAGCCCGAGACCCGAGGCGCCGCCAGTGACCACCGCGCGCGCTTCAGAGATTTTCATCGAGCGATACCCCAGAACAGTTCAAGATGGATCGAGACGCGCACAGCATAACGAACCGGCGCCCGGGCACGAAACTCAGGACGGGACTTCGACGGCAATGGCCGTTGCCTCGCCGCCGCCGATGCAGAGGGACGCGATTCCTCGTCCGCCGCCGCGTGCCCGCAGCGCATGCACCAGCGTGGTGACGATACGCGCTCCCGTGGCGCCGATGGGATGCCCGAGGGCGCAGGCCCCGCCGAGGGTGTTGGTGCGTGCGTGATCGAATCCGACCTCGCGCATGGCCGCCATGGCGACCACTGCGAACGCCTCGTTGACCTCGTAGAGAGCGGCGTCCGCGGGCTTCCAGCCGAGTTGCGCGAGCAGCTTCTGGATGGCGCCGGCGGGCGCCGTCGTGAACCATTCGGGCTCCCGCGCGAAGCTCGCGTATCCCAGGATCCTCGCCAGCGGCTTGATGCCGCGGCGTGCCGCTTCATCGGCAGACATCAGCACCGTCGCCGAGGCACCGTCGGAAATTGAAGACGAGGAAGCGGCCGTCACCGTTCCATCCTTGCGGAATGCCGGCTTCAGCGTCGCAATCTTGGCGAGGTCGACGGTGAACGGTGTTTCGTCCCGGTCGACGATGGTTTCGCCCTTGCGGCCCTTGATCGTGACGGGCGTGATTTCCGCGGCGAACGCACCCGCGTTCACCGCCTTGACGGCGCGCTGCGTGGATTCGGTGGCGAAGGCATCCTGGTCGGCGCGCGTGAAACCGTACTTCTGTGCGGTGTTCTCGGCGAATACTCCCATGAGCTGGCCGTCGAACGGGCTCTGCAGTCCGTCGTAGAACATGTGGTCGAGGATTTCGCCGTGGCCCATGCGCATCCCCGCGCGCGCCTTGGGAAGTAGATAGGGTGCGTTGCTCATCGACTCGAGTCCGCCTGCGACCGCGATCGACACGTCGCCGGTACGGATCTGGTCGGCGGCCATCATGATGGCCTTCATGCCCGAGCCGCACATCTTGTTGATGGTGGTGGCCGGCACGCTCTTCGGGACGGCGGCGCCGAGCGCGGCCTGGCGCGCCGGCGCCTGGCCCAGCCCCGCAGGCAAGACGCAGCCCATCAAGACTTCCTGCACGTCGCCGGGATCGATGCCGGCCTTGCCGATGGCCCCGAGAATGGCGGCCGTGCCGAGTTGCGGCGCCGTGGCCGGCGACAACACGCCCTGGAAGGCGCCGATGGGAGTGCGGGTGGCGGCGGCAATGACTACTTGTTTGCCGGCCATGGTGGTCTTGTCCATGAGAGTTCTCCGTCAATGTCCCGTGTTCAGTCGCGGCCGCGAAGGCCGCGGTTGAACACGTCGATGAAACGATCGGCGATTTCGTGGGGCCTGAGCGAAGCATCTTCGCGATACCAGTGCCCCATCCAGTTGAGAGCGCCAGCGAGCGCAAACGCCGTCATGCGGGTGTCGCAGGCGCGAATGGATCCGTCGGCGACGCCAGCTTCGATGAGTGCCCGCATACGCTTGTCGATGCCCGCCTTGAGTAGTTTGATGCGGCGGCTCATCGCCGCACCCAGGTGCTGGTCCTCGGCGCGCAGCATGCACCAGCCGAAGTCACCGACGATAGCCGCGGCATACCCGTGGATGAAGGCGAACAGGCGCTCGCGCGCCGGCCCCTCGGAGCGCTCGCACTCGTCGAGTGTGGCCTGGATCTGGGCGAGTCCGGCGCGAAAACACTCGAACAGGATGGCTTCCTTGTTCGGCACATATAGATAAAGAGTGGGCTTGGTGACCTTGAGGCTGCCAGCCAGGTCGTCCAGCGAGGTGTTGTGATAGCCGCGTTCGCGGAAGGCGCGCGCCGCAGCAAGAATGACGGCGTCGCGTTTCAGGTCGCGTGACGCATTGCGGCGCGACGCCCAGGGAGAAGGGGCGTCCGCCGGCCTCGAAGCGAGCGGCCTGCGGGCCCTGGTTTTTGCAGTCACGGGAGGCATGGCGGGGAAAGGGACTCCAGTCCGGAACGGGCGCGTGTTACTCTTGGGTAACACATCTTACCAGCCAGTAACATGAAGCCACCAGAGCCAGGAAGGCCGCTGCGATTCGTTTCCGCAGCGTCGCTGTTCGACGGCCACGATGCCGCCATCAACATGATCCGCCGGTTATTGCAGTCGGGGGGCGCCGAGGTGGTGCATCTCGGCCACAACCGCAGCGTGGCCGACATCGTGCGCGCCGCCATTGCCGAAGACGCTGACGCCATCGCCGTCAGCAGCTACCAGGGTGGCCACAACGAATACTTCCGCTACATGGTCGACATGCTGCGCGAGCTGCGTGCGGAGCACATCCGCGTGGTGGTGGGCGGCGGCGGCACGATTTCTCCGGCGGAGATCGCCGAACTCGAAGCCTACGGCGTCGCCAAGATCTACACACCCGAAGACGGCCGGCGCCTCGGCCTCGGCGGCATGATCCAGGACGTGTTCGCGCGTGTCGGGCGACAGGTGCCGCCGCGCATCACGACCCTTCCGGACGTCAACGATCATGGCGGCATTGCGCGCGCCATCACGCTGCTCGAGGGTGGCGGCGCGGCGGATGGCAGCGACGCAGACGATCTGCGTCGCCTGCTGAGCGAGGCGGTCGCCGGCCCGCACCCGGCGCCGGTCATCGGACTCACCGGCACCGGTGGCGCCGGCAAGAGTTCACTCACCGACGAACTGCTGCAAAGATTCATGCGCGGTTTTCCCGACCGTCGAATCGGAGTCGTGGCCATCGATCCGACCCGCCGCCGCTCGGGTGGCGCCTTGCTGGGCGATCGCATTCGCATGAATTCGCTGTCCGCGTCGCAGGTATTCATGCGTTCGCTGGCCACGCGCCGCCAGCACCTGGCCACCAGCGCTGTGCTGGCCG
>Ga0315910_10002603_pt1 | contig 15733 bp, 14 predicted proteins | sample EdamamesoilMG_FD_204470 | JGI IMG/M metagenome (GOLD analysis project Ga0315910, IMG submission 204470) | Garden soil microbial communities collected in Santa Monica, California, United States - Edamame soil | ecosystem: Environmental > Terrestrial > Soil > Garden | place: USA: California... | reverse complement strand
ATGTGGATCCCGGACGTCTACCATGGCGCGCCGACCGCGGTGACGCTGGTGATCGGCACGGCCCCCAAGCTGGCGGCGTTCGCGATGGCGATGCGGCTGCTGGTCAACGGCCTGCTGGATCTTGCGCACGACTGGCAGCAGATGCTCGCGATCCTCGCGGTGCTGTCGATGGCGCTGGGCAATTTCGCCGCCATCGCGCAGACCAACCTGAAGCGCATGCTCGCCTATTCGACCATCGCGCACATGGGTTTCATGCTGCTCGGCCTGCAGTCGGGGGTGGTCGGCGGCAACTGGCTGAACGCCGCCGACGCCTATGCGGCGGCGATGTTCTACACCCTCATCTACGTGCTGATGTCGGCGGGATCCTTCGGCATGCTCGTGTTCCTGTCGCACAAGGGCTTCGAGTGCGAGAACCTCGACGACCTGAAGGGCCTGAACCGGCGCAACCCCTGGTACGCGTTCCTCATGCTGTTGATGATGTTTTCGCTGGCCGGCGTGCCGCCGACCGCGGGCTTCTACGCCAAGCTGGTCGTGCTGTCGGCGGCGGTGAACGCGGGCCAGATCTGGCTCGCGGTGGCGGCGGTCGCCTTCTCCGTGGTCGGCGCCTTCTACTACCTGCGCATCGTCAAGCTCATGTACTTTGACGAGCCGGTGGAGGGCGCGCAGGACGTGCCGGCATTCACCGGGCAGACCACCGGCATGCGGGTGCTGCTGTCGGCAAACGGCCTGGCGCTGCTCGCGCTCGGTCTCTTGCCGCAGCCGCTGATGTCCCTTTGCTTCGCGGCCATCAAGAACCTGTAGCCGCTTGAAAGACGACAAGCTCACCGAGGAGCGGATATCCGGTGAGGTGGTGTACACCGGGAAATTCTTCCAGGTTCACCGCGACCTGGTGCGCCTGCCCGACGGCACGCAGGCGGTGCGCGACTACCTCAAGCATCCCGGGGCGGTGGCGATCGTCGCCATCACCGCGCAGGGTGAGGTGCTCCTCGAGCGCCAACATCGCTACCCGGTCGGGCGCGACTTCGTCGAGATCCCCGCCGGCAAGCTGGACCCTGGCGAGTCTCACATCGAGACCGCGAAGCGCGAGCTTCTCGAGGAAACCGGCTACACCGCGGCGCAATGGACCCGCCTCGGCCTGATCCACAACGCGATCGGCTACTCCGACGAGAGCATCGAGCTGTGGCTGGCGACCGGCCTGGCAACCGGCGCGGCGCAACTCGACCCCGGCGAATTCCTGGAAGTTTTCGCGCTGCCGTTCGAGGAGACGCTCGCGATGGCCACCGACGGGCGCATCAGCGACGTCAAGACCATTGTCGGTTTGTTCTGGGCGTCGTCCCGGCGCTAGTTGGGCTACGAGCTTTGGCGTGTTGTAGTGGCGGGCTCAACCGGTCGATGCAACACTTCAGCAAGTTTATCGGCATGCGGGTGCTGCCCTCGGCGAACGGGTCGGCGCTAGGACGCTTCCTTCACTTCCGGGATCTTCCAGCTGCCGTCGAAGATCGAGAGCGGCTTCTCCTTCGGCCAGTACATGCGCAGCATGAGGATGAACTCTCCCTTCGGCGCCGGCAGCCAGTTCAGAAATGTGCGTCGCTAGCCGCACACCCCCACGTACCCGCAGGCGGTGCAGTAGTCGCAGCCGTCCTTGCGGATCAGCGTCGTGTTCGCGCATTCGGGGCATTTCGCGCCTGCCATGACGCGCGCCTGCCCCGGTGCATCGCCGGCGGGTTGTTCGAGGATGCCCATCTGGCGCAGCGGCAGGCCGTCCTCGCCGAGGATGCCCAGCATCGCGTAGCGGTGCAGGATGAGGCGCGCCACGTAGGACACCGTGGAGGGGAAGGTCTCCTGCTTCTTCGAGCCGGGGACAAAGGCCATGAAGTCGCCCAGCGGCTCGGGGAAGTCGAGCAGCTTGCGCAGCTTCATGCCGATCCAGGCCGGGTCGAGCACGCGCATGTCGAGCGACAGGATCTTGCACAGGCCATCGAGCGCCTTCGGGTACTCGCCCGAGAGCCACATCGAGTAGGGGCGGGTCACGCCCGCCGGGTAGCCTGCCATCGCGGGCAGCGCGATTTCCTTCAGGCCGAGCACGAAATCGTCGCCGGTCCTCGGATTGAGCACGTCCACCGTCCAGGACATGGTGCCGTCGGTGCCGGTCTTGGGCTCCTTCAGGCTGAACATGGCGTCGAGGACGGGCGTCGGCGCGTCGTCGAAGGAACCGAGCGCTTTCACGCGGAAATTCACGATCTGCGAAAACGCGGAAACAATGGACGGCATGCGTTTTTTCTCGCCGTTGGGCGGGAAGGGCATGTCGAAGGGCTCGCCGCCTGCCTTGGCCAGGCTTTCCAGCTTGAGTTTCAGCCAGCCCGGGTCCTTGGCGCGCATGTCCATCGACAGCGTTTTCGCCAGCGCGCCCAGGCCGCGCGGCTGCTCGCTGCCGTTTACCCACACTTCGAATGCGTGCTTCTGACCGTTCTCAACATGGCCGACGAACACCGCGAAGTGGTACTGCGGGTGCTCGACCATGTAGGTCCAGGCCGGGTTGCCGCCGCCCAGGTCGGGCCGGCCCGGCCAGCGCAGGCTCTGCAGCACGGGCTGCGGCAGGGTCTTGATGCGGATGCGGCGGTTGCGGTCGTCCTCGACGAAGTCCTGCGGCTTCTCCTTCGCCTTCTCGACCGACAGCACCGAGCCCAGCACCGCGTTCGGCCGGTAGGTGGCGAGGCCCTTCAGGCCGGACTTCCAGGCGTGCATGTAGAGATCCTGGAACTCTTCGTAAGGATAATCTTCGGGGACGTTCACCGTTTTCGAGATGCTGGTATCTACGTAGGGCGCCACCGCCGCCACCATCTGCTCGTGCGAGCGCGCGGATATCTCCAGCGCCGTGACGAAGTAGGGCGGCAGCTTGCCCATGTCGCCGCCGGCGGCCTTATAACGGCGCCAGGCATGGTCCTCCACCGGGAATTCCTTCAGCGTGCCATCGCTCATGCGCTTCTTGCGCGTGTACACCCAGGAAAAGGGCGGCTCGATGCCGTTCGATGCGTTGTCCGCGAACGCGAGGCTGATAGTGCCCGTCGGCGCGATGGAGAGCAGGTGGGAATTCCGAATGCCCTGTTCTCTTATTTTTTGCTTTAAATCAGAGGAAAGTCTTGACGCAAAATTTCCTCCGGACAAATACATGTCCGCGTTGAACAGCGGGAACGCGCCGCGCTCCTTCGCGAGGTCCGCCGAGGCCTTATAGGACTCGTCGCGCATCGCCGCCGAAATCTGCGCCGCCATGGCGCGCGCTTCGTCGGTGTCGTAGCGCAGGCGCAGCATCGCGAGCGCGTCCCCGAGGCCGGTAAAGCCCAGGCCGACGCGCCGCTTTGCCATCGCCTCTTTGCGCTGCTGCTCGAGCGGCCACGCCGTCACGTCGAGCACGTTGTCGAGCATCCGCACGGACGTGTGAACTGTTTTCGAGAACCTGTCGAATTCGAATTTCGCCTGTTCCGAAAATGCGTTCGAAACGAACTTCGTCAGATCAATCGACCCCAGGCAGCAGCAGCCGTAAGGCGGCAGAGGCTGCTCGGCGCAGGGATTGGTCGCCTCGATGGCCTCGCAGTAATACAGGTTGTTGTCACGGTTCATGCGGTCGAGGAACAGGATCCCGGGCTCGGCATGGTCGTAGGTCGAGCGCATGATCTGGTCCCAGAGCTCGCGCGCGCGCAGCTTGCGGTACACCCACATGCCGTCGCCGCGCTGGTAGACATTTGTGCCCGGCCACGGCTTCGATTTGTGCACCAGTTCAAAATCGCGGTTTTCTTCAACGGCCTTCATGAAATCGTCGGTCACGCCCACCGAGATGTTGAAATTGGCGAGGTCGCCCTTGTCCTTGGCGTGCACGAACTCCTCGATGTCCGGGTGGTCGCAGCGCAATACGCCCATTTGCGCGCCGCGGCGCGCGCCCGCCGACTCCACGGTCTCGCAGGAGCGGTCGAACACGCGCATGTAGGACACCGGGCCGCTCGCGCGCGAGCGCGTGCCCTTGACTTCGGCGCCCTTGGGACGGATGGAGGAGAAGTCGTAGCCGACGCCGCCGCCGCGGCGCATGGTCTCGGCCGCCTCCGCGAGCGCGGTATAGATGCCCGGCTTGCCGTCGACGATTTCGGAGATCGAGTCGCCGACCGGCTGCACGAAGCAGTTGATCAGGGTCGCCTGCAGCTGCACGCCGGCGGCTGAATTGATGCGGCCGGCGGGAATAAAGCCGTCGGCGAGAGCCTTGTAGAAGCGCTTTTCCCACTTCGCGCGATCGGCCTCGCGCTCGGCCTGGGCGAGGGCGCCCGCGACGCGTCGGCGCACCTGGTCGACGGAGGTTTCTTCGCCCTTGGCGTACTTCTCGATCAGCGCCTCGCGGCAGATTTCCTGGTCGGCAAGCGCGGCGTCGGATTGGAGGGTAGTTTCGTGGGTAGCCATGTTGTTTTTAGGGTCTCACTTCAAGTCTCTACAGTATGTGATTGAGTCTACGAGGATTATTGACGCCCCGAAAGCCACTAGATATTGGGTCGGACAGCCCGCGCGGCGGAACGGCGGCTTTTCCAAATCTTCCAAAGACTTGGAGGTGGGCAGTTGCGCTGCCTAGCCCGGGGGACGCATCCGGCGGGCTGCCTACCGCTAGGGGTCAGGTTTCCGGTACCTGTATAAGTTTACAGTAGCTCAGCGTGGGCCGGAATAGCTGATCCGATAGACCGCGCCGGCGCCGTCGTCCGATACCAACAGGGACCCGTCGGGCAGGACCTCGAGGTCCACCGGCCGGCCCCACGCGCGCTCGCCCTGCAGCCAGCCCTGGGCGAAGGGTTCATACGAGACCGCCTTGTTTGCCTCTGTTTTAACGATTGAAATCCGGTACCCGGATTTCTTCGACCGGTTCCAGGAACCGTGCTCCGCGATGAAGATCTGGTTGCGATACTCGGGCGGAAACATCGTTCCCGTATAGAAACGCATGCCGAGCGCGGCGACGTGCGGCCCCAGCTTCTGCGCGGGCGGCTCGGCTTCGGCGCAGGTGCGCATGCGGCCGAACTCGGGGTCCGGCAGGTCGCCCTGGTGGCAGAACGGGAAGCCGAAGTGCATCCCGGCGCGCGGCGCGCGGTTGAGCTCGTCGGCCGGCAGCTCGTCGCCGAGCCAGTCGCGGCCGTTGTCGGTGAACCAGAGCTCGCGCGTCACGGGGTGCCAGTCGAAGCCGACCGTGTTCCTGACGCCTTTGCTGTGCACTTCAAAGACTTTGGTTTTTAAATCCAGAAAGCCAATGAGTGCATACCCCTCCCTGTCGCAGATGTTGCAGGGCGCGCCGATGGGGATGTAGAGCCTGCCGTCGGGACCGAAGCGGATGAACTTCCAGCCGTGGTGCATGTCCGTGGGCAGCTTGTCGAAAAATAATCTGGGCTTTTGAACCGAAGAAAGGTCCTTCTCGACATCATCGATGCGATAAATTTTCCCGACGTCCGCAACGTAGAGCGCGCCGTCGCGGAACGCCACGCCATTCGGCATGCTCAGGCCGTCGGCGATTTTCGTCACCTTGCCGCCGGGGGCGACGGCATGCACCGCGCCGCCGGAGCGGCTGCCGACGAAGAGCGTGCCTTTCGCGCCCAGCGCGAGCGAGCGCGCGTTGGGAACCGCGGCATAGAGCTCGATGCGGAAACCGGGCGGGAGCCGGATGCTCTCCAGCGCGGGCTGCGCCGCCGCGCAGGTCGCCGCGCACGACAGCAGCGCGGCCCCGAAACGCGTCACGCCGACTTGGGCTCCAGCGTGATCTCGCCCGAGGCCAGCTTCTGGCGCGCCGACTTCAGCATGTCGGCGACCTCGGAGTGCCCGAGGCGCAGCGCGAGCTCGACCGGCGTGTCGCCGTCGCGCGTCGTCACCGTCGGGTCGGCGCCGTTGCGCAGCAGCAGCTCGACCATGCGGCCGTTGCCCTTCATGGCCGCGTACGCGAGCGCGGTATAGCCGTTGTCGTGCCGCACGTTCGGGTCGAAATTCATCTCCAGCACCTTCTGCGCGTACACCAGGTTGCTCTTCTCGATGGCATAAAACAGCGCGCGCACGCCTTCAGGGCTCTTTTCCTTCGCCTTGGGCTCCAGGCCCGTAGGCATCAGCTTGATCACGTAGTTGATCAGCGAGACGCCGACCATCGCCACCAGCGCGAGCACCAGCGGGATCTTCGAGATGTTGATGTGCTCCGATATCTGCTGGTCGAGGTTGGCGCCGAGAATCAGCAGCACCACCGCGAGGAAGAAGAAAAACCGCAGGTAGAAGAACAGGGCGAGAATGATGCCGCAGCCGAGCACGCCGAGAAGGTAGTTGCGTTCGATGCCGTGGTTCTGGAGGATATCGGGCGGGAGCTGCGCGAGGATCGCGGCCATTGCGATAAGGCCGAACAGAAGGAATTCGCGCACGCGCATCCTGGTGAGCAGGTCGTCTTTTTCGATCTTCTTCTGGATATCGAGCGCCATTCGGATCTCCCAGGGTGACGGGGCTCTTGCCGGCCCGCAGCCCGGATTCTCCGGTCTGGCGCGCAGAGTTGCAAGGGCGGAGCCGCCCGACCAGAGGCGTAAAATCCGCTGCCATGTCGAAGGCTTTCACGCGCGAAAGCGAACACGATGACGAACCGCCCGTGGCGCCGGAAGTTGCGGCGCCGGCGCGGAACTACATTTCGCCCGCCGGCTTCGCTCGCCTGCAGGCGGAGAAGAAGCAGCTGCTCGAGATCGAGCGTCCCGAGGTGGTCCGCACGGTCTCCTGGGCGGCCAAGAACGGCGACCGCTCCGAGAACGGCGACTACCTCTACGGCAAGAAGCGCCTGCGCGAAATCGACCGCCGCGTGCGCTTCCTCATCAAACGGCTCGAGGCGGCCGAGATCGTCGACTCGGCGGGCAGGGACAGCGACCAGGTTTTCTTCGGTTCCACGGTCCAGATCAAAGCGACGACTTGGTCAAAAAGTGTCACGATCGTGGGTGTCGACGAGACCGACACTGCAAAAGGCCGGGTGTCCTGGGTCTCGCCCATCGCCAAGGCCCTGCTCAAGGCGCGGGAGGGCGACCGGGTGACCCTGAAGACGCCCGTCGGCGCTGAGGAACTGGAAATACTCGAAGTGCGCTACGACCCCATCGACTAGCACCCGCCAGGAGGACAGCACATGAGCATCGTCACGGAATTCCGCGAATTCGCGGTCAAGGGCAACGTCATGGATCTGGCCGTCGGCGTCATCATCGGCGCGGCGTTCGGCAAGATTGTCGGCTCGCTGGTCGAGGACGTGGTCATGCCGGTGATCGGCGCGCTGATGGGCGGCTTGAATTTCAGCGACCTTGCCGTCAAAGCCGGCTCGGCGACGCTCAAGTACGGCAAGTTCCTGCAGACCTGCCTCGACTTCCTGATCATCGCCTGGGCGATCTTCCTTCTAATCAAGCTGGTCAATCGCCTGAAGCGCGAAGAAGTGCAACCCGCGCCTGCGGCGGAAAAGCCGCGCCAGGAAGCGCTGCTGGAGGAGATCCGCGACTTGCTGAAGAAAAACTAAAACCTGGGTCCCCGCCTAAAGCCGCGGGGACGACGGATATCGTCATTCCCGCGAAAGCGGGAATCCATTTCTACTTGAAATCCCCGGCCTTCAACACCGAGAGCTTCTTCAGGTCCAAGTTGCGGCGCAGCGCGTCGCGCACCTCGTCGGGCTTGAGCGCGGCGAGCCGCTTCTCCAGCTCGATGTCCCAGGCGAAGGTGCGTCCGAGATACAGGTAGTTGGACAGGCGCCCGGCGAGCATGGCGTCCTGCCCGCGCTGCACGCGGCGCGCTTCCAGCAGGCCTTTTTTCGCGGCCTCGAACTCATCGTTGCCGAAGCCCTGCGCGAGCGCGAGCGCGAGTTCCTCGCGGATCGCGCGCTCGACGCGCTCGCGGTTCTGCGGCGCGTAGATGGACGAGACGCCGAAACTGCCTGCCGCATCCTGTGCATCCGCGCTGAACATGCTGTAGGTGCTGTACGACAGGCCTTCCTTCTCGCGCACGCGCGCCGGCAGGCGACCGCTCGAGCTGCCGCCCAGCAGGTAGTTGCCGAGCACCAGCGCCGGGAAATCCGCGTTGTCGTCGCGCAGGCGCAGGTTCATGCCCGCCCGCAGCACCGCATTCGCCTTGTCGGGCGTAGTCGCGGTCTGCTCGATCGGCGCCACCTCGAAATAGCGCACCGGGATGCGCGCGTACGGGGCCGGGCTGCGCCAGCTGCCGAACAGCTCCTCCAGCACCCGGGTGAGCGCCTCGGGGTCGAAGTCGCCCACCGCCACGAACTGCGCGCCGGTGGCGCCGACCAGATCGGCGTAGCAGCGTTTCGCCTCGTCCAGCGTCGTCGCCTTCATGCCGGCGATGCGTTCCTCGGTGGTCTCCACGTAGTTCCACTCGCCGGGCGGGTAGGGTTGCAGGTGGCGCGCCAGGCGCTCGCCGGCGATGGCCGTCGGGTCGCCGCGCTGCGCTTCGGCGCCGGTGAGCGCGGCGCGGCGCAGCTCCTCGAACTCGCTCGCCGGGAACGCCGGCTCGCGCAGCACCTCGGCCACCAGGCGCAGCGTATCCTCCAGCTGCGGCCGGCGCGCGTCGATCGAGGCGCCGCCAATGCCGACAGAGACGTTCGCCTTCAGCTTGTCGAAGGCATCGCGCAGTTCGGCGCGCGTGTGCTTGTGCGTGCCGCGCATCAGCATGCTGTCGGCGAAGGCGCAGGCGCGCGCGCGATTTCGCTTGCTCGCCTCGTCGCCCCAGTAGAGCGCCAGGCGCGCGACCACCGTGCCGCCGCGCGTCTTCTTGGGCAGCAGCGCAACCTTGATGCCGTTCGATAGCGTCTTGCGGATCACGCGCGCCTCGATGTTGGCCGGCGTCGGGTCGAAGGCCTCGCCCTGCTGCACCGCTTCGCCGCTCTTGAGCTCGGCCAGCGTGGCCTCCAGCGCCGGCACCGGCGGAATCACGGCGCGCGCGGGATTGTCCGTCGGTGCGAACACGCCCAGCACGCGGTTCGCGGGCCGGATATACGTGTCCAGCACGCGCTGCACGTCGGCGACGCTTGTTTTTCGCACGCGCTCGCGGTAGATGAAAAACAGGCGCCAGTCGCTCATCGAGGCAAATTCGCCGAGCCAGCGCACGTAGCCCGCGGAATCGAGCGGCGCCTTGTCCATGTCGTTCAGCAGCGTGGTGCGCGCGCGCTCCACTTCGACGTCGGTCACCGGCTCGCGGGCGGGTCCTTCGAGCGCGCCCAGCAGCGCGGCCTGCGCGGGCTCCAGCGCCCCGGTCTTCGGCAGCAGCGCGCCGAAGTTGGCCCAGCCCGGATCGCGCAGCATGCGCTCGTAGCCCCAGGCCGACGTCGCCAGGCCGGTCTGCACCAGCGCGCGGTGCAGGCGGCCGGTGGGCGCTGCACCGTAGACCAGCGAAAGGATGTCGACCGCCGCGTAATCGGGGTGGCTTCCCGCCGGTATGCGGTACAGCGCGCTGACGATCTGCACGTCGCCGGTGCGCCGAAGCGTCACCGTGCGCTCGCCGTCCTGCGTCGCTTCCGTGGTGTAGAGCGCGGGCAGCGCGCGCGCCGGCCGCGGGATCTTGCCGAAATGCTTCTCCACCAGCGCCAGTGTCGCGGCTTCGTCGATCCTGCCGCCGACGATCAGGAACGCGTTGTCGGGCTGGTACCAGGTGCGGTAGAACGCCTGCAGGCGCTCGATCGGCACCGATTCGATGTCGGCGCGAAAGCCGATCACCGGGTTGCCGTAGTTGTGCGCCGAGAAGGCGAGCCGCTGCATGCGCTCGGAGAGCACGCTGCCCGGCTCGTTCTCGCCGCGCTCGAACTCGTTGCGCACCACGGTCATCTCGCTGTCGAGGTCCGACTTGAGCACGAACGAGTTCACCATGCGGTCGGCTTCCAGGCCGAGGGCCCAGTCGAGGTTGTCGCCGGTCGCGGTCAGCGTCTCGAAATAGTTGGTGCGGTCGTTCGAGGTGGTGCCGTTGAAGCGCGCGCCGCGCTTGTTCAGCTCCTCCTTGATGTTGGCGTGGCGCTTGGCGCCCTTGAACAGCATGTGCTCCAGGAGGTGCGCCATGCCTTTCTCGCCGTAGCCTTCGTGGCGCGAGCCGACGAAGTAAGTCATGTGCACGGTGAAATTGCTCGCGCTCGGGTCGGGCACCATCAGCACGCGCAGGCCGTTGTCGAGGCGGTATTCGGTCACGCCCTCGACAGAAGCGACCTTGACTGCCGCCAGGGCGGGCGCGGCGCCGGCGAAGCACAACAGGAAAAACGAGGCGATCCAGCGTAGCGTCTGGTTCATGTGCCGAAGTCTAAAAGAGAAACGCCGCTGCCGTTGCCGACAGCGGCGCAAACAGAAAGTTCGCAGCGGTTATTTCGGGGCCGGAGCGCCCCTGGACTTCTGGTGCTGCGCGTGCAGGCAGGTCTGCAGCTCGTCGCCGCGCTTGCCGGTGCAGGCCTCGTGCGCGGCCTGGCGCTCGTCCATGCGCTTGCTCATCTTCACCTGGCGCTCCGTCGCCTGCGCCTGGCACTTGGCCGGGTCCTGGGACTTCGCGCAGAACTGCTCGCTCATGCAGCTGCGGCGGTCCGGCTTGTCCTTGCAGGCTTCGCGCGCGGCCATGTGGCGCTCGCGCATTTCCTTGCGGTTGGCCTCGCACTTGGCCGGATCGGCTTCCTGAGTGCAGGGCTTCATGCGGTGGTGCGGGCCGCCCATCGAGCCTCGGCCGGCGTCGCCGGCCGCTGCCATTGCGCTCAAGCCGGCGAGCGAAAAACAGGCGGCCGCCAGAGCAGATATCAAACGGTTCATCTCGGTTCTCCTGGTGAAGGTTGGACGAGTGAAGCCTATCGACCGGCCCCGTAGCGCGCTGTGAGCATTTGTATCAACCTGTAACGTCAGCCGCCCAGCTGCTGGAAAGGAGCAACTCGCTAGCCGAGTTGCTTCAGCATCGTCGCGCCGTCGGACACCTCGAATTTTCCCGGCCCCTCGACGTTGAGGCTCTTCACCACGCCGTTGTCGACGAGCATCGAGAAGCGCTGCATGCGCAGGCCCATGCCGCGCGCGTTGAGATCGAGGCCGAGGCCGAGCGCCTTGGTCCAGGCCGCGCTGCCGTCGCCCAGGAAACGGATCTTGCCGAGCGCCTTCTGGTCCTTGCCCCAGTGCGCCATCACGAAACCATCGTTCGTCGCCACGCACCAGACTTCGCTTACGCCCTTGGCCTTCAGCTGGTCCAGGTTCTGCAGGTAGCTCGGCACGTGCTTGGCGGAGCAGGTCGGGGTGTACGCGCCCGGCAGGCCGAAAACCGCGATCTTCTTGCCCTTGGTCGCCTCGACCACGTCCACTTCCTTGGGCGCCATCGCGCAGCTCGTTGCGGAATCGAACTCCGTGCTCTCGCTCAGCTTGCCGTCGGGCACCAGGTCACCAACTTTGATAGGCATGAAACACTCTCCTAAGTAGGGTTCTTGTGGGGGTACTGCGGGGGAAAGGATGATACCGCAGTAAGATTTCGCCGAGACAACCAAAAGGGGAGACGAGAGTGGCGACATTCCTGGTGGCGCACGGGGCCTGGTCGGCGGGCTGGGCATGGAAGAAGGTGCGGCCGCTGATGCGCGCGCGCGGGCACGAAATATTCACGCCCACCTACACAGGCGTCGGCGAGCGTTCGCATCTGGCCCACAGGGACATCGACCTCCAAACGCACATCGCCGACATCCTCGGCGTGCTCAAGTGCGAGGACCTGCGCGACGTGATTCTGGTTGGCCACAGCTACGGCGGCATGGTCGCCACCGGCGTCGCCGACCGCGCGGCCGACCGGATATCGCAACTGGTGTACCTCGATGCCTTTGCGCCGCGCGACGGGCAGTCGCTGCTCGACCTGCAAACCGACGAAGCCCGCCAGCGCGTGCGCGACGGGACGAAGAAGGAGGGCGACGGCTGGCGCATCCCGCCCAATCCCGCGCCCCCGGACACCAGTGCCGAGGACCTGGCCTGGGTCAACGCGCACCGCGTGCCGCAGCCGATCAAGTGCTTCGAGCAGAAGATCAAGCTCACCGGCGCCGTCGACCGGCTGCCGCGCACCTACATCTACTGCAAGATCTCCCGTCCCGGTGACGTGTTCCGCCAGTTCCGCGACCGCGCCAGCACCGAGAAGGGCTGGAAGTGCATCGATATCGACGCCAGCCACAGCCCGAACGTGACTGCGCCGGAGGCGCTCGCGAAAATCCTGGACGGCATCGCCTCAGCGCGCGCCTGACGCCTGCACATCCGCGGGAACCGCGCCCGTCTTGATCCACGAGCGCATCGCGAGGACGGTTTCGACCTCCGCGCCGACGAATCCGTGCTGCGTGAACGCCATGCAGGCGGGGCCGCGCGCAGGCCCGCCGCCGCGCACGGTCACCAGCGGAGCGCCGCTGCGCCGCGCCGCGGCCTTCACCAGCGAGTGGAGGGTAAATCCGCAGGGGTCGTCTTCATGGTTGACCCACAGCAACTTTGATTTCAGCTCGGAATAGTCAACGCCCGACAGTCCGGGGCCATTGCGGCCGGCGGGGATCACCGACGCAGTGAGGATCACCCGCTTCGCGAGGGCCGGGTTCATGCGCCCCGCATGGAACGCGCTGATGGAGCCTTCGCTGGTGCCTACGTAGGTCCAATCTTCGATGCCGAACTTGCGGCCGATCTCGGAGAGCAGCGCCGCGACGTCCGCTCCATAGCGCGGCGTTTCGCGAAAGCGCTGGCTGAACGAGGCCCACTCGTCGCCCGGCGCGTCCACGACCGCCACCACGGTTTCGTCGTCCAGCCACTGGCGGCGCGAGCGCACCAGAAAGTTGCCGGCCAGCTCGAACCGGATCCTGCCGTCTTCGACCCGCAGGCGCATGATTCCCGGATGCCCCGGAAACAGCGCGACACCGTACTTGAATGCCTTCGCGCCATCCAGATGCGTGACCAGTCCCGTCATCGTGTAACCGTCGCGCTTTACGGTGACGACCTGCGTGGGGTGGGCGAGGTTGGGATCCGTTGCGGCGTCCTGCGCACCGGCGTTGCCGGCGCCGGCAAGCATCAACGCCATCAGCCTGAGCTGTCTCATGCCTGCGATCACTTGGAGGCCGCCGGCGTCCGGGTCCTGCGCAGGAACGATTCCGGCTCGCGAAAGGCCACGATCTCCCGGCCGCGGTAGTTCGCGTAGTCATCGAGAAACGCCTGCGTCGTTGGGTACGGCCCCGCGATGTGCCCCGGGCGCTTCGAGTCGGCGAAGAAATAGCGCTTGCCCTCGCGCTCGAACGTCGCCACCCAGTGCCGGCGCAGCGTATTGCCCTTTATGACGGCCGGATTGAACTCGATCATCACGTAGCGCGCCTTCAGATCCGGCGCCACCGTGCGCAGCGTCTCCACCGCGAAGCGCGACAGGTCGACACAGATGCCCTTGGGTGCGGCGAAGAATTCAGCGGGTGGGTAAATCGGCGGCCCCGGCCTCTGCGCGCGCTGCGTTTCCGACAGCAGCATCGACCGCTCGCCGTCGTACTCGAACCGCGCCCCGATCCAGGCATTTACGTCCTCCGGCGTGCGCCAGGCTTGAACGGCTTGTGCATACGACGGGTAATCCGGCGCATTGTGAGTGGTTCGTTCGCGACCTTCCGGCGCGTCGGAGTTCGGGTCGGCAGCATTTGCAAAGGACGCGCAGGTGCTCAGAGCGAATGCAAAGGCGAGGGCAATTGGCGAGCGCACGGCGGATTTAATTTCAGGCTTTGGACTTTGTTTCGACAAAGTCGTAGATGCCAACTCCTTGCACTACGAGGTAGCCGGAAATTTGGTTGCTCGCATTCCTGAGCCGGTGTGAAATGCCGGCGGGCAGCTCGCAGCGTTCTCCGGCGCCAAGAGTAACGGCCGGCTTTCCGGGGATCTCGACGATGATTCGGCCCTTCAGGCAGTAGCAATGTTCCGAGACGTGCGAATGATGATGCCAGGCGCCGCTCGCATTCGGATCCATCGCGAACTCCGCGACGCGCACGCCATTGGCGTTGACAAGAGTAACGACTTCCCTGACAGGGCTATCGCTCACTGCTTTTGATGGACGCTCATTCAGGCTGAAGCGCGGCCCGCCGCCCGCGCTCGACGTCGATGCCGACGAGCAGAATCAATCCCACGACGAAATAGACGCCGACGGCGAGGATGCCGAGGCGGTGGTTGCCTGCGAAGATCCAGGTGACGGCGCCGTAGGTGAGTGGGCCGAAGATGGAGGCGGTTTTCACGGCCAGGCCCCAGAGGCCGAAGAATTCCGCGGTGCGCTCGGGAGGTGAGAGGTAGCCGACGATGGCGCGGCCGGCGGCCTGCGCCGCGCCCATGCACAGGCCGGCGAGGTTGGCCGCGACCCAGAAGAGTTCCTTGCTTTCGGCGAGGTAGGCGAGGGCGATCATGACGATCCAGCCGGCGAGGACGATCTGCATGGCGCGCACGTGGCCGATGGCGTCCTGCAGGTAGCCGAAGCCGAAGGCGCCGATGGCGGCGGTGATGTTCACCACCAATATCAGGATGATGGTGTCGACGAAAGTGAATTTCATCGCTTCGGTGGCGTAGATCGCGGCGAGCGCGATCACGGCCATGATGCCGGCCTGGTAGAAGAGGATGCAGGTCAGGAAGCGCCAGAGGTCCTTGTAGTTGCGCGCCTGGCGCAGGGTCTGTTTGACGCGTTTCCAGGGATGCTCCAGTTCGCGGTGCGGGCGCGCGCGCTCCTTGAGGAACAGGAAGGTCGGCGTGGCGCACAGCGCGAAGAGCACGGCAGTGATGAGCATGGTGACGGGCACGTATTCGGTGCCCTTCACGCCCTGCTTTTCGACCGTCAGGATGTAGGCGAGCGAGATGCCCAGGGAAACCAGGCCGCCGAGGTAGCCGAAGGCCCAGCCCCAGCCCGAGACGCGGCCCATGGCTTTCGAGTCGGCGAGTTCGGTGAGGAAGGCGGCGATGAGGTTTTCGCCGGTGGCGAAGAAGAAATTGGAAAGGATGATGAGCGCGATGGCGAGCGCGACCGTGCCCGGGCCGGTGAAATAAAGCGCGGCGGTGAAAATCACGCAGCCGGCCGTCGTCATCAACAGGAGTTTCTTTTTCGCAGCATGGGCGTCGGCCCAGGCGCCCACCAGCGGCGCCGTGAGCAGGACCGCGAGATACGACAGCGACAGCGCTGCAGTCCAGGCGAAGGTGGCCCAGGGGGCCTTGCCGGCCACGCCGGAGACGAAGAAGGCGCTGAACACGGCGGTGATCACCACCGTGGTGTAGCCGGAGTTGGCGAAGTCGTACATGCTCCAGGCCCAGACTTCGCGCAGGCGCACGTCCTGTGCAAGTGAACGCGAGGAGGACGGGTTTTTCACGGGGCGAGTTTAGCCCCTCTAGGGCATAATCGTCTCCCTATGGCAGCCGTAGAGACGCCCGCCGCCGAACGCCGCCTGACCATCGCCGAACTCCTCGACTGGCTCGTCGAGGACGGCATGGTGGAGACCGCCGACGCCGCAAAGATGAAGAAGGAGCGCCGCTACTACCGCGGCACGCAGCACCCGCTGTCGATCATCGCCGACCAGAAGTGGAAAAGCGCCAAGCCGCCCAACAAGCCGCTCGCGCTCGAGCCGCTCACCGAGTGGCTCGCCAGGCGCGTCAACATGGAATACAAGCACATCGACCCGCTGAAGATCGACTTTTCCGCGGTGACCGACGTGATGTCGATCTCCTACGCGACGCGCTTCCACATCCTGCCCTTG
>Ga0315910_10002602_pt1 | contig 15738 bp, 12 predicted proteins | sample EdamamesoilMG_FD_204470 | JGI IMG/M metagenome (GOLD analysis project Ga0315910, IMG submission 204470) | Garden soil microbial communities collected in Santa Monica, California, United States - Edamame soil | ecosystem: Environmental > Terrestrial > Soil > Garden | place: USA: California... | reverse complement strand
CGCGAGCAACTGCGTCAGCGAAAGAAATAAGGTCGCGCATGCGATTGCTGCCGACAATTGGCGAGCTCTTGCGGGGGAGAAGCAGGTCGGTGATCTCATGGCGATCCTCTACAGTTTGGTTCGGTGCCAGCTTCGATCGGATTGAACTCCCTACCGGACGCTCACCGCCATGGTGCGGCCGTATGACTACACTTGGCGGTGACCACGCTCCGAGGGTAGCACGAGCTGGCCGATGCGACTGCGCTTGCCGCACGGTGAGGGCGCTATGAGCGTCGTCAGCTGTCGGGAGAGTCAAGGAAGGGTCAACGTGTGCACCTTGACGACGACGAGATCGTGCGGCGCATGAAGGGCCCTACGCGGCCGGTCAATGGGCTTGCCGATCGCAGGGAGGTCTTGGCCGCGCTGGAAATGGTCGACCGCGCGACTTCATTCAGCGAGGACACGCCGGCGAAGATCATCGAGCGCGTCGATCCCGGTGTGCTGGTCAAGGGCGAGGACTGGAGGGACAAAGGCGTCGTTGGCCGCGTGTGGGTCGAGAGTCGCGGCAGCAAGTCGATCCTCGCCCTGCTCCTGCGTGGACACTCGACGACGTTGCCTTTTCAGCGCGTCGGATCGTTTCTGCCGAACTGCGGATCAGAGCAGCGCGCCATGTCCGCGCATGGCGAGCCCCATCAAGGCCCGATCACAAACTCGAGCGCATCGCTCAAGCTCGTATTGTTGGGCGCGGGGAAACCCTGGTCGCGGCCCCAGAACTGCATGTTGACTTGCGCGCCGGACACGAGCATCGGATCGACGCCCGAGGCGATCAACTCGTTGAAGTCGAGCGACAGCCCGCCGCTGCAGTCGTTGCCGGAGGGACTGCCCCCCGCGTTGTCCGGCTCGGTGCGCACCAGCGGCGCGGCGAGGCACAGCGTGCCGCCCTGGAACGGCAAGGCCGCGCGGCCGTTGCGGCTGTAGAACAACAGTCCGGTCTTGTTGTTGCGCAAGTTGCGCGCCACGACCTGGAAGCCGCCGCCGGAGCTCGCGCTGGGTTGGCCGTACCATTCGATCGCCGGCGTGCAGCCGAGCGAATTCACCTTGGCCGTGCAGTACACGCTCGGCTGCGTGCTGCCCCACTGCGCACGCGCGATCACCTCGGGCGCGGCCATGCCGGTGGCGAGCCAAGCGTCGAGCATGTCCTGGCCCGCGCTCGCCAGCGTCGGGCTCGTGCCGTTGTTGGACAAGAGCAGGAACTGGATGTACTCCCAGCTGGTCGGCTGGTAGAGCAGTTCGATCTCGGCGCGCTGCGCCACCAGCGGCGGCGAGAGCGCGATGTCGCTCCAGTGCTCGAACACGCCGCCGGGGCCGGGATTGCCGAACTGCGTCGGCGGCACGGGCAGCGCGTTGTACTCGCGCGCGTCGTCGTAGCTCATCCCGTAGGGCGGGATGCGGTCGTCCTCGATCGTCGCGTTGTTGAGCACGAAGTGCAGCGTCGGGTAAATCGTTCCAGGCGCCGCGGCGGCGAGCCCGGCAAGCGTCTGCGTCACCGCGCCGCTGACGCGGTCGAAAGCCAGCGGCAGCGCGCCGGAGACGCCGAAGCCGATCAATTGCGCCGCCCACTGCTGGGTCATGCCGTTCTCGATCTCGATCACGTGCGTGTTCGGATCGTGCGGGAGCAGGATCGTGTCGACCTGCTGCGGCTGGCCGGCGATCCGCGCCGTGATCGGGCCGTATTCCCCGTCGGTGCGCAGCAGGTTGTTCGCGGCGTCGTACCAGCGCGTGCGCACCCACAGGCGCCGTCCTTCGGGATAGCCCGTGATCAGCTTGTGGCCGGTGCGGTTGACGATGCGCAGCGTATTGCCCTCGACGTTCAGGCCCGCGGCGCCCTTGAGCGTCGTGCGCGCGCGATCCGCGCCGGCGTCGAGCGCGGCGATCTGCTGCGGCGTGAACGGGTAGTCCACGCGCAGCCGGCCTTGGGATTCGAGCCACTTCAAGACGCTGCCCATCCAGTAGTTGCCGCCGGTCATGTCGTGCTTGGGCACGTCGTTGCGCACCGGCGATCCGAACTGGTTGCAGCCCACGCCTTGCACCGGCTGCATGTGGCAGGTCTGGCAGCTGAAGGTGCGCGGCGCGCCGTCGGCGTAGTTGCCGTCCGGCCCGCCGAGCAGGGCGGCGTCGTACGCGCGGCGCAGGGCGCCCGACTTCAGTTCCGGCGGCAGCTGCTTGAAGTCGCCGACCTCGAGCGTCGCCAGCGGCGAAGAGCGGTGCTCGCTGGCCGTGCGCTCGATCACGCCGTACTCGTGCGGCAGGTTCTGGAAGGCGGCCTTGCCCGCGACGGGCGCACCGGGCACGCCGCTGAACTTGCCGGCGGGCAGCGGCAGCGGCGCGCCGTTGTTGTGCGCCAGGTCGCCGGTCACCGGATTGCTGACGTCGTGGCAAGTGGCGCACAGGTCGGACTTGCGGTGGAACTTCGACTGCATCCACGCGTGCGGAGTCTGCGGGTCGCTGTAGGGGCCGAGCCGCTCGTTCGAACCCCAGAGCACGTACATCGCGCTGCCGCGGAAAGCGCGCGAGGGGCTGCCGCCGGTGTTGGCCACGAAGGGCGCGTTCTGCACGCCGACGTGCTCGGAATCGTCAGGGTCGACGAGCTTGTGGCACAGCTCGCAGCTGACGCCGTCGAGGTCGTAGTTGGTCAGGCCCGAGCCGTCGGTCGGCGTCGAGCGTCCGGCGAGCCAACCCGTGGGCACGTGGCAGCGCAGGCACAGATCGCCCGAGCCGTTGAAGTCCTGCTCCGCCACGGCCAGGGCCGCCCAGAACAGCGGATCGCTGGAGGCGTGGCCCATCATGCTGCCTTCCCAGCCGAACCACGGCTCGCTCTCCGGGTCCGCGTTCGCGTGGCAGAACGAGCAGTTCCAGGACGCGGCGGGGGTGTTGACCTCCAGCGGCTGCGTTCCCGGCTGCTGCACGTCCGTGGGGACGCTCTGGGCGGTCACGACGGCGGCGGCGAGCAGCAGAGCGGCGAGGGCGGAGGCCAGCAGTTGGAGGCGCATGCGGTGGGTGCTCGTCGAAGATGGCGGAAGCAAGTTGCTGACCCTCAAGAGTACCAGCAGCGCTCGCTCCGGCGACGGCGCCCAGCTCGCAGCGGCGCATTTTTTTCAGGTCAAACGCCCGATCCGGCCGTGAACCTGCCGTCAGGCGAAGATCGGCACTACGCCTGCTGACGTGAACACCGCGAAAGAAGTTCCCGGTGCGCGCGCACCGCCGGGGTCACGCGCTACTCGCGGCGCGTGATCGCGCGATCCGCAAAGTGATTCTCACGCGACGGGCCGGCGGGGAAGGCGCGCTGCATATCCGCGGCGCACTCGTTCAATCCAGCTACGAGCCCGTCGGCGAGCTTGCCGCGGCGCACGCCGCCGAGCACGGCCTCGACGACCGCGGACCAGTGCTCGGCGCCCAGCGCGCCGGCGACCGGCTCGCTGGCGAGCACGATCACGCGGTGCTCGAAGAGCGAGACGAACAGCAGCACCAGCGCCGGCGGTTCTTGCTTCCCCTGCGTCAAGCGCGCCAATTCCACCAGCGCCTGCTCCGCCGCGGCTGCGTCGGCGCGCCTGCGCGTCAAGAACCAGCGCCGGTAGTCGGTGCACAGATGCGCGAAGCCCAAGCCCGCGAGCAGCAGCGCGAGTTCGGCCAAGGCCAGCGGGAAGAAACCCTGCTGCGGCAGGAACTTCAGCAGGCTCAGGTTGGCCGCTGCCGCGAAGGCGAAGGCGCCGAGCAGCCAGGTGTGCGTGTGGGGATCGGAGCGCTCGACGACCAGCGGCACGATTTCGCCGTCGGTGCGATCCTCGATGCTCGCGATCGTCGCGCGCACGCGCTCCTGTTCAGCGACCGAGAGCACCTCGACGGCGCGGTAGCGTCGCCAGGTGAAGAGCTCCAGCGCCAGCAGCGCGATCAGCGCTGCAACGAAAAGCCACGGCGCGATGTCGAAGAAGACCCCCAGGTCCGAAGCTCGGCCGTGACCGACGGCCGACCAGTCCTGCGCTAGGGCTACCATCGCCCCGAAGCTCCTCCGCCCGAGAAACCGCCGCCGCCGCCGAATCCGCCGAAGCCTCCGCCGCCGGAAAACCCACGGCCGGAGAATCCACCGCCGCGCGAGGAACCCAGTCCGCCAAGACCGCCCAGGGTGAGCGGAAGGCCCAAGCCGCCGAAGGGCCCGCGACCGCGCGGGCCGCGCCCTCGCCGCTTCGCGCTGGAGACGGCGAGGATCACAAGGAAGACCAGCAGCGTGGCCAGACCGCGTCCGGCCTTGGGCAGGGCCTCTCGGAGCCCGGTCGCTGCGTAGTCGCCGCCGATCGCTGCGTGCAAGGCGCTGACTCCCGCTTCGATCCCGCCAGCGAAGTCGCCGCTCTTGAAGCGCGGCACGATCACCTGGTTGATGATGCGCGAGGCGATCGCGTCGGGCACGTCGCCTTCGAGTCCGCGGCCGACCTCGATGCGCAGGGCGCGCTCCTCGCGCGCGATCACCAACAGGGCGCCGTTGGACGTCGCCTCGGAGCCGATGCCCCAGGCGCGCGCCGTCTCGAGCGCGAACTGCTCGACCGAACGTCCGCTGAGATTCGGCACGGTCAGCACGGCGATCTCCGCGCCGGAGGATCCGGCGCGGTAGGACTCCATGCGTGCCTCCAGATCGCGCTCGCGCTGCGCGGGCAGCATGTCCGCGAGGTCGGTGACCCAGCCATCGTTCTTGGGGATCGCGAGCTTGTCCTGCGGCAGGCTCGCGCACGACGCGAGCGCGATTGCGGCGAGCACGCTCACTTCGACGAGCCGAAGTCGACCTTCGGGACTTCGCGCTCGCCCTCGCTGGCGCTGTACTGCGGCAGCTCCTCGAAGCCGAACATGCCGCCGATCACGTTGCCGGGGAACGAGCGCAGCTTCGTATTGTAGTTGCGCACCGCCTCGGTCCAGTCGACGCGCGCGACGTTGATGCGGTTCTCCGTGCCTTCGAGCTGCGCCTGCAGCTCGCCGAACTGCTGCGTGGCCTTGAGCGCGGGATAATTCTCGGCGACGACCAGGAGGCGCGAGAGCGCGCCGCCCAGCGAAGCCTGGGCATCCAGGTAGGCCTGCATCTGCGCCGGGTCGTTCACGTCGGCGGGCAGCTGCGCGCGGCCGACGCTGGCGCGCGCCTCGACCACGTTCTGCAGCGTCGTCTGCTCGAAGTTGGCGGCGCCCTTCACCGTCTCGACCAGGTTGGGGATCAGGTCGAAGCGCCGCTTGAACTGGCTGTCGAGCACCGCGATGCACTGCTCGACCTTGGCCTTGCGCGCCTGCAGCCCGTTGAAGGTGCTCAGCGAAGCCAGCGCGAACACGAGCAGCAGTCCGACCAGGATCAAGACGAGCACCAGGGCCGCGCTCAGGGCGCCTGCGCGCTGCGGCCGCGAGAAGGGGCGAGGGAGGATCTGCATGGATGTGCGGAGCGTGGGAAAGGGACGAGGTCCTGGAGCGAGCGCGCCCAGTATGCGCCCGCGCAGTGCGCATTCAGCCAGCCGCTCGGGAATGCCGGGGCAGCGCGGGGGCACGCGCGCTTCGCCGTGCTTCTCGGCGGGCATCGCCGGGTTGAATTGACCCCCCGGGGTGCGCTTCCTACATTCCTTTGCGTACCCTTACTCGGAGGTTCACCGGTCACGTCAGACTCGGCCGGACGAACGCACGGGCCCTGCCGCACGCCGCCAACCAAGTCCCTGGAGCCACCGTGGAACCCCAAGCAAGCCCGAGCCTGCCCAGGGCCGAGTCCCGAACGGGAACGGCCTACCCGCCCTGTCCTGCGTCCTGCCCGAACTTGTCGCTGACCAGCAGCAGCTACCTCGCGCGCTTCGCCCGCGACGCGCGCGACCTCGAGGCCATCCAGCGCCTGCGCTTCGAGGTCTTCAATCGCGAACTGGGCGAAGGACTCGACGAGTCGTGGAAGACGGGCCTGGACCAGGATCGCTTCGACGCGCACTGCCATCACCTGATCGTCGAGCACGCGCAGAGCGGCGAGGTCGTCGGCACCTACCGGCTGCAGACCTGGGAGATGGCGCAGGCGGGGGAGGGCTTCTACACCGCGGCCGAATTCGACCTGTCCGCGCTGCCCGAGGCCATGTTCGAGCGCTCGGTCGAGACCGGACGCGCGTGCGTCGCGAAGGAGCACCGCAACGGCCGCGTGATCACTTTGCTGTGGAAGGGACTGGCCAGCTACCTGGTGCACAACAAGAAGACCGTGCTCTTCGGTTGCTGCTCGCTGACCTCGCAGGACCCGCACGTCGCGCGCCAGACCTTCGACTTCCTTTCGCGCGGGGGCTTCGTGCATCCGACCTGGCGCACGCAGCCGCTGGCTGCGTATGCGAGCTACGCGTCCGACTTCGTGCCCGAGCTCGACGTCACCGTCAAGCTGCCGGCGCTGTTCGCGGCCTACCTGAAGCTGGGCGCGCTGGTCAGCGGCGAGCCCGCGCTCGATCGCGAGTTCAAGACGATCGACTTCCTGGCCTTGCTGGACACCGACCAGCTCGAGGCCTCGGTGCGCCACTCGTTCTTCCGTCACATCGAGAGTCCGGCCGAGGGATCGGCCGGATGAGCCACGATCTTCCCCTCGAGTGAGCTACCTGCGTGCGCTGCTGCGCCTGGTCCTGCTCGTCGGCGTGAGCGCGGGCATGATCCTGATCTGGCGCATGGGCTGCCTGTTCCTGCGGCGCAATTCGCCTCGCGGGCTGGCCTGGCGCCGGCGTTTCCTGCGGCGCTGGTCGCGGGCCATGGTGCGCATCCTGGGCGTGCGCATCGAGTGCAGCGGCCCGATCCCGCCCGCGCCCTGCGTGCTGGTCTCCAATCACCTGGGCTACGTGGACATCCCGGTGCTGGGTTCCTGCGCGGACACCCTGTTCGTCTCCAAGCTGGAGGTGCGCTCCTGGCCCTTGATCGGCCGCGCCGCCGCGGCGATCGGCACGATCTTCGTCGACCGCGGCTCGCGCCGCGCGATCCCCGAGGTCAACGCGCAGATCCACGCCGCCCTGCAGAACCAGGATCGCGTGCTGTTCTTTCCCGAGGGCACGAGCACGGGAGGCAGCGGCGTGCTGGAGTTCAAGTCCTCGTTGTTGGAGCCCGCGGCGAGCAGCGGCTATCCTGTTTTCTGTGCCGCGGTGCACTACTCGACCATGCCCGACGAGCCTCACGCCTCCCAAGCGGTGTGCTGGTGGGGGAACATGGAATTCGCGGAACACGTGTTCGGACTGCTGCGCCTGTCCCAATTCCGCGCGCGGGTCGTATTCCACGAACAGCCCCACCTCGGCGGCGGCCGCAAGCTGCTCGCGGAGCAGACCGAGCAGGTCGTCAAGGACCTGCACCGCAGCCTGATCGGACACTGATCCCATGCGAACGCACGTCCTCCTGGCGCAACGCAACGCAGAGTTTCTGGGGCAGGCGCTCGCGCTGCTCGACGCGCTGCCCGTCGACGCCTATGCGCAACGGCCGCCGCAGTTCGAGCGCGGAGGCGTCGGCGTGCACCTGCGCCACGTGCTCGACCACTTCGACGCTTTCCTCGACGGCCTCGCCCCGGGTTGCATCGACTACGACGCGCGCGCGCGCGACGAGGCCACCGAAGTGGACATCGACGTGGCCAGGGCGCGGCTGCGCGCGACGATCGCGAGACTCGAGCTCCTGGGGCCGGCGGAGGAAAGCGCGGCGGTTTGGGCGGCGCGCGAGATGCAGGTGCGCATGGACCTCGGCGGACGCAGCGCCGCGCGCGAACACAGCTGCATCTCGAGCCTCGGACGCGAGCTGCAGTACCTGGTGGCGCACACCGTGCACCATTTCGCGTTGATCGCGGTTGCTTTGCGCTCCTGCGGCCACCAGCTCCCGGCCGACTTCGGCGTGGCGCCCTCGACGCTGCGCCACGAGGAATCGAGTCGCGGAGCATGTGCACGCTGACCTGGCGCATCGGGCCCGAAGGCTACTTCGTCGGCTTCAGCCGCGATGAGCGGCGCACGCGCGCCCTGGGCCTTGGGCCGCGCGCGATGCTGCGCGGCGGCGTGCGCGCACTGGCGCCGATCGACGGCGAGGCAGGCGGGAGCTGGATCTGCGCCAACGAGCTGGGTTGCACGCTGGCCCTGCTCAACGGCTACCGCTTCCAGCCCGCGGGCGCGCCCGAGGCCGATGCACTCGCGCGTCCCAGCCGCGGCGAGCTGGTGCTGGCGCTCGGCGATCTGCCCGCGGCCGAGCGGCTGGAGTCGCGCTTGCGCGCGCTGGACCTGGAGCGCTACCGGCCTTTCGACCTCGTGGCCTTCGATGCCCTCGGCGGCGCGCGGCTCGCGAGCTGGAGCGGTGCGGAGCTGGTCGCGCGCGCGCTGAGCGACTCGGACCGGCCGCTGGTTTCCTCGTCCCTCGACGACGCCGGCGCGCGGCGTGCGCGAGCGCAGCTGTACCAGCGCAGCGTGGGCGCCGACGCGAGCGAAGCGCAACTGGAGCGCTTCCACCGCAGCCACGAACCCGCCCAGGGCGCCTACTCGCCGTGTATGCACCGCGAAGAGGCGCACACCGTCAGTTTCACGCGCGTGCGCGTCGGAGCGCTGTCGGTCGAGCTGCTCTACCAGCCGCTGTCGCCATGCGCCGACGCGCCGGTCGAACGCGCGCAGCTCGCTCGCCGCCCGCTGGCGCAGACCGCACCGCCTCGGTCCCAGCCCCCGTGGAAATCCTCGAAGCGCTGACGCAGCAGATCGCCGGCCTGCCGCTGCCCTTGGCGATGCTGGCGATCGCGCTGGCCACTTTCGTCAGCGAGGACCTTGCCTGCATCGCGGCCGCGCTGCTCGCCGCGCGAGGCGAGCTGCCGCTTTCCGCGGCGCTCAGCGCGGCCGGGCTGGGGATCTGGATCGGCGACCTCGGGCTGTACGGCCTGGGCGCCCTGCTCGGCCGGCCGCTGGTGCGCCGCGCTCCGCTGCGCTGGCTGGTGGACGAGGAACAACTCGACCGCGCCCGCGACTGGTTCGAGCACAAGGGCAGCGCCGTGCTGTGGCTCGCGCGCCTGATCCCGGGCACGCGGTTGGCGACCTACCTCGCGGCAGGAACGCTGCGCGCGCCCTTCTGGCGCTTCACCTGGGTCACTTTCCTGGCCTGTCTGGTCTGGACGCCGCTGCTGGGCGGGGCGGCCTACGCGCTGGGCCAGCGCGCGCTGGAGCTGGCCAGTCAATACCAGCGCTTCGCGCTCTTGATCCTGCTCGGCACGGCGCTGCTGCTGGTGCTGGCGGCCAAGCTGATCGTGCCCCTGTTCACCTGGCGCGGCCGGCGCCTGCTGGTCGGTCGCTGGTTGCGCCTGACGCGCTGGGAATTCTGGCCGCCCTGGGCCTTCTACCCGCCGATCCTCGCCTACGTGGCCCTGCTGGCCTTCAGGCACCGCAGCCTGTCGCTGTTCACCGCGGCCAATCCCGCGATGCCCGCCGGCGGATTCATCGGCGAATCGAAGACCGCGATCGTCGAGGGCCTCGCCGAGGCGGGCGAGTTCATCGTGCGCTCGCGCCGCCTGCCCGCGCGGCTGCCCGCGGAAGAGCGCGCGCGCATCGTGCGCGAGTTCCGCGCCGAGCACGGCCTGGAGTATCCGATCGTGCTCAAGCCCGACGCGGGCCAGCGCGGATCCGGCGTCATGCTCCCGCGCAACGACGCGCAGGTGCTGGATTGGCTCGAGACCATCCGGAGCGACGGCGTGGTGCAGGAATTCGTAGCCGGGTTGGAGTTCGGAGTCTTCTACTACCGCTACCCGCAGGCCGCGCGCGGCCGCGTGTTCTCGATCACGCGGAAGATCTTCCCCGAGGTCGTGGGCGACGGCGTGCACACGCTCGAGCACCTGATCCTCGCCGACGCTCGCGCCGTGGCCATGGCCAAGGTCTACCTGCACCGCAACACGCACCACCTGTGGGACGTGCCCGCCGCCGGCGAGCGTGTGCCCCTGGTCGAGATCGGCAACCACTGCCAGGGCACGATCTTCCTCGACGGCAGCGCGCTGCTCACGGCGCAGATCGAGCAGGCCATCGAGCGCGTGAGCCGCGCCTTCGAGGGCTTCTACTTCGGCCGCTACGACGTGCGCGCGCCCTCGCTCGAGGCCTTCCAGGCCGGGCGTTTCCGGGTGATCGAGCTCAACGGCGCGACCAGCGAGGCGACGCACATCTACGACCCCAAGTTCTCGGTCTTCGAGGCCTGGGCGATCCTGCGCGAGCAGTGGCGCATCCTGTTCGAGATCGCGCGCCAGAATCGCGAGCGCGGTGTGGCCACGGTGGGCCTGGGCGAACTGCTGAGGGAGCTGCGCCGCTACCGCCGCATGGCGCGATCCCACCCCGCCTGAGGGCTTTCGGGCCCGCAGGGCTGCCGAGCGCGGCCGAAGGCGGATCCGCGCGGCGCGGGCGTGGCATTCCGGGGCTGGCGAGCGAGAATCTCCAGGCCCGGCGAGCGTAGCCGCGCGCTTCCACACGCGCCCCATCCCACGCTTCTCCCAACCGCAACCCGCACTCCATGATCATGCGCCTATCCCGACTCGCCCTGATCCTCGCCCTGCCGACCTTGCTTTTCTGCTCCTGCATCGTCGCCATCGGTGACGGTGCCTCCGACGGTTTCCATTCTTCGTGGCACTGGAACGGCAAGCGCGGCTCCGGCGTCAGCGCCACGCAGAGCCGCGCGGTGCCCGAGTTCAGCCGTGTGCGCCTCGACGGCTCGTGTTTCGTCGAAGTCGACGTGGGTGGCAGCCAGAGCCTGAGCATCACCGCCGACGACAACCTGATCGACGACCTGCTCACCGAAGTCCGCGGCGGCGAGCTGGTGATCACCACGCGCGACGGCGTCAACGCCGCCTACCGCGTGGGCCCCAGCGTGCGCATCGAAGTGCCCAGCCTGAGCGCCTTTTCGATCCACGGCTCGGGCGACGCCCGCCTGCGCGGCCTGGCCGGCGAGAGCTTCGCCGTCAGCATCCACGGCAGCGGCGACCTGAGCGCGAGCGGCCGCGTGACCAAGCTCCACGTGTCGATCGAAGGCTCCGGCGACGCCGACCTGATGGGCCTGGAATGCCAGGAGGCCAGCGTCGCGATCCAGGGCAGCGGCGACGTGGGCGTGAACTGCACTTCCTCGTTGACCGCCGCGGTCTCGGGCTCGGGCGACGTCGATTACCGCGGCGCCCCGCCGCACACCAGCATCTCGGTCAGCGGCTCGGGCGACGTGACCCCCGTGAAACCGTAGCGCTCAGTCGACGTAGTTCACGAAGCTGCCGTAGGGCCGGGTCCGAGGAATCGCGACCTGGCCCGACTTCATTTCCTCGAGCGCGCGCCGCACGTAGTGCAGCGGTTCCTCGCGCGACTCCTCCTGGGCGTTGTCGAGCGCTCCGGAGTAGACCAGCAGACCCTGGGCGTCGATCACGAACAGGTGCGGCGTGCAGCGCGCCTGGTACATCCGCCCCACGCGGCCGCTGGGATCGAACAGCAGCGGGTGCTGCATGCCGAACTCCTCGCGCGCGGCCCGGTTCTGCTCGAGCGAGTTGCCGGCCTCGTCGCTGGCGCCGGAGTTGATCGCGAGCCACGCCACGCCCTGTTGCGCCAGTTCGCGGGCGCAGTCCGCCAGCGCGCCGTCGCGGTGCGCGCTGACCACGTAGGGGCATGCGGGGTTGAACCACTCCAGCACCACGGGCTTGCCCGCGAAGTCCGACAGCCGCCGCAGCTGGCCGTCCTGGTCCGCGAGCTCGAAGTCCGGCGCCGGATGGCCCAACTCCGCGCTGGGCGAGGCGCTGCTCGCCGCGAGCGCCTCCGCGCGCTGCGCGGCGAGCGGGGCCGAAGCCTCGCGCGCGAGCGCGGCCTCGCTGCGCGCCTCGGGCGAGCCGCCGCTGCGGCAGGCGACGGTCAGCAGCATCGAGGCGCAGAGCAGGGCGGGCAGGCGGGAGCTCGGCATCGTGCGAGCGAGGGTAGCAGAGCCTGGCCGCGGCGTCCCGCGAGTAGAATGTTCGCCCCGCGCCCACGGCGGCACCCTCGCCCCTCGACGTTCATGCCCGTGTCCAAAGCCAAGCGCTTCAGCGTCATCCGCGATCCCGTTCACGGCGACGTCTACCTGACGCACGAGGAGCTGCGCGCGCTCGACACGCCGCAGATGCAGCGTCTGCGCGGGGTCAAGCAGCTGGGCAGCGCCTTCCTCGTCTTCCCCGGCGCGATGCACACGCGCTTCGACCATTCGATCGGGACGCTGCACCTGGCGCAGCGCATGATCGAGGCGATCAACCGCTCCTTCGAGCAGAGCCCGCGCGAGTGCCTGGGCGTCAGCGACGAGGAAGCGCGCGTGATCCGCATGGCGGCGCTGCTGCACGACGTCACGCACATCCCCTTCGGCCACAACGTGGAGGACCAGGCCGGGCTGATCCACCGCCACGACACGCCCTACCGCTACGAGCGCATGCTCGGCACGGGCAGCGAGCTCGGCCGCGTGCTGCGCGATCTCGGCTTGCAGAAAGACGTGCTCGGCGTGCTGACCGCCGAGGCCGGCGCGAGCACCGACAAGGGCGGGATCCCGCCCTACTGGAGCCAGATCAACGCCGACACGATCTGCTCGGACATCCTCGACTATCTGCAGCGCGACGCCTATTTCACCGGCCTGCGCCTGGCGATCGATCCGCGCGTGCTGTCCTACTTCCGCGTCGATCGCGCCACGGGCAATCTCTACGTCGATCTCGCCAAGCACAGTCTCTTGCGCGAGGACATCCTGTCGGAGATCGTGCGCCTGCTCGAAGCGCGCTACCACTTCTCCGAGCGCGTGTATTACCACCACGCCAAGATCGCGGCGGGAGCGCTGATCGCGCGCGCCGTTTCGCTCTTGCTCGCGGCGAGCGCGGTGCGCGAGGAGGAGTTCTACGACACGACCGACGCCTCGCTGCTCGCGCTGCTCTCGAGCAAGGGCGCGAAGCTCGGGGGCGAGGCAGGCAAGCAGGTCGTGGCGCTGGTCGATCGCTTCGAACACCGCCAGCTGCCCAAGCGCGCCTGCGTCTTCCCGCGCTACGAGAATCGCGAGGCTCAAGAGGGCCTGGTGGAACGCTACTTCGCCGTCGACAAGCAGCAACAGCGCGCCGACGTCGAACGCCGCATCCAGGACCTGGTCCATTTCGCCACGGGCACGCGCGTCGAGATCCTGGTCACCTGCCCGGCGCGGCGCATGCAACTCAAGGAAGCGCACACGCACGTGCGCTGGCCCGGTGTCGATGGCGTGCACCCTCTGTCGGACTTCGGCGAGCGCGTTCCACGGCTCGCGGACCTCGAGCGCAGCTACCGCGATCTGTGGAAGTTCTACGTGTTCGCGGACACGGGCGACCCGCGCCTGCTGGCGAAAGTCGCGGAAATCGCGGCGGGCGAATTCCCGGGCGCGAGGAACCTGTACAGTTCCGCGACGGGCGGCTGAAGCGTGCCGCACAGGCCTGCCGGCCCGCATGCGCACGCGCTCGGAAGTCGTGCGAGTTCGAGCTGCTGCCGCGCGCGATCGCTGCGCGGGGCATGACAGGGAAGTCGCCGGAGGCCGGCTTGCCGCTTTCGCCGAGGTTCCGCCGGCTGGTGCCAGGCACCTGACCGGCGCTTGCAAGCGCCGGACGGGTGCCCGGCACCGTGCTGGCATCCTGCTCACCGCGCGAACGTGTGCTCGGTGCTCGGCACGGCGCTGGCGTTGCGCCCTGTGGCAGCACCACGAGGATCGGTGCAGGGATCAACCCCGAGCCGACGCCTGGCGGCGGCGAGACGTAGTCGTTCGCCACGCGCGCACGCCGACCCGCGCGTTGTCTTGGTTCGTCACGCTCGCGCGAGGAAGAATCGTGACCACGGCGAGGCCGAGGGTCAGGATGGCGAGGAGCTTCACGGCGCGAACCTACACGAGGATCTCAGGCGTGTACGGGAGGGTTCAGACGCCGATCACGAACTCGATCGCATTGCTCAGCGTCGTATTGTTCGGCGCCGGATAGCCCGGGTCGCGACCCCACCATTGGGCGTCGACCAGGGTGCCCGGCTGCGTCAGCTGCGGCTGAGGGTTGCCGCCGAGCTGCCCCGCCGCGAAGGCATTGAAGTCGATGAGATAGGCGCCGCTGCAGTCGTTGGCGGGAGCGGGCGAGCCGCCCGAGCCGCGCACCACGCTGCGTCGGATCGGCGCGCTCACGCACAGCGTTCCGCCCTGGAACGCAAGCGCGGCGCGGCCGCTCGTGCCGTAGAACAAGAGACCTGGCTGGTGGTTGCGCACGTCGGTGGCGGCGATGCTGAAGCCGTGGTCCGCGCTGGCGCTGGAAATGCCGCTTGCGCTGATGGCGGGCGTGCAGCCCAGCGCGTTGAGCTTGGCGCTGCAATAGGCCGTCGCCGTCGACGATTCGCGCTGGTTGAGCAGCACGCCGATGCGCGAAACGCCGGTGTTCCCGGCGAAGACGAGGTCCTGCCGACCGTCGCGGTCGAAGTCGCCGGCGCGCAGCACGCCCTCGCCGCGGCCGACGCCAAAACTGCGCCCGGAATCCGCGAGCGCCCCTCCACCCAGGTTGCGCAGCACGCGCAAGCCGGCCAGACCGTGCGGGTAATTGGGGCCGCCGGTGTGGATGAGGGCGACGTCGAGGCGTCCGTCGCCGTCGTAGTCGGCGAGCGCGATGTCCCGCGCGCCCACGCCGGCGACAGCGCTCGAGGCCGGTCCGTAGCTCAGTGGAGCGCTGGCCAGCATGACCGAAACCCGACCGGGTCCGGAGCTGTTGCACGTGACCAGGTCGAGCATCCCGTTGCCGTCCAGATCGCCGACGGCCAGAGCCAGCGCGATGTCTCCGACAGGCACGAGGGACTCCGCGGCGAAGCTCCCGCCGCCCTGGTTGGCGTGTACGCAGACGCTGCCCCCGCTTCCATGCGACGCGGCCAGGTCCAGGTCACCGTCGCCGTCGAGGTCACGGGCCACCAGGGATTCGGGCTGCCCCGTGCAGGGCAGCGTGTAGGCGGATCCGAAACCGCCCAGCCCGTCGCCGACCACGATCTCCATCGACCCGGCGTAGTGCGTCAAGATCGCGTCCAGCCTGCCGTCCCCGGTGGCATCGCCGAGCGCCAGGTCCAAGCTCAGGACGGCCACGGGAAAGTCGACAGCCGGCGCGAAGCTTCCGGCGCCGCCGTTGCGCAGCACGGAGATCGAGTTCGCAGCGACATTGGCAGCCACCAAGTCGAGATCGCCGTCGTTGTCGATGTCGCCCGCGGCGACTTCGCGGGTTCCCGCAGCGCAGGGCAGGCGCGTGCCGCGCTGCAGTCCACCCCGGCCGTCGCCGAGGTGCAGGCTCAGCGCGTCATCAGCACAGGCCGCCGCGACGTCCAGGGTTCCATTGCCGTCGAAGTCTGCGAGCGCCAGCTCGAAGGGCCTGAATCCGGTTGCACGGAACTCCTGCATGCGCAATCCCTCGGCGCGCCCGCCCAGGAAGATCGAGACGGATTGGAAGCCTGCACCCAGAACGATGTCCGCGGTGCCATCGCGGTCGAGGTCGCCGACGGCGTCGTGGTAGGGCCGGAAATCCCCGCTGAGGCTCAGGCGCGCAGGGCCGAGCGAGCCTCCGACCACCCCGCGCAGCGTGAACAGGCCTCCCGGCTCGGTGCCCAAGGCCAGCGCCAAGTCCGTGCGCCCGTCGCCATCGAAGTCGGCGACCTTGGCCGGTCCGCGGAACCCGCGCAGATCCAGCGCCGGGTAGCTGCGCAACTCCGTGACGAAGGTCCCGTTGCCCTGATTGAGCGCCAG
>Ga0315910_10002601_pt1 | contig 15744 bp, 17 predicted proteins | sample EdamamesoilMG_FD_204470 | JGI IMG/M metagenome (GOLD analysis project Ga0315910, IMG submission 204470) | Garden soil microbial communities collected in Santa Monica, California, United States - Edamame soil | ecosystem: Environmental > Terrestrial > Soil > Garden | place: USA: California... | reverse complement strand
GTCGTGGTGCGCGACATTCCGACCTGCTATCTCGCGCTCGGCGCGCTGCACGGTTTGTACAAACCGGTTCCCGGAAAATTCAAGGATTACATCGCGATCCCGAAGGCCAACGGCTACCAGTCGCTGCATACCGCGCTGATCGGCCCTTACGGCGTACCCGTCGAGATCCAGCTGCGCACCGAGCCCATGCACCGGCTCGCCGAAGCTGGCGTCGCATCCCACTGGATGTACAAGAGCGACTCGGACTCGCTTTCCGAACTGCAGAAGAAAACCCACCAGTGGCTGCAATCGCTGCTGGAAATCCAGAGCCAGTCCGGCGACTCGCAGGAGTTCCTCGAGCATGTCAAGGTGGACCTGTTCCCGGATGAAGTCTACGTGTTCACGCCCAAGGGCCGCATCCTGTCGCTGCCGCGCGGGGCCACCGCCGTGGATTTTGCCTACGCGGTGCATACCGACATCGGCAACAAGTGCGTCGCGGCCAAGGTGAACGGCGAACTGGTGCCCCTGCGCACCGAACTGCGCAATGGCGAGCGCATCGAAATCATCACCACCGGCTATGCCAAGCCCAATCCGGCCTGGCTGCAGTACGTGCGCACCGGCAAGGCGCGCTCCAACATCCGGCATTTCCTGAAGACCATGCAGTACGACGAGTCGGCCGCGCTCGGGGAACGCCTGCTCGAGCAGGCGCTCAAGGCGGCCGGACACAGCGCCTCGGACATCGACGACCCGAGCTGGGAGCGCGCGGTGCGCGACTCGGGCGCGCATTCGAAACGGGAAGTCCTCGCCGACATCGGTCTCGGACGGCGCCTGCCGGCGGTGGTGGCGCGGCGGCTGCTGCGCAAAACCGAGCGCGACGAGGCGAAAACGGGCGCCGCGCCCAGGGTCGCGAGCGTCGTCATCCGCGGCACTGAAGGCATGGCGGTGCAGCTTGCCAGCTGCTGCCGGCCGATCCCCGGCGACGATATCGTCGGCTCGATGAAGAAGGGCCAGGGACTCGTCGTCCACGCGGCCGACTGCAGGCATGCCGTGCGCTCGCGGCGCAACGAACCCGAGCAGTGGCTCGACGTCGAATGGGATCGCAAGACCTCGCGCCTGTTCCACGCCGCGGTGCGCGTGACGGTGACCAATCAGCGCGGCGTGCTCGCAAAAGTCGCCTCCGAAATCGCGGCGGCCGGCTCGAACATCGACTCGATCAGCATGGAGGAAGACCGCGCGCTCTATGCGCCGATGCTGTTCGTGCTCGAGGTCGCGAACCGCCAGCACCTCGCGCGCGTAATGCGTGCGCTCAGGCGCCTGCCGGAAGTCGAAAAGCTCGTGCGCGTGCGCGAGTAGCAGTCAAAAGCCCCCGGCTCGCGCCGGGGGCGTGCAATTTGGTAGGCCGTGCCGGATTCGAACCGGCGACCAACGGATTAAAAGTCCGCTGCTCTACCAGCTGAGCTAACGACCCGTGGGGATAACGCTGGAAAGGGGGCGAATTCTATCAGGCCTCGCGGGACATTCGCCAGCTTCCGGCCTGCTAACGCTCGGCGTAGCGCGTGCTATCGGAGACGCCCGCCGCTTCGAAGCCCGCCTGGCGGATACGGCAGGCATCGCAGGCGCCGCAGGCGCGGCCCGCGCCGTCTGGCTGGTAGCAGGACACCGTCATGGCCGGATCGACGCCCAGTTCCAGCGCGAGCTTGACGATGGCCGCCTTCGACAGGTCGACCAGCGGGCCGCGCACTTCTATGCGCCGGCCCTCCACCGCCGCCTTGGTGGCGAGATTGGCGAGCGCCTGGAATGCCGCCAGGAACTCGGGGCGGCAGTCGGGATAGCCCGAGTAATCCACCGCATTGGCGCCGACGAAAATGTGCTGCGCGCCGAGCACTTCGGCCCAGCCAAGCGCGAGCGAAAGCAGGATGGTGTTGCGTGCAGGCACGTAAGTCACCGGGATGCCGGGCTGAATGCCGCCGGTCGGTACCGCAATGCTGCGGTCGGTGAGTGCCGAGCCGCCGATTTGCGCGAGGTCCAGTTTCTGCACGCGGTGGCCCGCGGCGCCCAGCGCTTTCGCCAGGCGCGCGGCGGCATCGAGTTCGACCGCGTGACGCTGGCCATAATCGACCGACAGGCACCAGCACTCGTAGCCCTGACGCCTTGCCCAGGCGAGTGTCGTGGCGGAGTCGAGCCCGCCGGAAAGTAGGACGACCGCTTTTACTTTTTCGCCCCGGGCGTCAGCCGCTGCTTGGCGCTTGCCGCCGCCGGACTCTGGGGATACTTCACCAGCAGCCCTTCGAGCGTCTTTTGCGCGCCGCGCCGGTCGCCGAGCGCGTCCTGCGCCGAGGCGATGTTGAGCATGGCATCGGGCGCCTTGGCGTCGTCCGGCCAGGCAACGAGCACTTTCTGCTGCGCCGCCATCGCCTGCTTGTAATCACGCTGCGCAAAATACGCATTGCCGATCCAGTACTGGGCCGAAGGCGCGAGCTTGCTCGACGGATAGGTCACGAGGAATCCCTGGAACGCCGAAATCGCCAGTGGGTAGTTGCCGAGCTTGAACTGGTTGAGCGCTGCCTCGTAGGCTTTCGTTTCCGCCGCGGGCGCCCCATCGGCCGCTGGCTTGTCCCCCGGGGCGGGCTCCTTCGCCTGCTCGAGCTTGCGCAGCCGCGTGTCGATGTCGACGTACAGGTCCTTGCCGCGCTTGTCGGCGTTGTCGGCCTGATTCTGCAGCACTTCGAGCTGGCCGCGCATGCGCGCGAGCTCTGCGCGCAGCGCCTCGATCTGCGACGCCAGTTCGACCAGCGCGCGCCGATCCTCGAGCTTGGCAAGGCGCTCGTCGACCAGCTTGGCGGTCGCTTCGACCTGCTTGCGCAGTGCCTCGATGCGCGAGCGCGCCAATTCGTCGTCGAACAACGCGCGCGCGGGCAGCGGCAGCGCGCAGGCAACGGCGAGCAGGACGGCGGCGATCCCGTGCTTCATCGCGTCCCCCTGATTTTCAGTATTCGCCCTGGTAGAGGATGTCGCTGCGCCGGTTCTGCGACCAGGCCTGCTCGTCATGGCCTTCGGCCCGGGGCTTTTCCTCGCCCAGGCTGACGGACTCGATCTGCTCTTCCCGGGCCCCCAGCAGCAGCAGCATTTTCTTCACGCCTTCGGAGCGCTTCTGCCCGAGGCCGATGTTGTATTCGCGGCTGCCGCGCTCGTCGGTGTTGCCCTGGACCAGCATTTTTCTGCCCGGGTTGTCGCGCAGGTAGCGCGCATGCGCCTCGACCAGGGGCTTGTACTGGTCCTTGATGTCGTACTGGTCGAGGTCGTAGAAGATCGAGCGCTGGGCGAGCACACCGGTCTTCACGGCCGGGTCTTGGCCGGTGATCCGGGTGCCGGTCACGTCCACCTTGGCGATTGGCCCGGTGGTCGCCGGATCCTTCGTCACCGGCTTGGCGCTGCGGTCCTCGACGCTCGCGGGGTCCTGTTCCGTGGTCGGCGCGCCCGAGCACGCCGCCAGCCCCGCCATCAACACCGTCAGCCAGATTGCACGCATGGTATTCCTCCGTAGGGATTTCTCCTGCTCGTTCACTTGACGAACGGCCCCCAGGCCGGTTCGCGCACGTCGCCGCCGGCATAGGGCAGGCGTTGTTTGATGCGGCCGTCCGAGGAGACCGCGAACAGCACTCCGCGGCCCGCATTCACGGTCGCGAGCAGGATCATGCGGCCGTTGGGCGCGAAGCTGGGGGATTCGTCCTTGTCGCTGTCGGTCAGGATCTGCACCTGGCGGCTGGCGAGATCCATGGTCGCCACCTGGAACTTGCCCCCGCTGCGCGCGATGTACCCGAGCACCTTGCCATCGGGGCTGATGCGGGGCGAAACGTTGTAGGTCCCTTCAAAGGTCACGCGCTGCGCCTCGCCGCCGCCTGCCGGCATGCGGTAGATCTGCGGGCTGCCGCCGCGGTCGGAGGTAAAGTAGATCGTCCCGCCGTCGGGCGAGAACACGGGCTCGGTATCGATGCCGCTCGATTGCGCCAGCCGGCGCACGCCGCTGCCGTCGGCGTTGACCAGGAAGATTTGCGAGCCGCCGTCGCGCGACAGCGAGACCGCCAGCCGTGTGCCGTCGGGAGCCCAGGTCGGCGCGGAGTTGGACCCCTTGAAGTTCGCCGCCACCTGGCGCTTGCCGTCCGCCAGCGAATGCACGTACACCACCGGCTTCTTGTTCTCGAACGATACATAGGCGAGGCGCCGCCCATCGGGCGACCAGGCCGGCGAGATGATCGGCTCAAAGGAGACGAGCGCCGTCTCCTCGCCCGCGCCGTCCGCGTCGGCGATCTGCAGCGCGAACCGGTCGCCGCGCTTGACGACGAAGGCGATGCGCGTCGAAAACACGCCCTTCTCCCCTGTCAGCTTCTCATAGACGTAATCGGCGATCCGGTGCGCCGTGGTGCGCGCCTGCTCGCGCGACATCGTGTAGGCGACGCCGGAGAGATCGGCGCCTTTCACGGTGTCGAACAGCTTGAAGCGCACCTCGAAGCGGCCGTCAGGGCGCGCGGCGACCGAGCCCAGCACCAGCGCGTCGGCCAGGCGCGAGCGCCATTCCGCGTGGTTCACCGGCGAAGCCTCGGTGAGCGGCGGATTGAGCGCCGGAACCTCGAGCATGCGGAACAGGCCGCTGCGTTCCAGATCGGCGCGCACGATGGACGAGATGCCCTGTCCCAGCGCGCCCTCGCCGGCAAATGGCGCGATCGCGATCGGGATGCGCTGGCTGCCTGCGCCGGTGACTTCGATGGATAGCTGCGCGGCGGCGGAGGTAGCGAAGCACAACAGGAGGGCCGCCAGCAGTTTTCTCATGCGCTGATTATATTCAAGGTTCGAGAGGCCGATATTTGAGCTCGAAGGCGCGCGGCGCGGATTCCCCCTTGTCGGGCTTGGGTAACGGCGACGCCTTCAGGATCGCGCGCTCAATCGCCTCATCGAGCGCCTTGGTGCCGCTCGACTTGCGCAGCTTGACTTGCAGTACTTCGCCGGTCGGCAGCTGTACGACATCGAAAATCGCCTCCGGGTTCCCTTTAATTTCCGGCGGCAGCACGACGTTGCCACGAATCTTCGCGGCAACCTTGCCCATCCAGTCTGCCATCGTCTTGTTACGCGCCGCCGCTGCCTCGCGCGCCAACTGTTCGCTCATATGCTGGCGCTCGCGATCGACGGCCAGCGACGCCTGCTCGCGCGCGAGCTCTTCCTGGAAGCGTTTCGATTCGTCCACCCTTGGCTTTGACGTTTCTGTCTTGGCAACGGGTTTGGGGGCAGGCTTGGGCTCGACCTTGGCGACGGGCTTCGGCTTCGGCGGGGGCGGCAACGCCTTTTTCTCGACGATCTCCGGCTTTGGCGGTACCGGCTCGGGTTTGGCCGCCTCGGGCGGCACCACGGGCGGCAGTGCCGGCTCCACCTTGGGCACGGGCTTGGGTTCTTCGGCCTGCGCCGCCTCGGCCGGCGGATTCCAGAGTTCCACCTGCACCGTCTCCGCGGGCCGGTTCTGCCAGCGCACGCCGAGCACCAGCACCGCGAGCAGCAGCAGGTGCATCGCGGCCGAGAGCAGCGCCGAGGAGAGCTGCCCTGGCTCGACGCGACCTTCGAAAACCGCGGCCGCGCTCATTGCTTCGGCTTGACCTGCAGGCCGACGCGCTCGACGCCCTGCGCGCGCAGGTCGTCCATGACCTGCAGCACCGCTTCGTAGCGCACATTCTTGTCGCCGGCGACCAGCACCGGAACCTTCGGGTCCTTGAAGATCGCCGGGAAATCGGCGCGCGTGACCGGCTTGTCGCTGACGATGCGCCCGGCGGCGTCGCGCGCGCGCACCGACAGCGAACGGTCCTCCCTGATCACCACTTCGAGCGGCGCCACCCTCGGCTGGCTCGCCTTGCCCACGCTGGGCAGGTCGATCACCCCGGGCGTCACCAGCGGCGCGGTGACCATGAAGATCACCAGCAGCACCAGCATGACATCGACATAGGGCACGACGTTGATCTCGCTCATCGCGCCGCGCTTGGAGTGCAGGCGCGCCATTACTGTCTCGCAGTCTGCCTCTGGAGGATGTTGGAAAACTCCTCCATGAAACTCTCGAAACGGATCGCCAGCCGGTCGATATCGTGCGAATAGCGGTTGTAGGCCACCACGGCCGGAATCGCCGCGAACAGGCCAATCGCGGTGGCAATCAGGGCTTCTGCGATGCCGGGAGCGACCTGCGCCAGCGTCGCCTGCTGCACGTTGGCCAGGCTGCGGAAGGCGTGCATGATTCCCCACACCGTGCCAAAGAGGCCCACGTAGGGGCTCACCGAGCCGGTCGAGGCGAGAAAGGACAGGTGGCTCTCCAGGTGGTCCATCTCGCGCTGGTAGGTGGCGCGCATCGCGCGGCGTGCGCCGTCCACCATGGTCGAAGCGTCCGTCCCCCGCTGCGCGCGCAGCTTGGTGAATTCGCGGTAACCGGCCTCGAAGATGCGCTCGAGGCTGCCGATCGTGTGGCGGTTGTTGACCGATCCCTGGTAGAGCGTATTGATGTCGTTGCCGCTCCAGAACTCGCGCTCGAACTTCTCGGTCTGATCGCGCGCGCTGCGGATGGCCATCCACTTGCTGAAAATGAACATCCAGGACATGAAGGACACGCACAGCAGCAGGACCATGACCGCCTTCACGACCAGCGACGCATTGGCGATCAGCGTCCACAGCTCCATGTCTTGCGCGATGTTCATGCGGCCAGCCTCGATGCAAGGAATTCGGGGATCGGTTGGGGGCGCGCGTTCGCAAAATGCGCCGCGTGCTTGACGCAGGCAACCTGAATGCGCGCCGCGGCGCACAGGCGGTCGGAATTCGCGCCGTCAGCGATGCGTGCTTCCTGCTCCAGCCAGATATAGGTTTTCTTCTTCTCCACCATCTTGACCGTGACGTCCAGGAGCTCGTCGAGCCGCGCGCCGGCCTTGAAGTCGATTTCCGCGCGCGCCACCACGAAGCCGATCCCTTCGACCGCGGCCATGCGCTCCTGGTTCACTCCGAGGCTGCGCAGCCACTCGCTCCTGGCGCGCTCGAAATAGCGCAGGTAGTTGGCGTAGTAGACCACGCCGCCCCGGTCGGTGTCCTCATAGTAGACCCTCACCTGGAACTGGAACGGGCTCAAGACCTGTTCGGGTCGGAAGGCGAGATCAGATCCTGGGCCTCGCCCGGGAAACTGCGCGGCGCCGCAATGCCGAAATGGCGGTATGCGGTGAGCGTCGCCATGCGCCCGCGCGGCGTGCGCTGCAGGTAGCCGCACTGGATCAGGTAGGGTTCCAGCACGTCCTCGATAGTGTCGGCCTCCTCGCCGATCACGTGCGCGATGTTCTCCAGCCCGACCGGGCCGCCCGAGAACTTCTCGATCACCGCGAGCAGCAGCTTGCGGTCCATCAGGTCCAGGCCGAGCGCGTCCACGTCGAGCATCTTCAGCGCCGCGTCGGCGACCGGCTTGGTCACTTTGCCGTCGGCCTTCACCTGCGCATAGTCGCGCACGCGGCGCAGCAGGCGGTTGGCGATCCGGGGGGTGCCGCGCGAGCGGCGCGCAATCTCGCCCGCGCCTTGGTTTTCAATTTCTATATTCAAAAGCTGGGAAGAACGACGCACAATCGTCGCCAGGTCATCCTGGCCGTAGAACTCGAGCCGCGCCACGATGCCGAAGCGGTCGCGCAACGGGTTGGTCAGCATGCCCGCGCGCGTGGTGGCACCCACCAGCGTGAACGGGGGCAGGTCCAGCTTGATCGAGCGCGCCGCCGGGCCCTCGCCGATCATGATGTCGATCTGGTAGTCCTCCAGCGCCGGATAGAGGATCTCCTCCACCACGGGCGACAGGCGGTGGATCTCGTCGATAAAGAGGACGTCCCGGGGTTCCAGGTTGGTCAGGAGCGCGGCGAGATCCCCGGGGCGCTCGAGCACGGGCCCCGAAGTCTGGCGCAGGTTCACGCCCATTTCCTTGGCAAGGATGTGCGCGAGCGTGGTCTTGCCCAGTCCCGGCGGGCCGAACAGGAGCACGTGGTCCAGCGCTTCGCTGCGGCCGCGCGCGGCCTGGATGAAGATCTCGAACTGCCCGCGGATCTTTTCCTGGCCGACATACTCGGCGAGCGTCCCCGGGCGCAGCGATCTCTCGATCTGCTCCTCCTGCACCGAGGAGGGCTTGGCGGAGATCAGACGGTCGGTTTCCACTGCCACCCCCGTATCTTACCGACCTCCCGCTATCATGCTGGCGGGGGATATCCGGCCTGCAGCGAATCCGATCCCCGGGCGAAGCTGATCGATTTGGTCGAGAAGCTGCCCGCCGCGTATTTGCGCCACGCGTTCGCCGGGGGACCTAAATTATGGCCGGCCATTGATTTACTTTAGTCTATTAACCTAAAATAACGATCATTCTTATTTCAGGTTGCCCGAACCGTGCGCCGCCCCTCCCCCGGCCGATACGTGAAGGTCACGACGACGAGCGAGCCTTTCAAGGCTTTTGTGCCCGCGCCGCTGCCGCCGGAGCCCGCAGTGGTATGGTCGGCCGCGCTGCGCCGGCGCTTCGACGCGGCGCTGGTGGCGCTCGGACGGCTGGACGCGGTGACGAGCCTGCTGCCCAACGCCGCGCTTCTCCTCTACAGCTTCGTGCGCAAAGAGGCGGTGCTGTCGTCGCAGATCGAGGGCACGCAGTCTTCGATAGCCGACCTGCTGCTCTACGAGATCGACGAGCAACCGGGCGTACCGGTGGAGGATGCCCGGGAGGTGAGCCGCTGCGTGGCGGCCCTGGAAACCGGGCTGAAGAAACTCCGTGGCGGCATGCCGCTATGCGGGCGGCTCCTGTGCGACATGCACAAGGTGCTGCTCGCCCACCCTCGCGGTCGCGGCAAAGCCCCGGGGGAAGTGCGCCGCTCGCAGGTTTGGATCGGGGGCACGCGGCCCGGCAACGCGACGTTCGTGCCGCCGCCCGCCGATGCCGTGCCGGAATGCCTCCAGCAGCTTGAACGGTTCATCAACGACGAGCCGGAGCCCACCCCGCCACTCCTGAAAGCCGCGCTCGCCCATGTCCAGTTCGAGACGATCCACCCCTTCCTCGACGGCAATGGCCGCATCGGACGGCTGCTCATCGTGCTGCAGCTCGTGGCCGACGGAGTGCTGCGCCAGCCCATGCTGTATCCGAGCCTGTTCTTCAAGACGCACCGCGCGCTTTACTACGAGTTGCTGAACGAGGTGCGCCTGAGTGGCGACTGGGAGCGCTGGCTGGACTACTTCGCCGAGGGCATCGAGGTGAGCGCCACCGAGGCCGTGGCGACGTCGAACGCCCTGCTCGCGCTCGTCAACAAGGACCGCGATCGCATCGCGGGGCTAGGGCGCGCCGCGGCCTCGGCGCTCGAGGTGCACCAGGCTCTGCAGCGCCAGCCGCTCGCCACCTCGGCCGCCCTGGTCAAGGCCACGAAGCTCACACCGGCCACGATCAACAAGACGCTCGCGCATCTCGAGCGCATCGGCATCGTCGGCGAGCTGACGAACCGGAAGCGGGGTCGGGTATTCAGCTATCGTCGCTACGTCGAGCATCTCGCCGCCGAACTGAAGCCGGCAAACCGCTAACTTTTGGCGAGCGCCTTCAATGCGGCCCGGATGCCGTCGGCGACGGCCAATCCCGGGGGCAGGCCCTTCACCGCGGCAAGCGCCTCCTTCTCGCTGTAGCCCAGGCCCACAAGGGCGTTCAGCACATCGTTGCCGCTGCCGCCCCTGCTGTCCACGGGCAGCGTATCGGCGAGCTTTCCCTTCAATTCCAGCAGCAGGCGCTCGGCGGTCTTCCGGCCGATGCCCGGGACCTTGGTGAGGCGCGCCGTGTCCTGCAGCGTCACGGCCTGCGCAAGTTCGGCGACAGACAGGCCGGACAGGACCGAAAGCGCGGTGCGCGCGCCCACACCCGAAATCCGGATCAACTTGCGAAACGCCGAACGCTCTTCCAGCGTCGCGAAACCGTACAGCACATGCGCGTCTTCGCGCACGATGAGGTGCGTGTGCAGGGTCACCGCGTCGCCGGTCGCGGGCAGGCTGTAGAACGTGCTCATCGGCACGTCGATCTCGTAGCCAACGCCGGCCGCCTCGAGCAGCACCTGAGGGGGATTCTTGGAAAGGAGCTTGCCCGTGAGCCGGCCGATCACGGACGGCGCTCCAAATCAAGGCGCCCGATCATTTCAAGCGGCCCTTCCGGAACGTCAGTCCCCGGGTCGAAAATCCGCCCAGTTGCCCTCCATGGGCATGGCAGATCGCGCATGCCAGCGCGTCGGCTGCGTCGGGGCTCGGGTCTCCGGGTAGTGCGAGCAGCCTTTTGACCATGTGCTGCACCTGTTCTTTTTTTGCGTGGCCCTTGCCGACCACGGCTTGCTTGACCTGCAGCGCAGTGTACTCCGCGACCGGCAGGCCGGCGATCACGGCCGCGCAGATCGCGCTGCCGCGCGCCTGCCCGAGCAGCAGCGTGGACTGCGGGTTGACGTTGACGAACACCTTCTCGATGGCGACCTGCTCGGGCCGGTTGGCCGCAATTACCTCGGCGAGGCCGTCCAAGATCGCCTTCAGGCGCACGGCGAGTTCACCGCCGCCGGAGCGCACGCAGCCGCTGGTGATGTAACGCAATTTCTGGCCGGACTGCTCGATGACCCCGAATCCAGTGACCCGCAAGCCTGGATCGACGCCAAGGATTCTCACGAGGCTTCTTACTGTATGGCAGCGGTGGTGTAGACGTTCTGGACGTCGTCCAACTCTTCCAGGGCGTCGAGCAGTTCCTGCATTTTCCCGCCTTCGGCGCCGCCTAGCGCGGTCTCATTCAAGGCTTTCATGGTGACTTCGGCCGCGTCGGGCTTCAAACCCGCCTTCTCCAACGCCAGCTTCACCTTGTCGAAGTCGGCGGGCGCGCAGATGACTTCGATCGAGCCATCGGCATTGGTCACGATATCCTCGGCGCCCGCGTCCAGGCCGATCTCCATGAGCCTGTCTTCGCTCGCGCCGGGCGCGAACACGAACTGCCCGCAATGCTTGAACTGGAACGCGACCGAGCCGTCGGCGCCGATATTGCCGCCCGCCTTGGTGAAGGCGTGGCGCACTTCGGCGATGGTGCGCGTGCGGTTGTCGGTCAGGCAGTCGACCATGACCGCGGCGCCGCCCGGGCCGTAGCCCTCGTAGCGCGCCTCCTCATAGGAGACGCCCTCCAGCTCGCCCGTGCCGCGCTGGATCGCGCGCGTCACGCTGTCCTTGGTCATGTTGGCGTCGCGCGCCTTGTCGAGCATCAGGCGCAGCTTCGGATTGCTGTCTGGGTCGCCGCCGCCCTGCTTCGCCGCCACCGTGATTTCCTTGATCAGGCGCGTGAACACCTTGCCCTTTTTCGCATCCGCCGCCGCCTTGCGGTGCTTGATGTTCGCCCATTTGCTGTGACCTGCCATGGGATAATTTTACCGTCATGACCGCGCCACTCCTCATAGCGAAAACCGGCAAGACCGAGCTCTGCCTGCTGCCCGCGCTCGCCAACCGCCACGGCCTCATCACCGGCGCCACCGGCACCGGCAAGACAGTGACGCTTCAGGTGATCGCGCAGCAACTGTCGTCGATTGGCGTGCCGGTGTTCATGGCCGACGTCAAGGGGGACCTCTCCGGCCTGGCGAAAGCCGGCGGAAGCAACGCGAAGGTCTCCGAACGCGCGAAGAGCCTGAAGCTGGAGCTCGCCTACGCCGCCTGCCCGGTGGTGTTCTGGGACGTGTACGGCGAGGCTGGACACCCCGTGCGCGCGACCATCTCCGACATGGGCCCGTTGCTGCTGTCGCGGCTGCTTGGCCTGAACGACACCCAGGAGGGCGTGCTGAACCTGGTGTTCAAGATCGCCGACGACAACGGCCTGCTGCTGCTCGATGCGAAGGATCTGCGCGCGATGCTGCAGTTCGTAGGCGACAACGCGCAGAAGTTCACCACCGAGTACGGCAACGTCTCGGCCGCATCCATCGGCGCGATCCAGCGCGGCGTGCTGGCGCTGGAAACGCAGGGGGCCGACCGTTTCTTCGGCGAGCCGATGCTGAACATCGCCGACCTGATGCAGGTGGAGGGGGGCAAAGGCGTTGTGAACATCCTCGCCGCCGACAAGCTGATGAATTCCCCCAAGCTCTACGCCACGTTCCTGCTGTGGATGCTGGCCGAGCTGTTCGAGAACCTGCCCGAGGTGGGCGACGTCGAGAAGCCGAAGCTGGTGTTCTTTTTCGACGAGGCGCACCTGCTCTTCAACGACGCGCCCAAGGCCCTGCTGGAGAAAATCGAGCAGGTGGTGCGCCTGATCCGGTCCAAGGGCGTGGGCGTGTACTTCGTCACCCAGAACCCGCTCGACATCCCGGAATCGGTGCTTGGCCAGCTCGGCAACCGCGTACAGCACGCCTTGCGCGCGTTCACGCCGAAAGACCAGAAGGCGGTGAAATCCGCCGCCGAGACCATGCGCCCCAATCCGAAGCTGAAAATCGACCAGGTGATCACCGAGTTGGGCGTCGGCGAAGCGCTGCTGTCTTTCCTCGACGACAAAGGCCGGCCCTGCGTCACCGAACGGGGGTTCGTCGTCCCGCCCGGGAGCCAGCTCGGGCCTCTCGCCGCCGATGAACGCCGCAAGGCGATTGCCGGCTCGTCCATCGCGGGGCATTACGAAAAGGCGGTGGACCGCGAGTCGGCTTACGAAAAACTCAAAAACCGTACCGGGGAAAAGCATGAAGCGGCCGCAAAACCGGGCGCGGCAAATCCGAAGCCTGAAACCAATGTGCTGAATGACGTACTGTTCGGCAAGACCGGCCCGCGCGGCGGCCAGCACGACGGGCTGGCGCAGACCCTCGCCAAGAGCGTGGTGCGCACGATGGGTTCCTCGGTCGGCCGGGAAATCGTCCGCGGAGTCCTCGGCTCGATCTTCGGCAAGCGTCGTTGAGTCCGGCGGGCGGGAGCACCGCGGGTGACGGCGGGATCCCTTCCAGTGCTTATCGCTTCTGGGGAATCGCTTTCGCCCTCGCGGGCACCGTGTCGTTCGCGTTCAGGCCGATCCTCATCAAGCTGGGCTACTCCATGCACCCGGTGAGCGCGACCACGCTGCTGTTCCTGCGCATGACGCTCTCCCTGCCCTTTTTCCTGGCGATGGCGTGGTGGATGCGCGACGGTTCTCCCATCGGCAAGCACGACTGGTGGGGCATCGTCGGCCTGGGCTTTCTCGGCTATTACCTCGCCAGCCTGCTGGATTTCATCGGCCTGCAGTACGTGTCGGCCGGCGTCGGGCGCCTGATCATGTTTCTCTATCCGACCCTGGTGATCATCTTGTCGGCGCTGTTTTTGAAGAAGAATCCGACCGCGAGGGAGCTTGCTGCGCTGGCTATCACTTACACCGGAATCGCGCTGGTACTCTCCAGCCAGATCGCCGCCGCGCCCGAAAGCCGCCTGTTCGTCTTCGGCGCGCTGCTGATCTTCTCTTCCGCCATGTGCTACGCGGTATACCTCGTCACCGGCAGCCAACTCGTCAAGAGAGTCGGCAGCATGCGCTTCACCGCCTACACCATGATCGTGTCGACCGCTCCAGCCATCCTGCAGTTCGCGCTGCTCGAGTCTGCCGCAGCGCTCGCACTGCCGGCGCCGCTGTGGGGCGTCGCGATCGTGCTTGCCCTTGCCTGCACGGTACTGCCCGTGCTGCTTGTGGCCGAAGCCCTGAAGCGCATCGGCGCCAACCATTTCGCGCTCATCGGCGCGCTCGGGCCCGTGACCACGGTGCTCGCGGATTTCTTCCTGCTGGACGGCGCGCTGGGCGCCGCGCAGCTGCTGGGTGGAGCGCTGGTAATTTCCGGCGTATTGCTGGTCTCGATCAAAAGGAGCTGAACATGGACTTGGGCATCAAGGGAAAAACCGCGCTCGTCTGCGCGGCATCCAAAGGCTTGGGCAAGGGCTGCGCGCAGGCGCTCGCCAAGGACGGCGTCAATCTGGTCATCACCGCGCGCGGCAAGGAGGCGCTGGAGGCAACCGCCGAGGAGATTCGCAAGGCGACCGGCGTCAAGGTGATCGCCGTCGCCGGCGACATCACGACGCCGGAGGGCCGCGCCGCGGCGCTCGCCGCCTGCCCCAGCCCGGACATCCTCGTCAACAATGCCGGCGGGCCGCCGCCGGGAGATTTCCGCAGCTGGACGCGCGAAGACTGGCTGAAGGCGCTGGACGCCAACATGCTTTCGCCGATCGAACTCATCAAGGCGACCGTGGACGGCATGATCGCGCGCAAGTTCGGCCGCATCGTCAACATTACCTCGGGCGCGGTGAAAATGCCGATCGTGGAGCTGGGCCTGTCCAACGGCGCCCGCACCGGCCTGACCGGCTTCGTCGCGGGCCTTGCACGCCAGACCGTCGCGCACAACGTCACCATCAACGGCCTGCTGCCCGGCCCGTTCGACACCGACCGGCTGCGCAGCAACCTGAAGTTCAACGCGCAGAAGCTGGGAAAAACGGAAGCCGAACTCGAAAAGGTGCGCATCCAGGCCAATCCGGCCCGGCGCTTCGGCAACATCGAGGAATTCGGCGCCGCCTGCGCGTTCCTGTGCAGCGCGCACGCCGGCTTCATCACCGGCCAGAACCTGCTGATGGACGGCGGAGCCTTCCCGGGTACCTTCTAGAGGCGCGCTTTACCCGTCTTTGCGGTGGCAGACAGCCTGGAGCTTGTTGCCGTCGGGATCGCGCACGTAAGCGCCGTAGTAGTTGGGGTGGTAGTGCGGCCGCAGGCCCGGCTTGCCTTCGTCCGCGCCGCCGTTTGCCATTGCGGCCGCGTGAAATGCGTCGACCTTGGCGCGGTTGTCCACCTTGAACGCAACGTGCACGCCATTGCCCGGGCGGGCTTCCTTGCCGTCGAAAGGCGGCACGATGAAGACTTTTTCTCCCGTCGCGGTGCCGTAGGCAATGAATTTCGGCGTTTTGAACAGCACGGGATGGCCCAACACGGCCATCACGGCGTCGTAGAACTTCTCCGCGCGGGCGCGATCGTTGGTCCCCAGCGTGGTGTGGCTATACATGAGGACGCGTCCGTTCCTGCCGCGTGGGGCGCTACGCGGCCACCGCCTTCAAGCCTTGGCGCTCCGCTTCGATCATGCGCGCGAGCGTGCGGCGAAAGTGCACCAGCGGCGCGTCCGCGACGATGGCATTCATCTGGAATCCGGGATCCGCTTCCAGCGTCTTCTGCTGCGCCTCGATGATCGCCTTGTCCTCGTTGAAGCCGTCCACCATGGAGCGGTACAGCGACAGCGACACGTTCGGATCCTCCAGCGCGTAGTCGTGCAGGTAGTCCCAGAAGAAATGCGTGGTGCGCGAGGTTTCCGGTGTGAAGAACTGGCAGTTGCGGTACTGCCTGGTGCCGGGCAGTTTGCCCGGGTCATCCATCCCTTGCGCGCCGGAACCGGCCGGCGCGAACAGCGTTTCCATGAAAAAGATGCCCGGCACGTACATGCGCGCGATGTTGCGCCGGTCGACTTCGCCGGCGTCGCGCACCACCTTCTTGTGAAAAGGCGGCGGCGGCGCGCCCATGTGCCAGCGCTCGACGCGGAAACCGTCGTCGAGGCGCTCGATCGCCGTGGGCTTGGACTTGAAGGCGTACTCCTCGGAACCCCCCAGCGTCTTCGTATGCACGAAAGCAAGGTGCGCGAAGTCGGCCAGGTTATCGACGATCAGCAGGTAGTTGGCGTCGTAATGCAGGTAGCCCGGATGTCCGCGCCAGCCCACATCGCGCAGGTA
>Ga0315910_10002600_pt1 | contig 15746 bp, 12 predicted proteins | sample EdamamesoilMG_FD_204470 | JGI IMG/M metagenome (GOLD analysis project Ga0315910, IMG submission 204470) | Garden soil microbial communities collected in Santa Monica, California, United States - Edamame soil | ecosystem: Environmental > Terrestrial > Soil > Garden | place: USA: California... | reverse complement strand
TGGCTCACGGCCGAGAAGGCGCTCGCCGCGTTCGCCGCCGGCAGTCCGGAGAGCCCGCACCTCGCCGAGGTGCGCTACATGCGTGCCAAGGCGCTCGAGGAACTCGGCCGCAAGCAGGAGGCCGTCGACGAAGTCGTCGCGCTGCTGCAGTTGCCGGTGTCCGGTGATCCGGAGATCGCTCGCTCCACCGCTTACTGGAAGCGTCGCTGCGCCAACGAACTCGCGAACAACTTCTACGAGCAGGGCGATTTCCTCGGCGCGCTCGCCGTCTATCAGGCGCTCGCGCGCGCCAGCCTCGATCCGACCTGGCGCTGGCCCGCGATCTACCAGATCGGCCTCTGCTTCGAGCGCATGGACATGCCGCAGCGCGCGGCCGAGGCTTATGATGCGATTCTCACCCCGGAGACCGCGCCGGCCGCCGGTGTGCGCCTCCCGGAGTCGCTCGTTTCGCTTCAGGACATGGCGCGCTGGCGCCGGTCGCATCTGGTTTGGATTGAGGACAAGGGCAAACAGTTGCAGTCATTGACGGCGGACAAACCCGCCGGTTCATGACGCACGACCAGCCCCCCGCCGACATCCTTCGCGCCCACGTGGCGATCTGCAGCGACCTGCACACGCTTTTCCTCGAGGAAAACCGGGTCCTGCGCACCACGAGTGCGCCGCCGTCCGAGGAACTGCTCGCGCGCAAGCGCGAGTTTCTCCCGCGGCTCGATGCCTCGCTCGAGCAGCTCCGCCTCCTCAACGCCGGGTCCCCGCGCTTCACGCCGGAGGAGCAGGCGCTCGTGCAGGATGGCCGCAGGAAACTCATGCAGCTGCTCATGCTCGACCGCGAAAACGAGCGCCTGCTCCTGCGCGCGGCCATGCCGGCGCCGATCAAGGCCGCCTACGCGCCGGTCATCCCCGGTCGCATCGCCAAGGCCTACAGCAAGTACGCGCCGAAGAATGAACAGAAGGCGTGACGCGGAGGGGCGGAGGTCAGAGGTCAGACGTCAGAGGGCAGAAGTAAGCGGTCTGGAGGCAGCGATCAGAGGGCAGCGATTCGATTCCCGTCTACGCCGGCAATCCGCCCCGCGCGTTCGATCGGAGATGGAGGGTCGGGCTCCTGCCCGGCCGGGATTGTCGAGCGACATGCGCTCATCGTTGCGCAGGCGCGGCGGTGCGGGAACACCGCCCTCCTCGCTCGGGCGGAGGTTTGAAAACGCACCGGAGTCCCTTGATCCGGACTCATGCGGCTGGGCGTAGCGGCCGAGGTGACGAGGCCGTCAGCGTCGTGCACCGAACGGTCCGCCTCGTCACCTCGGCGGCTACGTCGAAACGCATCGCCGACTGCATGGGTTCGGCGGATGTCTGATTCCTGACCGCTGATTTCCGCCCACTGGCCTCTACTCGCTGTCCGCGGCGCGGGGCAGCGTGAGCGCGAAGGTGACCGTGCGCGAATCGTCGCGGCGCACCTCGAGCGTGCCGCCGGAGTCGGTCGCGAGTTTGCGGGCGACGAACAGGCCGGCGCCGGACTCGTAGGCCGTCGTCGTCCGTCGCGTATCCAGTTCGAAGAGACCGTCGAGTTTGTGGCCGAGAAAGCCCTCGCCGATGCCGGCGATCTCGATGAGCGGTCCCGCACCGGGAGCGGCGGCGCGCGAGCGCACGCGCAGTTTGCCGCCATCCTGGCGCAGGTGCGTGCGCATGTAATTGGCGACGTTGAGCAGGATCTGCTCGAGATTGTGGCGGTCGCAGGTCGCCCAGGGCGTGTCCTCGGCCAGTTCGAACTCGACGGGCAGATTTCCGGGCAGGAACGCATCGAGCAGCGGCCCGAGTTCCTGCAGGATCATCGCGATCGGCTGCGGCTCGACCAGGCCCGTGCCCTTGCGGCTGAAGCTGGAGAAACGGCGCACGAGGATTTTCGCGCGATCGATGCTGGTGCCGATGCGCGAGGCGAAGCCCTGCAACGGGCTGTCCTCCGGCAGGCGCAGGCTGATCAACTCGGCGAGGCCGAGAATGGCGGCGAGCACGTTGTTGAAGTCGTGGGCCAGTCCACCCGACATCGCGGCCGACACCTCGTAGCACTGGTTCGAGGCGATGTAGTCCTCGAGTATGCGCTCGCGCGTGCACTCGCGCGCGCAGATCAGCAGGCGGTCTTCGCCGGCCACCGGGCGCGAGATCCATTCGACCGGGATGGCGCGCCCGTCGGCCGCGGCCACGACGCCGGCGATGCCCGTGCAGCCCGCGGGTGCGAGCAGAGCCTGGGCGACCTCGGCGGGCACGAGCGCGGCGAGCGGTCGTTCGGCCGCTGTATTCACCGACCAGCCACAGAGTGAGGTCAGGGCATCGTTGGCGGAGAGGATGGTGCCGTCTGCGCGCACAAGGAGGGCCGGAAAAGGTATCGCGTCGAGCATGCTCGGGGCAGGGGGCGTGTTCGCGGGCTTGCGGTGCGTACGGGAGGTCGCGGTGTGCGATTTCATGGGCGGGCCGGCGAAACGAGAGAGCGTGTAATCGAAAATCGGCCTTAGCGTCGATGAGTTTAAAGCAAACGTCAAAACCGCGCTCGTCCGATCGGTCGGGGGAGAACGGTGCGGAGGATACGGCGACACGAGAGCGCAGCTCCCTGTGGATCTGCAGTCAGCCACGGGACACAGCGTTCACCGAGGGAGATCCCGAGCGCACGGAGCGATGGCAAAGAGACGCTTCTCGAGATGGCGTCACGGGAACGATGAACGCCCGGGCAAGCGGTGGTGAAGGCTCAACGAGCGATCTGTGGACGCCATCCGAGTCTCTGGGTCCTCTGGGACTCTTTTCGTCAGCGATTCTCCCGGCTGAACGCGCTGAGCGTCGCGCGCAGGCCGAGAACGAAAAACGGCGACCGCCGTGAGGCGATCGCCGTGAAAGGCTTTTGAGGATACGGCGACGAAACGTCGTGCGTCAGCTCGCGACGGGTTGCGGCTTGGCGCCGACGTTCTTCTCCACCATCGCGACGAGATCCTTCACGCTGAACGGCTTTGAGAGGCAGGCGACGAGGTTGGGATACCGCATCGTGTCCTTCTCGAACTGGTAGCCGGAGATGAGGATGAACTTGGTCTTGATGTTCGACCAGTCGGCCAGGAATTCCAGGACCTTCTCGCCCGACAGGCGCGGCATCTTCCAGTCGATGATCACGACATCGAAGCCGTGGTTGGGATCGGAGAGCACGCTGATCGCGTTGTGTCCGTCGCAGAGCAGCGAGACCTCGTGCTTGTCACCAAACACCGTGAGCAGGAGGAATCGGATCGCGGGATCGTCGTCGACTACGAGAATTTTCATGGGCTGGAAAGGGTCTGTCGGCACGGAGCCCGGGTGAACTCTCTCGGGCGATCCTTGCCGGGGTTCTCCATCGGACGGGGGACGGTCAACTTTCGCCCCCGGGGGTATTTTGAGCGATTTTGTTACGTCGCAAGGAAGCCGGCATGGGCGCGCGCGCAACCCGGCGGCGTGGGTTGTCGGTGCAAATGCGGGATGGCCTGATGCCGCATCCATGGGATCCCGGATGCGCCACGGCGATCGCTTCGGTCACGCGTCGCGCAGATACACGAGCAGGCGCTGCGTGATCGGCGTGACGGCGTTGTGTTCCTTGATCTTGCGGATGAGCGCGTCGTCGAGCGTGCGATCCTCCGGGATCAGGAGCAGCCCCGAGGGGCTGTAGATGCCGGAGGCGAGCACCTGTCCGGCGCTCAGTTCGAGCAAGGTCACCTCGCGCACCTTGCGCGGGAGATTCATCGAGTGCGACACCTTCAGGAAGAGGCGCACCGCCTCCGGATCGAAGGCGCGGCCGGACTCCTGCAGGATCATGTCGAGCGCCTGGTCGCGGGGGTGACTGCTCTCGACGAAGGCCACTGCCACCGCGAGGTAGCGTGCGGGCCGCGGGATGTCCTCGCCGGCGACGCCGTCGGGATAACCGCGTCCGTCAAACCGCTCGTGGTGCGCGCGGATCGTCTCCCCCACGTCGCGCAGCTCGTCGACGAACGACGCGAGCGTCTGGCCGTAGATGGGGTGGTGGCGCAGCAGCTCCTGCTCGGAGCTGGACAGACCGGCGGGATCGTTGAGCGAGCGCGTCACGAGGGTGCGCGGCAGGCCGATCATGCCGATGTTGTTGAGCCAGGCGCTGGCGGTGAGGACGTGTTTCTCCTCGGCGGAGAAAGGTCCGATGTCGGCCATCTGGTGGCAGATCGTCGTCACCGCCTTGGTCTGCCGGCCGAGCACGGGATGGAAGGTCTCGATCAGCCGATAGCACAGCTCGAGCGAGTGCTCGAAGTTGAGGCGCAGCGCCTCGTGGGCGCGATCGAGGGCGGCCTTGCCGGCGGAGAGTTCGGAGAGGCGGTCCTCGAGGAGGCGATTCGCGGCGACGAGCTTTTCATTGAGCTCGAGGGTGTCGCGCCGCAGCCGCTCGTTCTGCTCGAGAAGCTGGAAGCGGTGCACGCCGTTGCGAACGGTGGCGAGAAGCTCCTCGCGGATCCAGGGCTTGGCGAGGAAGCGGAAGATTTCCCCGCGGTTGACCGCCTCGATCACGGTGTTGAGCGTGAGCACGCCGGTGATGAGGATGCGCGAGGCGTGTGGCTGGTGTTGCTTGCACGCGGCAAGGAAGTCCAGGCCGCTCATCTCCGGCATGCGCTGGTCGGAGATGATGACCGAGAAGGGATCCTTCTCCACCGCCGCGAGCGCCGCCTTGGCGCTGGAGAACACGGCCAGCTCATAGCGTTCGCGGCTCAGGGTCTCCTTGATCGCGAGCAGGATGATCTCGTCATCGTCCAGCAGTAGAATCCTCGGGAGCGGTTCGTCGGCAGTGGCCATGGTTCTGTAAATTATTGATCGGCCGGGACGGGGAGGATTTCAGGCATATTCAGAGGGGCGGGGCATGCAATCCCACTCCGGAAAGCAACCAGAAATTCCGCACTGAATAATTCTGCCTAGGTGACGATACATGCGGATACTATGTCCGATACAGCGCTACCGGCCGCTCCCGAGGCCCTGCTTGCGGAGATGATGATCGATGCCGTCGAAAAGGTCTTTGGCACCATGGTACGACGGAAGGCGAATCTCATCCGCCAATTCGTGTCCACCCGCGATCATTCGCATGCCCCGGACCTCGAAGGCACCGACCTCTCGGTCGTCGTCGGCACGGTCGGTTTCATCGGAAAGATCAACGGGGTCATCTACCTTTATCTGCCCGAGAAACTCGCGACGCGTCTCGCCTGTGATATGCTCGGTCTCGAGCCGGCCGATCTCGGCGACGGCGATGCCGAGACAGTCAACGACGCCATTGGCGAACTCACCAACATGATCGTCGGCACGTTCAAGAACCAGCTCTGCGACCGCGGACTCGACTGCCACCTCACGATCCCCTCCATCTTGCGCGGCTCGCACTTCAAGGTGCAGCCCGTCGCCAACGCCCTCCGCAGTGTTTTCGAATTCGAGACGACCGACCAGCGCTTCCTCGCCGACGTGCTCATCGATCCTTCTCACTCCACCCTCTAAACAGACTCCCGATGCCGAAGAAGATCCTTTCCGTTGATGACTCGAAGACCGTGCGCCTCATCGTCCGCAAGGCGATGAAGCCTTACGACATGATCGTGTGCGAAGCGCAGAATGGCGAGGAGGGCCTCGCTGTCGCCCGCGCTGAAAAGCCCGACATGATCCTGCTCGACGTGACCATGCCCGTGATGGACGGCGTCGAGATGCTCACGCGCCTCAAGGCCGACCCCGAGCTCAAGCAGATCCCCGTGATGATGCTCACCGCCGAAGCCGGCCGTGAGAACATCCTCAAGATCGCGAAGATCGGCGTGCGCGACTACATCGTGAAACCCTTCACCGAGCAGGTGCTCGTCGAGAAACTCTCGCGCATCATGACGCTCGAGCCCGCCGGCGCCGCCGGTGCCGCCGCCGCGCCCGCCGCGGGTGGCGCCTCCGCCGGACGCACCGTCTTCATCGTCGAGGACAAGCCCGCCATCGTGCAGGCCGTGACCGACACGGTGAAAAACTCCGCCTGGACGTGGAAACACTTCACCACCTCGGCCGAGGCCTTCCAGGCCGCCGAGAAGAACGCGCCCGCCGCGGTCGTCGTCAGCCTCTCGCTCGCCGAGGGTGCCGCCATCGACCTGCTGCGCAGCTTCCGCGGCCGCCCCGCGCTCGCCGCGACGCCGTTCATCGGCCTCGCCGTGAAGACCGCGGTCGAGGACATCCAGCGTGCCCAGGAGTCCGGCTTTGCCGGCGTGTCGGCCAAGCCGGTCGACGCCGCCGATCTCGAGGCCAAGCTCCGTCGCGCGCTCAAGCTCGAGGGCGTGTTCCGCGCCGCCGAGCTGACCAAGGATCACATGCTCGTGCGCCTCACCGAGGAGATGACCTCGGCGCAGCTCGACGTCGCCATGGCCCAGGTCATGGAAAAGGCCACCGAGGCCGCCGACTCCGGCCTGGGCGTCGCCGTCTACGACCTCACCGCCGTCAAGACCTTCACCGTGGACATCCTGAAGTTCCTCATCAGCGCGACGCGCAAGTGCGAGGATCTCGGCATGCGCTGCGTCATGCTCGGCACGTCCGAACTCGCCGCCTCCGCGCGCACGTTCGACGAGTCGAAGGACTGGCACTTCCACGACAAGCTCGAGTCCGCCATGGCCACTGCCTGAGGCCGCGACCCGCGCGCTTTCGAGTCCAGCCGCTCTCGCATCACGCCGCCGTCCGGTTCACCGGACGGCGGCGTTGTTTTTCCGGATACGCCCGCCGGGCTGGAGCAACAAGGGCGGTGCTCCCGCACCGCCGCGCAAGCGTTCGACCTGCGTCTGCCGGCCCGGCCATCGCGAATCGGACCTCGTGCGCGGCCCGGCGGGAGTGTGCACCGGCGTCGTTGTGGGCTTGCTCCGGAGGAGCGGCTCGGCGTGCGTGGCGACCGATGGCGCAGACATTCAAGGGCTGGATCGGCACGGATCTCGGCGAGCACGGCATGGCCTGGACCATCCTCGTGCGCGAGCGCGACGGCGGCTGGTGCGAGGTCGGCGCGTTTCTCATCGATGCGTGGTGCCTCGGCGTGAAGGACGCCTACTTCGACGAGATGCCGTCCGACGAGATGCAGGCCTTCCTCGACGATCAACTGCCCGCCGACCTGCGCGAGGAGGTCGAGCCCGCCTGCGTGCGCGCGCTCGTCGAGGGCGCCGCGGCCTACGCGCAGTCCCTGGGCTTCCTCCCGCACCGCGACTATCGCAAGGCGCGCAAGGTGTTCGGATCGCTCAAGTCAACCGACTGCACGCGCACCTTCACCTTCGGCCGCGACGGCCGTCCGTGCTTCATGGCGGGGCCGGATGACGACGAGGCGCGCATCAACCGCGTGTTCGCCGTGCTCACCGCGCGCGTCGGCACCGATGGTTTTGACTTCATCGACGGCACCATCGACGAAGGGGACAAGGCGGCCAACACGCTCTACCGTTTCATCGGCGCGGGTCGCTGTCCGGACAAGGGGTTCACCGAATACGAGGCCCACGGTTTCCTCGCCGCCACGTGCTTGTTGACCCGCTCGGTCGATCCGGAGGTCTGGATCGTGGCGTTCTGGGGCGGAGAGGTGGCGCGGCCCGTGTTCGAATCCGAGGACGAGGCGGAAGAGATCACCGAGGCGATCGTCGGAATCCGGGAGGCGATCGCGCGCGACCTCGACGACGGTGATTTCATCATCGGTCTGCCCGACGAGGACGATCGCGAGTTGATGGCGCGGCGCTATTGCGTCGGCTTCCTGCGCGGCCTGGCGCTCGACGGGACCCTGCACGCCTGGCTGCGTGGCCATCCGGAGGGTGGGCCGGAGATTTCATGGATCGAGAGTCTCGCCCGCGGCGCGGAGCCGGTTGGCGCCGACATCGAGGACCGGCTGGTCGAGGCGATCACGCGTCTGGATGTGCTCGCCGGCGAGATCGCAGGCGCTGCCGACACGCCGCCGGGCGCGACTTCCGGCTGAACCGGGCAGCGCGCGTGCCCGCGCCTCACGCGTCGCCGACGCGGATCGGCATCTGTGCCGTGGCCATGATCGCGCGATAGCGCGGATCCGCGCGCACCGCCTCGAACCACGGATCGAAGGCGAGGTAGCGCACGTCCACCGCGGCCGGGACATTGATCCACTTCGGCAGCTCCGCGAAAAAACGATCGTGGTCGCCGAGCATCGCGAAGATCACGAGCTCGCCCGGCGCGAAGAGAAACTCGCTCGCCCCGGCCAGGCGTGCGCCGTCGATCACGTCGCCCGGCCACGGGCACGTCGCGCGCGCCTCGGACATGTACTGCCGCGCCTGTTCGGCCTCGCCCAGCACGGCGCAGGCATACGCGAGGCATGCCGACTCGTGGGCGGACCGGCCGGATTTGACGCGGGTCGGATCCAGCATGGCGCGCAGCTCCGTCTCGGTCGCCTCCTGGCCGGGTGCACCGGCGAGCCGCTGGAGCCGCAGCAGTTCCGCGAGTTCGCACGCCGCCTGGGGCGAAGCCACGCGATCGGCGTCATCCGTCGTCGACGCGTAGAGCGCGTGCGCCTCCTTGAAGCGGCGCTGTGCCACCAGGAAAAAACACTCCATGCCGCCGATGAGCCGTGTCGTGCGCTCCTCCGCCGGGAATGCGCGGATGGCCGCGAGCGCGCGGCCGAGGTCCGGGTCGGCCAGCCACGCGTACCACACGCGCATGAGCCGGCGGACGATCGGGCGGGGATCGATGCGCACGGCCTCGTCGATCCAGGTGGCGGCCGCCGGATAGTCGCGCAGCAGGCACGCGCGGTAGGCGGCCAGCTGGCGCGGCAGTCCCGAGGGCGGCTCCGCGCGCATGGCGCGCTCCAGCCACCCGCCGGCCTCGTTCCAGCGACCGGCGTGCAGCGCGAGACGGCCGAGCGTGAGCAGGGCCTGCCCGTGTTCCGGCGTGCGCTCGATGAGGGCGCGCAGCACGCGCACCGCGTCGTCGGTCTGCTTGTCGAGTGCGTTCAGGCAGAAGGCCCGCGCGAGGTGCACCGCGTCGGCATCGGGCTCGAGCGCCTCGGCCCGCGCGAGTGACTGGCGCGCGAGCTCGCGCCGCGCCGGACCGAGATCCCAGCCGGAGGAGACCACGATCGCGTGCAGCCGCGCGAGATCGGCGTGGGCGTCCGCGTAGTCGGGCGCGAGCTGCGTCGCGCGCCCGAGGCGTTCGATCGCCCCGAGGATGCCGTGGCGCTGGAGTCCCTCCAGCCACTGCGTGCGCCGGATCTCCTCGACGATGAGGCGCGCCTCCGCAGCCGGCACGTAGTGGGTCTTCACCGACGCTCCGGCGAGCCAGAGCTCGAGATCCTCGGCCACCTCGCGGGCGGTCGGGTAGCGCCCGGCCGGTTCGCGCGCGAGGCAGCGCAGCGCGATCGCATCGAGCGGGGCGGGGATGCCCGGGCGCACCTGGCTGGGGGCGCGTGCGGCGCCGGAGACGACGCGGGCGAGCACCTCCGCGGCATGGGCGCCGGAGTAGGGCGGCTCGCCGGTGAGGGCGAAGAAGAGCACCGCCCCGAGCGCATGGATGTCGACCGCGGCGCTCGATTGCCCGGCCGCCTGCTCGGGCGCCATGAAGGCGGGCGAGCCGAGGATCTGGCCGGTGTGGGTGAGGTCGGCCGGCTCCTGCGTCCAGCGCGCCAGGCCGAAGTCCACGACATGGGGCTGGTCGGCGGCGTCGATGAGGATGTTCGAGGGCTTGAGGTCGCGGTGAATGACACCGGCCTCGTGGGCATACTGCACGGCGCGCGCCACGGCGGCGACGATCCGGGCGGCCTCGCGCGGCTCGAGCGGGTCGCCCGCGCACACGCGCGCGAGGTCGAGTCCGTCGACCAGGTCCATCGCGTACCACGAGAGTTCGCCCATGCGTCCGGCGGCGTGGATCGCGACGATGCCGGGATGGGAGAGGCGCGCGATCGTCTGGGCCTCGCGCTCGAAACGCGAGTGCGCCTCGGCCGCGCGGGCCGGTCCGGCCGCGAGCACCTTGAGGGCGACGAGGCGGTTGAGCGCCCGCTGCCGCGCGGCGTAGACCACGCCCATGCCGCCGCGGCCGAGCTCCTCGAGCAATTCGTAGTCGCCAAATGGATGCGGCAGCGAGGTCGGCAGTCCCGCGACCGCCGCATCTGACGCCGGCCCCGAGTTGAGGGCCCACGAGCCGATGCAGGTCAGGCAGAGTCCGCCCGCGCGCTCGGGCAGGGGCGAGCCGCAGCGGGTGCACGACGATGCGGCGGAGTTTTGTGCGACGGGAGGCATGGCGGGGGTCAGCGCGCGAGGGCGCGACGCAGGTGGTCCATCTCGGCCCGGACCTCGGTCGGGTCCGCGACCGTCTCCGCGACCTCGCGGCGCACGAGCTCGACATAACGCTGGTTCAGGCGATGGACCTGGAGGGCCACCTGGGTGCGCGAGATCCCGAGCGCCTGGCTGATCCCGGTGTAGTCGCCCTGGGCGGGACCGGCGTTGAGGCACGGCGAGAGCGCGGCGAACTGCCGTGCGCGGCCCGCCGCGGTCTGCTCCGCGCGCAGGCGCTCGAGTGCGCGACCGAGCACGGACACGGCCCAGCTGCGCTCGTAGGCCTCGTCCGGTCCGGGCGCCTCATCCGCGATCGCCTCGAGGTGCGCGCGCGTCTCGTCCGAGGTCCACGCGAGTGCGAAGGCGTTGCCCCCGCGCTTCTGCGCGGACTGCCGCTCGCGCTCGCGTGCGAGGTGGCGGCGCAGCGCGCCCACGAGGTAGCCCCGGAAGCGCCCCTTGTCCGGGTCCGAGCGCGCGAGGAAGTCGCTCTCGAGCAGCCCGGTGAAGAACTCCTGCGTGATGTCCTTCGCGTCGGCCTCGGTGTGCCCGCGGCGCCTCAGGTATCCAAAAACCGGAGGCCAGTAGATCCGGCAGAGCCGTTCCAGCGCGGCCCGTCGCGCGGCGCCATCCGAACGCGCGGCGATGACCAGGGTCCATGCCGTGGATTGGAATGCCTCGCCGCCCGCCGCCCCGCGTGTCTCCTGCCCGGCCTCCATGCCTGCGAACCAACGCGATCGGGCCGGTGTTGTCAAAAGTCCGAAATTCCCGCCGGCGTTTTCGCAGAGTCACGGGTGCACCACGTCTCACCATGCATCCCCCGCTCGTTCGCCTCCTGGCCCGCGTCGCCGCGCTCGCCGCCCTCGTCGGCGCTGTTTCCTCCCTTCCCGCCCAGTGGTCCGGCGTGCCGGGCATCAACAACGGAATCATCCTCGACTCCTCGATCTACCCCATGGAGCCCGCCTCGGTCTCCGACGGGGCCGGCGGCATGCTCGTTGTCTGGCGGGACAATCGCCAGGGCAACAACAACTCCGATCTCTACGCCCAGCGCCTCGACGCCAATGGCGCGCGCCTGTGGGGCGACAACGGCGCGCCGATCGCCACGCTCCCGGGCAATGTCGACTATTACGACCTCCTCGCCGACGGGGCCGGAGGCGCGTTCGTGGTCTGGCAGGATCAGCGGACGATCAACGGCGTGGAGACCCGGCACCTCTGGATCCAGCGTCTCGACGCCGCCGGCCTGCCCCTCTGGGCTGCGAACGGTCTGCTCGTGCGCGCCGATGCCGGACCCGGCACGAGTGCGACCGTGGGCGACGTGCTGTCCGGCGACGGTGTCGGCGGCGTCTACGTGACCAGCTCGCCGAACAACTCCGCGGCCGACCAGACCCGTCGGCTTCACCGGCTCACTGCGAGCGGAACCGTCGCCGCCGGCTGGCCGGCCGAAGGCGTGAACCTGCAGATGTACGGGCATCCGTATCGGCTTTTCAGCGACCAACCGACAGGCACGGCGGGCGAGCACGGCCTTCAGATCTGCATGAACACGGGCGGCGGATCCCTCACCGTGCGGCGTGCCAGCGCCGCGGGCGTGCTCTCGGCCGCGGTCGCGGTGCCCACCGGCGCCGGCATCTACAGCTTCCAGGGTGCGTGCCCGGACGATGCCGGCGGGATGTTCATCGTGGTCGGGATCAACGCCGACCTGATCGTCCACCGTGTCAAAGCCGACGGCACCTTCGCCTGGCCCGAGACGAACCGGAAGGTGGTGCTGGCCGGGGGCGGGGCGAACAACAGCGGCAGCCAGCCGGTCGACCTAGTGCCGGACGGGGCCGGCGGCGCCCTCGTGACCTGGTGCGGTCCCTCACCGGGCACCTCGCTGCTGCGCATGGCGGCCCAGCGCATGTCCCCGACCGGCGACCGTCTCTGGGGTGACAACGGCGTCGAGGTGTATCCGCCCAACAATACGACATACCCCGGCACCTCGATCAGCGACGGCACGGGCGGCGTGATCGTGACCTGGGGCAACAGCACACCCTCGGAGATCCGCGCCCAGCGTCTCGACGCGAGCGGCGCGGTCCTGTGGTCACCCGGTGGAGTGGTGGTCGCGCAGCCGTGGGGCCTCACGCAGATCGTGACCGACCAGGCGAGCGGAGGCATCTACTCGGTGGTGGTGAACAACGGTGGCGGCGGGTACAGCTTCGGCGCGAAGCGTACGACGCTCACCGGTACCCTCGGCAGCAATACGCCGAGCGCACGCCTGGCCAACATCTCCGCGCGCGCCGCGGTCGGCTCCGGCGGCGATGTGCTCATCCCGGGCTTCGTGGTCTCGGGCGGCCCGCTCCAGCTGCTCGTGCGCGGTGTCGGGCCGACGCTCGGCGGCCTCGGCGTGGCCGGTGTGCTGCCCGATCCGCAGCTCTCGCTCGTGAGCGGCGGCGGCGTCACGCTCGCGTCCAACGACGACTGGGGCGCCGCCCCGAATCTCGCCGAGCTCACCGCCGCGACCTCGCAGGTGTTTGCCTTCGGCCTCGGTGCCGGCTCGAAGGACGCCGCCCTTCTTGTGACCGTCCAGCCCGGCCTCTACACCGCGGTGATGAGCAGCGTCACTCCCGGCACGACCGGTGTCGGGTTGGTCGAGCTCTACGAGATCGCCGGCCCGGCCTCGACCGGACGCCTCGCCAACATGTCCGTGCGCGCGCGCGTCGGCACGGGCGAGAGCGTGCTCATCCCGGGCATCGTGGTCGGCGGCACGGGCGCACGCTCGCTGCTCGTGCGCGCGGTCGGCCCGACCCTCGCGAACTTCGGCGTGGCCGGCGTGCTCGCCAACCCGACGATGACGCTCTTCTCCGGGCAGACCGCGATCGGGACCAATGACAACTGGTCGACGCCGAACGGCACGCAAGTGGCCGCGATCGCGAGCCAGGTCCACGCCTTCTCGCTCCCGAACGGCAGCCTCGATGCCGCGCTGCTCGTCACGCTCGCCCCCGGACTCTACACCGCGCAGGTCAGCGGCGTGGGCGGCACGACGGGCGTGTGCCTGGTCGAGGTCTACGAGGTGCCGTAGCCGCGGCGCGCGCGGGACTTACTCCCCGCGCACCGCGCGGTCGAGCTCGTCGGGCAGGAACGGCTTGGTCATGAACTTGCGGATACCGAGCATCGCGAGCGCGTCCGGGTCGATCTCCATGACCAGGCCGCTCACCAGGATGATCGGACCCGCCCAGCCCGCGGCCCGCGCGCGGTGCGCGAGGTCGGAGCCGTTCATGCGGGGCATGACCACGTCGAGCACGAGCACGTCGAAATCTCCCAGGCGGCCCTGCAGGCGGTTCCACGCGGAGGTGCCATCGAAGGCGTGGGTCACGGTGTGGCCGAGGCGTCGCAGCACGGCGATGGTGCTGCGCGCGACCATCGGGTCATCCTCGGCCAGGAGCACGCGCAGGCCCGCGCGCGGCGCCGCGACTTCGTGGCCGGCCGCCGCGGTGTCCGCCCCCGGCTCGCCCGGGAGCAGGCGCGCGCGGTGGCTCTGCGCCGCAGCCTGCCCCGGGGTGACCGCCGGGAGGCCATCCGTCACGCGCGATTCCTGAAACGCACGCGGCTCGGGCCGGAGCGTTGGCAGGGAGCGGCTCAGCCCGACCGACAAGCGACGCGCCACGGCCGCGCGAGGGGCGCGGCGGCGGCGGGTGGTTCGGGGGCGGGCGTGGGATGGTATGCGATTCACGGGCGCTAAAACGTCGTGAATTAACAGGCCTTTAACGATCGGCAGCAGATCACGGGGTCGACCGTAGCGGTCGTGGCGGTCGACGTTTAGAGGATTCTACGGGGATCGTGTCAAACTCCGCCTGAAGACCACCGCGGATCGTCACACACGCGTCTCACTTCACCCAGTCCTTCAGCGGCAGCTGCTGGCGCAGGATCTCCTGCACGACGAGCGCGGCGACCCGCTCGGCGCCGTATTCGGAGTAGTGCGTGTCGTCCTGCCAGCCCTTCGGCTTGTGGGGATCGCCGCCCGGCGGGATCCACAGATGCAGGCGTTTCGATCCCTCGACACCGTGCGCCTCCTCGAGGGCGCGCGTGAGCGCGAGCATGTCGAAAAACACCACGCCCTCGGCGCGCGCGAGCTCGCGCACCGCGTCGGGATAGTCGCCGTGCGTCTCGACGAGCGAGCGGCCCGCCTCGTCCCAGGCGCGCCGGGCCACCGAGGTGCAGAGGATCGGGTGCGCGCCGCGCCCGCGCACGTCGTGCACGAACCGGCGGAGATTGTCGGTGTATTCACCGCGTGGAGTCGTGTAGCGCGCCGGGTCGTGGGACTTCTCGTCGTTGTGGCCGAACTGGATGATCACCCAGTCGCCCGGCCGGAGCGCGTCGACGAGCGCCTGCCAGCGGCCCTCGCTGATGAAGCTCCGCGTCGAGCGGCCGTTCATCGCATGGTTCACGACCATGCCGGGCTCGCGGAGGAAGCGCGGCAACACCTGGCCCCAGCCGCGTTCGGGCGTCGGGGGATCCAGATCCTTGTCCGCGGCGGTCGAGTCGCCGGCGATGTGGATGCGCGGTGCCGGCGCCTGCGCGGTCCCGGGCGCGGGGGCCGGGTCGGCGGCGCGCGCGACGGGCGCCACCACGAGGGCGGACAGGACGGCGGAAAGGAGGAGAACGGAGCGGAGCGAGACGGGCATGGCGTGAGCGTGCCGTCCGGAGCCAGCGCGCCAATGCCGAAGCTTCAGCGCAGCGCCTCCGCCGGCTGCCGCGTGCGCTCGAGCGCCACACGCAGGTCGTCCGGCAGAAACGGCTTGGGCAGAATGGTGTCCACGCCGAGTGCGCGCAGCGCGGCGATGTCGTCCTCCGCCACGCGGCCGCTCGTCATCACGATGCGGCCGGCGTAGCCGAGACCCCGGACGCGGCGCACGAGGTCCACGCCGCTCAGACGCGGCATGTTCACGTCGAGCAAGAGCACGTCGAACTCGCGGGAGTTGCGCTCGATGCGCTCCCAGGCGGCGAGTCCGTCGACGACATGCGTGGCGGCGTACCCGAGCCGGGCAAGGAGGCGCAGCGTCGTGCGCGCGACCATGCCCTCATCCTCCGCGAGCAGCACGCGGCCGCTCTCCGAGTGGCTCGGGGCCGGCGGCGGGACGAGCGTGCGGTGGCGCGGGACGACGTCGTCCGACCCGGCCGTGGCGGCGGCCGGCAGCAGCACGTGGAAGCGCGTGCCCGACCCGAGGCGCGACTCGACCTGCACGTCGCCACCGGCCTCGGTGATCGCGTGCCACACGGTCGCGAGACCCAGGCCCGTGCCCTTGCCGACCTCCTTCGTGGTGAAGAACGGCTCGAAGATCCGGTCGATCACGTCGGGCGCGATGCCCTCGCCGGTGTCCTCGACGGAGACGCGTACCCAGCCCTCGATGACATGGCCGGGCGCGGGCCGGCGCGGCTGGTGCGCGGGCGCGGGCAGGGCGGTGGCCGTGACGGCGAGCCGGGGTGTCCAGCCGGCGTCGT
>Ga0315910_10002599_pt1 | contig 15747 bp, 16 predicted proteins | sample EdamamesoilMG_FD_204470 | JGI IMG/M metagenome (GOLD analysis project Ga0315910, IMG submission 204470) | Garden soil microbial communities collected in Santa Monica, California, United States - Edamame soil | ecosystem: Environmental > Terrestrial > Soil > Garden | place: USA: California... | reverse complement strand
GAACCCTTCCGCCCGCGCGGCGAGCGTTGCCGGTCCCGGCGGGATCGGACCGAGCACGACCCGGCCCGTGGTGCCCGTGCGTCCGAGCAGTGGAAACGAGCCCAGGCCGCCGGAGCTCAACACCACGTCGGCGGCGGCGACGAGCGCGGGACTCTCACCGTCACCGTCGTTGACGATCGCCGTCACCATGCGTCCCGGCTCGAGCACGAGCGTCACGTCCGTGCTCTGCCCGCGTTCCAGGTTTTGCCCGACGAGCGGCGGGGAAACCTCCGAGCCGAGTGACGCCTGGAGATCGTAGGCGCCTTTCAAAAGGCCCGAGATCCGGGTCATTCCCCGCTCGTCGGTCACGCTCTGCCTTGCGGGCCACAGCGTCGAACCGGCGATCCTCACCGTCGCGCCGGGTGCCGGCTTGCCGTCCCGGCGCACGACCCGCACGCCGATCGAGCCGAGACGCCGGAGGGCGAGCGTGATTTCACCCGTGACCCGGGTCCGCTCCTGGGACTCGTAGCCGGACGCCGAAGCCTTCACGCGAAAGGGCGGCGCCGGTAGGCGATCGACCGTCGCGTAGCCGTGCCGGTCGGTGAGCGCACCGAACGGCAAGGGATCGTTCGCGATCACGAGCACCGTCGCGCGGTAAAGCGGGGCGCCCTGCTCGTCGGTCACGCGCACTCGCGTGCTCGTGGCGCGCTCGAGTGTCGCCGTGAAGCGGTTCTCACCGGCTCGGAGCTCGAGCGGCGCGCTCTTGCGCGCGAAGCCCGGCGCCGAAATCACGAGCCAGCTCGGCCCGCGAGGGAGCGCTTCGATCGCGACCTCCCCCGCCGCGTCCGTCACGCCCGAACCAACGAAGTACTGCGTCCCGTCCTGCTCCCAAAACAACGTCACGGATGCATCAGCGACGCGAACACCCTTCGCGTCGCCCAGGGCGCCGTCCGCGACGCGAACACCGTTCGCGTCGTCTAGGGCGACGGCGCCGACAGCGAGCCGCGCATCACGATGCGCGATGGCTTTCGGCGTGCTCGGCGCGGGGACGACGACCACGCGCGTGCGCGGCGAATCCTCTAGGCCGAGCAAGAAGAACAGGCACGCTAGAAGCGACAATGCCTTCGTCGCGGCATCGACGGCGCGGCCCATGATCGGCGTTCGTACCCTGCGGGCGGGGAGGGCGCTATCCTGCTATGATTCGAGGTTGGCGATGCGCAGCATGCTGGTGGCTTCGGTGCTCGCTCTCGGCTGCGCCCCGGGGGAGCGCCCGCCGCCCGGGACCTACCAGGATCACGCTCCGACCGACGGAGGCACCTCGCTCATCGATTCGGGCGGGCGCGCGTGCGGGGAGTTTTGCGGCGAGACCTTCCTCACGGAGGTGACGACGCCGAAGAACCTCTATTTCGTGATCGACCGCTCGGGCAGCATGGCGGCGCCGATGCCGGACTCGCCATTCAATCGCTCCGAGACGGCGCGCGGCGTCCTCGTGAACCTCCTTCGCACGATTGGTCATCGGGTCAGCTATGGGGCCGCGGCTTTCCCGACCACGGCGAATCCCGACGATTGCAGCCCCGGGGGCCAGGTGTTCCCGCCGGCGCGCGGGCAGCTCCCGCCGTGCGAGGGCGGCGACGACCCCCTGCTCGACGATTTCAGGGAGCGCCTCGAAACGCTCGCGCCGCTCGGCGGGACACCGACCGCGGCCACCTTGCGCAAGCTTCGGCCCGATCTCGTCGCGCTCGAAGGCGAGACGACGGTGGTGCTCGTCACCGACGGCGCTCCGAATTGCAACGTCGACGAAGTCTGTGGCACCGACTCGTGCACCCACAACATCGAGGGGGCGACCTTGGGCGGACGGGTCTGCGATGCCGCCTTCAACTGCTGCGATCCCTCGATCTTCGGTGAAACGGCAGGCGCTCATTGTGTCGATGACGACGCGACCGAGGCGGCGGTCCTCGCGCTCGCCGAGGACGGGATCCCGACGTACGTCGTCGGCATGCCGGGGGCGGAGCCGTACGCGGACCTGCTCGGCCGTCTCGCCGTCGCCGGCGGCACCGCGCGTCCCGAGGGGGTGCCCTACTACGCGACGGCCGACAGCGCCCAGCTCCGCGACGCGCTTTACGCGATCGGAACCGGCGTCGCGATCCGCTGCTCGATCGAGCTCGACGCGCCGCCCGCCGATCCGGGGCTCGTGAACGTGTATTTCGACGGGGAGGTCGTGGCGTCCGACCCCGAGAACGGCTGGACCTGGGACGGCGAGGCGACCATCGTCGTCACCGGCGAAGCGTGCGAGCGGCTCGAGTCGGGCAGCGTCCTCGACGCCCGCGCCGTCTTCGGCTGCGACACCGTCGTCCGCTGACGAGAGCCCATCTCATGACCCTGCCCGAGGCCCCCCTCGTCCTGCTAGAGTGCGGGGGTGAGTGAGTCCGACCTCGCCGGATTGCGAAAGGCCATCGACGCGGTCGACTCGCGCCTGCTCGAGTTGATCGCGGAGCGGATTCGACTGGTGCTCGCCGTGGGCGCGTACAAGGCGCAGCACGATTTGCCGATCTACGATCCCGAACGCGAACGACAGCTGCTCGAGCGCCTCACGCGGTCCCCGCCCGAGCCCCTCGAGGCGGACACCGTGCGGCGCATCTTCGAGCGGCTGATCGACGAATCGCGCAGGCTCGAGCAGCACCAGGGCGACCGGCATCCGGGCAAGCCCGGTCGCTAGAGCGCGTCTCGCCACGTCGCTAGGCGTTCACCCGAGCCGGTACTGACAGCTCGCTCGGAACGACGCAGGGGGCGAGCTCTTCGAGCACCCTCGCGGCGAGCACGAGACCGTCGGCAGCGGCTTCGGTCTCGAGCAAGCGGCGCGTCAAGCGGCCATCGGGACTCAGCCGGTAGGGCGAGCGCTTGGCGGCCACGAGCTGTCGCACCTTGCCGGGGTCGAGCGGTGTGTCGTCGCGCAGGTGGAGCGAGACGCTCTTGGCCGTCGCTTCGCAGCCGAGCACGTGCAGGCGCCGGAGCTCGCATTTCAATCGCATCAGCTCCACGAAACGGCGCGCCTCGAGCGGCGGAGGTCCGAAGCGATTCTCGAGCTCTTCGCTGAGCTCGTTGACCTCCGCCTCGCCGGCAGCGCTCGCGAAGCGCTTGTAGAGCGAAAGGCGCACGCCGACCTCCGCCACGTACTCCTGGGCAAGCAGGGCCTCGACGTCGAAGGAGAGCTCGGGCTCCACGTCGTGCACCACCGTTTCGCCGCGGAGCTCCGCGGTCGCTTCCTCCAGCATGCGGCAGAAGAGCTCGAATCCCACGCTGGCCACGAACCCGCTCTGCTCCGCGCCGAGCAGATCGCCCGCGCCGCGGAGCTCCATGTCGAGCGTGGCGAGCTGCAGACCCGAGCCGAGCTCGCCGTAGCGCTCGAGCGCTTCGAGGCGCATTCGCGCTTCCTCGCTGAGCTCGCTCGGCGGCGGCACCATCAGGTAGCAGTACGCGCGTTCGCGCGAGCGTCCGACCCGTCCGCGGAGCTGGTAGAGCTGCGAGAGACCGAGCATGTCGGCGCGATCGATCAGCATCGTGTTCGCACGCGGGATGTCGAGGCCGCTCTCGATGATCGCGGTCGCCACCAGCACGTCGTACTCGCCTTCGACGAAGCCGAGCATGGTGCGCTCGAGCGTTTCCTCGGACTGCTGGCCATGGGCGACCGCCACCCGGGCGCTCGGAACCAGGCTTTTCACGCGGTCGGCGCGCTCGTGCAGGCCTTCCACGCGATTGTACACGTAGAAGACCTGGCCGCCGCGGGAGAGCTCCTGCTCGATCGCCTCGCGGACGAGCGTCGGATCGAACTGGCTCGTCAGCGTACGGATCGAGCGGCGATCGAGCGGAGCGCTCGCGATCAGCGACATGTCGCGCAGGCCGCCGACGGCGAGCTGCAGCGTGCGCGGGATCGGCGTTGCGCTCAGCGTCAGAACGTCGACGTTCGAGCGGATCTGCTTGATGCGCTCCTTGTGCGTGACGCCGAAGCGTTGCTCCTCGTCCACCACCAGCAAGCCGAGGTTCTTGTAGTGAACGTCCTTCGAAAGCAGCCGGTGCGTGCCGACCACGACGTCGACCTTGCCCTCGCGCAGGCCCTTCACCGTCGCGAGCTGCTCCGTCTTGGTCTGAAAGCGACTCAGGGCGCGGATCTCGATCGGCCAATCGGCAAAACGCTGGGTGAAGGTCTGGAAATGCTGCTGCGCGAGCACGGTCGTCGGGCACAGCACGGCGACCTGGCGGCCGGCGAGCGCGGTGAGGAACGCGGCGCGGAGCGCGACCTCGGTTTTGCCGAAGCCGACGTCGCCGCACACGAGGCGATCCATCACCTTCGTGCCGCGGAGGTCGCCCAGAACCTCGGCGATGGCGGTCGCCTGGTCGCGCGTTTCTTCGAACGGAAAGCTCGCCTCGAACGCGGCGTAGTCGTCGTCGGGTGCGGGCAGCGGCTCCTTCACGAGCGCGTTGCGCTCGGCGTAGAGCTTGAGGAGCTCGTCCGCCATCTGCCGGACGCGCCGGGCCACCGCGGCCTTGGTTTTGGCGAAGGTTTGCCCGCCGAGGCGATCGAGCTTGGGTGTGCCGTCACCGCCCGAATACTTTTGGACCTGGTTCAGGCGGTAAACGGGCAGAAAGAGGCGGTCGCCGCCGGCGTATTCGACCACGATCAGCTCGAGGCCGACGCCGGCTACCTCGCGCCGCTCGAGCCCCACGTACTTCCCGACGCCGTGCTCGACGTGCACGACGTGATCGCCGGGTGTGAGCGCGCGAAGGTCCTCGAGCAAGGCGCGGGCGGCGCGCTTCTTCTCCGGCGCCCGGTGCGCACGGGGTCCGAAAATCTCCTCGTCCGTGATCAGCACGAGGCGCTCGAGCGGTGCGAGCACGCCGCGGGAGAGCGGCGCCACCGGAACGGCGAGCGTGACGCCGCGATGCGCGAGCAGGGTTTGGATGCGCTCGGCTTGCGTCGCGGAGCGCGCCACGGCGACGACATCGAAGCCCTGGTCCTGCCAGTGGCTCAGGCGGTCGACGAGCGGGTCGAGTGCGGCGTGCTTGCCGGCCGTCGTGCGTGCGAGCTTCATCGCGCGGCCGAGCTCCGCGTGGTCCTCCTGCGCCAGCGTCGGCGCGCTCGCCGGGGCGGAAGTGAGCTCGGCGAGGATGCCCTCGGTCCCTCCGGCGATGCCGAACTGGTGGACGAAAACCCGCGGGCGCTCGCGCAAGGCGGCGTCGAGCTCGGTGAGGTCGACGTACAGGTTCTCGACCGGAAAATGCGGGGTCGGCCGGCGGGCGACCTCGGCCACGTGGGCCGCTTCGATGCCTTGCTCGAGCCCACGGGCGACCGACGATGGGTCTTCGAAGACGAGCACGGTGTCCGGCGGCAAGCAGGAGAGGAGCGGGACGAGCTCGTGGAACGCCGGCAGGTACCCTTCGCTGCCGAAGAAGGAACGGCCGAGCACGAGATCGTCGATCAGCGCACGCGCTTTGGTCGAGGGGAAGTCCGCCTCGTCGCAGAGGTGACGAAGCGCCGCCCGTGCGCGGGTCGCCACCGCATCGTCGACGACCGCCTCGCGCGCCGGGGGTAGCCACGCGGAACGGACCTTGTCCCGGGTCCGCTGATCCTCGGGGTCGAAGCGGCACGCACCGAGCACGAGATTGCCGAACATCTCTGCGCGGATCGGCTCTTCGGCGTCGGCCGGCCAGACGTCGAACACGCCACCTCTCACGGCGAACGTCGCCGGATCCTCGACCACGGGCACGCGCAGGTAGCCCGCGTTGGTCAGTGCGCGCGCCGTCAGCTCGAGATCGAGCTCACCGTCGACCACGAGCTCGCGCGCCGCATCGATCAGCGCCTGGGGCGGGACGACGCGCCGGAGTAGGCCGGAAGGGGTCGTCACCGCCGTGCGCCAGGGCAGGCCCTTCGCGATGGTGAAGAGCGCGGATGCCCGACGCATGCCGGCGCGGCGGTCGGGGTGCACGTCGGCGTACGGGCTGGTTTCCCCGCCGAGAAGCAAGAGCGGTGGCGGTTCGTCGAGCGACCTCGGCCGGCCGGGGAGCTCGAGCCCGCCGAGCGCTTCGAGGTCGTTCGAGGCGCGCACGGCACGCTCGGTATCCGCGGCGACGTAGAGCACGCGGCGCGCGCCCTGGTCGAGCAGGGCCCGCGCGAGCAGCGCGGCGCCGGCACCGGCAGCCCCGACCACCGCGAAACCGCCGCCGCCGGCGAGTGCCTCCCGGGCGGCATCGCGCACGGCAACGAGCCGGCGATCGCTCGGCAGATGATCTCGTGGCTCGCCTGCTGAAAGCGCCGCTCGGTCCGCCATCGGGCGCGTACCCTTACTCCTCCTCGGGCAGCTTCGCGAGGGCGGCGAGCAGGTGGTTTCGGGCGCGGAGCTGATAGGGGCCTTGTTTTCTGCGCTCGAGCTCGCGGCGGAAGGCTTCAGACGCCGCTCCGTAGGCGCCGTGGCGATAGAAGAGGACGCCGCGTGCGAGATCGGCGGGGTAGGTCGCGTCCAGGCGCTCGAGCGCGGCGATGGCGAGGAGCGAGGTTCGGCGGCCCTCGACGGTCTGGCCGGCGCTCGCTCGCCCGAGCAAGAGCGCGTACCAGGCACGGAGCTCGTCGAGGCTCGGGGCGAGGGGCGGCTTGTCTCCCGTCCCGGTGAGCTCCGTCCAGCGCCTTCGAAACAAGATGCCGAGCTCCTCGTCGTCGAGCTCGAGGTGACCCGCGGACAACCAGCCGCGCTCCTTCGCGACCTCCGCAAAATCCCCGCCAAGCTCGCGGAGCTCGGCGCTGGGGCGCCCCGTCTTTTCCCACGCGCGGACCGCCTCGATGAAGAGGGCGGTCTGGACGGCGCGAAGGGCGCGGAGCTCGTCGTGCCGCTTTTGTGCTCGCGCTTCCTCTACGAGTTTCTCGAGGTCTCGCAACAGGCCCGTGGGCACGCCCTCACCGTGCACGGTGCCGGCACCCAGCCGGCGGAACGTTTCCCCGACCGCCCGGACGACGTACGATAGTGGTTCGGTGCGCGCCTTCTGCGCGAGCGCGTCGTCCGCTCTCCGCGCGCGTTCGAGCACACGCCGGTCGGGTTGCGGCAAGGGCAACAAGGTCGGTTCCGCCGCCCGTGGAATCGCCAAGACTGCGGAGGCGATGACCAGCACGAGGGCGACGAGGACCATGCCGATCCCCTCGAAAGGCGTGCTCTTGCCCTGGGTGCTTCCCTTGACAGCCCCTAGGATCCGCACGAAGGTCCTAAAGAACTTTCCGCCGCTCACCGTACTCCGTTTCGAGGCTCGCCTTGCAGGACAAACGAGTTCATCAAAGGGTCCCCGTCAACGTCCCCATGGCGTGTGAGTACGACGACGGCTTGCAGTTCGATGCGTTTGCGAAGGACATCAGCGTCGGAGGCATGTTTCTCGAGGCGGAAGAGCAGCCCAGCTTCGGGACCCAGCTTACGATCGTCGGGCTCCTGCCGGGCGCCAAGAAACCGGTGCGGCTGCCGGCTGTCGTGCGCTGGGCCAAGCCCGGCGGCTTCGGCGTTCAGTTCGGGCTGCTCGGTGCTCTCGAAACTCATGTCATCAGCGAACTGATGCACGTCGATTGACCGACGTTCCCCGCTCCCCGGTCGACTTCTTCGAGAGCTACGTGCCGGCGCACATCGCGCGGCTCGGCGGTGCTTTCGCCGGCCGTTCGTCGCCGGGCGCCATTGCCTTCGACGTGAAAACGCAGGGCGCGTGGTCGCTCCGCCTGCGTACGGGCGCGATCGAGGTGGAGCAAGGCGTGGCGGCCGACGCTCTCTTGCGCGTTCTGATCGAGCCGGCCGATTTCGAGCCGGTGCTGGTGGCCGGTGCCGAGCGGCTCGGTGAAGAGGCTGGCCTCGAGCGCCAGCTCGTCGCCGTGCGTGCGCTGGTTCTCGACGACGATCGAGTCGCGATGCTGCGGGAAGCCAAAGGATCGCTCGGTCTCCGCATCGCGGGCGCCGCGGTCGAGCATTATCTCACCATCGGTCTCGGGGCCGCCGCACAGGCCAGCCCCGTGGACTGTGAGCTTTCGTGCTCGCTCGAGGATCTGTTCGCGCTTCAGAGCGGGGCGAAGAATCCGTTCGAGCTCATGATGGACGGCAAGGTGAAGATCACGGGCAACATGCAGCTCGCGATGGTGCTCGGCGCCGCGCTCGGCTGAGCCGTCCGCTCAGCGAATCGCCAGGGATTCGCCGCTGAACGTCAGACCGAGCGGTGCGACGACGACGCTCCGCGGCCCGTCCTCGACCGCTCCCGCGACGGACAGCGCGAACCCGGCCCGCTCGGCAGCAGCGAGCGCCGCGTCGACCGCCCGTCGGGGGACGTAGACGACGAAGCCGGCGCCCATGTTGAAAGTGCCGTACGCATCCTCCGGTGACAGGCCGGCGACACGGACGAGCTCCGAAAGCACCGGTGGCACGGCGGGCAGCGTGTCCACCACGTAACGGAGCGAGCGCGTCGAGCGCATGAGCTTTCGCCAGCCGTGCCCCGTGACGTGAACGGCGTAGTGAACCTCCACCCCGGCGTCGAACAGTGCCTCGACGAGGACGCCGTAGAGCGGCGTCGGCTCGAGCAGCGCTTCGCCGAAAGAGCGCCCGGCCGGGTCTCCCGGCACGATCGTTCGGTACCCCTCGGGAAGGCGGGCGGCGGCGTCGCGCGCCAGCGTGAGCCCGTTCGTGTGAATGCCCGTCGCCGGCGCGATCAGGATCGCATCGCCCGCGGCGACCCGTGAGCCGAGCAGGAGCTCGTTCTTGTTCACGAAGCCGAGGGCCGAGCCGCCGAGCACGACCGTGCCCTCGGCGATCATCCCGCGAAGCACCTGCGTTTCGCCGCCGCCCCAGGCGCAATGCGCCGTCCGGCAGGCGGATTGCCAGCCCGTGACCAGGTCCGAAAGGCGCTCCTGGTCCGAAAACCAGGCAGAATCTCCGGCGCCCCAGTACGCCGTCAGGCAGAGCGGCCGCGCACCGAGCGTCGAGAGGTCGTTCAGGATCGTCGCCACCGCGTCCTGGGCGACGGCGTCGTAGTGGGTCTTCTTCGTGTAGGCGCGGACGGCATCCGCAACCAGGTTCTTCGTTCCGAGCGCTTCCGTCACCGTGGCGAGATAGCGATCGCCGAGATCGACCACGTACGCGCTCTCGCCGCGGCTCTCCTCGACCTCCCTCGCGCCGCGTCCGAGGAGCTCGACGTGCGTCGCGGCGGCGGCGCGTTGCGCGAGCAATTTCCCGGGATCGAGAACTCCGTAGTCGACGCCTGCCGCTGCGTACGGGTCGCGCTCGGGGTCGGCCGCGCTCACGCTCGACCTCTTACTTCCCGGGAGCTGGAGCCGGTAGCGCCGCCCAGCGCAGGGATTCCCCGGCTTTCGACGTCACCTGCAGCGTGGTGAAACGCTTGAGGGACATCATGTACATGCCGGGCTGCTGATTTCGCGTGGAAAAGAAGGCGAGCAGGCGGCCGTCGGGGCTGCACGCCGGGTAGGTGTTCGAGCCCTGGCCCTGCGTCAGGCGCTGGGTGCCCTTGCCGAGCTCGTCGCCCATCACGAGGTCACGGCGGTCGCCGCCGACGGAGACCGAGTAAACGAGGCGGATGCCGTCCTCGGTGTCGCAGAACGTCGGCGCCGACGCCGCGAAGCCGCTCGGCGAGGCGGGTTTGCCTTCGACGTAGATGCGGTGCGAGCCCTGCGCGGCATCACCGCCCACCCAGGCTAGCTTGCCGGACGGGCTGAACACGGGATGGGTCGCGAGATCCGTGGTCGAGGCCTTTGCCATGCCCGTGCCGTCGGGCTTGCCGACGTAGATCGTGCTGCGACCACCTTCGGCGACCGCAACGGCGAGCTTCGTCCCGTCCTTGCTGAACGACGCGCCGTACACCGAGCCCTTGTACGGCAGCGGGATCACCTTGTTGCCGTTCGGCGCAAGGGTGGCGAGCGCAAAGGGCGCGTAGTCCTTGCTCACGCTGTAATAGAGGCTCGTGGCGGGCCCGAAGCTCGGGGAGATGGCCGTCTCCATGGCGTCCGTCAGCGGAATGAGGCCGTGGCCGTCGGCGTCCATCCGGAACACGCGGTGGTTCTTGGTCCAGCGGGCCGAGAACGTGAGCTGGCTCGCGAACCCGCCGGGTCGCCCGGTGAGTGCGCCGAGCAGCGCATCGGTGATCCGATGGGCGGTGACACGCACCTCTTCCTTGTCGACCACGAGCCTCTTCTGGAAGACCGGGTCTTTCCCGACGTTCAGAAAATACGCGAGGCCCGAGACCTCGATCTTGCCGGCCTTGGCGCGCGCGTTGACCTTGACGATCGCCTCGGCACCGAGCTTCTGCCAGGCCGGAACGTCGACCGGGTCGTCGAACGAATAGAGACCGGGCGGCGCCTTGCTGTCGTGGATGAGCTCGAACATCCCGGTGAGCTCGATGTCGCGGCGCACGACCGAGCGTACGATCACGTCCTCGAGATCCGGCGCGAGCGACGGCAGGATCGCGATGCGCGGGAGCTTGTCCGCCTGGTGGCCCGTGACGATGAATTCGCCTAGCTGTCCCTCGTCCGCCGGGGGCGCGGCAGGCGGCGCGAGGGCGGCCTGGGCGGCGGCGTTCCGCGCACCGAAGGGCGCGACGACCAGCGCGCCGAGCAAGGCGAACGGCACGACGAGGGGTCGCAACCAACCGCTCATTCGGACCCCTTTTCCGCCGGCGGCTCCGGATCCGCGGGGGGCGCGGGGGCCGCCGGGGGCGCGGGGGCCGCCGGGCTCGAGTCGCACTTGGCGGCGCGACCCGAGAACGTGGGTTTCACCACGCTGCCGAGGATGTCGGGGTACAGCGGCGGCGGTGGGGGGAGCTCCGCCCCGATGGTCCCTTGCATGACACTCTGAACGCGGGCGTCGAACGCGCCATTCCCGCTCGGCCTGCGGATCGCAAAACCGGTCACCGACCGATCGCCCCCGACGTTCGCCGACACCGAGGCCGAGAGCTTCTTCAGCTCGTCGCACGGGATCTCACCCACCGGCGGCGTGAAGCGCGCATTGAACCAAGCCAAGATCTTCTGTTCGTATTGTGACACCGCACGCGCCTTCAGGGGATCGGCTTCGGTGCCCTCCTTCACTCCGTCGGCCGTTCCCTCTCCTTCGACGGTCGGCGCGGCATCGGGCCCGGCATCGAGCAAGAGCTGGTCGACCTCCTTGGCCGTCTCCGCATCGGGCGGCGGCGCTTCCGCGTCCGGCTTGGCGAGCGCGCTGGTCGGGATCTGGTCCGGCGACTTCGACGCGTGGGGCGATGGCGCGCTCTTCTCCTCGAAGCGCTGGATCGGCGGCTGCTTTTTCCACATCTCCGGCAGCTTGGTCTTCACCTTTTTTCCGCCGAGCTTGAGCAGCGGGAGGTCGTCGAGCACGGGCATGACCTTCATCGGCACGGCGGCCGGCGGCTCGGGCTCACGCGCCTTGATGCGGGCGTCGTTCTCGCCCGCGATCAGGACCAACACGAAGATCGCGGTCTCGATCAGGACCGCCGCGGCGCCGGCCAAAAAGACTTCGGAAGGGGCGAAGGCGCCTTCATCTCGTCGGATCGCCAAGCTCGTGGCCATGGTCAGGGTTTGGTCGGGGCGGGCGCGGTTCCTGCGGCCGGGGCGGCGGGCTCTTCCTCGATATCGGGCTCGACGAGCAGATTCAGCGACTCGACGCCGCTGTTGCGAGCCGCGGCGACCACGGTCGCGACCACGCCGTAGCGAGCGTTCTTGTCGGCGCGAATGTAGAGCTCGCGCTCCTTCTGCACGCGTGGGTTCTCCTTCAGCGCCTGGTCGACGCGAGCGGTCACGTCGTCTTCGCCGAAGAGAATGCGCTCTTCCTTGGTGATGGTGACGAGCAGCCGAGCGTCCTTCACCGGCGTTTGCGCCGCTTTCACCTCCGGCAAATCGATGCGGAGCCCGGTCGTGAGCAGCGGGGCCGTCACGATGAACACGATCAGGAGCACGAGCATCACGTCGACCAGAGGCGTGACGTTGATGTCTCTGAAGCCACCGCGCCCCCGCGCGCCCACCACCAGCGCCACGCTAGTGTCCTCCGCCGGCGGAAGGGAACGCAGCTTTTCGTCCGAGCGGCATCGCGTCGCCGCTCGGGTCGTCACGCAGCATTTCGACCCAGCCTTCCGCCGAGGCACCGAGCTCCTCCAGCAGGTCCCCGATGCGCTTGTCCACGAAGTTGTAGCCGATCGTCGCCGGGATCGCCGCGACGAGCCCGAACGCCGTCGCGATCAACGCTTCACCGATCGCCGGGGCGACGACCGGTAGCGACGCGCTCTTTTCCACGCCGATGCGCAAGAACGCATCCATGATGCCCCACACCGTCCCGAACAGGCCGACGAACGGCGACGCGGACGCGATGCTCGACAAGAGCGGCATCAACACCGTCGCGCGCTGCTGCTCGGCGGCGATCGCACGCTTGGCCACCGCCAGCAAAAACTCGGACTTTGCTCCGTGACTCGGCCGCCGCCGCCCCATCTCCATCACGACGCGGCCACCGGGTGAGTCGGCGTGACGGCGGGCCAGCGCGAGGAGGTCGCTCGGGAGCTCGACGGTGGAGGCTTCGCGCTCGAACGCCTGGTTTTTCGACCGCAGCCGCGACAGCTGCCCGGTCTTCAGGAACCAGACGAACCACACCGCCACCGATGCGATGACGAGCAGCACGAGCACCACGAGCACGACGCCCGACGAGTTCAGTGCCAGGTCGATCGGGTCAAACGCGGGCTGGTGTGCGCCCTGAGGGCTCTGAGTGGGCTCGGGCATGCCGTCTCGGGGGGTGGGGGTTAGTTCCCGAGCATGATGTCAACGCGGCGATCTCTTTCCCAGCCGGCTTCGTCCGTTCCGGTCGCGTCCATCTCGCCGCGGGACGTGGTCGCCATGCGGGTCGCGTCCATGCCGGCCTCGGCGATGGCACCCTTCACGTTGTCGCCGCGGCGTCCACCGAGGACCATGTTGTACTCCTCGTCGCCGCGCGGATCGGCGTGACCGACGAGCCGCATGGTGCGACCCTTGAGCGGGCCCGTCATGAAGCACGTCGCCAGCTTGGTGAGCACGGCCTTGTCCTGCGGACGCACGTTGGCCGAGTCGTAGCCGAAGTGAGCTTCGGCATCGCTGATGCCGCAGGCCTTCTTGATGTCTTCCGAGATCGAAATGTTCGAGCGCGTGGGAATGTCGCCGGGCTTCTCGGGCGCGGGAGCGACGGCGGCGGGTGCCGGCGGCGGTGCGGGAGGGGGAGCCTTCGCGGGCGGGGGCGGATCGGAGCCGCACGCAGCGAGCAGCGACAGCGAGCAAAGAGTGAGGGTGAGTTTTCGCATCGACGGCCTCCTCGGAGCGGCGCTCCGCTCGAGAGTTCTTGGTGCTGGCCTCTATAACCTGGCCTTGGGGGCGCTGCGAAGCAGCACGCGCCGCTTGGACCCCAACGCCTGCGAGGGCCGGGGCATTCCGCACCGATGCCCTCGAAATCTAGGGCATCGGCCGAAGATAGGCCAAAAGGCCGATCGTGCCCGCGACGAATAGCAGGATCAGCAGGTAGCTCGTGAACCGGTTCTTGGGGCGCCGCTCGGGGCTGCGAGCGAGATCGAGGCGCGCCATCGCCAGGGCGGCGATCGTCTGGAGCTTCTTTTCGGCGATCGGTCCCCGCGCGTGATCGCCCTTCATCCCTCGATAGCGAACGGCGGCCTCGACCAGGCGCTCGTGGTGACGGCAGTGCTCGAGGAACGCTCGGTGCGAGGCTTCGTCGTCCCAGTGATCGAGCACGTGCTTCCACAGCACCTCGAGCGCCGCACTCGGGCCGCCCTCGCTAGACACCTACGCGAGCTCCTCAAACACCGATGCGAAGCTCCTCGGTGAGCCGGCGGGTGACCGCGAAGTAGTCGCGCCGGCCGTACGGTTCGTTGAGGATATGAAAATCCCTCTGGCTCAGGCCGACGCAACCGAAGCAATACGTGCAGCCGGTGAGTGATACGCAGCGAATCAGGTACGAGCTCGACGAGCAACCCTCGCTATCGATGCAGTGCTGGCAGCCGATCAGGCTTTTCGAGCCGCGGCAGTGCGAAGAGTCGGTACAGAGCGCGCAGCGCACGCAGAAATGACAGCGCACCAGCCGCTCGGAGTCGCGACAGAAGGTCGAATGAGCGCACGCGGTGCAGCGCTCGCACTCGACGCAGGCGTCGTTGCCGCGCTCGCGACCGAAGCTCGACACCAGCTCTCGCCAGCGGGACTCGAAGTGCTTCGCGCTGAGATCCGCCGCCATCGATCACCCTCGGAGCGCGCGCCGGAGCTCCGAGGCCGCGCTGCGCGTGGAGGCGTCCTCCGCCGCGTCCTCCAGGCGGCGCAGGCGCTGGTCGAACACGGGGCGTTTGAGCGGCGGCTCCCGCGTCACGATCTCGCGCAGGCTGTCGATGGCGGAACGGGCGAGACTCTCGTCCCAGTGCTCGAGAAGCTGGAGCTGAACGGCTTGCTCGCTCGGGAAGTCGAAGCCGGCGCGCCGAAAATCGTCGGCCGCACGGGAAATCGAACCACGCCCGTCGCTCGACAGGAGTCGGGCGAGCAAGCGCGCTCGCTCGCGGACGCGCGCGTCCTCGTCGCGACGCACGGGCTCGACGATCCGCGCCGTCCGCCGGGGAGCGCTCACTTCGGCGGCTGCCGGCTGTTCCGGCGCCGCCGGCTCGGGCTCGGGAGCTTCCGTCGGGGTGGTGGTGGGCACGGGCGCCCGCACGCCCGCGCGCGGCCGAGCGGTCAATACCTCGGGCTCCGGCGCCGGCCGGTTCGCGCGTCGCTCTCGCCGTGGACGCCGGTGCTCGGCGCGCTTGGACCGCTCTCGCTCCATGTCGTACTCGATGGACCCCAGAGCCCGGAGGTGAGCCGGGGTTTACACTATCGATCGCGTTCCTTCATATCATGGCGGCCCGCGCGCTGACCATCGACGCCCGACCACCATTGTCTAGAGCCATGTTTAGGCCTTCGCCCCGAGTGTACGCCGCCGTCCTCGGGATATTTCTCGTCGGGTGCGGGCGGGCGCCGGAGCCGAAGGCCGCCACCCCGCCCGCCACCTCACCCAACCCGCGCGTGGTCACCACGACCGGCGACGGCGAGGCGCTGCCCGCGGTGTGGGGCAAGGTCGACCTCCACGCGGTCCCCGCGCGCATCACTCTTCCCGATCCCTCGACTTGGAGTGCAAGGCGCCAGGGAAGTTTCGTCGTGCTGGTCCATCCCGCGACGCGCTCCGAGATCGCGCTCCGCGTCTGGCGCGCCGAGCGCCTTGCGCGCCCGTCCCGCTGTGAGGCAGAGGCAAGACAGATCCGTCCCGAGCTCCCGCCGGTGGATCCGGGAGGCGTCGTCGAGCAACGCGTGATCGACGCGCCGCACGGCTATGATGTCCGGCTCGTGGTCGGTGTCGACCCGATGGGAGCCCGGGGCGTACACGGGTACGCGCTGGCCGTGGGCGCCGCGGTCGGACGCTGCTACGTCGCTGCGTACCGAACGTGGGCGGACGGCCCGAACGCAGCGGAGCGTGTCGCTGGTCGGCTCGCGTTGATGGTGCCGGGCGTCATCGAAACGGTGGAGCTTCCCGCTGCGGATGACAGGGACGTTTCAGCGCTGTCACGCACCCCGCAAGGGCCGTTGTCCCGTTGCGCGACACCCGAGAAAATCTTGGGAGTCGTGCACCTTTGCCTTCCTTTGGACCACGCTTCAGGGTGATACGCCGGCGCGATGGTCCTCGTGACCCTCCCTCGACCGGATGGCCGATTGCTGTT
>Ga0315910_10002598_pt1 | contig 15751 bp, 12 predicted proteins | sample EdamamesoilMG_FD_204470 | JGI IMG/M metagenome (GOLD analysis project Ga0315910, IMG submission 204470) | Garden soil microbial communities collected in Santa Monica, California, United States - Edamame soil | ecosystem: Environmental > Terrestrial > Soil > Garden | place: USA: California... | reverse complement strand
TTGCGGGCGCATACGTGCTGCAGACCGATCGTTTCATCGGCACCGGCAACATGGTCGATCTCGGCACCGGCGTGAATCGCGTTTACAAAGTGCCGCGATCGAACGACGGCCAGCCATTCGACTTCACCATCGACAACCCGCAGGTCACGTATCTGTCGGACTCACAGGACAACTTCGCTTGGGCCGTGTTCGGCCAGTTGAGCTACGACTTCAGCGAGCAGTGGGACGCCACGTTCTCGTTGCGCTACGACGAAGACACGCGCGAGCAGACGACGGAGACGCCGCCGGGCTTCATACCGCCGGCGCTAGCCGCGGATCTTAGGACGGGACAGAAGCGCGAAGAGACCTGGGACTCGATGCAGCCGAAGCTAACCCTGCGTTGGCGGCCGAACGACACGAACATGATCTACGGCGACGTGAGCCGCGGCTTCCGCAGCGGTGGCTTCAATCAATCGGGTGTCGCGCTGGCGGGTGTAGCCGGCGTGTTCAACACGTTCGATGAGCAGATCGCCGATACGATCGAGGTCGGTTGGAAAGGGCAGTTCGCCGGCGGGAAGCTGAGCACGAATGTCGCCTACTACGACACGGATCTATCGGGTGCGTACTATTTCATCTTCCTCGTGGACTCGAGCACGCAGAACCTCGGCAGCATCGACGAGACGAATTACACCGGACTAGAGCTCGAGATGAACGCGCTGCTCACGGACAACCTGTCGCTGAACCTCGCGGTATCGCTAATGGACAGCGAGATCCAGGCCGATGCGCAGATCCCGCAGGTCGTCGGCCAGGAAGCTCCGCTCTCGTCTGATTACACGGTGAACTTGGGGCTGAACTGGACGAAGCCGCTTAACAACGGACTCGAGTTCACGGCACGCGGTGACCTGCATAGCATCGGCGATACGTATTGGGGTCCGGGCGATCCCGCCGCCCCGGTGCTCGCCTGGAATACGACCATCCGCGATCCCGTGAACGTGGTCGATCTCCGGGTGGGCATCGGGAAAGAGGATTGGTCGGCGACGTTGTGGGCCAAGAACCTGTTCGACGAAGAATACAACGACGAGTTCTCGTTCCCGTTCGTCTGGAAGGCGCTGCCGCAGCGTTGGGGTGTGCAATACGTGAAGAGTTTCTAACGGATCCAAATCCGGATGGGCGCACTCTGCGTTTGCAGGGTGCGCCCATTGCGTTTCTAGGCCGCCAACAGCCACCGCATTAGCGCATAGATCATTGCGCCGACAAACAGCGTGCCGAAGATTTCCTTGTTCAGACGCGCCAGCCACTGCGGCAAATAGATGTCGAAGTTCGGCCGGCGATCGTCGGTGAAGCGTGCCGCGATCGGTGTCAGCGGGCAGCGCATGCCGTTCACGAGCAGCACGACGACTTCGCCGAGAACGATCGCGATCATGGCGAGCGCCCAGCCGAAATTGCCTCTGCTCGAGAAGACATAGATCGCGATGATGCACGCGACCATCGCTGCCCACACGATCGTGTGCAGCGCCTTGATGAAGACGATCAGGCCGCCATCACCATGCCGAACCCTTGAATGGGGTTCTTCACGCCGGCCATTCGCGCGCAATGCCAGAGGCCGTGCGGTGTCGACGATACGACGGGCACGCCGATCGCCTTCTCGAGCGGGACGATCACGTCGAGCGTGCGAAGGCCGCCGCAGGACATCACGAGCGCATCGACACGCCCAGCGGCGGCATGCGCATCGACACCGAGCTTGTGCAGGATCTCAGGTGTTGCGCCGTTCTCCGGAACGCGCTCGAACCCGAGGCCCTTCGTCGCCAAGACCTCGAAGCCGTGCTCGGTCAAAAAGATTCGAAGGCGCTCGGTGACGATGTCCGTGTACGCCGTCGCGACCGCCACGCGTTTCGCGTTCACGTGCTTCAGGCCATCGACGAGGCCGTTGCTCTGAGTCGTCGCAGGCAACCCCGTGAGCGCTGTGACCTTCTCGGTCAACTCCTGGTTGAACGCTGCACCTTTATAAAACGTGATCGAAGAGCCGAACACCGAGATCAGGTTCGCGCCCTGGGCTGCGAGCTCTTGCGCACGCGGTATCGCGCGCGGAATCGCTTCTTCGTAGCTCTCGATGGTCATGCCGTTGAAGCCGAGGCCGTTGCCGATGAACTTCACTCCGTTCGGGTACAGCCGGCCCGCATCCGGCGGGATCGGGTAGTTCGCGGGAGGGAAGATCAGTCCGACCGTAGGCGCGTCGGCCGCGAGCGCCGGCCAACCCAGTGCCGTCAAGAACGATGCCGCAGTGCCGAGCTCGATGAAGTCGCGACGGTGCATGACGGGTCCCCCAAAGTAATGTGAACGACGCTACGCAATGAGCCATGGCCCGTCAAGCGCTACAGGGTGATCTTCGCGAGCTCGTCGACGCCGATGTCGCGGATGTCGATGCCGAGCGGCGCAAACTTGCGCTGCACGTTCTCGAACACGTCTTTGTCGAGGGCCGACTTGTCTTCGAGCAGTGCGTCGAGCGAGCGCTGCGCAACTGCGTTGCGCAAACCCTGGCGGATCTCCCTGTACAGGAAATCCACGGGGTCGCGCACTGTGCGCATGGTGAGCAGCGCATCGGCGAAGCGGTAGCTCGCGTTCAAATGAACGCGCAGGCTCGCCTTGTCCTTGGTCAGAATCTCCTCTCCGCCAACCGCGAGCGCCTTGACGCGAGCATCGAGAATCTCGATCGCGACGCGGCGCCCGATTTGCCAGAACGCATGAATCCCCGGCGCGAGCTCGCGCACGAGCCTCCCTTCGATGTACAGCAGGCCCGCGTGCGACTCCGGCACCTCGCGAACGTAGACGGCGTCCCTGAAGGGCGACGCGCGGCGCGCCTGTAGATCGCGCAGCAGCGACTGCACGACACGCGGCGGGACCTCGCCATCGCCGGACGCGTCCACGATTTCGGCGCGCACGTGCACGACGCCCTTCCAGAACAACGCGCGCTGCTCGGGCGCCACGTACGTCCACGGATGGCCGTTACGGTAGATCACGCCGATCTCGTCGGCGCCCGTCTCGACGCGCAGGAACAGATCCTCGACTGCTTCCGGGTACCAGCGCACGAAGTAATCGAGCAGACGATGCTCGAATCGCGGCTGCGAGAGATCGAAGCGCTCGACCTCGATGCGCTTGCCGGGATCGAAGAAGCGGTAGACAGCGGGCGCCAGGAAGCGCACGAAGTCACCGTTCTTGAACAACAGTCCTCGCTCGTGCTTCCGCACGACGAACTCGCGGATGTACAACACGGCCATTCTCCTGCTCGGTGCCGGTGTTACGGTTTCGGTTCAACCGAAGCACCGGCACTTCGGTTCGCTTCGGTTCGACCTGGCGCCGCGGGCAGCACACCGTCATCCGTGAAGGACGCGGGTGTCGCAAGGGGGGGGTAGCGCACGCGCTGGGTGTGCTGCCCGCAACCAAGTCGTCCACGTTTCTCGAGGCAAAAAAAAGCCCCGGTGGAGCATCCAACCGGGGCTTTCTGCACCCTGACCGGAAGGCTCCTTTCGACGCCTTCCGATCTATGTTCGGAAAACGTCAGCTCGTGAAGTAGCGCGTATTACGGCGATTCGAATCGAGCGCAACGGCGCCCGAATACACCGGCTGCCACTGGCAAATGCAAAGCATTTGCGCGGCGGCGTGGGGTGCGAACTGTCGTACGTGTTTGTTCATGAGGGCGCGAAATCTACGCCTGCGCGCGCGCCTAGTCAACGAGTGAATCCACGAATTCCTTGACTCTGGACTAGAGTCCAGGGTTTAGGCTGTCTGCGACACGAGTCGGAGGTGAGAAGAATATGACTGCCATCACGATCGGCCGCCTGGCGAAACAGGCCGGCGTCAACATCGATACGATTCGCTACTACGAACGCCATGGCCTATTGCCGGAACCGGCGCGCCGCGCGTCGGGCTATCGCGAGTACACGGCCGCTGATCTAGACCGCTTGCGCTTCGTCCGCCGCGCAAAGGAGCTTGGCTTCAGTCTCGATGAGATCGGCGAGCTGCTGTCGTTGACGGCTGCGCGCGGCAACGACATGCGCGGTGTTAAGCGCAAGGCCGAGCAACGGCTCGAGCACGTCGAGCACAAGATCAAAGAGCTACAACGCGTGAGGCGAGGGCTCAAGACCTTGATCGCTGCGTGCCCGGGACATGGCGAGCTCGCGCACTGCCCGATCGTCGCGGCCCTTGCCGGAGGGGGCGACCATGAGTGACCACGTGCCTCACGAGCAGCACCATCGCGGTGAGCAGTGTGCGCACCACTCGTATGAGAAACGTGGCGGAGAGCAGTCGACTGCAGGCACGATCTGGACCTGCCCGATGCATCCCGAGATTCGTCGCGACGCGCCGGGCGCATGTCCGATTTGTGGTATGGCGCTCGAGCCGCTCATGCCGAGCGCCGACGAGGGCGAAAACGCCGAACGCAAGGACATGACTCGGCGATTCGTCGTAGCGACCGCGCTCAGCTTGCCGCTGCTCTGGCCGATGTTGGGCGAACTCTTCGACGCGATCGATCCGATGCGAATTCTCGGCCATGACGTCGTTGCATGGGCCGAGCTCGTGCTCGCGACGCCCGTCGTGCTCTGGGCCGGTTGGCCGTTTCTCGTGCGCGGTTGGCAATCGGTCGTGAATCGCAGCCTGAACATGTTCTCGTTGATTGCGCTCGGCACGCTCGCGGCTTGGCTCTTCTCCGTGGTCGCGACCGTTGCGCCGGACGTGCTGCCGCCGTCGTTCGCGAGCGCGAGCGGGGGATTGCCGCTGTACTTCGAGGCCGCCGCGGTAATCGTGGCGCTCGTGTTGCTCGGTCAGGTCCTCGAGCTGCGTGCGCGCGCCCAGACATCCGGCGCGATCCGTGCGCTCCTGAAGCTCACGCCGAAGATCGCGCACCGGCTCGATGCGAGCGATCGCGAGACCGACGTGCCGCTCGAGGACGTTGCGCTCGACGATCGCTTACGAGTGCGGCCCGGCGAGAACGTTCCCGTGGACGGCGTCGTCGTGGCCGGCGAGAGCCACGTCGATGAGTCGATGTTGACGGGCGAGCCCGATCCCGTGCGTAAGCCAATCGGAGCGGCGTTGTCCGCAGGAACGACGAACGGCAGCGGCAGCCTCGTGATGCGCGCGCAGCGCGTGGGCGGCGAAACGCTGCTGTCGCAGATCGTGCACCTCGTTGCGCAGGCGCAGCGCTCGCGCGCGCCCGTGCAGCGCCTTGCGGATCGCATCTCGGCGTGGTTCGTGCCGGCCGTCGTGCTGACTGCCGTGGGCGCGGCGATCGCATGGGCGCTGTTCGGGCCGCCGCCGCAGCTCAGTTACGCGTTGCTCGTCGCAGTCTCCGTGCTGATCATCGCGTGCCCATGCGCGCTCGGGCTTGCGACGCCGATGTCGATCATGGTCGGCGTAGGCCGCGGAGCCGAGGCCGGTGTGTTGATCAAGGATGCTGCGGCGCTCGAGCGCCTCGAGCGTGTTTCGACCGTCGTCGTCGACAAGACCGGTACCCTGACCGAGGGCAAGCCGAGCTTGCGCGGTGCCGTGCCGCAGCCCGGGTTCGGCGAGCGCGAGGTCGTCGCGCTGGCGGCCGCGGCCGAGCAACCGAGCGAGCACCCGCTCGCGCGCGCGATAGTCGCCGGCGCGGCCGCACGTGGCGTGGTCGTGGCGGCGGCCAGCGCATTCGAGTCCGACCCGGGTCTTGGCGTCGTCGCACGCGTCGGCGAACGGCGCGTCGCGGTGGGCAATCAGCGCCTCATGCAGCAAGTTGGCGCGGAGATCAGCGCGCTTGCTCTCGTCGCGGATCGTGAGCGGCAGAGTGGGACCACAGTCGTCTACGTGGCCGTGGACGGACGGGCGGCGGGCCTCCTGCTCGTGGCAGACGCCGTCAAGCCGACGACGCCGGAAGCCATCGCCGCGCTACGTGCGGACGGTGTGCGCGTGATCATGCTCACGGGTGACGATGCGCGTACGGCCAACGCTGTTGCACGGAAGCTTGGCGTGGATGAGGTGGTCGCGGATGTGTTGCCTCAGGACAAGGCTGCGATCGTCGCGCGTTTGCAGCGTGAGGGCGCCGTCGTTGCGATGGCCGGTGACGGCGTCAACGACGCACCGGCTCTGGCTCAGGCCGACGTAGGCATTGCGATGGGCACGGGCACCGACATCGCGATGGAATCGGCCGGAGTGACGCTCGTCAAGGGCGATCTGCGCGGGATTGTGCGCGCGATCAGGCTGTCTCGCCGCACGATGCGGAACATTCGCGAGAACCTCGTATTCGCATTCGGCTACAACGCGCTCGGCGTGCCGATCGCAGCCGGCGTGTTGTATCCGTTGTTCGGCGTGCTGTTGTCTCCGGTGATCGCGAGCCTCGCGATGAGCCTATCGTCGGTATCGGTGGTCGGTAACGCCCTTCGGTTGCGCAGCGCGAGGCTCTGAGCGCGCGTACGTACAAGTCCCAACGGACGCGAACGTTTCGCCCGTCTATGGTGATCGCTGGCGGCGTGGCTCGTTTCAAAAGGAACAGCAGTCATGAGGAAGTTATATCAATTCATACTTGTGTCTATTTTCACGTTCGCGTGCACGGCGCAGCAGCCCTCCGAGCCTGGTGGTGCGCCATCGACAGCGCCTGCACAACAGCCGATGTCGATGCAAGGGATGCAAGGCAGGATGGAGCAGATGCGTGACCTGATGGCACGCATTCACGCGACAACCGATCCCGCGGAGCGTCGGCAACTCATGGACGAACACATGCGCACGATGCACGAGTCCATGCAGATGATGGGCCGCGGCATGGGCCAGCAGCCGCCTGCATGCGCCGAAGGCGATACCCGCTGCGAGATGCAGCGCATGCAGGGCGCGCAACAGATGATGCAGCAGCGCATGGACATGATGCAGGGAATGATGGGCCAGATGATGGAACAGATGATGCAGCGGGGTTCCGCGGCGGGGTCCACCGACGAGCCCAGCTCGGCGCCCACTGGCGAGGCCGCGCCGGGGAATCACGAAACCCACCACTAGCTTCAAATTGCGTAACTGTGTCGGCGTGCTCAAGGCGCGGAGAACATCGTATAGGACATCATGCGTCCTGCGACGATCACGACTACCCATAGCAGCAATGAGGCGAGGCCCGCGAGCCGCACCGCGACCGGCGGCCGAAGCGCCGTATCCCACGTCGCCGATCGCCGGCCGTTCAGAAAATGAAACACGACTGCGTTCAATGCCGCGAGCAGCAACGTGAGCATCTTGATTCGGAAGAAAAGATTCGCGTAGGCGGACGTCGCATAGGCCGTGAACAGCGCGGCGCCGCTCCCAAACATCATCACGAAGCCGGCGCCGAACCAGGGTGCGAGAGCTCGATAGACCTCCGAGACGCGCAGGTGTCGCAGGCTCAGCCCGAGCATTCGCAAGTCGACCCACAGCAGCATTCCCACGGATAGCGTGAGGCCGAGGATGTGGATGGCGACGACGACAGAGAATCCGTAAGCCGACTCCTGGATCACGGTTGCCAACGCCGTGCCCTCGAGCCATTCCAAGATTGTCGGTGTCATGCGTCTACTCGAGCAGAATGAACGCGCAAGCGGTAATCGCGAGCGCGATCCACAATGACAGGCTCGCCGCGGCGCCGAGACGCGGTCGCGCGACGAGTTCGTGCGCGGGGTGGAGTAGGCCGACGGAGAAATGCACGACCGTGGCGGCGAGTAGCAACAACATCTTGAGCGCGAACGTGCCGTTCTCGCCGATGGTGGTCGCACGGGCGGCAAACAGCAGCGTGCCTGTCGTCACGCTGATCGCGAGTCCGATTGCGATCGCGCGATTTGCGGGGCGCACGACGTCTGCGGCCGCGCTCCGTGGTAACAGCACGTTCAGCCGCTTCAGATTGCCGAGCAGGGCACCGCCGAGCACCAGCGTGAAGCCGAGCAAGTGAATCGCGCTCAGAGATGCCGTCAGAGGCAAGGATTCGGCCACGGCTCGCGCGATCGCTGTCGACTCGAGCCATGCGAAAAAACTCTCGGCGCTCAGAACCATAGGCGAATGCCGAGTATCCAGCGCGTGTCGTCGGGATCGTGGCCGGCCGCGCGCAAGAAATCGGCCGTCCGGCCGAAGCTGCGCTCGCGCGTGACGCCGACGTAAGGCGCGATCTCACGACGAAACTCGTAGCGCAGACGCAGGCCGAGCTCGGTAGCGCCTAGCCCCGCACCCTCGAGACGCGTGGGATCCGATTGCCCGTTCCAATTCGCCTCGAGCAGCGGCTGCAGGATGAGCCGGTTAGTGACGAGCAACTCGTAGGTGGTCTCGACGCGCAGTGCCGAGTCGCCGCCGGTGCGCAAGTACGCCGTCGCTTCCACGTCGAAACGGTATGGCGCGAGACCGCGCACCCCGATCGCGGCCCAACCGCGGTCGTCGCTCGGTGCGAAGTCGCCGCGTGCTCCTGCCAAGAGCTCCCACCAGCGCGCGAAGCCCTTGCCCCAAAGAACCTCGAGCTCGGCGCGCTCAGTGTCGCCGGCCGTGTGTTCGCCCTCACTTCTGATCCACAGCTTCGTCAAATCGCGGCCGATCCAGGCGTCGAGATCCCATGCGAGCGGGTCGCTGCCGTCGGCGGACTGGGTCTCGAAGCGGTCGAGCAGGACGAGCCTGTTCAACGGGTCTGCGATCATGTGATCGCCCATCGACATGGGGCCCAAGTCGGGAAAAGCGGCCGCGCGGTCCGCGTCGCTGATGACCGTCGCCATTGCCGTCGCGCCCGGCTGGGCTATGTGGTCGTCGTGCGCGGCATGTTCGGCAGGCGTGGCCTCCGCGGGTGGTGGCTGCGCTGCTGGAGCCGGATGCTCGTGCTGCGCGACTGCGCTTGCGGCCGGCGCGAGCGCCAGCGCGAGCACGAGCGCCGACGCCGCCGCGCTGCGGGTGAGGATTCGGTTACGCATCGACGCGCACCTCTCTGAACATGCCGGCTTCCATGTGGAGCAGCAGGTGGCAGTGATAGGCCCAGCGGCCGAGCGCATCGGCCGTCACGCGGTACGAACGCTGCGTGCCGGGCGGCATGTTGATCGTGTGTTTACGGACGAGAAACGCGCCTGCCTCGTCCTCGAGATCGCTCCACATGCCGTGAAGATGAATCGGGTGCGCCATCATCGTGTCGTTTACGAGCCGAAGCCGCAGCCGTTCGCCGTACCGGAACTTGAGCGGCTCCGCTGCCGCGAACGGCAGGCCGTCGAACGACCACATGAAACGCTCCATGTGCCCCGTCAGATGCAGCTCGACTGTCCGTTCCGGTTCGCGTCCGTCGGGATCCGTGACCAGCGATCGCAGGTCCGCATACGCGAGCACGCGCCGGCCGTTGTCGCGGAGACCGACGCCGGGGTCGGCAAGACGCGGCTCGGGCGTCGCCGCTTGCATGTCGACGCCCGGGTTGCGTCGCTCGCTGCCTGGATGTGCGACGACCGCAGGCGCTGCCGCAGGTTGCGCGTGGCCGGCGTGCTCGTTCGCGGCCGGCGGCGCCGCGTGGCCCGCATGCTCGGCGCCGGATCCGGCCGCGTGCGTAGCCCCATGACCCATGTCGGCCATCGTGAGGTACACGATGCGGTCGAGCTCGGGCACCGGCGCGGTGAGCCCTTCGTTGACGGCCAGCGTGCCGCGAGCGAACCCAGTGCGATCGAGCGACTGCGCGAAGATCGTGAAGGCATCCGCGCCCGCGGGCGTCACGAGCACGTCGAATGTTTCGGCGGTCGCGATCCGAAACTCGTCGACGGTCACGGGATGCACGTTCTGGCCGTCGGCCGCGACCACGGTCATTTGCAGCCCGGGAATGCGCACGTCGAACGTCGACATCGCAGAGCCGTTGATGAAACGCAGGCGCACGCGTTCGCCGGGGCGATACAAGCCGGTCCAATTGCCGGCCGGCGTTCGTCCGTTCGTTAGATAGGTATAAGCGGCCCCGCTCACGTCGGCGAGATCGCTGGGCTGCATGCGCATGCGAGCCCATTCGCTGCGTTCCGCGCGCGTCGCCGCAAAGCCGTCGAGGCGCACGTCGCGCACGTAATCGCCAACCGTGCGCTTCTGATAGTTGAAGTAGTCGGACTGGCGTTTCAGCAAGCGGTAGACGGCGAGCGGGTCGCGATCCGTCCAGTCGGACAACAGCACCACGTGCTCTCGGTCGTAAGCGAACGGCTCGGGCTCGCGCGAGTCGATGACGAGCGCGCCGTAGAGTCCCGTTTGTTCTTGGAATGCAGAGTGCGAGTGATACCAGTACGTGCCGCTCTGCCGCACCGGAAAGCGATAGGTGAACGTCTCGCCGGGGCGGATGCCGTGAAACGAGAGCCCCGGTACGCCGTCCATGTTCGCGGGCAGCACGAGGCCGTGCCAGTGAATCGAAGTGTCCTCGGCGAGCTCGTTGCGGACGCGTATCGTCACGGTGTCGCCTTCGCGCCAGCGCAGCGTGGGCGCCGGCAGCGAGCCGTTGATCACTGTCGCGATTCGCGGCTTGCCCGTGAGATTGGCGGCCCGTTCGCCGATCGTGAGGTCGAAGTCCGTGCCGCGTAGCTCCGCCGCACCGCTCGAGAGCGGCGCGGTCGCAGCGAGCGTGTGGCGCGCGACTACGCCGACGGCGGCGGTTACGCCGAGCCCCTCGATGAATCTGCGTCGCGAGAAAGAATGCGTGTCCATGCCCTTGCTCCTATCGCTCCGATGAAGCGAAGCGGCAGACGCGCGGTCGACCGCTTCGCAGCGCGAGTCAAAGAGCCGGGCTCAAATCAACAGAACGCAGTGACGCAGCGTTAGCGGGACCGCAAGTGCGGGCGGGATATGGTGAGCGATCGCGAGCGCGATCGATGGTGGTGAGGCGCGTGCGGCCGGTAAGAGCCATCTCGCGAGAAATACCGGAGGCACTGGCGTGTCCGCCGAGTTGGGCGGCGCTGCGCCATCGTCTTGCTGCGCGTCGATCGTCACGCATCCTGCATGGCTCGCATTCGCGGCGCCCGAGTCGAGTGGGCAGTGCGGGCACGGCAGCGTGGGTGCGACGGGCGCGTGGGCATGCGAAGCCGAATGGTGCCCAACCGCGTGCGCGTCGTGAGAGCCATGGCTCTCTGTGCTCGTGCCGGAAGATCCCGACATGCTGGCGCAGGCGGGGCCCGAGACCGCCGACAGCGCAATAACCGGCAATACCGCGCAGAGGATTTCGCGGCGCCTGCGGCGCAGCGTAGCGAGCCATTGTGCAGGATCGAGCTGCATCGCCACAGTGTAAACCATTAAGATCCGCGCATGGCCGACTGCTGCGAATCCGAGCTCGATACGCGCGCACTGGCCGCCCGGCAGCGGCGTGTCTTGCTGATCGTAACGGTGATCAACCTCGCGACGTTCACGATGATGGTCGCGGCGTCGTGGGTGAGCGGCTCATCCGTACTGTTGTCGGGTGCACTCGACAACTTCGGGGACGCCGTCACCTATGCGTTGAGCTTTCTCGTCGTCGGCGCGACGGCTGTTGCAAAAGCCCGAGTCGCGCTATTCAAGGGCTTCATGATCCTCGCGGCGGCGCTCGCGGTCACGATTCAAATCGGATGGCGAATCGCGAACCCCGGCGTGCCGATCTTCGAAGCGATCGGCATCGCGGGCATCTTGAACCTCGGCGCCAACTTGGTTTGTCTCTGGCTGCTGCTGCCGTACAAGACCGGCGACATCAACATGTCTTCGGCTTGGGAGTGCTCGCGCAACGACGTGCTCGAAGGGCTCGCGGTCATCGTGACCGCGGTGGCCGTATGGGCGTTCGATTCCGGATGGCCCGACCTCGTCGTCGCCGCCGCGCTGCTCGCGCTGTTCCTGCATTCCGCGTCGCGCGTCGTCGGCAATGCGTTCCGGGCCCTGCGCGTCGCGGAAGCCCAATCCTAGCGGCGCCTGCGACGGTGCACGAGCCGGTATAGGGCCGGGAGCACGAGTAGCGTCAACAGCGTCGACGACACGATTCCGCCGATCACAACCGTCGCGAGCGGCCGCTGCACCTCCGCGCCGACGCCGGTGTTGAACGCCATCGGCACGAAGCCCAGCGATGCGACGAGAGCGGTCATGAGCACCGGGCGCAGACGCGTGAGCGCGCCGGTGACGATCGCGTCCTCGAGCGGCTTACCCTCATGCAGCAGATTGCGAATGAACGACACGAGCACGATGCCGTTGAGCACCGCGACACCGGACAACGAGATGAATCCCACTCCGGCGGAGATCGACAGGGGGATATCGCGCAGCCACAGCGCGAGGACGCCTCCGGTCAGCGCGAGCGGCACGCCGCTGAAGATCAGCAACGAATCGCTGAGCGAACGGAATGCGAGGTACAGCAGCAGGAAGATCATCAGGAGCGTGATCGGCACGACGAGCCTGAGTCGCTCCGCGCCCGAGATCAGCTGCTCGAAGCTGCCGCCGTACTCGAGCCAGTAGTTCGCCGGCAAGTCCACGTCGGCCTCGATGCGCTCGCGCGCTTCGGCCACGAACGAGCCTAGGTCGCGGCCGCGCACGTTGGCCGTGACCACGGCGCGGCGTTTGCCGTTCTCGCGATTGATTGCGTTCGGTCCTTCGGCGATCTCGACGGTCGCGAGCTCCCGCAACGGCACGTAGCCGCCGTCCGGCAACGGCACCGGCAAAGCCGCGAGCGCAACGGGGTCGCTGCGCATCGCTTCGGGCAGGCGAATCACGAGATCGAAGCGCTGGTCACCTTCGAAGATCTCGCCGACGGCTTTGCCGCCGATCGCGGTAGACACGACGTCTTGCACGTCCGCGACGTCGAGCCCATAACGGGCCAGCACGGCGCGCCGCGGTTGCACGGTCAGCATCGGCAGTCCCGTCATCTGCTCGAGCGCCACGTCGGCGCCGCCGGGCACCCCGCTCAAGATCGCCTCGATCTCGCCGCCGACCGCAAGCAGCGTCTCGAGATCGTCGCCATACACCTTCACGGCGACGTCCGCTCGAACGCCGGAGATGAGCTCGTTGAAGCGCATCTCGATCGGTTGCGTGAACTCGTAGTTGTTGCCCGGCACCCGGGCCGCGGTTTCCTCGAGCTCCCGCAGGAGCTCTGCTTTGGGCTTCCGGGGGTCGGGCCACTCGTCGCGTTCCTTCAGGATCACGTACGTGTCGGCCACCGAGGGCGGCATGGGATCCGTGGCGATATCGGCGGTGCCGAGCTTCGCGAACACGCGATCGACCTCGGGCATTTGCGCGATGCGCGCGTCGAGCTGTAGTTGCATGCCGATGGCTTGCTCGATACCCGTCCCCGGAATGCGCAACGCGTGTAGAGCGATGTCACCCTCGTCGAGACTTGGGATGAACTCGCTGCCCATTCGCTGGGCGAGTGCTGCACCGACTGCCACGAGCACCACTGCGACGGCCACGGCCGTCACGCTGTGACGGAGCGCCGCGCGCAGCAAGGGCTCGTAGATGCGCCTCGCGACACGCATGACGGCGTTCTCGTGCGCAGCGACCTTGCCGCGCACGAACACTGCGACGGCGGCGGGTACGAACGTGACGCTGAGCACGAGCGCCGCTGTAAGCGCCAGCGACACCGTGATCGCCATCGGATGGAACATTTTTCCTTCGACGCCGGACAGCGCGAAGATCGGCAGGTAGACGACGAGGATGATGAACAAGCCGAACAGGCTCGGCCGCACGACCTCGGTGGTCGCTTCGCGCACGACTTCGAGGCGTTGAGAGAGCGGCAGCGGATCTCCTCCGCCTTGCGCCGCCGCGAGTCGCCTCAAGCAGTTCTCGACGATGATCACGGCGCCGTCGACAATGAGACCGAAGTCGAGCGCTCCCAAGCTCATGAGGTTACCGCTCACGCGGGCTTCGACCATCCCCGTGATGGTCATGAGCATCGCTAGAGGAATCACGAGCGTCGTGACGAGCGCTGCGCGCAGGTTACCGAGCAACGCGAACAGCACCGCGATCACGAGCAACGCACCTTCGAACAGGTTCGTGCGCACGGTGGCGATGGTCTTGTCGACGAGCGTGGTGCGGTCGTACACGGCTTCGAGCCGCAACCCTTCCGGCAGCGAGCCGTTGATTTCGGCAATCCTTTCGGCCGCGGCGCGCGCGACGATACGGCTGTTCTCGCCCATCAGCATGAACACCGTGCCGAGCACGACTTCCTCGCCGTTCATCGTGGCGGCGCCCGTGCGCAGGTCCTTGCCGATCTCGACGTCGGCGACGTCGCCGATCACGACGGGCGTGCCTTCGTGCGTTGCAACGCGGATCGCTCGGATGTCGTCCAGCGAAGCGACTTGGCCCGGCACGCGCACGAGGTATTGATTGCCGAAGCGCTCGATGTAGCCGGCGCCGACATTCATATTATTGCGTTCGAGCGCTGCCGCGAGCTCTCCCAGCGTCAGACCGAACGCGAGCAATGCGGACGGATGCGGTGCGACGACGTATTGCCGCTCGTGGCCGCCGATCATGTTGACTTCAGTCACGCCGGGTGTACGGGCGAGCTGCGGCCGCACGACCCAGTCCATGACCGTGTGCAAATCGCTCGTGTCGTACGGTGTGCCGTCGGCGCGTTTCGCACCTGGCGATACGCTGAGCACGAAGCTGAAGATCTCGCCCAAGCCCGTCGCGATCGGCCCGAGCTCGGGCTCGAGGCCGGGCGGCAAGTTCGCGCGCGCTTCCTGCAAGCGCTCCGTGACACGTTGCCGCGCGAAGTAGATGTCGGTGCCGTCCTGGAACACGACGGTCACCTGCGATAGGCCGTAACGCGACACCGAGCGCGTGTAGTCGAGGCGGGGCAGGCCGCCCATCGCAGTCTCGACCGCGAACGTGATCCGCTGCTCGGCCTCGAGCGGCGAGAATCCCGGTGCTTCGGTGTTGATCTGCACCTGAACGTTCGTGATGTCGGGGACCGCATCGATCGTGAGGTGCGTGTAGTTGTAGGCGCCGAACGCGGCGAGCGCCGCGACGGCGAGCAAGACCAGCCAGCGATGGCGGACCGACCGGTCGACGAGGTATTCGAGCATGAGCGCTCTCCTTGAGACCTAGTGGTCGTGACTCGCGCCGGCTTTCTCGATGTCGGCTTTGATCAGGTAACTGTTCTCGGTCACGTAAGTGGTGCCGGTTGCGAGGCCCCCGAGCACCTCGACGTGGGTCGCGTCGCGGCGGCCCAACGTCAGCATGCGGACCTCGTACGTCTCGCCGACCTGCGCGAACACGACGTCGAACTCGCGGAAGCGCTGTAAGGCGGACAGCGGCACGGCAAGGCCCACGGGAGTCGTCGCAATCGTGACGTGGCCTTCCACGAACTGTCCCGGTGTCCAGCGGCCGTCCGCGTTGTCGAGCACGACTCGCGCCGTGAGGCTCTGCGATGCGCGATTGCCGACGGGCGCCAGATACGCAATCGTGCCCAGCGCCGTGAGTCCGTTGTCGGTGCTGATCGCGACGGGCTGGCCTTCGCGGAGCCGCGGGCGGTCGCGCGAGAACACGTCGAGCTCTGCCCACACGGACGAAAAATCCGCGATCTCGAACAAGCTCTCGTCGTCCGTCTGCTCGCCGGGCGCGGCGTGGCGCTGTGTGATCGTGCCGGCGATCGGGGCCGCGACCGTATAAGTCTGCAGACTCTCGTTCGACTCGACCGTCGCGAGTGTCTCGCCGACGCGCACGCCGTCGCCGACGTTGCGTGCGACGCTCCGGATCACGCCGGGGAAGCGAGCGTGAACCTCGCGAATTCGCGTCGTGTCCGGTCCGATTGCGCCGTACAGCAGCAAGTCGTCGCCGATGACTCCGGGGCCAGCCGTTGCGGTGCCGATGCCGGCGTCGC
>Ga0315910_10002597_pt1 | contig 15754 bp, 10 predicted proteins | sample EdamamesoilMG_FD_204470 | JGI IMG/M metagenome (GOLD analysis project Ga0315910, IMG submission 204470) | Garden soil microbial communities collected in Santa Monica, California, United States - Edamame soil | ecosystem: Environmental > Terrestrial > Soil > Garden | place: USA: California... | reverse complement strand
TGCACGTCGAGGAAGGTGGCGTGGCTGCAGCCCGGGACGCGGCAGTGCCGATCGCGCGCGAGCACGGCGCGGCGCAACGCCGGCGGGATGTCTTGTCGGGCGCGGCGCGGGCGGACATCGGCGCGGGGGGCGGGGGCAGCGTCTTGCCGTGGGGTCGCAGCGGCAGCCCGGGCAGGAGCATCGTTCGCGGGTTGGGTCGCTGAACCCACATGGACGTGATCGGAGCCCACGTGGTCCGCGCCCACATGGGTGTGGTCGAAGCACTGACGGGCCGTTGCGCTCGTGTCGCCCGTCGACTCGCTGAGGTCCTCGCGCGAGCCGCGGTAAGCTTCGTCGGCCGGGGGCGCGACAACGATGGGCAGGATCTCGCCGAGGTGCTGCGCGTCGCACGCCGCCATCGCGACGACCGCAGCATCGACCGGCACGAGCTCGCCGCCTGCGAGCTGCGCGCCGCGCCCGCAGGCGCTGCAGACGTCGAGCGAGATCTGGTAGCTGCTGCGGCCTGCATCATGGGGCCCACCGAGGACGTGTCGGGCCATCGCGAGCAGGAGCGCGTCGTCGTCGAGGCGAGCGCCCGCCGTGCGCTCGAGCTGCCGCATCGCCTCGCGGAACGTCGCGAAGGTGTCGGGGGCGACCTCGAAGCGCAGCACGCGCGGGCGCGGAGCGTCTGTGCCTCCGATGCCGGGTAGGTCGCCAGGGCTCGCGCTCGCCACGAGCGCCTCGAGCTCGCGCTGGGTCTTGCCGCGTGCCGTGTCGAGCCAGGCCTGCTCGGTCTCGGGCACCGCGACCCGGGTCAGCTCGCGGGCGGCGCACCAGCTCAGCCCGCCAGACTCGAGCGCGCCCCTGAGGCCAGGCAGCCCGTCGAGCGCCTCCGCAACGCGCAGCTTCTCCTGCGTCGTGCGAGGTTTGTAGCCAAAGAGCTGCTCGACGTACTGACAGAAGCTCCCGAAGCCGAGGAATACGTGCGCCGCCGAGCGCAGCGCCTGAAGCAGCCAGCGCCCCTCCTTTGCATCGAGCACCGCGCGCTGCCGCGCCAGCCGCTTCAGCGCCTCATGCGCCTCCACCCAAGGACCCGTATCGCTCGCCAGAAGCGCCCGAGCGCCGTGTAGTCTCCCCATGAGTGCCACGCTAGCACGGCGAGTTCGACGCTCTCTGGCAGCCCTCGGGAGCTTTCCACACCCCGATGATCGAGAGCGAAGCCGTTCGGGATGCGATTGTGGCGTCGAGAGCGCCCTCGAGCGCCTCGACGAGCCCATGTTCGACGAAGCCGCCGTCTCCAGCGCTCGCGCGCCGCGAAATCGGTCCAGCGAAATCGACAACCTCTCATCGCATACAGCCGATGGCGTTCGGACCTCGCCGCGCCACCGATGCCCACTCGCGCTGCCAGCGAGATCAGAGCAAACGCTCCGAGAGCGAGCGCGAGCGCGCCGGGTGCGTCAGACTCGAGGCTGCGGCTCGACGAGCCGAATGAGTGACCATTGCACGGCAAAACACGGCGCCGAGCTCCGGCGGAAGCGGTCGCTCCGCCCCATCGGTGCGCGAGGAGCGGACACGAGAGCGCGGCGGTGCGCCCGAACCCACGCTCTCGCGCCGGCCCAAGCACTACCCGAGCCCCTCGCTCGCCCCGCCCGCCCGGAATTCGCGCCCGCTTGCCGCCCAGACCTGTGCGCCGAGCTCGCGCAACTCCTCGCACGCCCCGCTCGCCCGGAAATCGCCCCCATCCGCCGCCAAAGTCAGCGCCCCAACTCGCGGCGCCCGCGCGAACACGCTAATCTCCGCGCGTGAACATTCTGATCACCGGCGGCGCCGGCTTCATCGGGACCCTCCTGGCGCGAACCCTCCTGGCGCAAGGCCAGCTCGGCGGAGAGCCCATCCAGCGCCTCACACTGGCCGATCGAGCCGAAGCGCCGCCAGATCTGCTCGCAGATGCCCGCGTGCGCGCCGCCGTCGGCCCCTTACTCACCCAGGCCGATGATATCGCGCGCGCCCGCCACGACGCTGTCTTTCACCTCGCGTCCGCCGTCTCCGCCGAGTGCGAGGCAGACTTCGAGCTCGGCATGCGCAGCAACCTCGACAGCACCCGCACCCTCCTCGAAGCCCTGCGCGCCGCCGGCAACCAACCGCGCCTCGTGTTCGCCAGCTCCGCGGCAGTGTTCGGCGGCGACCCGCCGTTTCTGCCGGTCCCGCCCCTGGTCGAGGACCACACGCTGGCCACGCCGCAGACCTCCTATGGAACGCAGAAGCTCATGCTCGAGCAACTGATCGGCGACTACACGCGCAAAGGTTTTCTCGACGGTCGCGCCGTTCGCCTGCTGACCGTGAGCGTGCGACCCGGACGCCCCAACGGCGCCGCGTCGGGCTTCCTGTCCGGTATCGTGCGCGAGCCCCTCGCGGGCATCGAGAGCGTCTGCCCCGTGCCGCTCGACACCGAGGTCGCGATCGCGTCACCGGCGCGCACGATCGCCGCGCTGCTGCGCGTGTACGAAGCCAGCCGCGACGAGCTCGGCGGGCGCAGCGCGCTGAACCTCCCCGCGCTCAGCGTCCGCGTCGGTGACATGCTGAACGCGCTCGAAGCCGTGGCTGGCGCTGCCGTCCGCGCCCGCGTGCGCTTCGAGCCAGACCCGCGCGTCGAACGCATCGTGTCCACCTGGCCCGCACGCTTTCGCTCGCTGCGCGCCGAGAAGCTGGGGCTCTCACCCGATCCGAGCTTCGCGAGCGTCATCGAGCAGTACATCGCCGATCACCCGGCGGCGATCCAGGCGCGCCGCTAGCGCGCGCGCCGCCGCGCTGGCTGTCGAAGAGCCGCTCACTGATGGTCGAGAGGCTCGCGTTCCCGCCTGAGGCGGGACGTTCGGGCGGGCCTGGCGCGGCGGGCCAATAAAGCCATTTGAAGCGCGTCGCAGGCACGTGGCATGTGGCCCGGGTCTCGCGGGTGTTTCACGGTCGGGAAGACGCATCGCGGCGAGGCGCACAAATGCTGTGAGCACTGCTCATTCGCCAGGTATTAATGGTTATGATTTGCATTATCATGTGCCCGTGTCTGCCCATCCATCGACCCATCCCGCTCGGCGAGCGCCCGCCGGCGCCGCTGCTCTCGGCGCGCTGCTGACCCTCGCGTCCACTGCTTGCACCGACCGTGACGTGACGGATGTCGCGGCCGAGGCCGCGAGCGTCGAGGTGACGCCTGGCGACACGGAGCCAGCGGCGCAGTCTGTGTACACGTTCAAGCACGGCGTGCCCCAGCCCGATGATGGCTGGCATGCCATCATGCACCTCTCGACGTCGATCGACGTCCCGGTCGCGTCGCTGGACGATGGCCAGGGGCGCGAGTTCGCGGGAGACGTCAGGGTCGTCAACGGATACCTGTTCGCGCAAGAGCTGGAGCGCTTGACGCGCTACGAGATCGACGAGCGCCTCGAGTGGAGCAACCCCGTCGAGCTGAGCTTTGCGGCGTACCCCGTCGATCCGAATTTTTACTGGTCATTCCCGGCGGGTGATTTCGTCTATGTGAGCTACGAGGGCTACAAGCGCCTGGTGTGGGATCCGGCGGCGATGACCATCGTCGCTGCCAAGGAGGATACGCGCCTGCCGCTCGAGCTCGATGGGTTGCCGCTCAGCATGCCGGGCAACTTCTCTTACATCCGGTTCGAGGACACGGCGCTGATGCCGTTCAATTACTCCGACGAGGACGGCTGGAGATACAGCCCCACCTCGTACGTCGCGGTCTACGACTCGGTGACGCACGACGAGGCGGCCGCCGTCGCGATGCCGTGCCCCGGCCTCACGTCGCTGTCGCAGGACGAAGCGGGCTACACGTATGCGGCCCCGTCGCACAGCCCGCTCGCGTACCTGTATGGCCAGGGGCCGCGGCCATGTGTGGCGCGTCTGACCCCCGACCACGCGCTCGACAGCGCTTGGACGACGGACCTCACGGAGCTGACGGGTGGGCGCTTCGCCCGGGATTTCCGCTACGTTCGAGACGGCTGGGGGCTGATGACGGTCCTGTACCACGAGGAGCTGGGCGCGGACTTCAGCGGTCCCGTGCAGCCCGAGGTCATCGAACGCTCCTATGAAGGGCGCTTCTGGGGTGTGTGGCGCGTGGACCTCGTGAACCGGACGGCAAGGCCCATCGAGGGGCTCGAGCGGGGGACCGGCGTCGCGCTCGACGAGATCGACGACCGTTCGTTCCTGACGGTGACCGACTACGGCGAGTTACCCTGGTGGACGCGCTTCTACGAGTTGTTTGACGACGGCACGGTCACGCTGCACGACGAGTACAGCGGCGAGGGCGGCTGGCTGAAGGTGCGGTAGGCGCCGGCGTCGCGAGCGGCGCCCGCTCAGCCCTTGGCTGCCGCGGGCTCCTTGCGCCACGGCTTCCACACGCCGTCCGAGCGGAAGTTGTTCCAGGCCCAGCTCAGCCAGCCGACGAGGCTGTGCGCGAGCCAGAGCGCCCACAGCAGCATCACACCGCGCCAGACCCAGAGCGAGGTGGTGAGGACCCAGGCTTCGGGCAAGGTGCCTGGCGTGCGGTCGACGTACCAGCGCAGCAGACGCTCGGAGCTGCCCGAGCCGGTGACTTCCATGTTCGGGGTGTTCAGCAAGCTGTCGTAGACGGCCGCGAACAGGCAGCCGAGAAACACCAGCGTGGCCCCGAGGATCAGGAGCTGGCGCGCGTTGAACCAGAACGGGCGATCGGGTCGGGCGCGGTCGTGATAGGCGATGGCGAAGAACCAGCCGACGACGATGCCGGCGACGGGCAGCGGCACCTGGGTGAGCCCGAGGCCGAGCAGGGCCCACTGCCAGGTGCGGAGCGGGCTGCGAGGCACCCGCGCCAGCACCGGCGCGAGGAGCAGGATCAAGACCAGATGCCCCCAGAACAGGATCGCGGGGCCCCAGCCGGGCCCTCTGGCGAACAGGAGCCAGCGCTCGTCGGGGAGCTGCACCTGGAGCTCGGCGTTGATCAGCTCCGGGCCGAACCGAACCTGAGGCGATCGAAAGAGCGTGACGAAGCCGCCGGGTTGCTGCCAGCCGACGTGCAGGTCGTGCTGGCCCGGCATGAAGATGAGCGAGAGCTTGTTGCCTTCCTGTCGGATGGGCTCGCTCTTGCCACCGATGGCGAGCTGGTCGACCTCGCTGCCCTCGGGGAGCAGCAGCTCGTAGCTGGTCTGCGTGCTCACGCGCACGTGCACCGAGAGCTCGGCACGGAGCAAGCGCACGCCGGGGTGGAGCACGAGCTGGGCGCTGTCGATCGTCGCGGTCTGTCCGGTCGCAGCGGCGGGGCGGACCACGTCGAGGCTGAGTTTTTCGCTGGGCCACGGCGCGAACACGGGCTCCCAGCGGCCCTCGGCCTCGTGCTGGATGGGAGCGAGGCCGCTGGCGTCGCAGCGGAAGATCGGGCCGCAGCGCACGACCCAGCGTTCGCTGTAGCCGCCGTTCGGTGTCGCGGTCAGGCTGAGCTGGGGGCGCGGCTCCAGCACGCTGTCGACGCTCGTCGACGCCGCGTCGCCCGCGAGCCGCAGCGTCGCGACGCCGGCCTCGACCGGCACGTTCGCGCTCGTGACCCGCTCGCCGGGCAGCAGCGGCACACGCGCGACGATCAGCGAGCCCTGGGGGCTGATGCGTCGCAGCTCGGTGCGCACGCTCCAGGTGACACCAAACGAGAACGTGCGCGTCAGCAGCGACCACGTCGGCAGCGTCGCGGGCTCGTCTTCCGGGGTCGCGCCGCGCGTGGCGTCCACCGGCAACGGCCGCACCAGCCCGAGCGAGCCTTCGATCTGGCCGCTCTCCGACAGGCCGCTGACGTCCCAGCCCGGCGCCTCGACGCTCACCCAGCGCGGCGCTGTGCCGGGGTCGAGCGTCAGCTGGCGGCCCACGACGGGGCCGCGTGCGCGCACGCGATGCCGGCCGGGCTCGAGCCTCAGGTGCAGGTAGCCGTCATCGCCGAGCAGCACGGCGTTCGCTGCGCGACCGTCCACCTCGATCGTCGCGGGCACCCAGCGCGCCACGGGGCCCGGCAGCTGATAGGCGGCGCGTTCGGCGGCGTGCACCTCGACGTCGAGCCGTAGCTCCCCGGCGGCGACGGCCAGCTCCAGCCGCGGCACCTGCACGCATTGACCTTCGCAGGCGCGCGGCGGCCGCATGCGCTCCTTCAGCTCCTGGAGCAGCTCGGGCGTCGGAATGTCGGCTCGCGCCGGAGCGGGCGACGAGAGCAGCGCGAGCATGAGACCCAGCGCCGCTGGCGCTGCCGCGGCTGCCCCCGGCGGCGCGGGCCGGCCTCGCCTCCAGGCGAGGCGCAGCGCCCAGAGCGTCAAGAGACCGATCAGCGCGATGCGCAGCAGCGACAGCGCCGCGTTGGCGCCGGGCGACAGCAGGTACAGATCGAGCGCGTGCGTGTGCTCCACGGGCCCCGACCAGCCCAGCCGCCACGCGCGCCAGCTCCAGCTCGGCACGCCGGGGCCGGTCTGGATCTGGGCGTTCGGGTCCTGCTCGAGCAGCGTCGTGCGCGCCGCGTCCTTGCCCCCGCCGCCGTAGGAGTCGGTGCCGGACAGGAACAGGCCACCGACGGCGCCGCCGGCTCTGAAGCTCCCGCCTTTGCGCTTCTCGAGGGCGCCGGACTCGGCCTCTTCCGGGGCCGGCATCACCGCCATCGGCGGCGGCGCGCCGGGAGCCTGCACCGTGGCCGCCGTCGACTCGTAGCGGCTGTCGCTCGCGAGCCACGACGACACGTCGTCCACGTCTTGCACCTGCGGGTAGAGCGCCGCGCGGATCTGGGAGATCCCGAAGCTGAGCGTCGACTCGATCAAGATCAACGCCACGACACACGCGATCGCGCGGACCAGCTGCCGGAACCGCCCCGCCGGCAGAGCCGCGAGCAGCGCGATGCTCGCCAGGATCGCGACCCAGACGAAGCGCGGTGCGTGAGGCTCCCCGTGGGCGACGAGCAGCGCCAGCAGGGCCAGCACGCCCCAGGCCCAGGTGTCGAGCTTGGCCACCGCGACCGCGACGACGAGCACGAGAAAGACCGCGAACAGATCCCAGCGCGACAGCCAGCTCTGCGACACGCTGTCGGCGCCGGCCGCGCCGAGCAGCTGCCAGCCTGGCGGCAGGTGCAGCGTCGCGCCGAGCTGCTCGATGTTCTCGGACCAGGCGACCGCCGGCAGCTCTGCGCGGGCGTCGTCCAGCCGCCACTCGGCGTTCAGGTCGAGTGAGCCCTGGCGCAGCTCGAGGCCGCGGGCGCCGCTCGTGGGGTGCTGCGTGACGAGCTGATCGACGCCGGCGACCGCCGCGTGGCCGAGGGACCCTTGCAGCAGATCGAGCCGCCACGTGCGGCTCATGGAGCCCGTCAGACGATCGCGCACCGTGTAGCCGTGCCCATCCAGGTCGAGCCATAACTCGCGCTCGAGCGCCAGCCGGTTCGGCTGCGGTTGCGGCTGGCCTCGACGCAGCGTCTGGAAGATCAGCTCGCCACCGCCCTCGAGCTGATGCGCGGAGAAGCCGCGCCATGCCTCCGGCAAGTTGGTGCGCTGCGGATCGATGCTCAGGCCCCCCTCGATCTCCACCTGACGATACTCGGTGTGCGGCACGAACACCCACACCTCGCGCCACGGTCCGGGCGGCGCGTGGCGCGGCGCCGCGAGCCGCTCTGGAGCGCTCGCATACACGGCGTCGATCGTCAGCTCGTGACGGCCCGGAAACACCTGCAGCCGCAGCTCGCCGCTGGGCTCGATGCGCGCGGGCAGCGACGACTCGAGCTGGATGGGCACGGAGCCTGGCGTCAGCGCCGTCGGCAAGCGCAGCTCGCGGCTGCGGCCCGACACCTCCAGCACCAGCCGCGTCTGCACCGAGAACGGCACCTGGTCATCGAGCTTCCTGAACACCTCCAGTGTCAGGCTCTCGGCGACTTCTTCTGCGGCCTGCGGCTCCTCGAGCCAGACTCGGTCGCTGTCGCGTTTAGGCTGGGCCACGCGCTGCCCATCGACCTCGACCGACAACAGAGCGACGCGAGCCGGGACGAGCAGCGTCTCCGGCAGTCGCCGCCAGGCAAAGCGCCCCTCAATCGTGTGCTCGCCAGCGGCGAGCATCACGGCGGGCGTATCGCCGGCGGCCAGAACGACCGCCGCCGCGCCGTCGGCGGTGACCTCCTGCGGCCATTGTTTGTCGCCTCCCGGCAAGGCGACGCTCGCGCGCCGATCGAGCGACACGCCGAGGCGAAAGCGGCCGCCGCCGTCGTTCAGATCGAGCTCCAGCTGGCGCGGCCAGACGCAAGCCGGGGCCTCTCCGAGCGTCGGACAGATGCCATCGCCGGACTGCTCGAGCACCCAGGGCAGCCAGGGCCGGAGCGGCTCGGGCACGTCCTTCTCGTCGAGGGCTGACGCGGGTGAGCCCCAGACCACCCCGAGCACGAACAGTACGAGCACCCAGAACCGTCGCTTCACGCCGCACCTCATGGCTTCGAACGATCGCGCGTGGACCATCCCACAGTAACAGACGGGCGCAACGGCCGTCGGCTTAGGTGCCCGGGCGGGCTGCGCAAACGCGCATATCCTGCGACATGGCGCTCGCGATGCGCGGCGAGCCGACGCGGTGAGAGATTTAGCGAAGCTCGATGCCCAGCGACACGACGAAAAACTGCAGCCAGTTGGCGTTGTAGTCGGCTGGGTTGCCGTCGCTCGAGCCCTCGGCACCGCCGCCGAGGTAGCGCAGATTGAGGAACGGAGCGACGTGCTCGCCGACGTCCAGACCGACGCGCGCATTGGCGTCGAGCAGCGCGCCCTCCACGCCGTTGTCGTTGCCGTTGAGGTACTTCACGGGCGCATAGATGCCGTCGGCGTCCAGCTCGGTCCACCAGGGGCCGCCGAGTCGGCGCCAGAAGCTGACGTGGAGCAGCGGCACGAGGCCGACGTCGCGCTCCGAGACGAGGTCTTCGCCGGTGGTGGTGATGAACTCGATGGTGGCGTTGCGGATCTGCAGCGCGCCGCCGATGCCGAAGCGTGTGCGAGCGTCCTGCCAGGCCGCATACTCGTAGCCGGCACGGTAGAAGGGGAATCCGTAGCTGAGGACGAGGTCTTGGCCGGCGGAGTAGGTCACGCCGTCGATGAGGACGTCGCGCTGCATGCGGGCCCGGGTGCGCAGCTCGAGGGGCTGGTAGAGGAACGTGACACGGTGGCGTTCGGCGAGCTCGACGCCCAGGCTGAAACGCTGGACGGCGAACAGGACGTCCTGGCCACCTTCGTCGCGGTAGTCGAAGGTGGTGCCCGGCTCGCCCTGCTGGATGTCGTGCTCGAGGACGGCGAGGAAGCCGGCGTCCATGCGAAAACGAACCCGCGACGGAGCGACCGGGCCCGGCTCCGCGGGCTCGGCGCGAACGCTCGCCGTGAACAGGGTGAAAGCCAGGAGCCCGAGAGTGCCCGGGAGTCGTGTGAAGGGTGCCAGTGCCACGACCCCTCCTTGGAGCAGGCCGCAGCACCGTCAATGGCGCGTTAATGCTCGGACCGGATGCCAGAGCGCCTCACTCGGGAGACACGCCCGGCCGCCGACAGCTCGCACGGCGGCTTCTCTCTCGTGCCTGCGACCCACCGCCTGCAACCAGCAGCATCGCCCCCACCGCGACCGCGCGCGATGCTCTCATCCAGTGCAACACCTGTCGGTGTTAGCACCGAGCAGCCGCCGACGCCGCCCCGGGCTGGACCGCTTCGCTCTGTCGCCGGTGCTGACGCTCCGCATCGCGGCATCCGGTGCTGCCGGGAGCGTAGAGCTCGTTTCAGCGTGCAAAGCCGGGCTGCACAGGAGCCGAGCCCGAGACGCTGCTCCGGCTTCCGTGTGATGCGGGCGGCGCCCTGCGCCTCCGACGCGGGTGACGTCGGGGAGGGCGAGCGGACGCTGCGCAGGACGCCGTGCGCGAGCTGGCTGACATGCGCGTCCGAGGCTGGCTTCGAATGCGACTCGTTCGCGCGTGACATGGGCGTGAGCGCGAGGGGTCCTCAGCGCCGAGATCGGTCGCGGTGGAACGCATCGGCGTCGTGGTCACGATTGTTTCGCGGGCGCGCCGAGGCCTGGTGAGACAAGGCGAGTGGCGATAATGAACAGCGATTCGCGTTGCTTACGCGCGCTTCCGGCTGAAACCGAAGTGTCTGGGCAGCGCGGAGTGTCGGGCTTCGTGTTGGTAATTTTGCGATACGAGCGTTGCGCTGATCGTGTTACCGGGGAGGCCTCGTGCTTACTGGGAGGAAATCTATGTTTCGGTTGACGATGAAGGTGGGCTTGGTGGGGTTGCTGGCGCTCGGCGCCGCATGCGATGACGATGAGGAAGAGACGCCGCCGCCGGGCGAGTCGGCGACGGATCAGCTCATCGAGGCGCTCGGCGGCCAGGACGCGCTGGACGCGATCGAGGGGCTGAGCATCGAAGGCACCGGCTCGCGCTTCATGCCCAACGAGGGGCAAACGCCCGAGGATGAGGCGATCGAGGCCAACACCTTCGAGCGCACGGTGGCCATCAACTTCGAGGAGGACGCGCTGCGCGTGGATACGAGCCGCGACATCGAGTTCTTGTTGCCGGCCAGCCAAGAGTACACGGACATCGTACGCGGCAACCTGGGCGCGAGCACCCAGCCGTTCTTCGGCGCGCCGCTCGGGGCGTTGAGCTCGGACAAGACGGCGTCGATCCGGCGACAAGAGACGCTGCTCACGCCGCAGCTGCTGGTGCGCGAGCTGGCCGAAGCGACCGTCACCGCGCTGAGCGACGCGGCGCTGGACGGGGTCAATCATCACCGGGTCGAGGTGTCGACCGATCCCGATCTGCCCTCGTGGATTCTGTTCATCGACGCCGAGACGGGCACGCTGAGCAAGCTCGAGACCCAGGAGCTCGATTTCTACCAGCGCGATTCGGCGCTCGAGGTCTTCTACGACGACTGGCAGGCGGCCGGGACGACCGCGTTCCCGCGCAGCTTGCGCGTGGTACGCGGCGCGCACACGCTCTTCACGGAGGACGTCTCGGACGTGACGGTCAACCCGACGTTCGAGGCCGACACGTTCGAGTTCCCCGCGGGGGTCACCCCGACGTTCGACGCCGAGCTGTACGCGCGTGGCGAGCTCAGCTCGCAGTGGTACTATTTGCTGGACGCCATCGGGCTGCCGTTCACCGGAATCGATACCGCCATCACTCCCACCGAGGTGGGGGCTGGTGTCCTGCAGCTCGTCGGCAACTCGCACCACAGCTTCCTGGTCGAGCAGAGCGATGGGCTCGTGCTCGTCGACGCGCCGTTCCACGAGGAACGGGCGGAGGCGCTGGTGGACTTCGCCGAGGCCGAGTATCCCGGTAAGCCGATCAAGTACATCGTGGCCTCGCATTTCCACGAGGATCACGTCTCGGGCATTCGCCAGGTGCTGGGGCAGACGGACGCCGTGCTGGTGGTGCACGCGAACGTCGAAGACTTCTGGCAGTCGCTGCTCGCTGCCCCGTCGTCGCTGAAGCCCGACGCGCTCGACGAGACGCCCCGGGAGGTCGAGATCCAGACCGTGCCCGAGGGCGGTGAGCTCGTGCTCGAGGACGCCACGCGCCCCGTGACGGTCTACCATCTCGAGTCGGCTCACGCCGAGGACCTGCTGCTGACGCACGAGCCCGCGAGCAACGCGGTGTTCGTCGTCGATATCTACAGCCCCGGGTTCTTGTATCCTGCGCCGGCCGATCTCGACGCGACCATCCGAGAGAAAGCCATCCCCACCGCGGAGCTCAAGATCGTGGGCGGCCACGGCGGCGAGATCCATGACTACGCCCAGCTGCAGGCGAACCTGACCCCGGCAGCGCAGTGAGCGCGCCCCACGCACCCGCGGCGGCTCGCTGCGGGTGCGTGCTGGAACGGTGCGCTCCGAGCGGGCGGCGCTCGCGACGGCGCGCGCTGCCGCCTAGTTCGGGACGAGCGTGATTTCCAGGGTGGGCCGAGGCTCGTCGCCGAGCTCCCGCGCCACGTCCTGGAAGCCGTCCTTGTGAAATGAGATGCGCGTGCGGCGTGGATCGGCCCCGACGATGCCGACGTTGAACGATCCGTCGCCGATCGTGCTCGCGCGATCTGGCTCGCGGCCGGGGGTCTGCAGCGTGACGGCCACGTTCTCGAGCGGGACGCCGGATGGATTGCGCACGACCCCGGTCACCGTGACGTTCAGATCGCAGGCGGCGAGGCCCGCCGCCGCGGCGATCGCGGCCATGGTGCGACCGTACCCCCAGGCCCGCGCTCGCCAGCGGCTGCGACGAGTCATTCAGCAGTCGCCCTTTTGCACGTGGTCGACGATGTACGTGTAGAGCGGGCCCGATTTCGGCTGCCCGCTGCGGAACCAGTCCTCCACGATCGAGGCCTGCTGCTCGGCGTTGTACGAGCGCCAGGGCTGCCCGGCGGTGTAGGAGTAAGCGGAGCCACCGTACAGGCCTTGATTGATCACCGAGCTGAACACGTAGGTCAACGCGAGAGTGCTGTTCTTGCCTTGCCAGACGTGCGTCGTTTCATGCACGAGCAAGCGCTGCTGGCTCGTGCCCAGCGTGTCGTAGTCTGCTCCCACGTTCATCAGGTAGGCCAGGTTGAGGAAGCTGCCGAGGTAGCCGCCGATGGCGGCGCCGATCATGAACGCACCGGGGGCCATGCCGAGCAGCGTGGAGACGAGCGACGTGGGAATGGTGAAAAGCGCGGCCATCCATCCCCGCCGCGTCAGTCACCAGTATCCTCGAGCGGTACGGCAGAGTGGCGCCAAAGACGCCCGATACGATGTGATACTCGACCGGGCTCATCGCCCGCATCCTGGTGGGCAGTTGAATACCCATGGTTTCCCCCCCTGCAATCCTCGGCAAGGCAGGACGCCTCGCCGCACGTGTCCCATTGTGCGCGAGGCGTCGGCCTCGGCAAGCTCGAAAGAAACACGAAAGCACGGCGTCTCAGCGGAGCGACCCCTGCGGTGGCTGGTCGGTGTCACAGGTGAAACGCAGCAGTAAGGGCCCCGGTGCAGGCCTGCCATCGACGCTGGCTGACGAGCGAGCGCTGCGCTGGAGAGCTCGCGAGGAAAGGTCTCACCAGCAGGTCTAGCTCACTCGAGCTCGGCCGAGTCATTCGGGCTCGGCCCTGGCGTCTCGAACGCGATCGCTGCGGCCGCCGCGAGCTTGTGCTGGGCGTTCCAGGGTGGCCCGACGGATCGGCCCATGCTCTGCAGGAGGGGGTCGAGGTCTTGGCCGCCGAGGGCTGTCGCCGCGTCCGCGAATACTCGCTCGCGATCGTACCAGGACACGGACCACCCCCGCGCGACGGCCGCCGTAGCCAGCGCCTGTCGGTACATGACGGAGTCGGCGTAGGTCTGCGCACGATTGTCCATGATGCACGCCTCGATCGTGGGCGGCAGGGCAGGGCAGACGCGCAGCGCGATGCCCCCGATGGGCTCGGGCAGCGCGGACGCCAGCAGCTCGAGCTGCTCACGCGCGCCGCGCGCGGCGGACTCGCGGACGCGCCCGACCAGGGCGAGGACATCGGACAGCGGCAGCACGCGGGCGCCGGGCGTGTCGAGGTAGCGCCCGACAGCCCACGACCCCTGGTGGTGGTGGGGATGCGACGGCAGGCCGGGCTCGGTGAGGTCGATCCGCCGGCGATCGAGCAGCTCGAACCTCGCACCGATGGTGACGAGCACCGCCGAGTTGCCGTGCTCGGTGACACCGACGACGGCCGACCGTGACCCGGCGCGCGGCGTCGGCTTCGCGGTCTCGCTCTCGGCTTCGCGCGCGGCCATGGGCGGCGCAGGGCGTCGTTTGTTGGTCATCCCCGCCCGTGCAGCCGCTCTCAATACCCGGCTTCGGCCGACGCCGGCTCGCCGAGCTCGAGGGTCCTGAAGACGCGCAGCGCGTCCTGCTGTCCGTCCACATCGCCGCAATTGGCCGAGACCGTGACCCCGAGGCCTGGTGTTGCTGGATCGATCTCGGCGATGTTCACGGCTGCAACGTAGAAGCCGTATGCCAGCGCCGTCACCAGCCTCGCCGAGCGGCCGTCGATGGTCTCCCGGAGCGCTTGGTACTGCGGCTGGTCGATGAACTCCGATAGGTTGCTGGAGAAGGCCCCGTAGTCGCCCGAGTACATGCAACTCGCTGTGGACCAGCCGTCGACGCACGAGTCGGTCCCTTGGCGCTCGAGGGCCGTCATCTCCGGCGGAGCCTGAAAGCGGTAGCCGCAGCTGGACTGCACATGGACCCAGTCTTCCGGAACGGAGACCCCGTTCGCCGCGTCCTCACCCGGCGCGCTTGCGCCGCCGCAGGCCGCGAGTGCCAGACCGAGGAGCGCGAGTCGTCGCATACGGCGGACTCTAACATGGCTCTCGCGGCGAGTCCCGGGCGCGCGCGCTGGCGCGACGCCCGGGGGCGCTCGGTGCCTCGCCTCAGGGCACCGGGACTTCGAAGCTGACCGAGTAGTTGGCTTGGGGCATGCCCGTGAACTCGCCCACGAACGGGTCGGAGTCTCTCAGCTGCCCGATCCGCGGCGAAAACCCGGATACGGCGGCCCCGTCGTTGGTCGCCGCGTAGCCGAGCGTCGCGCCGGCGGGCACGTCGGCCGTGCAGGTGATCTGCACGGTGTCCGCATCGACGAACGAGACGGACTCGATCGTGAGGCGCGTATCGCCGTTTCGCACCTCGAAGCCGCGACCTGCCGCCCATTCCGTGAGATCGTTCTCGTGCGGCGTGGGCAGCGCGTCGTCCCAGGCCAGCGGCGGGAAGGGGACGTGGAAGTCGAGGGTGATCACGCGCCCCTCGCGCACGACCGTCTCGGCGAGCGGCTGCAGCGGCTGCCACGGCTCGCCGAGGACGACATGGGAGTAGAAGACCTGGGCGTATTTCTCGCCCATCAGCTCGTAACCCAGCGGGCGGAGGTGCAAGTAGTCGGGGTCATACGGGTACTGGTACTTCGGCCCCGTGCACACGATCGCCTCGGGGTGCTCCAGCGCCGCCCGCCACTGCTGCAGCGTGCTGGGGTTGATGCGGGAAGGCGCCTGGCCCAGCGCGTACTGGAAGATGCCGTGTTGCTGCGAGGTGAACAGCGGAATGGACTCCTCCTGCCCGGTGATCGCCTTCAGGTCCGCGTTGTAGTCGGTCCAGAGCTGCAGCATGTCGTTGGTGTAGTTCGCGTTGCCCGCGTCGGTCTCCCCGTGCGTGAGGAAGATGGCGCCGATGCCGTAGCTCTTGTCCGCGGCGAGCCGCTTGATCGCTTGCACTTCGAACAGGGTGGCGGCGTAGGCTCTGCCCTGGGTCTGGGCGCCGTTGACCACCTCCGTCGCGGCCTTGTTGATGATGTTCATGCCCTGGCCGCTCTCGCCGACCACCGTGTGCACCGTGACGAAGTCTGCGAGGCCGTCGGCCTGGGCGAGCTCGGTGATCTCGGCCGCCATCGCCGTGTGCGGGGATTCCCCGTACAGGTTCGCCGGGTAGGCGCTCGGGTATCCGTTTGCCGTGGGGCGAATCGGCTCGACCAGAGGAACCAGCGACAGCGTGGCGTCATCCGGGTTGAAGGGCGGCACCGCCGTCGCGCCCAGCGATAGCTTCAAGTTGTTGTGCGTCTGCGTGGTGGCCGCCGGAGTGATCGCGCCTGCTTGCGCGCCGACGGACAAGCTCTGTCCGGTGCCGATGATGCCCACATAGTCCCAGCGCGCCGTCGGCGTGCCGCTCGCGCCCGCCGCACCAGCTGCTCCAGCCGCGCCGGCAGCACCCGCCGCGCCCGCCGCACCTGCTGGTCCTGCCGCG
>Ga0315910_10002596_pt1 | contig 15766 bp, 16 predicted proteins | sample EdamamesoilMG_FD_204470 | JGI IMG/M metagenome (GOLD analysis project Ga0315910, IMG submission 204470) | Garden soil microbial communities collected in Santa Monica, California, United States - Edamame soil | ecosystem: Environmental > Terrestrial > Soil > Garden | place: USA: California... | reverse complement strand
CCCACCGCCCAGCGGGCCTGCCACACCGCCGCCGGGCATTCGCGGAGGATGACCGAGCCGATGCGCGCGAAGGTGTGGCGCTCGTCGCGGTAGAGCGCGTTGTGGCCCGCCGCCGCGAGGCGCTCCGCCCGCGCCACCGTCCGCGGGTCGCCGCCGTAGGTGCGGAGCCGGGCCAGGTCGGCCGCGACCTCGCGGTAGCGCGCGGCGAAATCGGGCAGCTCCGCCGCGGAGAGGGAATCGAGTCCCTTCTCCGCGGCCCGGCGGGCGAGCCGCTCGAACTCCCCCCACCGCTCCTGCCGCCGGTCGGTGAGGCGGCGCGCGGCGGGCGCGGTGCCGGGCGCGGGGCCGAGGCCGCCGCTCCGGCGCGCCGACTCGGTGTAATGGAGCGCCGCGAGGAACTCCGCGACCGGACCGGGCCGGACCGGGAACCGCTCCGCGAACCGCGTTGCGAGCTGGTCTTCCAGCCGGTAGCGCACCTCCGGCTCCAACGCCTCCGCGCGGGCGCGGAAATTGACAAGGAGTTGCCACTCGCGGTCGTCCAGCGCGGGGCCGACGAGCATCGGGCTCTGCGCGGCCTCCGCCGCGGGGCTCTCCGCGCGGGCGACCTCCACTTCCGGCCGGTCACGGACCACGACCGTCCCCGCGACCAGATCGCCCAGGCGGCGGGCGCGGGGATGGAAGAGGATGAGGAGGAGCCCCGTGAGGTAGGGAGGCGGGAGGAAGTCGGCGACGCGGAGCAGGTTCCGCGTCAGCGCGGCGCCGAAGGTGATCCCGTGTCCCGTGTCGCGGACGACGCGGATCCCGAGTTTCCGCTTTCCCGGGGTCTGCCCCCCGCGGTACGCCTCGAAGAGGGTGTAGTACCCGACCGACCCCAGCGACCAGATCCCGAACCAGAGCAGCGCGCCGTTCGGGCCGAGGAGGACCGCGGTCACCGCCGCCGCGATCAGGCAGGCGAATCCCCAGACCCCGATCACCAGGAGGTCGATGATCGCCGCCGCCACCCGCGACCCGACACCGGCGAGCTCGTACTCGAGCACGACGTGCTCGGGGGTCTCGACCTCGAGGTGTCCGGTGAGCGATTCGTGGGGTGGGGGACTGGTCGGCGGGCGTTGCATCAGCGAAGCTTAGGGGTCGCGGTCCCCGCCGGCAAACCACGCCCGTCCCCATCCTCCCGGAGTTCCCCGTGTCGCTCGCCGCTCTTCGTCCGCTGGCGTTCGGTGAAGTGCTCGACCGGTCGTTCGCCCTGTACCGCAAGCTCTTCGCGCCGCTGCTCATCGTCTCGGTGGTGACCAACGCCATCCCGCAGCTCCTGAGCCTCGTCGGGACGATGCGCGGCGGGTGGCAGGGCGCCCCGGGTCTCACGATCGCGGCATCGCTCCTCGCCATCGTCGGCGGCTCGGTGGCGACCGCGGCGTCGACGCTCCTGGTCGCCGGCTACCTGCTCGACCGCCCGGTCGACCTCGCGGAAGCGTTCTCCGGGGCGACCTCGCGGATCGTGCCGATCATCCTCGCGTCCATGCTCTTCATGCTGGTCGTCGCCCTCGGCCTCATCGCGCTGGTGGTCCCGGGCGCCATCGCCGCGAGCGGCCTCATCCTCGCCTTCACTGCCCTCACCGTCGAGGGGCTCGGGCCGGTGGACGCGCTGGGGCGGTCGTGGGAGCTGACCAAGGAGTACAAGGGCCGGATGTTCGGGCTGATGGCGGTCTTCTTCGCCATCCTCTACATCCTGATGATCGGAGCGAGCGTGATCATCGGGATCCTGATGGCGGCCTTCGGCGGCGAGTTCGATGTGACGAGCAGGATGGCGGCCGGGGAGGTCCCGACCCTCGTCGTCGCGATCGCGGCGGCCACGGCGCTGATCCAGGTGGTGGTGAACCCGGTCCTCTACTGCCTCCTCGTCACGGCGTACTACGATCTCCGGGTGCGGAAGGAAGGGTTCGACCTCGAGCACCTCGCCTCCGCCATAGAGCGCCCCGCGGGCCAGTGACCCAGGCCGCCGTCCCCGCCGTTCCCGCCGACTCGTTCCGCGCGGTCCTCGACACCGTCTTCGCGGCGCCGAAGTACGACTGGGTGCCGCGGGCCGACCTCCTGGCGTGGTTGATGGAGCAGTTCGCGAAGGTCGGCGCCTGGTTCTCGCGGCTGGAGACCACGCAGCCGATCGCATACTGGGGGCTGGTCTTCCTCCTCGTCGCCATCCTGGTGGCGATCCTGGTCCACGCCGGTTCCATCATGGTCGGGGCGATGCGGTACTCTTCCGCCCCCGAGGCACGGGAGGCGCGGGCCGCCGCGCTCCGGAAGGACGGGGCCTGGTACCGCGCGGAGGCGGCACGGCTCGCGGCGGCGGGACGCTATGCGGACGCGGTGCGCGCCCACTTCGACGCGGTGATCCTCGACCTCGACGGGATGGGCGGCGTGCGCTGGCATCCGAGCAAGACGCCGCGCGAGTACGCGCGCGAGGCGAGGCTCGGGGGCGAGGACCGGCACCGGCTGGTGGGGCTCGTCGACGGGGTCTACGCCTTCTCCTATGCCGGCGCCCCTTGCGGCCCGGCCGAATGGGAGGCCTGGCGCGCCGCGGCCGCCGGGGGGTGGCATGTCGACTAGGGCGCTCGCTCTCCTCAGCCTCGTCACCTTCGTCGCCCTCGGCGTCGTGGTCGCGTCGCTCTCCGTCGGCGGTGCCACCGACGCGGTGGGCCAGCCGCCGTCGACCTATCTCGCGGGACCGGGGGGCGCCTCCGCGCTCGCGGAGGGGCTGGAACGCACGGGCGTCACGGTCTCCCGGTGGCGGCGCCCGCTGCGCACGCTCACCAAAGAGACGGACCGACCGGGAAGCCTTCTCGTGCTGCTCGCCCCCTCCCAAGGGCTCACCGCCACCGACGCCGAGCGGTTGCGGCAACGCGCGGTCACGTCGGGCCCGGTGTTCCTCGCCGGGGCCGGGGCCAATCGGGCGATGGAATGCTGGGGGTGGGTCGCGATCCCGCGCGGCGGCGACTCGATCCGGGTCGCGCTCCCCGGTGTGCCCGGTCCCGAGCAGGCGGCGTGGGTCGGGAGTGTCCTGGCGCCCGCCCCCCGTTTCGAGGACAGCACCTCCGACGGCGAGGACGGGAAGGCCCCCGCCTGTCGCACCCTCAGGGGAAAGGCCGACACCCTGCTGGCGACCGTCGGGAACCGTCCGGTGCTGGTGCGGGTCCGGCCGCCCAGGGGCTCCGAGGTCTACCTGTTGAGCGATGCGGCGCTCCTCAGCAATCGTGCGCTCCGGCGTACTGCCGCGGGTCCCTTCGCGCTCGACCTCTTCTCGGGCGCGGGGCGGGCCGTGGTGTTCGACGAGTACCACCACGGGTACGACGATTCGGGGAACATGTTCCAGGCGGTGCACGCCTGGAGCCTTCGCTCGCCGTGGGGGTGGGCCGCGTGGCAGCTGGTGATCGTGGGCCTGGTGGCACTCCTCGCCATCGCCGTGCGCACGGGGCCGATCCGCTCGGTGATCGTCCGGACGCGCCGGTCCTCCATCGAGCACGTGCGGGCCCTCGCGACCGCGCTGCAGGCGGCGCGGGGACACGATGTGGCGGTGGACCTGCTGATCCGCGGGCTTCGCCGCCGCCTGTCGCGGGACGCCCGCCCCGGCCGCGAGCCGGTGGGCGCCTGGATCGCATCGCTCGCTTCCCGGGTCCGCACCGCGCCAGCGCGCGCGGCGGCGACCCGTTTGATGACCTTGACCCGGCCGGGGCGGAGCGTCGATGACGTGCTCGCCGCGGCCCATGCCGTGGAGGATGTGTGGCAGGAACTACGCCCGTGACCCCCGACGAGATCCGCACCGCCGGCACGCACGCCCACCAGGTGCTGGAACGCCTCCGCCGCGTGGTGCTGGGGCAGGAGGCCGCCGCGCGCGACGTGCTCGTCGCCATCCTCGCCCGCGGCCACGTCCTCCTGGAAGGCGTGCCCGGCACCGCCAAGACCCTCCTCGTCCGTACCCTGTCGCGGGCGCTGGGGCTCGACTTCCGGCGCATCCAGTTCACCCCCGACCTGATGCCGAGCGACATCACCGGGGTGAACCTGCTCACGCCGCAGGGAGAGTTCCGCTTCCGCCCCGGTCCCCTCTTCGCCGACCTGGTCCTCGCCGACGAGATCAACCGCGCGCCGGCCAAGACCCAGGCGGCGCTCCTCGAGGCGATGCAGGAGCGGAGTGTCACGGTCGACGGCACATCGCACCCCCTCTCGGCCGCGTTCACCGTCTTCGCGACCCAGAACCCGATCGAGTTCGAGGGGACCTACCCGCTCCCGGAGGCGGAGCTCGACCGGTTCCTCCTCAAGGTGGTGATCGGATATCCCGATGCCGCGACGGAGCAGGGGATCCTGGCCCGGGTGCTCGAGGGCTTCGAGAGCGACGACGAGTCCACCTACGGGGTCGATCGCGCCTTCGACGCCGCGACCTTCGCCGCGATGCGGCGCGCCACTCGCGGCGTCCGCGTTGAAGGCCAGGTGCAGCAGTACATCGCGACGCTGGTGCGCGCGACCCGCGCGAATGTGAGCCTCACGATGGGGGCGAGTCCCCGCGCCACGGTGGCGCTCCTCAAGGCGTCGCAGGCGGCCGCGCTCCTCGACGGCCGTCCCTTCGTCACCCCGGATGACGTGAAGCAGTGCGCCACCGCGGTGCTCCGTCATCGCGTGGTGGTCGCTCCCGAGCTCGAGATCGAAGGGGTCACCTCCGACAAGGCGCTCGAAGGGGTGATCCAGGGGGTCGAGATCCCGAAGTGAGCCGGGTCCCCCGCTGATGCCGCTCGCCACCCGCCGCTGGCTCGTGGTCGCCGCCCTGCTCGCGCTCTGCTGGCCGGCGGTGCTGGCCGTCCCCGCGCTCGCGGGGGTGCTGCTCGTCGCCGACCTCGCCTGGGTCGCCGCGCTGCTGGCCGACTGGCTCCTCGCCCCCGCGGCGCGGCACCTCTCCTTCGTGCGCGAGGTCCCCCCCGCGTTCAGCCTCGGGCGCTCACTGCCGATGACCTATCGGTGGAAGAGCACGCACCCGCGGCCGACCGAGCTCCTGGTGCGGGAAGCCTATCCCGATGTGCTCCTCGCCGGCCCCGCGCCGGAAAGACGGATACCCCTCACGCCCCACGGGAGTGCGACGGAGTCGGTCGAGGTGCGTCCGGTGAAGCGGGGACGCGGCGCCGGTGGACGCTGCTGGCTCCGCGCGAGCGGGCCGCTCGGCCTCGCCCGGGCGCGGTGGGAGTTCGATGTCCCGTTCACGGCGACCGTCTTCCCCGACCTCACCGAGGCGGCGCTCCGGGCGCTCCCGACCCGCACCTCCCGCCGCCGCGAGGCGGGGCTCCGGAACGTCCGCCGCCTCGGCGAGGGGCGGGTCTTCGAGACGCTGAAGGAGTGGGTGCCCGGGGATGACACTCGGAGCATCGACTGGAAGGCGACCGCCAAGCGCGGCAAGACGATGGCGCGCCAGTATGAGGACGAACGGCGCCAGCAGGTGCTCATCGTGATCGACGCGGGGCGGATGCTCACCGCGGAGATCGACGGCCGGGCGCGCCTGGAGTTCGCGGTCGACGCGGCGCTGCAGCTGGCCTACAGCGCGGTGGAGCACGATGACGACGTGGGCCTCCTCGTCTTCGCCGACGGGGTGCAGCACTTCCTCCCCCCCCGCCGCGGACGGCGCGCGCTCCGCGCCGTCGTCGAGGCGCTCGCCACCGTCGAAGGGAAGCTCCTCGAGCCCGACTATCCGGCGGCGTTCGCCTTCCTCGCGACCCGGAACCGGAAGCGCGCCCTCACCGTGCTCTTTACCGACGTGATCGACCGTACCGCGAGCGACGCACTTCTCTCGCAGGTCGGCACCCTCCGGCCCCGCCACCTCCCCCTCGCCGTGGCGCTCCGCGACCCGTCGCTCGAACGGGTCGCCACCGCGCACGCCGCGACCGCCACCGACGCCTTCGAGCGCGCGGCGGCCGAGGAGCTCCTCACCGCGCGAGCGGAAGGGCTTGCCGAGATGCGGGGCCGGGGAGTGCTGGTGCTCGATGTCGCCCCGGCCAACGCCGCGCGGGCCGTGGTGGAGCAGTACGACCAGCTCAAGCGCCGGGGCGCGATCTGACGGATGACTTGACCCGGCGTTGGCATCGCCGCTAGACTCTCCCTCCCCAGCGCGCTGTGCAGTTCCATCAGCTTCGCCCCCCCCTTCGACAGTTGTATCCGAAGCATCCCGCCCCGGTCCGGGAGCCCGCCTTGAGCGAGCCCCTGCGCGATGGCGCTGTGCCGACGACTCACGAGAGGACGAGATCGACTTCATGATCCGAAAGAATCTGCTGGGTGCCGTGGTCCTGTCGGTGCTGACGCTCGCCTGTGGCGGGGGAGATGGGCCGACCGAGGTGCCCACCACGCTGACGCCGCTGACGGTCGACACGGCGCGCGTGGGCGAGCTGGTCATCTTGCAGGTCAAGGGGGGCGCGGCGATCGACGCGCCCGTCATCACCGGCAGCATCGGGGGGGTGCCGATCCAGGTCGCGCGGGTCGCCGACTCGGCCCTGGTATTCCTCCTTCCCGACCTTCCGCCGGGCGAGTACGTGGTGCAGGTCCTTCTCGGGGAGGAGACGGTCGAGATGCCGGTCACGGTGCAGGCCGCCCGCGAGATCGCTGACCCCCTCGCCGTGCTCGATTCCTTCTTCGACGCGGTGCTCGCCGGCTACCCGGTCGAGACGCCGTCCTGGATCGACTCGGCCGGTTGGGCCGCGCGCCGGCACTCCATCGACAGCCTCGTGACCGCCGGGAAGGTCCAGGCGGCGGCGTTGAGTCCCGCCGAACGCCTCACCGTCGCGCGGATCATCACGGCCCGGTCGCTGACCGCGCCCGCACCTTCGGCCATCGCCGCGCTCACGGCCTCCGGGTGTGATGCGGCCACCAACGAGGTCGTCTGGGCGGCGCTCGACATGGCCGCCTGGACCGCCATCACGGCCTCGACCGCCGCGCTGGGGACCGTCACCGCAGGGGCCTCGGCGGTGGTCGCGGTGGGGGCGGCGGTCAAGCTGCACGACCGGTGGGGCAACTTCTGGAGCAAGTGGGACACGCGGGCGGACCAGTGCGAGGCGCAGGTCGATGTCGAAGCCGACAACTGGCTCGGCTTCGCCCCCCGCCCGATGCGCGCGACCTCATCCACGGCGGGAGAGATCCGGTTCTACCAGGGGCGAGCGATCGCCTACCGCCCGCACGGCTCGTTCCGGCCCCTCGACCGGACCGACATCAAGGGAGACCCGCAGCTGACCCGCGAGGTCGAACTGGTGGAGCAGATCCAGAACGGCTGGGGCAAGATCGCCCCCGCGATCACCAGCGTCGTCGGCGCGGCCCCGCCGAGCCTGGCGGACGTGGAGCCGGGCGCGGCGGAGGACCGGCCGATCGGGCCCGATTCGGTGACCATCGTGAACATCCGGCCCGCGACCGTGGGGCTCACCATCACCCGCGACAGCGTGTCGATCCGGCTCACCTCCACCACCAACCCGACCGTCGAGGTGCCATTCACCTTCGACATCGTGTCGGTGAACGACCCCGACGTGAAGGTCGCGAAGTCGGGGGTCCTCCGGCCGTACATGACGATGACCCTCACCGGGAGCCCGACCACCCTCACCGGCGAGCGGCAGCTCCTCCCGGGCGGCGGCGGAATGCTGGTCTGCGACCCGACCCTCACCGCCCGGGTCCGTGGGGGCGAGGACGGCGAGGTCCGCGTCACCGCGTGGGCGCTCGCCGACACCAGCGAGGTCGACACGCTGGAGGCCCCCATCGCGATCGCCGAGGGGGACTACCCGGTACCGACCTACTTCGACTGGCCGGCGGGGCGGAATCCGGACGGTTCGCTTCTCTGGCGCCCCTTCCAGGCGACCCAGTACATCCAGTGGTACGACCGCCAGCGCGAGATCACCACGACCACGAGCTTCACCTTCAACTGCCAGTGAGCTTGTGGGAGTAGCGCGGACCGCGACGGCGTGAGAAGTGAGAGGGCCTGCCATCGAGATCTCGAATGCAGGCCCTCTGACTTCTCATGCCGTTCCGTTCACTCGCACCTGCTTCAGGAACTCCAGGAGCTCCCGCGTGGTGTCGAACACCCGCACCGCCGGATCCACCAGCGCCCGGTCTCGCGCCTCCCACTTGAGGTCGAGATGCGGGCGCCGTCCCTTGTGCGAGAAGGCGGGGGGCGGCGCACCGACCCGGATGCGGAGCGCCTCCAGCTCGGTCACGTCGTCGGTGGTGCTCACCACGTGCGACCACTCGGGGGCGAGGAGGTTGTGACGGTCCATCAGGAGCATAGACGCTCAAGGCGCTCGAGGCGCTCCAGTGAGATGGTGGTGACGCGACCGCCGCCCACGTACCACGCACGACGCGCCACGTACCTCACCGCGCGTGCTTGTGGAACAGCTCCACCAGCTCGTCGTACATCGCCTCGGCCTCCTCGTTCCCCTGGCGGAAGGCGTGCGTGGCGCAGTGCTTGAGGTGGTTCCGCATCAGTTCGCGGGAGACCCCTCGCAGCGCCTCCTGCACCGAGGAGAGCTGGGTCAGGATGTCGGCGCAGTACCGGTCCTCCTCGACCATCTTCTGCAACCCGCGCACCTGGCCCTCGATCCGCTTCAGCCGGTTGGTGTTCCGTTCCTTGAGGTCGGCGTCCACCGCCACCGCCTTCCGGCCCTCGTGGTCCGCGCCGCACCCGCAGGTCGTCGTGTTCGTCATCGTTCGGGCCCTCTCCTTGAGGGGTGGATCACTTCATCAACTGGTTTCGGCAGTTGCCAGACCCTTCCGCCGTTCGGATCCGTCCTACCTCGCCTGGAACCCACGCAGCCGGAGGCTGTTCATCACCACGCTCACCGAGCTGAACGCCATCGCCGCGCTCGCGAGCACCGGGCTCAGCAGCACCCCGAAGGCGGGGTAGAGCACCCCCGCGGCGACCGGGATCCCCACCACGTTGTAGATGAAGGCCCAGAAGAGGTTCTGCTTCATCGTCGCCATCGTCCGCCGGGAAAGCGCGATCGCGTCGGCCACGCCGGTGAGGTCGCCGCGCATCAGCGTGATGTCCGCCGCCTCGACCGCCACGTCGGTCCCGGTGCCAATGGCGATCCCGACGTCGGCCTGCGCCAGCGCCGGGGCGTCGTTGATCCCGTCCCCCACCATCGCGACGACCTTACCCGCGCCCTGCAGCCGGCGTACCTCGGCCACCTTCCCCTCCGGGAGCACCCCGGCCACCACCCGGTCGATCCCTGCCAGCCGGGCCACCGCCTCGGCGCTGGGGCGCTGATCGCCGGTGAGCATCACCACCTCCAGGCCGGCGTCGCGGAGCCGTCGGATCGCCGCAGGGGAGGTCGGCTTGAGGGGGTCGGTCACCGCGATGAGCGCCGCGAGCCGGCCGTCGATCACGACCTGCATCACCGTTTTCGCATCGGCGGAGAGCTGCGCGGCCTTCGTCGCGAGGGGTGCGGGGTCGATGGCCCAGTCGCCCAAGAGCGTGGCGTTGCCGACCAGGAGGGCGCGACCATCGACCACTCCGGTGAGCCCTTTCCCCGGTACCGCCTCGACCGACTCCGCGGCACCCGTGGTGGTCGCACGCCCCTCGGCGTAACGGACGACCGCGTCCGCGAGGGGATGTTCGGAAGCTCTCTCCAGCGAGGCGACGAGGCCGATGATCTGGGGTGCGTCGAACGGGGCATCGGTCGCGAGCACCACATCGGTGACCTCGGGGCGCCCCGCCGTCACCGTGCCGGTCTTGTCGAGTACGACCGTCGTCACGTCGCCCGCGCGCTGCAGCGCCTCCCCCCCCTTGATCAGGGCCCCGAACGCGGCGGCACGGCCGGTCGCGACCATCACCGCCGTGGGGACGGCGAGCCCCATCGCGCAGGGACAGGCGATGATGAGCACCGCGACCGCCGCCGCGAAGGCGCGCACCGCCGGGGCCTGATCGACGGTGAGGTACCAGGCGACGAACGTCACCACCGCGAGGGAAAGGACGGCGGGCACGAAGACGGCGCTGATCCGGTCGGCGAGCCCCTGGATGGGGGCGCGCGACCCCTGCGCGTCGCGCATGAGCTGCACGATCCGCGCGAGGGCGCTGTCGGCGCCGAGGGTGGTGGCGCGGAGGCGGAAGGCCCCGGTGCGGTTGATGGTGCCGCCGAAGACGCTGCTCCCCCCCTTCTTCTCCACCGGGAGCGACTCTCCGGTGAGCATCGACTCGTCCACCGCGGTGGCGCCGGCGACGACCACGCCGTCGACCGGGATCCGTTCCCCGGGGCGCACGAGGACCAGATCGTCCCGTACGACCTCCGTGATGGGGAGGTCGAGTTCCTTCAGGTCGCGGACCACCCTGGCCGTCTTCGGCTGCAGGTCGGCGAGCGCGCGGAGCGCCGACGCCGTCTGTCGCTTGGCCCGCGCCTCGAAGGCGTTCCCGGTGAGGATGAAGGCGATGATCAGGATCACCGCTTCGTAGTACACGTCGGGCGCGAGACCGCGGGAGACGAACGCCCCGGGCGACGCCGTCGCGAGCACTGAGTAGAGGAAGGCCGCCCCGGTCCCCACCGCGATCAGCGTGTTCATGGTGGCGGCGTGGTGCCGGAAGCTCTTCCAGGCGCCGACATAGAAGTGCCGCCCCGCCCACAGCATCACGCCGAGGGTGAGGACGAGGAGTCCCCAGCTGAGGGCTGCCGCCGGGATCGCGTAGAGCCAGGGGAGGGCGGTGGAGAGCGCCGGGCCGACGACCCGCATCGCCCACGCCATGAACGGATCCGTCGTCACCCCGTGGGCGTGTTCGGCGGCCGCCGTCATCAGCGGCATCGAGGCGACCATCGCGAGGGCGCCCGCGAGCCCGCTCACCATCGCCTTCCGGCGGAGCTCCCGGAACTCTTCGGCCTGGGCCTGGTCCTGCGCCGCCTGTTCGTCGAACGCGCTCCGGCCGGGCGCCGGCAGTTCGGCGCGGTAGCCGGTCTCCCGGACCGCCTCGACCAGCGCTTCCGGCGAGGTGCGCGCGGGATCGTAGGTCACGGCGGCGCGCGCCGTCATCAGGTCGACGGTCGCGTCGGTCACCCCCTCGGCGCCCTGCAGCGCGCGCTGCACGTGGGACTGGCACGCGGCGCAGGTCATCCCCTGGACGGCGAGCGTGACCTTGGTCGGTCCCGTCGCGGTCACGCGGCCTCCCGCACAAGGAGCTCCCCGTGGAGCATCCCCATCCCGCAGGTAAATTCGAATGTTCCCGGGGTGGATGGAGTGAATTCCACGACGGTGCGCTCGAAGGGGGGGAGGAATTTCCGGACCTGGAGCCCGGCGATCACGACCTCCTCCGAGCAGGCGTTCCGTTCGCGGCGGTCGAACGTGAGGCGGACCGGCCGCCCCGCGACGACCTCGATCCTGGCAGGGGAGTACCCCCCTTCCACCACGATCTCGATCGCCTGGGGCCCTTTGTCCCCCGGGGCCGCCCGGGCGGTCTTTCCCTTCGAGGCGAAGAAGAACCACCAGTTGATCGATGCGATCGCCGCGATCCCCGCCAGGACGACCAGGAGTTCGTCGGTGGTCATGACGCGATGACGTGTGCCCGGTAGCCTGACCGGGTCACCGCCTCCGCGATCGCCTCCGGGGTGTGCGCCGCCGGGTCGTACTGGAGCGACGCCTGGCCGATCCGCACGCTGGTGATCTGCACGCCGGGCACCTGGGCCAGTGCCTGCTGCACCCGGTTGAGGCAGTGGTGGCACGACATCCCGTCGATGGTCAGCTTGAGGGTGTTCATGATCTCTCCAGTGATACCTCCTGGGGGTATCATAATACCCCTACCCCCTATGTCAAGTTCGAGGCTCTTAGGGCTTTTTGGGGGGGAGTTGACTCAACAACAAATCTTGATATATTTATCTCGTGCCTACCGCCGCTCCCTCCGACCTCCTGCGCTCCGCGCGGGTCTTCCACGCCCTCTCCGACGAGACCAGGCTCGCAATCGTCGAGCGGCTCAAGGGGGGGGAGCGGTGCGTCTGCGATCTCCAGGATCTGCTCGACGCCTCGCAGTCCCGGCTCTCCTTCCACCTCCGGACCCTGAAGGATGCGGGGATCGTGACCGACCGGAAGCAGGGGCGGTGGTCGTACTACACCCTCGTCCCGGGGACCATCGAGGCGGCGGTGGGAGCGCTGGTCGAAGTGAAGGAGAGCGCCCTCCGGGTCCTCCCGAATGGTGAATGCTGCGGGTGAGCTTTTTATTTTTCTCTATATATCAACATTTCTTGATGGAGTAGGGACCATGAACGCCGATGCACTGAAGGAGACGGTCCGCGAGAAGTACGGCCTGGCAGCGCTCCGTGTGGCCGAGGGGGCGAAGAGTTCCTGCTGCGGCGGGAGCGGGAGTTGCGGCACCGATGACCCGATCACCTCGAACCTCTATACCGCGGGCCAGACGGCGCTTCTCCCCGAGGCCGCCGTGCTCGCCTCCCTCGGCTGCGGGAACCCCACCGCCCTGACCGAGCTCAAGGAGGGGGAAGTGGTCCTCGATCTCGGCTCCGGCGGGGGGATCGACGTCCTCCTCTCGGCCCACCGCGTCGGCCCCACCGGGAAGGCGTACGGCCTCGACATGACCGACGAGATGCTCGCGCTCGCCCGGGCCAACGCCGAGAAGGCGGGGGCAACGAACGTCGAGTTCCTGAAGGGGGACATCGAGAAGATCCCGCTCCCCGACAGCTCGGTGGACGTGATCATCTCCAACTGCGTCATCAACCTCGCGGCCGACAAGTCGAAGGTCCTGGCCGAGGCGTTCCGGGTGCTGAAGCCCGGCGGGCGCTTCGCGGTGAGCGACGTGGTGATCCGCGGCGAGGTGCCGTCGGCGGTGCGCCAGAGCCTCGAGCTCTGGGTCGGGTGCGTCGCGGGGGCGTTGACCGAGGAGGAGTTCCTCGCCAAGCTCCGCTCCGCGGGGTTCGCGGAACCCGCCATCGAGCCGACCCGTATCTATCAGTTCGAGGACGCGAAGGCCTTCCTGACCGACGCCGGGTTCGACGGCGAGGTGCTGGCGCGTGAGGTCGGCGGTCGGGTGATGGGGGCCTTCGTCCGGGCCACCAAGCCGGCGGCGGCGCCGGCGAAGAAGTCCTGCTGCGGTCCCGAGTGCTGCCACTGAGGATCCGATGATCGAATTCCGCCCCGCGAAGTCAGGTGACTTGAAGGCAGTCCTCGACCTCCTTCGCGGGCACGCGCTCGACCTGAGCGGGGTCCGGGAGACCTTCGACGACTTCCAGGTCGCGGAGGAGGGGGGTGCGTTGATCGGATCGATCGGACTCGAGGTCCATGCACCCTTCGCTCTCCTGCGCTCCGCTGCGATCGTGCCGGGACGGGCCGGTGACGGGATCGGCAGCACCCTGGTGACCCGGATCGTCGAGCATGCCCGTTCCCGTGGGGTCTCAGGGCTCTACCTCTTCACGACCGGGGCGGCCGGGTTCTTCGAGCGACACGGCTTCGTCCGGATCGAGCGCGCCGAGATGCCCCCGGTGTTGCAGGCGACCAGGCAGTTCACCCACGCCTGCGGTGCGACGGCGGTCGCGATGCGGCGGGAGCTCTGACCTTGGGCGCCCCCTTCAGTGTCCTCGTGCTCTGCACCGGGAACTCGGCGCGGAGCCAGATCGCCGAGGCGCTGCTCGCCACGCGCGGGGCGGGGCGGATCGAGGCGGCGAGCGCCGGTGCCCGTCCCGCCGAGCGGGTGAATCCGCTCGCGGTCGAAACGCTCGGGCGGCACGGGATCGGGTGGGAAGGGAAGCGCCCGCAACCGGTCGAAGCGGTGACGGGTCGCGAGTGGGACCTGGTCATCACCGTCTGCGACAACGCCGACCGCGACTGTCCATACGTGCCGGGAACGCGGGCCCGGGTGCACTGGGGGATGCCGGATCCCCACACCGCCGCCGATTTCGAGGCGACGTGGGAGCGGCTCGAGGCGCGGGTCACGGCACTGCTCGAGCTCCCGCTCGAGACGCTGACGTCGGCGGATCTCCAACGACTCGCGCAGGCGATCCACACCTAGACCCGGTGCCCCCGTCCGACTACGGTCCAGTATGCGCCGGGTCTGGATCCTGAGTTCCGCCTCCGTTGCCATGGGGCTCGCCCTCATGGCGGCGTACTGGAGTGCGCCCGCACGTCGTGCTCCCGCCTCGGTCGCGACCCAGTCCTCGTTCGACCGGTTCATCGAGCTCCTCCGCGATCGCTACGTCGACCCGATCGACGAACGGGAGCTTTTCGAGGTGGCCTCGGCCGCGGTGCTGAGGCACGTTGGCGATCCCTACAGCGCGCTGCTCACCGGTTCGGCCCTCGCGACCTACCGCGCCCGGCTCACCGGGGGTCGCGAGGGACTCGGCATCACCCCCGGGATCCGCGAGGGGAAGGTCACGATCCTCCAGGTCGCGCCCGGCTCACCGGCGGAAGTGGCGGGGCTCCGACCCGGGGACCGGTTGGTCGAGGTGGGCGGTGCGACGACGGAAGGGGTGCCGGCCGACCTGGTGAGCGACCGGCTCGACCGGGAGGATGACGACGAGGTGGCGCTCGTGGTGCGACGGGGGATGTCGCCGGCGGTCGAATCGCTCACCGTCCGGCGGCGAGAACTGCGTCCGGGGGCGGTGGCGACCGCCGGGCTCCTCGCTGACTCCAGCGGATACGTGGGCGTCCGCGCCTTCAGCGACGGCTCGGCCGACGAACTGATCGCCGCGGTCGATTCGTTGCGCGCACTCGGCGCCACCCGGCTCCTCCTCGACCTGCGGGGCAACCTGGGCGGGCGGGTGCGCGAGGGAGTGCGCGTCGCGGAGCTCTTCCTCACCGATGGGATGACGATCGCGGACCGGGATACGCGGGGGGCCAACGCGCCCGAGCGTTTTGTGGCGGCGGGGCCGGAGCGGTGGCCGGGGCTCGAGGTCGTGGTGCTGGTCGACGGGTCCACCGCGAGCGCGGCCGAGATCGTGGCGGGGGCGCTCCGTGGGAATGGGCGGGCGAAGCTCGTGGGGCGGGCGACCTACGGCAAGGGCGAATCGCAGGAGATGTTCGCCCTGGAGGACGGCGTGGCGCTCCGGATCACGACGGGACGATGGCGGACGCCGGAGGGAGTCGTGCTCGCGCGGGGGAAGGGGCTCATTCCCGACCACGTCACCGCTCCACCGGCGATGCCCGCGGCGGAGGCGCGGTTGCTCGCGACGCTCGGCGAGCGGTGGCCCCGATTCGAGGGGGCCCTCGGCCGGTTCGCTTCGGGGTGGGCGCCGGGATGTCCTTCGATCGACGAGCTCCCGACGCTCGCGGATCGGCGCACTCGGCGCGCGCTCGAGCGGGCGCTGCGCCTCGACAGCCTCCCGGTACGCGCGATCCTTGATGGCGAGGCTCGCGCGGTGAGCGATCGGCTGCTCGGCGATGCCGCGGTGCGGGAGGGCTGCGGCGAGGCAGCGTTGAGGCTGCGACTGGCGGAGCGGGATCCCGATGTACGGGCGGCGCTCGCACGGTAACACCACCCCACACTCGCCCCCAGCACCCAAGACGAAACCCCGCCTCCAACCTGGAGACGGGGCTCTATGCGCCGGATAGGATTCGAACCTATGACCTTTGGCTCCGGAGGCCAACGCTCTATCCAGCTGAGCTACCGGCGCGCATACGGACAACGGAGAACGGACAACGGACGCTCTTGGATCAGCTCTGCGGGAAGGACCGAGCGTCCGAGCGTCCGTTCACCGTCAACTGAAAAATCGGGGCGCCGGGATTTGAACCCGGGACCTCCTGCTCCCGAAGCAGGCGCGCTAACCGGGCTGCGCTACGCCCCGTA
>Ga0315910_10002595_pt1 | contig 15770 bp, 6 predicted proteins | sample EdamamesoilMG_FD_204470 | JGI IMG/M metagenome (GOLD analysis project Ga0315910, IMG submission 204470) | Garden soil microbial communities collected in Santa Monica, California, United States - Edamame soil | ecosystem: Environmental > Terrestrial > Soil > Garden | place: USA: California... | reverse complement strand
AAAGTAGCGAATGGCCGAAATATTGCTGATCGACGTGCCAATGCAGCACGGCCTCTGTATCGCGGTGAACGGCCTCGAAGACGACCCGACCGCGCCGCGCGCCGAAATCGAACGGAATGTATACTCGCGTGTCGACGTTTGGATAAAGAAAGTCGATTGCGCCGTTTTGCGTACCCGACGCGGCATCCGCCGTTAAGCAATCGTGACGCATATCGGGCAATGGCCGGTACTCGGCATGTGCGCGGCGATAGAAATATTCCTGCGTCGGCGGCAGTACGAACCACGATCGATGCACGATATCGGTGGCGCGTTCGCAGCGACTGTCAACGCGATTGCGCTGTCCTGCGTCGAGGTGCACGCGCATGTTGTGCGGACTGCGGCGCTGGACCTTTGCCGAACGTGGAATTGCTTGTTGCAACGTATCGCAGTCGCCATTTGCCAAGTAGCCGTCGTTCTTGCATACCGATACGTACTTAAGATCCCAACGCGGCGCAGGTACCCACGGCGCCTTTTCTAGCTGCCGGAATGCATCGAACAAAATCGGCGCGGCCGCCAATGCCCCCGTTAATCCGGGTCTGCCTTCACCGCTCGCGTTGCCGACCCACACGCCCACGGTGTAACGACTGCTACTGCCCACGGCCCACGCATCGCGTAATCCCCAGCTCGTGCCGGTTTTCCATGCAATGGGATGAGCGCTGGTGAAATCGCGCCACTGACTTTCTTCGGCCGGTCGAGGTACCTCAAGCAACGCCGACAGCGTTAGCCATGCGCTGCCCGCACCGATATCGGTCGCACGATTCGCCGTGGGCTCAATGCCGAACTCCCACACCGGCGAGCGATACGTTGGCGGTTCGTCGGGCGACGCATCGCGCGCGACATGCATCAAGTTGGCGTACGCCGCGGTGATATCCCATAACGTGCCTTCGGCGCCACCAAGAATTAATGTCAACCCGTACTCATTCGGTTGACGCACGAGCGTGCTGATACCGAGTTGCGAGAGCACGTCATAGAAACGCGCTACGCCGTAGCCGCGTAACATTCGTACCGCCGGGACATTGAGCGACTGAGCCAAGGCGGCATCTGCAGGAACTGCGCCGCGATACTGACGATCGAAGTTCTCCGGCATATAGCCGGCGATTTGTGTGGGCACATCCGGAATCAACATACGCGGGAGTACGTCGCCCGATTGCAACGAAGCCGCGTACAAGAATGGCTTGAGGACGCTGCCCGTACTTCGCGGTCGCTGAATGACGTCCACGGCGTTGCCACGATCGCTGCTTGTGAATGCCGACGTATTACCCACATAAGCACGTACGGTGAAGTCGCGATTGTCGATAATGAGCAAAGCTGCGTTGTGAATGCTCTGACGGTTCAATTGCTCTGCATGGCGCGCCACGACCAGGTTGGCAGTGCGTTGCAACGAAGCATCGAGTGTCGACACAACGCGTCGTCCGCTCGGTGCTTGTGCGTGCACGGTGGCTAACAAATGCGGCGCGTCTTGCGGCAACGGCTTTGGCTCGCCGATTAACGGTTCGGCTAAGGCCAAGCGCAAATCTAATTCGCTGAGGACGCCCTGCGCTTGCAAGCGCGCGAGCAATCGATCGCGGCGCGCCAGCAAATCTGTGCGGCGTCGCCCCGGATGAACCAATGCCGGCGAGTTGGGCAACACTGCCAACGTGCATGCCTCGGCCCACGACAAGTGGTCCGCATCACGCCCGAAGTAACGCCAGGCCGCCGCTTGCAAACCAACCACGTTGCCGCCAAAGGGTGCGTGCGCGGCGTACAGCGCGAGAATTTCATTTTTCGAGAGGCGCAACTCGAGGCGCGCAGCGAGCGCGGCTTCGATAAATTTGTCGACGTAGCGATTGCCTTCGCGCCCGCGAGACAAACGCACAAGTTGCATGGTCAGCGTACTGCCGCCGCTCACAACGCGCCGGTGCTTTAAGTTGCTGTAAGCAGCGCGCGCAATGCCGCGCGTATCGATACCGAAGTGCGATTCGAAGCGTCGATCTTCGAATTCAATCAACGCGCGCTTGAATCGCTCGGGAACGCGCGCCTCGGGTGGAAATCGCCATTGGCCATCCGCGGCAATCTTCGCCGCGAGCAACGAACCGTCGCGTGCTTCCAGCACTGTGGAATAGGGTGCGTCAAAAAGCTGCTTCGGCAGCGCGAACCACCAAGCGCATGTCGCCGTAAACAGTATGCCTATGAGCACATACCGTTTGCGACCGCGCCATCTCACCCCTTCCCTCGACACTATTTTTCTCCGCGTGGCGTGACCGATACCCATTGACCCGCCGTCCGCGCATTGCGTGCCGCATCGTACATCGCCTCAACGCTTACTCCCGGCAACCAAAATCGTCCGAGATACGCGGCGTTCAGGCGCGTGACGAAACTCACGTGCTCGCCTGCTTGCAGGGAAAAGTAGCGTTGCACGCGATCGTCGCGAATGTCCAAGTACTCGGTCTTATCGCGAGCGCGAGTAAACAATGCGTAGTACCAGTCGTTCAACCTCCGCGTCTCATCCCCTTCGCGTTCCAAGGCGGATTGCACACCTTCGAGACGATCATTCATGATCTCCCAGCCGGCTGGCGTCATTTGTGTCAGCGCAAGATTCTTAATCTCGTACGGCTGCACGTTGCGCACGGTGACGCGTGCAATCAGATCCGTTCCCGAGCGCAACATCGCCGCGTCGATCGCCTTGCCGTCCGGTGTCAGATACTCCACTTGCAGCGACAGCCCCGAACTCTCTGCGGGTGCATCGCCTGGCGGCGGCACGCCGCGCGACACCGCCGTCACGAACAAAACTCGCTGCGAAGTATTCTTCACCGCAATCGGCACGCCGCTTTCCGGAATTGCACCGAGCATTGTTCGCTGAATAGGCGTGTCGAATTTTTGGGTGATGGTCTTGCCGCCGAATTCTTGTTCGTAGCTCGCCATACCGCGTTGCTCGGCGCCGATGAACTTCGACATCGCCATCATGCTGTACGCCAAGCTATGCGTGCTGAACCAATGGTCGCCGTTCAACTGCTGCGATATGGCCGACACTAAGGGCTGCGCATCGGTTTGACGACCCAGTGTCGTCATTGCATGCAAAATAATTCCTTGATCGCGCAACCGCGAACCGAACGTATCGTCGGGATGCGCGTACTCCGGCAGCTGTACCGCTTTCGCGGCGGACTCCCCCTGCAACAACATTTGCACCGCATCGTTAGCGCCAGCCAATTTATACGACGCCGCTAACAACCAGCGTGCGGTCAGCGGCAAATTGCCATACTCACGCAGGCGATTCATCGCGCCCATTTCGGGCTGGTTGGCGAGCGCCAGCGAATACAACCGATACGCCTGATCGACTGCGCTGTTGCCTTTGTTGGGCGCCCAGTTTTGCGCGGCCGTGCGTTGATAGTTCAACCAGCCGTTATGCATTTGTTGCGGGACGTGATAACCCAGCCGTTCGGCTTCCAACAGAAAGTGACCGACGTAGGTCGTAGACCACGCCCCGCGCGGATCAAAGACCGCACCGCCGTCGTTGGTTGGCCAATACGTAAAGCCGCCATGCGGTTGCTGAAACTGGCGCAACCGCTCGATGCCGCCGGCGATATTCATTTCGATGTTGCGCTTTTGCACGTCGCTTAAGCGCGTGAGCGACGGCAAGTAGAGTTGCGGAAACGCCGCAGACGTCGTTTGCTCCAAGCAGCCGTGCGGATAGTGGATGAGATACTCCAACCGCCGCTCAAAATTCAACGGCGGCACTGCAGACACTTCCAATGCCGCTTCGTTGGTGCCCAGTAAACCGTGAGCTTTGAAAGCGGTTCGCCAGCTTTCGCCGGGTTGTAGCATCTTCGTTTCGTGTTCGATCGTCGGCACATTGGGACTGCGCACATTCAAGAACACTTCACCGTCGGCTCGATGTTTGCCACTCGCGGCGACGAACTTCAATTGGCCTTGTCCGATGCGCGCTGCGCTCTTCACTCGCAAGATGGCCAGTTGCTCACCCGACCCTTTGAACTGCAAAGTAGCGCTGCGGCTCCCTTCGACGGTGAACTGACTGTCGGTGCTCATCGTCACAGTGACTTCGCGAATGCTGTCATCCATTACGAACACGGAGACCGGCACGGCAATTTCTTCGCTCGGTCCCACAACGCGCGGCAGTGTCGGCAGGAGCATAAGCGGCTGGCGCACGAAAACGGATTTTTCCGCTGATCCATACGCTGCATCCGTGCTCGCCACTACCATGACGCGTACCGCACCCACGTACTTAGGCAGTTGCACTTCGTGAGCGGCAGTTTTGCCCGCTGCAAGCTGGAACGGCCCGATGAATCGAACCATCGGCGGAAAACGCGATTTATTCTTGTCCGGATCGACGGCGTTTGCGTCGCTGCCGCCCAGGGCGAGCAATCGCTCCAGGTCGGCTTGGTACGCACCCGCAACTTGATCGAACAGATCCCAAGTGGCAATGCCGAGGGCTTCACGTTTATAGAAGTACTCGTGCAAGTTGGGTGTCTTGAAATTGGTCAACCCCAACAATCCTTCGTCCACGATGGCGACGGTGTAGCTCATCGCGCGGCCGGTGCTCTCGCTCACTTTGACTACGGCTTTGCTTCCCGGCGCCCATTCCACCGGCACATTCACCACCGGAGATAGATGCGTCTCGGGATTGGTGACCTTCAACGGCACGATACCGTACAGACGCAGCGGCCGATCGTTGTTCTTGCCGCTATGAGCTTGAATCAATGTAATGCTGGCGTACACATTGGGCGCCATCGCCGCCGTCAGCGGTATTTCGATACGACGCTGTTGTCCGGCATCGATCCAGCGCGCATCCAAAATGCGGCTGCCGTTTTCGATAGTGAGCAGCGCACGGCCCTGCGACCCCTCCGGCAAATCGATCTTGGCCGTCTCGCCCACGCGGTAGTCGGTTTTGTCGCTGGTTATCGCGAGCATATTCGCGCCGGGACCGCTTTGATCTTGCGGACGTCCCGCCCAACCGGGCCAATCGATATAGAAAGGTACGGATGCGCAGTGCCCTCCCACTGTGTCGCAAGCGCGAATCAGATAGCGACCCCATTCGGGATATTTAATTTCAAATTCCCAGCGGCCCGAGCCATTGCGCGTGGCGACGACGCCCTGCGCGGCGAGCTGCGCTTGCGACGAACTCGCGTATTGCGCCAACGAATCGCCGGATTGATCCCACCACCATCGCCAGTGAATTTTGTGAATGGTGAGTTCCACATTTTTTAGCGAGACCGGTTTGCCGTCGACGCTCAAACTGGCTAATTCGACCGGGTGCTTCACGTCCGTAAGCAACATGCTGCGTGCGACATCGCCCTTAGGCAATTTGATGCCGACGTAGCTGGCGTACGGCGACAGCATTTGCGATGTGCGTTGCACGCTGAATGCACCGCCCGGTTCGAACACACGCGTTGTAAACGATGCGTTCAACATACCCGGCGAACGTTGCTCGAAACGCAGCGTGCTGTCGAATTTGGCATCACCGTCGTTGTCGAGCGTGCCGTCGAATAACGTCAGCGGTTCGTTCGATACCTCGCGCGTGGGATCGTCGAAGACGAAATCCGCAAATTGCGAAAATTTGGTCGCGCCGCGATTAAAGCGAACGGCGATGTCCGCATGCAGGTCGGCCCCTTTTGCGCCGGTTAACCACTGAGCCGATAATTTGCCGGCAATCGGCGCACTCGCGTTCAGAACGCCCTCGGGCAACTCCAACTCCATCTTTAACCGGTTAGGCATAACGGTTTCAACTTTTAGCGTCTTGCTAAACGTGCTGCCGCCTAACGTTGCTTTTGCAGTCCACTCACCGGTGGGCGCGTCGGCATTGGTATGTACGGTAAATGCATACAACGAACCGACCGGCTTATCGTTAATGGTGGTCGAAACGAGTTGTGCTCGCGGATCGAACAGTTCGAGTTTTACGGGGTGATTGGCCGGCAACGATTTGGCTTGATCTTGCACGGCCAACGTTAGATGTAAGTCATCGCCCGGCCGCCACACGCCGCGCTCACCGTACAACGTAGCCTTCAAACCTGACGCGACTTGTTCGCCGCCGACATCGAAGTGGCTCACCGGTAATGCCGTACCTTGCGCCACCTTTAAATAGCCCTTCTGTCCGCCCTTATCTGCAACGATGAGATAAGGCGTCGTGGACGGCTTAAAGTCCACCATACCGTTGCCGCCGGTAGTCAGCGTCTGGATAGATTGATTTTGGAAATTAAATGCAGTGAGCTGCACTCCGGACAATGGCTGCGCGCTGCGCAAGTCCGTAGCGATAACCAGGAATTTTCCGAATTGATCGCGCTTGGCCAACAAGCCGATGTTGGATACGAGCAAGTTGCGTTGGGCTTTGATGTTGCGCGAATAGTAGTAATAGGCGGGTTTGCAAGGATTGTCACGCTCTGCCCAGTTAACGTTTTCGTTGTAATCGTTCTGGAAGTAGTCCCAAGAACTGTACGCCGATTCGTTGTAGCTGTCGGCGTCCGTCTCCGGCGCTTCGAGCTCGCCATCTTTCTGTACCAGGCCCGGACAGTCGAAATTAATGTCGTCGCGCTTGAACGCGACGTTTAAGCGAATAATGGCGCCGGGATTCTTGCGCATGAGTTCGGTGACATCCAACGAATATCGTTGCCAGCGATGCGTCTGCTTTTCCGCGGAAGCGCCAAGGCGAACATGTTTCCGCCACAGCGTGCGGCCTACCCGGTTTAGCTCCGCCCCACCGTCCAAGTTATTCACTTGCAAAAACTGCGGCAGATTGTTTTCGTACACTCGAAACGCCGCGACTCGCAGGGCACGCAGATTCACCGCTTCGATTTGCACCGTCAGCTTGTCTGCGTCGGGCAGAATAACGCCGTTACCGACGAACCGAACTTGCGGTTTGCTGCTGGTGAACACAACGCTGTGTTGGGACGCGGTTTTCATTGCCTCACCGCGTTCGTTACGAATGCCGGCGGACAGCGTGACCGACGCTTGGCCTTCCAATGATCCCGCGCCACTCTCTTCGACATAGATACGCAAAACGTTACCTTCGATACGCAGTCGCGGCGACCCCTGACTCAACTGCACCAATCCGCGCAAGTCCTGGTCCGTTGCCAGCGCATCGGAGAACACCACGTCGATGCGACGTTCATCCGAATCGCTGTTCAGCGTCACGCCCGTCACCAAGAAATCGCCGCGCGCCGGCACTTCCACTTGTCGTTCGCCTTTATTGCTTGCACCGATCGGCGCGCCATCCCATGCAAGGTTGACCGGCGTAGCCGCGTTACCGCGAACCAACGCAGCGGTGAATCGATGGCTGCGCCCGTCTGCCGCGTGCTGCCACTGCAATTCGACCGGCTTGTTCGAATACTCGGCTTTGAGAATGCGTTCTACGCGTTCGGCCGACTCGCTATCTGCCGTGGCAATCTCGCCGTTGAGTTGCATCGATCCCGCGACGGGACCGCTGCCTAGCGCGCCGATATGGACCTGATACTCCGGCGCTTGAACTTGCACATTGAAGACGTAGTCGGACAGCTTGGCGGGCGTGCCCTGCAAACCTTTGGCTTTAACAGCGATGCGATAGCTTTTGCCTGCTTCGAATTGCTCTTTGGGTTTAACGACCAGTTCGCGCTTGCTTTCGAATACAACGCTGGCTTTGGCTTTTGGATCCAACTTCAGCTGATCGCTTGCGTCCTTGCCAATGCGATCGTCGGATACTACGTCCTGATTAAAGACGACGCGTATCTCGCTCTGTCGAGAGATAGGCCCAACCGTATGCGCCGAAATGAGCGTCGACCACAGCGGATCGATCTCCACCGCCTCGCGCGCCCCTTGTCGGTTTCCGCAGGCCGCAAGCAACAGCGTGCAGATAAACAACAAGAGTCCGTTTAACCACGCGGCATTAACGCAATTAGTATCGGCGAATCGAGCTGGCGCACGTATCGGAAGCACTTCGCGTACGCGAGTACCAAAACGCAACATAGAGTCGTCCTTATTTAGAGATCGAATGCGATAGGAAGGGATCGAGTACTTGAGAGAAGCATCGAAGGCTTGATCGGCGGCTTTATTCTGCGCTCGTGCAACAACACTGCAAGCATCGAAGCAGATGAAATTTTCGATAACATTCGGCGACAATTAATTTGCAAATAGTGCTGAACCCTTGCGAAGCTGCGACGTCTTAGTCGAGTTGCGAATTGGACGGCGGTTGTTGACTGCGCGTGCCTAAGCTACAAGTAAGCTGGCTTACTGTATCGTCCCTCAACTTGTTTTATTTCCGCCAGAAGGCCGGTGCGATCAACACCAGCAGCGGATAAATTTCCAAACGGCCGAGCAGCATCGACAAGATGTAGATCCATTTGCCGGATTCATTCATCGATTCGAATGTCAGCGTCACGTCGCCGAGTCCCGGACCTGCGTTGTTGATGCCGGAGGCGATGGCGGAAAACGCGGTGATTTGATCGACGCCGGTGGCCATCAACGCCACCATCAACACTGCAAAGCAAGCGACGTAAATCGCGAAGAAACCCCATACCGCATCGACGATGCGCCACTCCACCGGCTTGTCGCCCAACTTTACCGGCAGCATTGCGCTCGGATGCACCAGGCGCACAATTTCGCGCGCGCCTTGCTTGCCCATCAACATCCAGCGAATCACTTTCATGCCGCCGGAGGTCGAACCGGCGCAGCCGCCGACGAACATCGTCAGAATCAAAATTACCGGCAATGCACCCGGCCATTGCCAGAAGCCGACAGTTTGTTCGCCCGAAGGCAAAGTACTGGTTGTTAAGAATCCGGTGCTGGTAACGATCGATACGGCGTGAAATAGGCCGTGACGAACGGACTCCATCCAGTGATTGAAAAAGTTTGCGATCCACAGCGGCACGATACACACCGCCGCCGTGAGCAGCAGAATGATGGTGTAGGCGCGGCATTCCGGATCGCGCAGATAGTCGCTCAACCGCACTCGTCGCCACGCCAAAAAATGCAGCGAGAAGTTGATACCGCCCAAAAACATGAACACGATGGCTACGACTTCGATTCCGGGGTTATCGAAGTAACCGAGACTTAGATCGTGCGTGGAAAATCCGCCGGTGGAAACCGTCGAAAAACTATGCGCGATGGCATCGAAGGTATCCATGCCCGCCAGCCAGAAAGCGAAAGCGCACATCGCCGTGATCGCGACATATACCGTCCACAACGCTTTAGCTGTCTCTGTAATGCGCGGTGTTAGTCGCGCGTCTTTCACGGGACCGGGCGTTTCGGCTTTGAGCAATTGCATACCGCCGACGCCCAACATGGGTAGCAATGCGACCGCCAACACCACCATGCCGATGCCGCCCAACCATTGAATCTGTTGCCGGTAGTACAAGATCGACTTCGGCAACGAATCCAAACCGTTCAGCACGGTTGCACCCGTGGTGGTGAATCCGGCAACGGCTTCAAAAATCGCATCGGTGATCGTCATGTCGGGTACATCCGCCAACACCAGCGGCGCGGCGCCCGCGACGCCTAGCACTACCCAGAACAGCGCGACCACCAAGAACCCATCGCGCAGGCGCAAATCGCGTTCGTGTTTGCGCACCGGCCACCAAATTACGGTGCCTGCAATCAGCAGAAACAAGAACGCGTCGATAAATGGCGCAGCGTTGCCGTCGTGATAGTAAAGCGACACACCCACCGGCGGCAGCATGGTGAAACTGAAAATCACCAGCAATAAACCGAGGATGCGTTGGACGACGAGGAGATTCATAGGAGGCGCTGTTAACTAGGCGCTGGCAACTAGCCGGACAATTCGGGGACAGACGGTAACGGTGTATTGCATTTGGAATCTTTATCTTTCCGGCTAGTACCTAGAGCCTAGTAGCTTCTCTATCGCCTTCTTCTAGGCACATCAAACAGCCGCTCCACCGCATCGATATGACGGCGGTCGGTGAGAAAGATGATGACGTGATCGTCGCGTTGGATGAGCGTGTCGTGATGCGCGATGATCACTTCGTCGCCGCGCGCGATTGCGCCGATGGTCGCGCCTTCGGGCAGCGGCACTTCGCCGACGCGTCGGCCGATGACGCGACCTTCGCCTTGCACGCCATGCGCCACCGCTTCGATACACTCGGCCGCGCCGCGCCGCAACGAATGCACACGCACCACATCGCCGCGACGGACGTGCGCCAACAGTGAACCAATGGTGACGGTTTGCGGCGAGAGCGCCACGTCGATGGTCCCGCTCTCCATCAGCTCGGCGTAAGCAGGTCGATTGATCAATGCCATGACTTTGCGGCAGCCAAGCCGCTTGGCGAGCATCGCCGACAGGATGTTCGCTTCTTCGGCGTTGGTCACCGCGCAGAACACATCGGCAGTGTCGATGTTCTCCTCGAGCAGTAGTTCTTCGTCGGCTGCATCGCCGTGCAACACTATGGTGTTGGTCAATTGTTCGGCGATGCGGCGTGCGCGGCGTGCATCGCGCTCGATGAGCTTTACTTGGTGTTCGCGCTCGATCTTCAGCGCAAGTTGAAAGCCGATGTTGCCGCCGCCGGCAATCACCACGCGGCGCGCGGGGCTTTCGGCTTTTTGCATTTCGTTCATGACGACGCGAATGTCGCGGCGCGCGGCGATAAAGAATACCTCGTCGCCATGTTCGACGACGGTATCGCCTTCCGGCTTAATACTGCGGCCCCCGCGGTAAATCGCGGCTACGCGCGCATCGCGTCCGGGCATGTGATCGCGCAGCGTTTTAAGTTGCTGGCCAACCAGCAAACCCCCGCTCAAGGCGCGCACGCCGACCAAGCGCACGCGACCGTCGGCGAAATCCAATACTTGCAGGGCGCCCGGATAGCGAATCAAGCGCGCGATGTGTTCGGTAACGATCTGCTCGGGGCTGATAGTAACGTCCACTGCGAAGGCTCGATCTTCGCCGATGAACAGCTTTTCCTGCTTTACGTAGTCGGAGGTGCGAATGCGAGCGATGCGCGTCGCTTCTTTATTGAAGAGCGCGCCGACAATCTGGCATGCCGCCATGTTTACTTCGTCGCTATGAGTCAAGGCGATGAATACGTCGACGGTCTTCGCACCGGCGGCCTCGAGAATGGTGGGATGCGCGCCGTTACCGACTACCGTGCGAATATCCAAGCGATCCTGCAGATCGCGCAACAACTCGTCGTTGGAGTCCACGACCGTGATTTCGTTGGCTTCCTCGCGCGCTAGATGCGTTGCCGCCGTACGGCCGACCTGGCCTGCGCCCAAGATGATGATTTTCACGATGTAAGCTCTGGTTGAGCGATGTTATTGGCAGCGATGGCGGCGAATTGTAGCCGGAAACCGGTTACTTAGCATGGCGGTGGTGTGCGGCAAGCGGAAGTTAACTACCGCTCTAAGGCAGCCAACATGCGCTTAAGCGCAAAGTGTCTGTAGCTATGTATTGCTAGCGAGCGTACCTCACTCCAATCGCAGGCGACGCCTGCGTCCAACGCGATCCACCCCGCGTGCCCCAAGTATGGCGGAACGCTGTAGCGCGGGTCGGATGTCAGCAATGCCTGTTGATCCGCCCCCACCCAAAACGATAGCGTCGGCCGTCCGGTATATGCATAAGCACAGGCAAAGGATTTCTTTCCTGCCTTCCACACCGGTGTGCCGAATTGTGTCGCTTCAACCACCTCGGGTAATGCCAGGCAAATCTTGCGAAGCGCGTTCACTATGCTGCGCGCGTGCTTGGATTGCAGCGGATCGATTTGATCGGTCTTGAGTTCTTTCGACGGCGGTTGAATGGCCGGTGTCTTGCCCAGAGTTACCGAGAGCTTTGGCGGCGCTACTTTTTCATACGCCTCGCGCACTAATTGCGCGACGCGAGTCCACGCGATTCCTTTGTCCAAGTTCACTCCCAACCACCCGCGGGGTCCAACATATGGCGGTATGAAGAAGTGCTTAGGCTCGGTTTTGACATACAGGCTTTGCGCGCCTGCCGGCGCGTTTAACCACAGTGCGATGCGTCCATCGCCGTGATGATTTAAGGCATAGGTCGCGAAGGTCTTCCCGCGTACCCGGAAGTTCGGCGAGCCATGCGACAAATACTCCTCGGTTTCCGGCATCCAGAGACATGCTTCGCGGACAGCGGCGTTCAGGTCGCGGCTGTTTTTGGTTCGTCCGCCGACGCTGCGCGAATCTTTGGCTTTCGCGCGTGTCGAACCGGAAGTGGCGGATTTGGTAACCGTGCGGGCGCGATTAGCGTTTTGCATGCTGGCGACACTTTTCTTGGCGGCGACGTTTTGGTATCTAGAGCGTATAAGCGTGGTGAACTAAGGTCTAAATCGATCTTGAGATGAACGGCTCTTAGTTAAGGTGATGAGATGGAAAAGTCCGCTGAATGGTTCTCTCTCCCCTTGTGACCGCCATGGATGGCGGAAATGCCGGACATGCAGGAGCGATTTTCGGCGGGGAGAGAGTTAGAGAGAGGGGTTTCGGCGCGGAGCGACGACTTTTCACCCTCTCCCCAACCCTCTCCCATCGAGGGAGAGGGAGCAAGAATTCCTCAGGCCGCTAAACTAAGTGCCATTCACCTTGAGATACGCTCCCGCGAGTATAGGAGTATAGCCATGCCACTCACAGCCATTCTTCCACACCGCAATACATCGCTTCGCGGCGTCTTACGCTCCGCCGCGCGTGCAACCGCAGCCTGTTTAACGCTTGCGCTAGTGAGCGGTTGTCACGATGACGACGATCCGGAGTTTTCGCCCTACGACGTGCCCAACTCCGTCGGTATTGCGGACATGAACAATGACGGTCGCGACGATGTGGTATCCGCTTATACGCAGGTCGATGGCAGCTACCCCAATCGCGGTTTTGCCTCGGTAATACTGCAAAACGCGACGCCTGCCGCCGCAGGTACATTCGCACGCGGCATGGATAGCGCGGTGGGATATAACCCCTCGACCTTGGCAGTTGGCGATATCGACGGCGCCGGCAGCCCGGACTTGGCCATCGCCAATGCAAACTCCGGCACCGTCTCGGTGTTATTGCAGTCCAATAACACTGGACAGCTCAGCACATCAGTCACGTTATCGGTGGGCGGCATACCGTATGACGTAGCGATCGGAACCGTGGACGGCGCGGATGCGCTTACCGACGTCGTCGTCGCCAACGCCGCCAGCAACAATATCGCCGTCTTTCATCAAACCGCTGCCGGTGTATTTGCGGCGCCGGTATCGCTGGACGTAGGTAATCTCTCGACCGCCGTCGCGATAGGCGACGTCGACGGTGATTTGGACGACGATATCGTGGTAGCCAATCAAGACCCGGGCGGCAACAGCGGTCGTGTGTCGATTTTCTATGTCACCAACAACACGCTGCCTGTTACCTATGCGACGCGCGTCGATATCCCTGCCGGCACCGAACCGATAGCGGTAAAGATCGCAGATCTCGACGGCGACGGCATCGCCGATTTAGTGGTTGCCAACGAAGGACCCGGCACATTCTTAGCGGGCAATTCCGGAGTAACGGTGATTCGCCAAAACCCGGTGGGAACGTTTCTCGCACCCATTACCTACGCCACAGCACGCGGCACCGTTGCGATTGCCGTGGGTGACGTGAATAACGACACCTTGGTCGATTTGGTTACTGCCAATCGCGGCGGTTCATCCCGGGGCACCGTGTCGGTGCTGCGACAGAGTTCCACTCCCGGAATATTTTTGGCCGCCGTCAATTACACCGGAGTTTATGAACCCCTGGGTATCGCGATTGGCAATTTGAACGGCGACGCATTTCCGGACATTGCCGTTGCCGACGGCAATCGCGCCACGGTGATGTTCAATTCGAGCACCGCCCCCGGTCAGTTTGCCGCAGCTGCGCGTATCGGCGAATAACTACGACTTTCGCAATAGAGCCGCGATCTTGCCGGTGAGTTGCTGCGGCGTGAAAGGCTTCTGCAAGAACGAGCCGCCGTTGTCAGCGAACAGCGCGCGATGTTGTGGATCCGGCGCGTAACCCGACATGAACAATACCTTGAGCGTCGGCCGTAACGCCGTGGCCAGTCGCGCCAACTCGACACCGCTCATTCGTGGCATTACAACATCGGTTAGCAACAGATCGACAGTTAGGGCTCGATCGCTCAGTGTCCGAATGGCTTCCTCGCCTGACTCTACGGCAATGGCTTGATAGCCGAAATCACTTAATGTGCGGCTGACCACCTCGCGTACGTCACCTCGATCTTCGACCACCAATACGATGCCGCTACCATGCACAGTCGGCTCGATGAGCTTTGCGTGCGGTTTTTGCGAGCCGCTTACTCGAGGCAGCGTAATCTTAAAAGTACAGCCCGCACCCAACTCGCTGTCGATGACGATCGATCCGTTGCCGTTCGCCACGATGCCGTACACCGTCGACAATCCGAGGCCCGTACCTTGCTGGCCTTTGGTGGTAAAAAAAGGTTCGAAAGCGCGGCTGCGCACTTCCTCGCTCATGCCGACACCGGTATCCGCAACGGTAAGCTCCACCGAATCGTCGCGACGCGCAGTACCGACCGACAGTCGGCCGCCGCTAGGCATAGCGTCGCGTGCATTGACGGCTAAATTCATCAGCACTTGTTCCAGCTGCGTGCGGTCCGCATTGACACTGCCTGCATCCGGCGCCAATTGCAGCGAAAACTCGATGTCGTCGCCGATCACCTGTTCGATCATGTGCGCAATGTTTTCCACGACGCCGTTTAGATCGAGCACTTCATTGCGCGCCACTTGCGAACGGCCAAAGGCCAGTAGCTGTTGCGTAAGCGAGGCGGCGCGTTCCGCTGCGGCGACGATTTTTGCGAGATCCTTCGCCAAAGGGTCGGTGGGTTTAACGCGGCGTTGTGCCAGCATGGCCTGACCGAGCACGACGCTGACGATGTTATTGAAATCGTGCGCAATGCCACCCGCCAACCTGCCCAGCGCTTCGATCTTTTGCGATTGCCGCAAGCCGCGCTCCAACTCCTCCTGCCGTTTCTTTAACGCTTCTTCTTCGCGCTTACGTGCAAAGAAATCGGGAATGCGAAAGCCGGCCGCGCGAGTTGCCAATTCAGGATGAGCCGCAATGTATTCGTCGATACGCGCGCTTATGCGTTCGGGCGGGGCCATGATGAAGCGGCAGGTGTGATCGCCTTTGCCCCGACAGAGAATTTCGGCCGAAACCAAGCTTTGTCCAAAGCTGGCTTCGCACCAGCCGGAGGAATAGCCGGCGTTCATGATGCATACCGGAAAAACGCTGGCGCGTCCCGCGCGTACCCACGCATCGGACTCGAATGAATACGGATGATCGAAAACCAGATAGAAGCGTTCGTCGGGCGACGGGCGCGATTCGGGAAAAATATCGACGAACGCCCAACCGGTATGCGCAAAGTGTACCGGCCCCGCCGACATCTTGGCGATCGGATCGGTAAGCTGCATTTTGTCGTGAAAATTACGCGCGTCGGTTTTGCCGACGGCATGCGCCAAATCGAACAAAATCGTGCGCGCGAATTCGTCCGCTTCGCCGCTTTTTTCGGGACCGTAGAGCGAACGCACTAAGTCGAAAAACTCCACCGATAGCGCCGCACCGCGCACCAGCACATAACGTTCGCCGTGGATTTCGATGGTACCGTGCGCCGGATCGTCGACGCGTTCGCGGAAAAAGCGCGACACGACTTCTTCGGCCGCGGCAAACAGCCCTTGCATCGAGTCCGGAACCCGAACGGTTTTCACGGTCGTTCCTGCTTATATTAATTTGCGTATGTGCCCAACACGCTTACGTGGCGAGCATACGCCCCTCGTCGGGCATCGTCACCT
>Ga0315910_10002594_pt1 | contig 15771 bp, 12 predicted proteins | sample EdamamesoilMG_FD_204470 | JGI IMG/M metagenome (GOLD analysis project Ga0315910, IMG submission 204470) | Garden soil microbial communities collected in Santa Monica, California, United States - Edamame soil | ecosystem: Environmental > Terrestrial > Soil > Garden | place: USA: California... | reverse complement strand
CGCGCGCGGTGCTGTCCGCGCGGCGCGTGGCGAACAGCCGCGCCATGCCGCCGCCGTCTGCCGTCTCGAGACTCACTCGGTTGCCCGCAGCGTCGTAACGTTCGACACGTGTGCGCTCCGCAAAGCCACAGCGCTCGGGATCTTCCGGACGCGCTCGCTCGAGGACCATGCGCTCGGGATCCGAGTACTCGATGCTCGCGACCCAGCTGCCGCAGTCCGTGTCGCCGCCGAGCGCGAGGGTGGCGCGCCGCGGGCGCCCCACGTCGTCGTAGTCCGCGTAGCGCGTCACGTTGGTGCGCCCGGCATACTCTTCTATCCGGCGGCTCACGCGGCCGAGCTCGTCATAGCGATAGCTGACGCGTCGCCGCTGCCCACCTTCTTCTACGAGCTCGGTCAAGGGCGTGATCTTGCCCACGTGCTGCCCCGCCTCGACGAAGTCGGCGAGGCTCGCGTATTCGGTGACGCTCGACGAGCGCTCGCCGGCGACCGAGATTTCGCAACGATACTCGGTGCGGGCCGCGTCGAACACGCAGCGTTGCGAGCCCGGCGTATCGTTGACGCGGACGCTGCCGAGGGCAGCGAAGCTGCGGCACCCCTGCACGTCCGCCACCTCCACGCCAGCCGGCGGCTCGAGACCGCGACAGTGCAGCCCGAGCGGCAGGGCCGCGAGCAGCGCGAGTAGCGCGGATGTGTGCCGAGTCATGCGTTCGTCGCCGCCGTGGTCGTCGGACGGGCTCCTGTTGGCGGGAACGGCACGGCAGAAGCGACGTTGAGCGCGCCAGCCAGGCCCGCCGTCCCGGCCCGGACACTCCGTCCCGCTCAGGCGCCCATGTGCGCCACGCGACCACCCGCGCGCGACGCGCGGCCCGAAATCGGCTCGGCTGGGCTGGGCTCAGCCGCCGTCGCCGCCCTCGCCGGCGTCATCGGCCCCCACGGGTACGCTGTCGTCGCCGAGCGTGTCGAGGAACCCCTCGGGCAAGCTCACCACCTGCGTACCGGAGTGTTTGCCGCGCGAGACGCGCAGCGCCGCGCGCGGGAACGGCTCGTTGCGATCGCAGCCGCTGACGGCCGCTTCCAGATCGTCGAGCGTCGCGACGTGCGTGAGCTGGTGGCGCAGCCTGGCGCTGCCCTTGAACCCCTTGGTGTACCAGGCGGCTTGGCGCCGAAACGCGCGCAACGCCTGCGCCTCGCCGAACCACTCCGCCGTCCAGCGCGCGTGCTGGAGCATCACCTCGATGACGACACCGAGCGCCGGCGGCTGCCGCGCGGATTGGCCCTCGAAGACGTCCGCGAGCTCGCGAAACAGCCAGGGCCGCCCGAGACAGCCGCGGCCGACGATCACCCCATCGCAGCCCGTCTGCCGCATCATGCGCAGCGCGTCGCTGGCCTCCCAGATGTCGCCGTTACCGAGCACGGGGATACCCAGCCGCTGCTTCAGCTCGCCGATCGCCTCCCAGCGCGCCTCTCCGTCGTACAGCTGCGCGGCGGTGCGCGCGTGCAGGCCCACCGCAGCGCAGCCCTCGGCCTCGGCGACGCGACCCGCCTCCAGGTCCGTGCGCAAGCCGTCGTCGATGCCCATGCGGAACTTCAGCGTCACGGGCACGGCGCCCGCGGCGCCGACCGCGGCCCGCACGATACGCGCGAGCAGGCGCGGGCGCGCCGGCACCGCCGCTCCGCCGCCCTTGCGCGTGACCTTGCGCACGGGACAGCCGAAGTTCATGTCGATGTGATCGACCTTGCCCTCGCCCACCAGCCGGCGCACCGCTTCACCCACGTAGTGCGGATCGACGCCGTAGATCTGCAAGCTGCGCGGCGACTCCTCGGGGCCGAAGTCGGCGAGCTTCAGCGTCTTCTTCTGCTCCTCGACGAGAGCGCGCGCCGTGATCATCTCGCTCACGTACAAGCCGGCGCCGAACGAGCGACACAAACGCCGGAACGGGTAGTTGGTGACGCCCGCCATCGGCGCGAGCACGACCGGTGGCCAGACCCGGATCGGTCCGATGAAGAGCGGGGCAAACTCCCCATCGTTTGCCGGGAGTGTCGTCTCGGCCAGCATGTCTTCGAACGCCTATTCTCGCTTGCTACGCCCGAGCCGGTTGCGCACCAGGGCGGAGGTGGCGCGGCCTATCATGAATGGGGTGGAAAGCAAGTTGCTCGCGAGCGAAGCGGCCAGCTGCATGGGACTTCCGCCTGCGGCCTCGATTTTGACCCGCTCGCCGCTCACGATGTCCTCGAGCGCGCCGCGCGCGACGGTGCGCGTCCCATCCGAGCGGATTTCGACGATCATTCGCGCGACGACGGGGGGCTCGTCGTACGCGGCCGGTACCTGTCCTGCGTCCTGGGGAGCGAGTGGGCCGCCGGGGCGCTCGCCCCCGCTCGGCGCGGCCGTACGCCCCTGGGGAGCGCCGGCAGCTCCGTCACGGATCGGCACGCGCGCTTCGGCCATGCGCTGCGCAGTGGCCTCGACGCGCTGCTTGACCTCTTGCTTGACGTCCTGGACGCGGCCCTTGAGTGATTCGACCCAATCTTTTTTCAAGCCCACCATCTAGCGCTCCAAGACCATGGCCGCAACGCTCCGTGCGGGGAGCCGGTCAGCGCGGCTCGACCCGCACGGCGTCCGACGACGTGGCTGCCGTCGGCGAGCCGCCGGGAGCGTCGCCGGGCAAGGCGACGCGCGGTTTCTTGTCCCTCCACGCGGGCCAGGGCTGCTGCATGAGCGCGGCGTCACAACGCGGCGGCTCGCCCCGCACTGGGCCAGCCGGACCCACGCGAATGTTCTCGTGCTCGTCGATGAAGTACACGCTGGAGAACGGGGTATCGCCGCTGGGCCAAGCGTACGCGACAAACCGTCGCTCGGCGGCCTCCTCGTCCAGCGCGTCGGCGGAGCGAGCCGACCAGCCCCCTGCCGCGAGGGGCAAACACACGGCGTAGAGGTACGCGCCCACGCGCGCGGCGGGCCCGAGCGCGCTCGTCTCCAGCTCGCCGCAATGCAACACGGGCGTCTCGCGGGCGGGCTGTCCGCGCAGCGGCTCGCCGCCGCACAGCTCGGAGAGGAACGCGGCCGAGCCGATGCCGTCGCGATCGGGATCGATCCAGCCGCCCCGGCGCATCGCGTCCTGCGCAAAGAGCACGTCACGCAAGCGTGACACGACCTGGTCTTCGACGGCTCTGCGCCCGCCACCGACGATGCCGGGCACGGCCTCCAGCACGACGAAGCGTAGCAGTCCGAGCGTGGCCCCCAGCGTGCCGAGCACCAGCCACAGGCGCGGCCGTGGCAGCTCGGCGGGCGACGGCAGCCGCAGCGCGAGCCATCCCACCAGGCTCGCGAACGCGGCCGGCAGCGCCAGCAACGGCCAGAGCGCAGCGGCGATGCCGAGCCACAGCAGCAGGATCGGCCAGAATCGGGCCCACGAGCGGGCGAGCCAGATCCGGGAGGGGACGCGGGGCTCGATCATCTGCGAGACACACTACACGCTCGGGCGCGCGCTGCTGGCGCCGCCGGCTCACGATTAACGGCCGCCGCACCACGCAGCATCAGGAGAGCGGCGGCCTCGGGTCCGGGCCACGAAAAACGCCAATAGTCGCGAGGCCGCGGGTCGCGCTCACGTTTCCCTCGCGTCCCGCCGCGCTATACTGTTCTCCCGGGCCTACAAACCCGCCCCGGAGCGATCGGACGCCAAAGAATGGGACTTGCAGTCGAGCTATCGCCCCCCACCGAAGACGTCAGCCGCAAAGTCTGGCAGTTGCGCGAAAACGCCGAGCGCTTCGCCCGCGAGCCCGCGCTCAAGAAGCTCGGTTGGCTGTACCAGATCCGCGATCGCGTCTCTCGTCTCGCCGAACGTTGGGTGCGAACTAGCTGTGAGCACATGCGCGTCGACTTCGACTCGTGCGTCGCGGGCGAGTACTGGATCACCGGCCCCGGCGCGACGCTCCGCATGCTGCGGCTGCTGTCGCTCTCGCTCGCGGACATCCAGCGCGGCGGAGCGCCGCAGCTACCGAGCAAACCCCGTCGGCTCGACAACGGGCAGCTCTGCGTTCAGGTGTTCCCGGGCTCGCTGTACGACCGAGGGCTGCTCCCGGGTGTCAAAGCCGAGGTGCGCCTGGACGCGACGTTGCCCGGCGACGACGTGCCGCAAGCCGGCTTTTATCAGCTCGCGCGCCCCGCGGGCCGCGTGGCGCTGGTGCTGGGCGCCGGCAACGTGAGCTCCATCCCGGCGCTCGACGTGCTGCACAAGCTGTTCGTCGAGGGCCAGGTCGTGATCCTGAAGATGAACCCGGTCAACGCCTACCTGGGCCCGATCTTCGAGGAGGCGATGAAACCCCTCATCGATCAGGGCTACCTCGCCATCGTGTACGGCGGAGCGGACGTCGGCAAGGAGCTGTGCGAGCACGAGCAGATCGACGAGATCCACATCACCGGCTCCGATCGCACGCACGACGCCATCGTCTGGGGCGAGGAGAAGTCGGAGCGCGATCGACGGCGGCAGCGCAACGAGCCCAAGCTGCAGAAGCGCATCACGAGCGAGCTCGGCAACGTGACTCCGGTGGCGGTCGTGCCGGGTCCGTATAGCGAGCGGCAGCTCGAGGCCATGGCCGAGTGCATCGCCGCCATGGTCACGCACAACGCCTCGTTCAACTGCATCGCCGCCAAGATGCTGGTCTTGCCGCGCGGCTGGGCTCCCGCACAGCGCCTGCTCGGGGCGATCGAGCAGGTCTTTGCGCGCGTGCCGTCGCGTCATGCTTATTATCCCGGCGCCCACGAGCGCTATCACGTGCTCACGCGCGAGATGACCAACGTACGCACGTTTGGCGAGGCGGCCGACGGCAAGTTGCCGTGGACGATCGTGCGCGGGCTCGACGAGCGCGACAAGGGAGCGCTGCATTTCCGGATGGAGCCGTTCTGCTCGATCATCAGCGTCGTCGAGCTCGACGAGACCGATCCGGGCGCGTTCCTCGATCGCGCTACCAGCTTCTGCAACGACACGCTGTGGGGCACGCTGAACGCGATGTTGTTCGTGCATCCGAGCCAGCTCGCCGATTCCGCGCTCGGCGCGGAGGTGGAGACGGCCGTGCGCCGGTTGCGCTACGGCGCCGTCGCCATCAACCAGTGGTCTGCAGTGGCCTACCAGCTCGTTTCGCCGCCATGGGGCGGTCACCCGTCCTCCAGCTTGCTCGACGTGCAGAGCGGTCGCGGTTGGGCCCACAACGCGTTGATGCTCGAAGGCATCGAGAAGACGGTTCTCACGGGCCCGCTGGTGCCACCGTGGCGGCCTATGTTCTCGCCCCTGCACAAGACCCTGCACGTCGCTGGGCGCCGCTACTGTGAGTTCGAGGCCGACCCAGATCCCTGGCGGTTATCGAAGCTGGGTGTGAGCGCGCTGCGCGGTTGATCGCGGTCGAGCGTCGCCCGGCGGCTCTCGGCACTTCTCCGGGTGGTGCTTTTGTTGTGCGGCAGCGATTAACCGGACCAACAGCCGGTTCGCTACCCTTGTTATAACCAGCTCGTACAGTGCCGCTCGGCGGGGGTCGGCACGCGCGGGCGCAGCTCTACCTCATGTTCCGTAACCGATCGTCTCTACAGCGGCCTCGCGCTCACCGGACCGCTCCCGGGAAATGGGGAGGCGCCTGATGGAGGGAGGAGACAAGGCTCGCGCCGAGTTTCTCTCCGAAGCCCAGGAGCTGGTGGAGACGCTCTCGCGCAACCTGCTGTCGCTGGAGCAGAACCGCAGCGGCGGCGGGCGCGTCGATCCCGAGCATCTGAACGAAGCGTTTCGCAGCGTCCACACGCTGAAGAGCTTGTCGGGCTTGTTCGGCGACAAGCACATGAGCCAGCTGTCGCACCGGCTGGAAGACGTGCTCGACGATCTGCGCCTCGGTCGCCAGCAGCTGACCGACGCGGTGCTCGATCTGCTGTTCACATCGGTGGACGTCTACTGGCAGCTGCTCACGGCGAGCGACGGCCAGGAGGTCCGCGGCGTCCAGGAGATCCTGGAGCGGCTCGACAAGCTGGCGCCGACCACGACGACCGAAGCGGCAGACCTCGAGAGCTTCGAGATCGATCAATCGCTGCTCGCCGTGCTGACGGAGTACGAAGAGCATCGGCTGCTCGTCAGCGTCAAGCAGGGGCTCGGCCTGTTCCTGGTGCGCGTGCAGTTCGAGCTCGCCACGCTCGACAAGGCGCTGACCGAGATCAAGGACCGCGCCAAGCCGTTCGGCGAAGTGATCACGTATCTGCCGGCAGGAGAAGCCGCCAGCCCGGACGTGATCGAGCTCGACCTGTTGCTCGCGTCGGGCACCGAGCTCGGCGCCATCCAGGCGGCGCTCGGCAGCGAGCGCATCAGCGTGCGGCAGATCCCGCGCGTGCAGAAGTCGGCGCGCTCGGTCAAACCCGCGCCCGCGAAGACCGCCATTCCACGGCTGCGCGCCCCCACACACGTGCCCAAGGAGACGACGGGCGCGCCGCGGCAGCTGTCGGAGGCCGCCCCTGACGATGGGGCGGGTCACGAAGCGCCGGCCGCTGGCGGCGCGGGGCTCTTGCGCTCGGTGAGCCAGACGGTGCGCGTCGACATCCACAAGCTCGACGAGCTGATGAACGTGGTCGGCAAGCTCGCCGTGCTGCGCGGGGGGCTGACGGAGCTCACGGACAACGCCCGCTCGGACGGCAACCGCCGGCTGGCGTCGCAGCTCGGGCAGCTCGCGCACAAGTTCGAGCGCAGCCTGCGCGAGCTGCAGAGCGGCATCCTCGAGGTGCGCATGGTGCCGCTGGCCCAGGTCTTCGAGCGGCTCACGCGCATCGTGCGCAAGACAGGCCGGGACCTGAACAAGGACGTGCGCTTGGTCGTGACGGGCGCCGAGACCGAGATTGACAAGCTGATCGTCGAAGAGCTCAGCGACCCGCTGATGCACATCATCCGCAACGCGATCGATCACGGCATCGAGGATGGCGAAGAGCGGCAGCGCATCGGCAAGCCCGCGATCGGCACCATCGCCCTCAACGCTTTCCAGAAAGGTAACCACGTCGTCATCGAGGCCGAGGACGACGGCCGCGGCCTCAACAGCGACTCGCTGCTCGATCGGGCCATCCAGCTCGGAGCCATCGCCGAGCACGAGGCCAAGGAGCTGTCGCGCGAGGACGCGCTCAACCTGGTGTTCTTGCCGGGCCTGAGCACGCGCGACAAACCTTCTGCGACGAGCGGGCGCGGCGTCGGCATGGACGTCGTGAAGACCAACATCGCCAAGCTCGGCGGCTCCATCGAGCTCGAGAGCGAACCGGTGATCGGCACCAAGATCACGCTCACCCTGCCGCTGACACGCGCGATCGTGACGGCGCTCCTGGTCCAGGTGGCGGACGGCATGTTCGCGATCCCGCTGACGAGCATTTCCGAGGTCAACGCGCTCGACGAGACGCACATCCGCGTGATCGACACCACCGAGGTGCTGAGCCGCCGCGGCGCCAGCCTCGAGCTGTGCCGCCTGCGCACGCTGTTTGGCCTCGAGGGCGATGGGGTCCCGACGCGCCAGTTCGTGGTCGAGGTCATGGCTGGCACGCGGCACCTGGGCCTGGTGGTGGACTCGCTGTCTGGGCAGCAGGACATCATCATCCGCCCGCTCGGGCGCTCGCTGCACGCGGTCCGCGGTTTCTCCGGCGCTTCGGAGCTGGCCGACGAACGCATCGCGCTCGTGCTGGATCCCGGCGCGCTGATCGAAGAGGCTTCCATGTCCAGTGGCCGCGACCGCGGCGGACGTTTCCTGCCCAATGCCTGAGTCACTCGACACCGCCACCGAAACACCGATCCGCGCCGCGGCCGGCGATGAGCCGGTCCGCGAAATCTTGACGTTCTCGCTCGGCGGCGAGGCCTTCGGCGTGCCGCTGACGCAAGTGCTCGAGATCCTCGGCGTGCGGACCATCACCCGCGTGCCCCGCTCGCCGCCCGACGTCGTCGGAGTCTGCACGGTTCGCGGCGAGCTGGTCACCGTGATCGACACGAGGCAGCGCCTTCAACCGAGCGCGCCGCGCGCCCCCAACCGCGGGCGCATCCTGCTCACCAACACCTGGGACGGCGAGAAAGTCGGCCTGCTCGTGGATGAGGTCCTGGGTGTGCAGCGCTTCTCTCAGGCGCAGATCGAGCCGACCTCGGGTGTGCTGGTCGGGGACATCTCGTCCCATATCGAGAGCATCGCCCGCAAAGGCAATCAGGTGACCGTGCTGGTCAACCTCTCGTCGCTCACGAGCTGACACCCGTGGCCCACCGCCCCCCCGCCCCGAGCTTGCGATCCGTGTCGTCCGCCCCTGCCCCTCATCTCGCGCCCCTCGTCGCGCTGCCCACTGCCCCTGAAGCCAGCGGCCACGGGAGGCCGTCGTGAACAGTGAGCGGATACGCCGAGACCAGTACCGGAGCCTGGTCGGTTTCGTCGTCGGCGAGGTGGCCTACGCCGTGCCCACGTCCTGCGTGCGCGAGATCACCACGCCCGCTTCGTTCACGGAATTACCCCACCTACCCCGCGGGGTGATCGGAGTATTCGAACATCGAGGGCAGGTCGTTCCGATCATCGATTTGAGAACTTGCTTCGATGTGCCCGCGCATGTCGCAGAAGGTCGTACTCAGTGGATCATCGTGGAAGTGAACGGCCACAAGATCGGGCTCTGCGTCAACCGCGTCACCGGCGTGTTCGAGGTGGGGTTTGGAGGCCTCAAGCCCGTACCCGAGCTGGGCAAGTCGGTGGATCCGCGCAGCCTGGTGGGGGTCGCGAACCAGGGCGACCGCCTGACATTCGTGCTCGATATCGCCGCATTTCGCCACTACACGCTGGACGTACCGTTGCCGGAGCTGCCGCCAGGCTGAGCCTGATCCAGGCTAAGCTGACCGATCATGGATGAGCTGGAGAAGCTGACGCAGTGTCCACGCCTGTCGCTCCACGAGTTTCAGGAGCTCCAGCGCATCTTCAATGGCGCCGCGGGCCTCTCGTTCGACGACTCCGCGCTGCCCCTGTTTCAGCGGCGCCTGGCGTCGCGCCTGCCGCTGCACGACATCGCATGCTACCGCGACTACGCGCGCCTGCTCCAGTTCGGACCGCAATCGGAGGCCGAGCTGGCCGCAGCGCTCGACCTGCTCACCAGCGGTGAGACCTACTTCTTTCGGCACGACGAGCAGCTGGCGGTCCTGTCCGGTACGATCTTTCCGGCCTTGGCCGCGGCCAACGTCTCGTCGCGCCGGCTGAACGTGTGGAGCGCCGGCTGCTCGAGCGGTGAAGAGGCATACACGGTCGCGATCCTGCTCGCCGAGAGCGGCCTGTTCGATGGCTGGAACGTCCGCATCGTGGGCACCGACCTGTCGCATGAGCGCGTCGAGCTGGCGCGCCAGGGCTGCTACTTTCAGGGCGCTTTTCGCAGCACCGACGAGCGCGTCCGGAAGACCTGGTTCGTGGAGGTCGGCCGCGTCTGGCAGGTGCGGGACGAGCTCCGCTCCTTGTGCCAGTTCGCGCCCCACAACCTCCTCTCGCGCAACCTCGATCACTTCGTGGGTCGCATGGACCTGATCCTGTGCCGTAACGTGCTCATCTACCTCGACGACCGTGCGCGAACGCGGGTCGTCGAGAACCTGCACGAGCGGCTGATGCCCGGCGGCTACATGCTGCTCGGACACTCCGAGTCCCTGAAACAGATGGGCAAACGGGTGGAGTTCCAGAGCCTCGGGCACGACCTGGCGTTCCGCAAGCCGACACGCTCAGCCCGCCGCGGGAGCGACGCATGACCGATCGAAGCGTGGAACGAAGCGCGGAACGAACCCTGCGCGTGATGGTCGTCGATGACTCGCCGCTGAACCGCGACGAGATGGCTGCGTCCTTGTCGGCGACGGGAGACGCGGAAGTCATCGGCATGGCGGGCAACGGCAGCGAGGCGCTCAAGCTGGCGCCGAGCCTCAGGCCAGACGTGATCACGCTGGATCTGGAGATGCCGAAGATGGACGGCTTCAGCTTCCTGCGCATCGTGCAGAACGTGTGGGTGTGCCCGGTGATCGTCATCTCGGGTAACTCGGCCGACAAGGCGGTGTTCCGAGCGCTCGAGCTCGGCGCCGTCGATTTCGTGGCCAAGCCGACCACGCGCGCCGAGCGGCTGAGCGTGCTGCCGAACGTGCTCAAGGAGAAGCTCGCCGCGGTGCGCGCGCTCACGCCGGGTGTCTGGTCTCGCCCGCCGACGCCGGCGGAGACGCGCCACAACACGCCGGTCACGCCGCGCAAGATCGAGGGCACGGCGCCGCGCTGGTTCATCGCCATGGCCGCCTCGACGGGCGGCCCAACCGCGGTCACGAAGATCCTGTCCCACCTGAAGGCCGACGCGCGGTGCGCGGTGCTGGTCGCGCAGCACATGCCCGACACCTTCACCCGCACCTTCGCCGAGCGGCTCAATCGTCACAGCGCGCTGGACGTGAGCGAGGCCCGCGCCAACGCGCAGATCGTGGGCGCCTCGGCGCTGATCTGTCCGGGGCGCCGCTGCCTGGAAGTGCAGCTGGACGGCAACCGCTTCATGACCGACATCCGCTTTCCGGGCCCGCAGGATCGCTACGTACCGAGCGCGGACCGCCTGTTCTCGAGCCTCGCCAACATCGCGCCCAAGAACACGATCGGGGTGGTGCTGACCGGAATGGGCGACGACGGCATGGAGGGCGCGAAGGCTCTGGTCAAACGCGGCGGCATCGTGATCGCAGAGAGCCAGGAGACCGCCGTGGTGTACGGAATGCCGCAGGCCGTCGTGCGCGCCGGGGTCGTGCGCCGCAGCTTGCCGATCGACGACATCGCCGGCTACCTCAACGATTTGACGCGCGCCTGAGCGACGAGCCCGCTGCCGCCCACAGCCCAGGGGCCGCTCAACGCCGGGAATGGAATGGCACGCTCGTCGCTTTACACCGATCGCGGGCGGAGCCGGCGGCGTGTTCGTTGCTGGCAAGCCGCTAGACGGCCGGATGGCCCTCGTGTAGTCAGACCAAGGGCCGGAGAAGTTACTCATGAAACTGAATCGCATTCCTTCGATCGCGTTGGCTGCTACCTGGGCGGGGTTGCTCGTCGGCTACTGGCCTTCGGGGTGCGCCCAGTCGCACGCCGGCGCCGGCTCTGGATCGTCTGCCCCGCAGGCGCTGTCGCCCGAGGCCGTGGCGGTGGCTCCGGCGGCGAGCCCGAGCGGCAAGGTCACGATCCTGCCATCACCGGCGTTCGCCGTGGCTCACGCCGCCGACTCCAGCGGAGCGACGGTCACGATCGCAGACATCGCCGAGCGCTGCACACCGAGCGTGGTCACGGTGGCCTCGCGCCGCAAGATCAAGAACCGCAACAACTCCCAGGAGGACATGTTCCGGTTCTTCTTCGGCCCAGGCGGGGGTGAGCCCCAGGAGCGAGAGGAGGGAGGCCTCGGCTCGGGCGTCATCTATTCGAAGGACGGCCTGGTGCTGACCAACAACCACGTGATCGAGGGCGCCGACGAGATCTCGGTGCAGCTCTCCGATGGGACAGAGTACCCCGCCAAGCTGGTCGGCTCGGACGACAAGAGCGACGTCGCGGTGCTGCGGCTCGAGGGCAACCCCAAGGACCTGTCGCCCTTGCGCATGGGCGACTCCACGGCCCTGCGCGTGGGCGACGTCGTGCTGGCCATCGGCAACCCGTTCGCCTTCTCCTCGACGGTGACCATGGGCATCGTCTCGGCCAAAGGGCGCTCCGAGACGCGCATCGTGGACTACGCGGACTTCATTCAGACGGACGCCGCCATCAACCCCGGCAACTCGGGCGGCGCGCTGGTCAACATGCAGGGCGAGCTGGTGGGCATCAACACCGCCATCATCTCGCGCAGCGGAGGCTACCAAGGCATCGGGTTCGCCATCCCCTCGAACATGGCGAGGCAGATCGCGCAGAGTCTGATCGAGCACGGCCGGGTGGTCCGTGGCTGGCTCGGCATCGGCATCCAGGACGTCGATCCCGACCTGGCGAGCGCGCTGAGCTTGCCCACGGCGGATGGCGTGCTGGTGAGCGACGTCGAGCCGGGCGGCCCCGCCGACAAAGGCGGGCTGCTGCGCGGCGACGTCATCCTCACGGTCGACGGCAAGAAGACCAACTCGAGCACGCAGCTGCGCAACCTGATCGCGGAGGCCGGCGCCAACAAGAAGGTGGAGCTCGCGATCCTGCGCGGCGGCAAGCCGCAGACGCTCGCGCTCGTGCTCGGCGAGCTCAAGAGCGACAAGCCCGTGGCTTCGCGAGGCGGCCCGGACAACGCCCGCCCGGAGACGCTCTCGGGCTTGACGGTCGACGCGCTGACCCCGCGCATTCGCCAGCAGCTCGAGCTACCGCCGTCGGTGAAGCAGGGCATCGTGGTCACCAACGTCGCCCCCGGCACGGCAGCCGCCTCCGCCGGGCTGGCCCCAGGCGACGTCATCGTCGAGGCCAACAAGAAGCCGATCGGCAGCGTGCAGGAGCTGCGAGACGCCTACAAGAGCCCGACCGGCAAGGGCGTGCTCTTGCTCGTGTATCGCGAGGGCCGCACCCGCTACGTCGTGCTCGGCAAGTGAACCGCAGGGCCCCCGCCCCGACGCGCGGCGGCGGGCCCCGGGTCCTCCCGAGATCACGTCCGAAAACCGCCAGCGCGCGTCCGCCCTGGGATTTATGCTCTCGGGCATGCTGCCGCTGGACGCGAAGCTGTGTTACCAGGCGCTGGTCGCGCGCGATGCCCGCTTTGACGGACGACTGTTCGTCGGCGTGACATCGACCGGCATCTATTGCCGCCCCGTCTGCCCTGCGCGCACGGCCAAGCAGGAAAACTGCCGCTTCTTCGCCACCGCCGCCGCGGCCGAGGCGGCGGGTTTTCGGCCCTGCCTGCGCTGTCGCCCGGAGACCGCACCCGAGCTGGGTGCCTGGCGAGGCACGGCGAGCACCGTCGCGCGCGGGCTGGACTTGATCGCGCTCGGTGCTCTCGATGAACCAGACGCCAACGTCGAGGGACTCGCCGAACGGCTCGGCGTGGGGGCTCGCCACCTGCGGCGGCTGTTCGACGAGCACCTCGGGGCGTCACCGGTGGCGGTGGCGCAGACGCGCCGCGTCGCCTTCGCCAAGCAGCTGCTCCACGAGACGCGGCTGCCGATGAGCGAGGTCGCGCACGCGGCTGGGTTCGGCAGCGTGCGGCGCTTCAACGAGACCTTTCGCGACCTGTTCGGCAGGCCCCCGAGCGCGCTGCGCCGCGCGGCGCGGCAGTCGTTGCCCGAAGGGTCTGCGAGCACGGCAGGCGTCGCGCTGCGGCTCTACTACAGGCCTCCGTACGATTTCGAGGGTGTGCTCGATTTCCTGCGTGCCCGGGCCATCTCGGGTGTCGAGCTCGTGAGCGACGATCGCTACCAGCGCACGTTCGAGCAGGACGGCGAGATCGGCTGCATCGAAGTGCGCCACGAGCCTGAGAAACATGCGCTCGTCGTGACGGTGCGCGCCGGGAACGTGCGCGCGGTGCTGCCCGTGGTCGGCCGCGTGCGGCGCGTTTTCGACGTGGCTAGCGACGTCGGCCGGATCGGTGAGCAGCTCTCGGCCGATCCGCTGCTCGCCTCGCTCGTGCGGCAGCGACCCGGGCTGCGGGTGCCCGGAGGCTTCGACGGCTTCGAGCTCGCCACCCGAGCCGTGCTCGGACAGCAGGTGAGTCTCGCTGCCGCGCGCCAGCTGGGCGAGTCTCTGGTGCGGCTGTGCGGGCCCTCCGTGTTGCTCGGCCCGTCTCTGCTGCGGCTGTTTCCACGGCCCGAGCACGTCGCCGCTGCAGACCTGTCGCGCCTGGGGGCGCCGCGCGCCCGCCTGGACGCGCTGGCGGCTCTGGTCGAGGCGGCCCGCGCCGATCCGCACCTGTTCGAGCCACAGAGCACGCTGGAAGGCACCGTGGCGCGGCTGCGCGCGGTGCGCGGCATCGGTCCCTGGACGGCGCACTACATCGCGCTGCGCGCCGCGCGCGATCCGGACGCGTTTCCGGCCAGCGACCGCGGGCTGCTGCGCGGGCTGTCGTCATGCCAGGGAGCCGCGTGCACGGCGGCGGCGCTCGAACGCCGCGCGGAGCGCTGGCGGCCCTGGCGAGCGTATGCCGCGCAGCATCTATGGGCCCAGGACGCGGCCGAGAGCATGTCGAGAGCCGCCGTCCAGCCCCGGGAGAAGTCACGTGGCCAACGCCTCTGAACGTATCGTCTTGCTCCGCGACGAGCTCGATTCGCCGCTCGGCAGGCTCGTGGTGATCACCGAGACGAGCGGCGCCCTGCGCCTGATCGCCTGGCTCGAGGACCACCCGAAGCTCGAGCCCGTCTTGCTCGGGTACGCGAGGGACGCGCGCTACGAGGTGCGCGGCGCCAGCAACCCTGGCGGGGCGACCCGCGCGCTCGGCGAGTACTTCGCAGGCGACCTCGGCGCGCTCGATCGGCTGGAGGTCGCCGAACACGGCACCCCGTTCCAGCGGCGCGTGTGGCGCGCGCTGCGCGACATCGGCTGCGGCACCACGCTCTCGTACGGGGAGCTGGCGCGGCGTATCGGGCAGCCACAGGCGGTGCGCGCCGTGGGCCTCGCCAACGGTCAGAACCCGAACAATCTGGTGGTGCCCTGCCACCGCGTCATCGGCGCGGACGGCTCGCTGACGGGCTACGGCGGCGGTCTGCGCCGCAAGCGCTGGCTGCTGGCGCACGAGCGGGCGCTGCCCGAGCTCGAGCTGCCGCTCGGCGCGCCACCGAAGTGAGATGCGCTCAGCGCTGGCCGACGACCGCGGGCTGAAACTCGTTGGTGTAGATCTCGGCCGGCGCGATCTGGCCGGCGCTGAGCTGGCCGTCACGCACGAGCCAGTCGATCCACATCTGGTAATCCTGATCTCGCAGCAGCCCGCGCGGGGTCGGGATGGTCGTGGTCGTCCAGTACTGGATGATGCTGGTGTCCTCGTTGCGGCCGCGCTTCTCGATGATGCTGGACAGCCGCGCGACCACCTCGGTGCGCGGCGTGGCTCGCGCCCACTCGATGGCACGCCCGAGGGCCTCGACGTACTTGCGAGCGGCTGTCGGATTCTGGTCCACGAACTTGCGCGACATCACGGCGCTGCCGGCGTTGAAGCTGCCGAACAGCTGATGATCCGAGAACACGAGCGAGACGCCGCCGCGCGCCAGCGCCTTGTCGCGATGGATCGTGCTGAGGCTCGCCACGTCCACCTGCCGGCTGCGCAGCGCCTGCTCGCCATTCGAGGCCGGCAGCACCACCATGGTCACCTGTGCCGCCTCGGCCGCGCTCAGGCCGCCCCGCGCCAGGTACTCGCGCAGCACGAACTCTGCGTGTGCTCCCAGCGTGTTGATGGCCACCTTCTTGCCGATGAAGTCGCGAGCGCCTTTGATCGGGCTGCCCTCCAGGCTGTAGAAGCCCTGGAACATCTTCTCGTCGGTGCCATAAGCCGAGATCACGGACACGAGCGGGGCGCCCGCAGCGATCAGCTTGATGATGGATCCGTTGAACGCGCCGCCGACGTCGAGGTCCCCGGTCAGCACCGCCTGGATGCTGTGGGGCCCGCCCGTCATGTTGTTGCCGACGTACTCCAGCCGCACGGGCGCGAGGTATCCGAGATCATCGGCGAGCTCGGAGAGCGTGACGTTGCCCGGGCTTCCCTCGTAACGGATGACGAGCGACTCATCGCTCGCCTCGTCTCGCTGTGCGGCGGGCTTGCTGCAGCCCGCCAAGATCCAACTGATGGCCGCGATGGCCAAGACCCACCTGATCACCCCATGCGCCCCTGACGAG
>Ga0315910_10002593_pt1 | contig 15773 bp, 15 predicted proteins | sample EdamamesoilMG_FD_204470 | JGI IMG/M metagenome (GOLD analysis project Ga0315910, IMG submission 204470) | Garden soil microbial communities collected in Santa Monica, California, United States - Edamame soil | ecosystem: Environmental > Terrestrial > Soil > Garden | place: USA: California... | reverse complement strand
GTGACAGTTTCGGCAGGAGATAAAACGTCATGCCCAAGCCCGCGAGCCCCAGCCAGACGAGCAGCAGGTTGCCGCCAAACCACCACGCAATGGCCGCCTGCGCCACGCCGCGTACGGGGAAGAATTGGAGCAGCAGGATCGCCGTCGAGAAAATCCACGGAAACCAGAACAGCGCCGCGAGCGTGAACCACTGCGCCGGTTGCAGCGCACGCTCGGCGCGCACCGCGTGGGTCACGAACGCCGGAATGCTGATCAGGAAGAATGCGCCGAGCAAAATGAGCGCGGTCACCTTCGGAAGCTCAAACCATTCGTAGCCGGTGGTGTTGCCGCGCAGGATGCCGATCAAGCCGAAGAACACACCGAGATGCCAGAGCTTGCCGCCGATAGTGGCGAGCACTGGAAACTTGAGTGGCACACGTCCAAGGCGCGAGAGAATCCAAAGCCCGGCGGCCAGCGCGGAAGGAATGCAGAAACCATAAACCAGCGCATCAGCCCACACGGCATAGGCGCGTCCGTAGCTGAACATTGCCGAATCCGACATGAGTTCAGGTTTGTGGAATTTCAACGACGCGATCAGACCGAAAACGGAACTGACCACCAGCCAGAACGCCGCGCCCTTGAAGAGGGTGAGCACCGGCCAACGACACGAAGCATCAATGGCCGTATTGTCCGCAGCCGGAGACGACGGAGCGCAGCAGGATGAAGATTCAGCAGGGCTGCTCATTACAGTCTATTCGTACTCGCTCGGTTTGGCGGGCACTTTCGGGGGCGGGGCAGATTCTTTTTCCTTGCGGGCGATGAGTTCCGCCCGGGCTTTGGCCGGGTCCTGCCATTGCTTCTCGGCGAGTTTCATCGCCTCCGCGATCGGCAGGCGCACAACGCCCTTCACGGGATCCGCCCAGCCAACCGTGCTCAAGGCTTCGGCCTCCGCAGCGGTCAGTTCCGCACGGGCCTTGGCGCGCTCGGCGGCACGTTCAGCTCCCAGCGGCGCGGGCGCAGTGTATTTCTTTGTCACCCAGACCAAGCCGGCAAAAATCAAGCTCGCGGCCAACACCGCCAGAATCACCGGCGTGTGCTTGCTGGAGCAGCAGGATTCAGATTCGTTCGAATGCATCAGTGGCCTCCTTTCGGACGCGGATGAAGCGAACCATGCGAGCTGTCAGCTTCGTCGATGTCACCGCCGGAGATGGGCGTCGCAATCGGATGATAGAGTCCCATGGCTTCGCTCAGACGCGGGTCCTTGATCGGATACGGCGGCGTGCTGGCAAACTTCTTCAGGAACACCATTGCCATCAGCCCAAGCATGAATGCCACGCAGCCCAGTGCGACAATTGCCCAGACAAACGGAAACGGATGTTTGTCGTAGTCGTAGTGATACGGCCAAATTTGGAACGCCATGTCCGCGAAGTGCATCAACCACGCCCAGATGGCGATCGGCACCATGAACTTGAACGTGTGTTTCACGTCAATGCGCAACAACGCGAGGAATGGCAGGAAGAAATGCCCGAAGATGATCACCATGCTGACCCAGAACCACACGCCGCGTTCGCGGATGACGTAGTAGAACGTTTCCTCCGGCATGTTGGCGTTCCAGATGATGAAATATTGCGAGAACGTCACGTAGGCGTAGAACACCGTAAACGCGAACATCAGCGAACCGATGAAATAAAATTGATGCTCGTGCAAAACCTTGTCGAGGACACGTTGCCGGTCGAGGATCATCGTGATGACATAGACCATCGCCAGCGTCATCCACACGCTGCCGGCGAAATAGCACACCGCGTACATCGTCGAGAACCACTGATGATGCAACGCCTTCATCCACACGATCACCGCCGCCGTCACGGAGAACGCGAACAGGAAGATGCCGACCGACGCCCACGCGCGCATCTTGTAGGTGCAACGGGCCGCGCCGTCCTTGTCCTGCTCGAGCGACCAGAACTTGAGGCGACTGGTCAGCAGCCACCAGACGCCGAAGCAAACGGCCGAGGTGATGTAGAATCCGGGAATCGTGAACCACGGATACTTGGCTTCCAATGCGTGCAGGCTTCCCCGCGTGGCTCCAGCATCGCTACCCATCCACTGATAAAGTTTGGGCGCGAGGAATCCGATGGGAAGCCACAGCACAAAGCAAAGCGGGAACAGCATCGAGGCGATGTGTTCACAGAAACGCCGCGTGGCGACCGACCAGCCCGCATCGAACAAGTGATGTGCCAGCACCAGGAACAACGACCCAACGCCAATGCTCAAGCAGAACATGAAGGCGACGAGATACGCGTAGCCGAACTGCACGCCGCCGTCGTTCTTGAAACTGAAGAACGCGCCGATCGCGGCGATCACCGCGCCAATGCCCACCAGTTTCACAGGCAGCGAACTCCACTTCGCCAGATCCAGCGGTGGCGGCACCTGCGGATCGTCATTATCAAAATCGTCTGGCTTGCTCATGAGATTACTTTTTGAGTTTGGCCGCGAGTTCGGGCGGGAGATCACTCTCGTTACCGAGCCGGCTCAGTTGCAAAGCGCGCAAGTAGGCGATCACCGCCCAGCGATCTTCGACCGGAATCTGCGCCGCATAGCCCTGCATCAGGCCCTTTCCGTGGCTGACCACGCTGAACAATTCGCCATCGGGCATCTCGACCATGCGCTTGTCGTGCAGGTTGCCGATGTTGGCCGCAGTGACGACCTTCTTCACGATGCCATTGCCGTCGCCGATCTTGCCATGACAGGGCGCGCAATAGATGTCGAAGCGCTCTTGTCCGCGCGTGAGCAGCTTGCCGGTGATGGGCAGCGGGTTGAGTTCGATGTGATTTGTCTTGCCCGGAACACGACCGGTGTTCACCGGCGCATCCTCGAACGGATAGATTTCCTTGCCGTTGATCAGACGCGGACCGCTTTGAGCAACCGTGCCCACTACGTAAGGCTGAGAACTGAGTCCGTTGGCAAAAAACCCATTCGGCGTCTGCGGGCGCAGTTTTAATTGCCGGTCCATGTCCGGGAAGACTTCGATCGGCGGCTTGCGCGATGTATCACCGCGTTTGCCCGCGGCGAGCACGCCCACGATCAGGATGACGGCGAAGATGGCGAGAAAGTACCTCATTTATTCCTCCACCATTTCGATATGCTTGCTGCCGGCAGCTTCGAGCAGTTTGCGGGTTTCAGATTCCGAGTACTTCGGGTCGGTGGTTTCGATCACGATAAAGAACTTGTCGTGGGTGCAGCCCCCAAAGCGCTTGTTCTTGAGCAGCGGATGATGCAATCGCGGCAGGCGATTGAGAAACAACATGCCGCCGATGGCGCCAAACGCGCCGAGCAGGATCGTCAGCTCGTAGCTCGGTGGGAACGCACCGAATGGGCTGAACATCGGCTTGCCGCCGACGACGATCTTGTAATCCACAGCGTTCATCCACCAGATCATCAACATGCCGCTGGTGTAGCCGGTCACACCGCCGAGGAATGAGAACCAGCCGACCTTGGAATTTTTCAACCCCATGGCCTTGTCCATGCCGTGGATCGGGAACGGAGTGAAGACATCCCATTTGCGGAAGCCCGCATCGCGGACTTGCTCCGCGGCGTGAATCACCGAGGAGGTGTTCACAAATTCAGCCATCAGGCCGTAAGGTTTGGGCGCGCTCATCAGTGCTTGCCTCCGTTTCCGTTGCCGCCCGCCAGCGGATGATGCGGGTCAGATTGCGGCGTCACGCCTTTGACTTCCGAGATCGCGATCATGGGCAGGAAGCGCATGAACAGCAGGAACATCGTGAAGAACAATCCGAACGTGCCGAGGTACGTCATGATGTCCACCCAGGTCGGCTTGAAGTAACCCCAGTTCGATGGGAGGAACTCGCGATACAGACCGACGACGACGATCACGAAGCGCTCGAACCACATGCCGATGTTCACCAGAATCGAAAGAATCCAGACGAAGATCAGGTTATGCCGCACCTTCTTGAACCAGAACAATTGCGGCACGAGCATGTTGCAGCTCATCATCATCACCCAACCCCACCACATCGGGCCGAGCGCGCGGTTCATGAAGTGGAAGCGTTCCATCGCCGCGCCGCTGTACCATGCGATGACGAACTCCATGACGTAGGCATAGCTGACGATGCAACCAGTCGCCAGCGTGACCTTACACATCACGTCGATGTGCCGCATGGTGATGATGTCCTCGAGCTTGCACATCGTGCGCAGCGGAATGAGGAGTGTCAGCACCATGCCGAAGCCGGAAAACACGGCGCCCGCGACGAAGTACGGCGGGAAGATCGTCGTGTGCCAGCCCGGCAACTGCGACACCGCGAAGTCCAGTGACACGATCGAGTGCACAGACAACACCAGCGGCGTCGAGAGACCGGCGAGAATCAGGTAGGCCTTTTCGTAGTTGCTCCAGTGCCGGTTCGAACCAGTCCAGCCGAGGGCAAACAAGCCGTAGAGGAACTGGCGAATCTTTGTCTTCGCACGGTCGCGCATGATCGCCAGATCAGGCACGAGCCCGACGTACCAGAACAACACTGACACCGTGAAGTAGGTCGAGACAGCGAACACGTCCCACATCAGCGGTGAACGGAACTGCGGCCAGAGCGCGTTTGCGGTTGGAATCGGGAACAGAAACCAATCGTACCACACACGACCGACGTGCATCGCCGGGAAAATACCGGCGCACATCACGGCGAAAATCGTCATGGCTTCCGCCGCGCGATTCACCGCCGTGCGCCAGCGTTGGCGCAGCAGGAAGAGGATCGCCGAGATCAACGTGCCGGCGTGACCGATACCGATCCACCACACGAAGTTGATGATGTCCCAGCCCCACATCGTGGGATGATGATTACCCCAGACACCGACACCCGTGGAAATCTGGTAGAGCAACATCGCGCCCAGGATGGACATGAGCGTGGCACTCGGGATGAACGCCGCCCACCACCACAACGGCGCCTTGCCTTCGGTGACCGCGACCACGCGGTCCGTGATCCAGCCGAAGCTGCGGTTGTTCTGCACGAGCGGGATGCGCTCCAATTCGGGCGGAGGCATCGGCACCTTGAGGTCAGGAGCGGTCGCAGACATTAGTGCGCTCCTTTCTTCGCGTCGGTCGCGTCATCATGGGAATCGTGACTGCCGTGGTGGTTCTTCAAATCAAACTCCTGCGAGCTCCACGGCGCTTCGGTGAAGTCAGGCATCGCTGGATTAGGATTGCGCAAGCGCGCGAGATACGTCGTGCGCGGCTTGGTGAGCAGGAATTCGAGCACCGAGTAATTGCGGTGATTCGCCTTGAGCTTCGAGACGCGGCTGTTCGGATCGGAAATATCACCGAACACGATTGCACCCGCCGGACAGGCCTGCGCGCAAGCAGTCGTGAATGTGCCGTCCGGGACGCGCACATCGCCCGAATCCTTCGCCTTCACCTTCTGCGCAATCTTCGCGCCTTCGATTCGTTGCGTGCAGTAGGTGCATTTTTCCATCACGCCACGCATACGCACGGTGACGTCCGGGTTCTTGACCATCTTGATCAAATCCCATTCGTCGTCCTCGCGCATGCCGCTCTCGGGATTCTTCCACCAGCGGAGCAAGTCCCATTCACCTTTGGTGCGGTTCAACAGCGGTGTCGGATACAGCGGTCCTTTGAGCGCTGAAAGCGGACGCTTGTTGAAATCGAGGTAGTTGAACCGGCGGACCTTGTACGGGCAGTTGTTTGAACAGTAACGCGTGCCTACGCAACGATTGTAGGCCATCACGTTCAAACCTTCGTGGTCATGCACCGTCGCGTTGACGGGGCACACACTTTCACACGGCGCAGATTCGCAATGCTGGCAAAGCATCGGTTGATTGACCGCCTGCACGTCGTCAATCCATTCTTCGAACTGCTGCGCTTCCTCGGGCTTGTAGGTTTCCAGGCCGAACTTGCGGTTCTTGCTGGAGAAGTAGCGGTCAATGCGCAGCCAATGCAGTTCGCGCCCGCGTTTCACCTGATCCTTGCCGACGATCGGAATGTTGTTCTCGCTCTGACACGCGAGGATGCACGTGCCGCAACCCACGCAGGAGCTGAGGTCAATCGCCATGCCCCACTGATGCAGCGCTCCCTTCTTGGCCTCATCGAGCGGGTTCGGATACAGCGATTGTTCGACGGGCGGTTTCGCCGCATCCATCGTCTCGACGATCTCGTGGTTCTTCTGATACTGGTCGAAGTTCGCCTCGCGCACGATCGGGCGACCTTCCATGCTCCAGTGATCCTGCGTGCAGGCGATGACGTGCGTCTTGCCCGTGGGCTTGATCGTCGCGCCGGTACTGATGAAACCGGAAGTCGTCGTGCGCAACGGATACGCGTTGAAACCAACGCCCTGCCCTACGCGACCGACCTTCTGGCGGCCATAACCAAGCGCGATGCCCAGGGAGAAATCCGCCATGCCCGGCTGCGTCCAGATCGCGCCGTCCACTGACTGACCGTTCGCCGTGACAGTGACGATGTCACCATTCTTAACGTTGAGTTCGCGCGCGGTCTTGCGGCTCACGAGAATGACGTTGTCCCAAGTGATCTTGGTGACCGGATCCGGAAACTCCTGCAACCAGCCGTTGTTCGCGTAGCGACCATCGTCGAGGCTGTAGTCGCGATGAAGAACCACTTCGAGGTTGCTCGCGGATGCCGCGGCCGGCGATTTGATTTCTGCCAACGCCCGGCTCAAAGCGGACGATTCAAATCTGACACTCTCCGGTTTTGCCGTCGAGCCCGGCAAGAATCCGTCGTGCAAGAATCGTTTCCACGCCAGATCACCACCCCGGCTGAAGCCCGCAAAGGTTTCGCGAACGATGGCCAGCGAGTCAACGACATCGAGCCCGCCGAGTCGGGCAAGGAATTCCAGATCGTTGATTGCACCGAACAGTGGCGCGATGAGCGGCTGGATAGGGACGTAAGTCCCATCCGTCGTCAGCGCATCGCCCCAGGATTCGAGGAAGTGCGCGAACGGGAAATGCCAGTCGGACACCGCGCCGGTTTCATCCTGCGCGTAGTAACCAAGCCGGACAACGCCGCTTTTGGCCTTTTTCTGCGTCGCGGCCCAGTTCAGGTCTGACGGCGCATCATAAACGGGGTTTACACCGACAAGCACGAGGGTGTCCACCTCGCCCTTGTTCAGCGAGCCTGCCAGATCCGCAATACTGCCGATGGAACGTGAAATGTTTTCTTCGCGCAGTTCAACCGTCGTGCCGATGCTCTCCAGCTTTGCATTGATCGCATGTGCGAGCAGATGCACCGCCAGCGGTTGCCGCAGACCAGCGACAACGAGCGCTTCCTTGCCGCGCGCTTTCAAGTCTTTCGCACACTCGGTCACCCATCTGGCATCCACGCCAGAAGTGCTGACGCTGCCGATGTCCACGCCGAGTTCCTTGGCAATTGCCGCCGCGACGTTGATTACCGCGCTGGCGGCGGTGCGCAAACGATGATCGGCATTAACGCCCGTGAGCGAGAATAGCGATTCCACGGCATACAGCCGGTTCATCCCCTGCTCGACGTTGCGACCGCTGCTAAAGCCGTGAATGGAATTGTGCGCATCGTCCTCGCCACCGATGAAATCGCAGTCGAGCGAGAGAATCGCCTTGGCGGCATCGAAGCGAAACAACGGACGGACACCCTTACCAAACGCCTGCGTTGCCGCCACGGCGTGAATGTTCGAGTCAATCGCCTCGTAGAGATACCATTTCGCCTTGGGCAGCTTCTCGGAAATGATCTTGTGGAGGCGATGGCGCGAAGGAGAGATCTTCCGCTCGCCCAGCAACGCCAGCCCTTCGCCTTGATTCGCGGAAAACTTTTTCGCCAGATCGGCCAGGCCACCAAGCGCCGTTTCGCGGCTTACCGTTGCACCGGCTTTGTGGAACGTCGTTGCGCGATCCGGATCGTAGAGATTTAGAATCGCCGCCTGCGTGTAACGATCGGTCGCGCCATTGCCGCCGGGGAAGAGTGGATTGCCTTCCAGCTTGGTCGGCCGGCCGTCATTGGATTTGGCGATGAGCGGCACCGCTCCCACGCGCGTCGGCATGGCCGTTGCAAAATACTGCGGCACGCCATGAACGTAGTCCTCAGAGGCCTTGCCGAACGGCATGACCTTCTCTTCGGGCTTACGGCAGCCAGTCGCGCCAAGGCCGACGCCTGCGAGCGCAAACGAGGCGGACATGATCTTCACGAAATGGCGGCGCGTGACCGGGTCATCCAACTCGCTCGCGCCTTCGGGAAACTCGCGGTGCAGATACTCGCGGAACTCCGGCGTCTCAGCCAGTTGGTCCAGGCTGCGCCAATACTGGCGGCCCGTAGATTGGTCTGCGGATGCGGCGGGAATGGTTTTCATCGGTGACAGGCCGAGCAGTTCTGGAGCGATTCCACCTTCCAGTCGTGGAGGAGTTTCTGACCGTCGGCACGCTGCTTCTCGGCGGCGACTTTCGTATCGGCACTCGGTGTCCAGCCGAGGTCGGTGATCTTGTCAAGGGGGCGGAGTTTGGCGGCGGGATCGCGATGACAATCGAGACAGAAGCCCATGCTGAACGGCTTGGCGTGCATGACCTCATCCATCTGATCGATGCGTCCGTGACATTCCACGCAACTCACGCCGCGATTCACGTGAACGGAATGATTGAAATAAACGTAGTCTGGCGTCTTGTGAATCTGCACCCACGGAATCGGTTTGCCCGTAGCGGCACTCTCGCGGACCAGTTCCAGCTTGGGATCGTCCTTGAGCACCTGATTGTGGCAATTCATGCAGGTGGACGCCGAGGGGATGTTCGAGAACCAGGACTTCTCGACGTCGCTGTGGCAATAGCGGCAATCCAATCCAAGCTGCCCGGCGTGGATGGTGTGGGAGAACGCCACGGGTTGGATGGGCATGTAGCCCACGCGGGTGTATTTGGGCGTGGCGTAATACCATGTTCCGCCAATCACCGCCGTGGTCACCAGTCCGCCACCGACGATAATCATCAGCGGCAGCTGATTGGTCCATTTAGGAAAAATCGCTGACATTACAGGTCAATAACCGGGTTTACTGACTCGCGGCCATGCCACGAGGCTACGACTGAAAACACGAAGGCTGCGATTCTAGGAATCTGCCCATGCCGTGCAATTACTTTTTGCCACGCCGGAGCGCCCCCACCTGCGCTAATCTTGCTCCGCTAAGTTTAGTTTTCATTATCCAGCTCCCGGCGGCAAGAAATCTTTGTGAAATGTTTCACGATTTAGGGGCGGTTAATGGAGCAGATAAGTAACGGCTGATGCTAAAACAGAGTGGAACCGGCGGAACTCGAAAGTATGCAATTAAATTGTTATTGGACGGATTGCTGAAAGACCACTGCGGCAATGAGCGTTTCCAAAGCGCGGGCAAGCTCATTGTTGATTGGGGGGTCACCCAGCCGGTGCGTTTCAATCTGATGGCGGGCGGACCGCAACTGACGGAGACCGGCATTGATATTTCCGCGATTGAACGAAGCCAGCGCTGATTCCAGCATCGCAGTAGTTGACTGCATGTTTCCCGGCAAAGTTGGAGTACCATTTCCACCACGCACGGTCGCAATCAGTGCCTCGATTGCCACTGAAATGCTGACGGTTTCAAATGAAGCGCTCGCGGTAGCCGTCGCGATCCCGTCGTGCACCTTGAGCATAATCGTATGATGCCCGAGCTTATGCCTATTCGTGACCACAATCGTAGAAGCGAAAACATTTGTTCCTTCAAGCCATGCAAAACTCAACTGGTCGTTATCCGCATCGCTGGTTTGTATGGCGCTCGCAACGACCGCGGCGTCTGTGCTGTTCAACGAAGCTGTCACCAGATTAGTCGTGCCCGGCAGGACGACCACTGGGGAGATTGTTATTACGGCCTTAGGAGGCGTGTTCGACAGCTTGACCCGGTAAAACCGGTGCTCGGTGGGTTGCACTGCATAGTAACGCACTGGCGTTCCATCTGAAATCCATCGGACGTTTGAAGGGATCCAGGTGACGAGATCGGCAGTCCATTCGAGTTCGTTCGTGTGCCCGGATGGAGTGAAGATCTGGACTGCCAGCACGCGTTCTTCAGGACAAACCACGGATGCGGCAAATTGACATTCGCCGGATCTCACATGAACGGTCTTAGACTTCAAGTCCACCAACACCGGCTTCGAAGCCCAGCCGAGCGGTGAAAGTTCGATCCCTGGATTGGTTTCCGTCACAAATCCGATGGTTAAGACTGGAAGCGACGTCGGCCCGTCGGCCGCTGCCGATAGGATGATACAAGCCAAGAACGCGGACAAATGTCCCCAGCAGCACCGACGCTGAATATGCAAAATCGGGCGCATGAAATCGACAGGTTACCTCATGATGTAATACTCCCTTTTGACCAACGCAAGTCGGGCATTGCAAATAGACCCCATTCCTGCACAAACCGACCATACATATCCGCGCCGACGGGAAGCAAGTAATCGAATGTTACCGCGACACCGACAGGCTCAGGATCCCGGAGTCGCTGGACAGCACACCACGAACACCCTATTTTTGCGACCGAACCCGCCGCATACATGCAAAAGATTAACACCCACGAGCTTGAGGAAATGACTTGGACGTCGCCGAAAGGCAAATTCGCAGGCGCGGGCAAGCAAGTATCCGAAGCCCTAGGACGCAAACCGGTTTCCACGGATCTGTTGGAGCGGCATCCGTTCGACATGGAGATATTGCGCATTCCACCGGGCAAAGTCCCCTACCCGTTTCATTCCCACAGCGCGCAGTGGGAGTTCTATCATGTCATCTCCGGTCGCGGCCAGGTGCGGCATCAGGCCGGAACTACTCCGATTGAAACCGGCGATGCCTTCCTTTTCAAACCGGGAGAGCCACATCAATTGATAAATGATAGCGACAAAGACCTGATCGTTTACGTGATCGCGGACAATCCGATTGGCGAGTCGTGCCATTACCCTGACAGCAAGAAGTGGCTTGTGCGTTCACCTGAACGAAAACTGATCCGCTCCGACACGTTGGATTATTTTGACGGTGAGGAGTAGGGTTCAGGCTGGAACACCACCTACGCCATCAACCCGGCAAATCATATGGGTGAACCGCTGGTTCCCCAGAAGTTTCCCTTCGCTCAAGACGCTCAGGCTGCGCATATTGGTGGTGCGTTGCAAGCACTCGGCGAACAAACCGTTCTGCAACGGGAGTCACAGCCGGTTGAAATGAGAACGCGCAGCAGGCACATGTTGCACCGGCTGCGCGTGAAATACTTCCGAGTGGATCAGGCGTATTGCGCGACGTTCTGATTGATGAACTTGTCGAGCAACATCCGGGTGATCGTGTTCAAGGATTCAAACACGCCCTCGCAACGGTGCGCGGTGGACTGGAATGACGGCACCTGCACGTCGCGATTGTTCAGCAGGAATTCCATGTATTCCACCGGGGCGACGTTGGGCAGATCGCGCTTGTTGTACTGCATCACATAGGGGATGTCATCGATGTCAAGCTTCAGACTCTTGAGATTATCCATGAGGTTCTGGAAGCTTTCCACGTTGTCCGCCATCTTCTCGTATTGCGAATCCGCCACGAACACAATGCCGTCCACGCCGCGCAGCACGAGCTGGCGCGTCGTGTTGTAAATCACCTGGCCGGGCACGGTATAAAGTTGGAACTTGGTCTTGAAGCCCTTGATGGACATGGCCTCGATGGGCAGGAAGTCAAAGAACAACGTGCGGTCCGAACTGGTGGCCAGCGAAACGAGCTTGCCCTTGTTGCCCTGCGCGGTCTGCACGTGGTCGTGCACCTGGACGAGGTTGGTGGTCTTACCGCCCATGGCGGGACCGTAATACACGATCTTGACCTGCAGTTCCTTGGTGGCTTGGTTGATGATGGCCATAGTGCTTATTTCTGTTTGCGATCCAATTCCGCCGCGAGCCCCGCCAACTTCTGGGTGGGCATGGATTCCCCTTCGTGCCCAAACACTGCGAAAAAGATCGCGTTCACACGAAAGATTTTCCACGGCACGTTACCGACCGTGAAACTCAAGTTGTTCAAATCGCCCATGCGCAGTTCTTTGGTGGACTGACTGACCTTGGCGAAGATCTGCGGCAGGAATGCGGCAAGTGTTTCGGCATTCTGTTCCGGCGGAATCTGGCTGGCGACCATCAGCCCATCGGGCAATGCAATCACTGCGCCCGCCACGCCGTCGAATGCAGCCGCCCGGGAAACGATTTCATTGGGCGTAGCGTATTTGGCGACGAATTCCGTGCCATTACCATTGCTCGGCTTCCGCTTGAAGACAGATTCCTCGACCTGCACGCTCTCGTTGGTATCGCTCCAGACGTAGTAATTTGTGTCGTTGGCGGGAGTGGCCGGGATGCTCTCTGGTTTCGGAAAACCAAAGAAGAGGTTCGGGATGGACTCGTCAATATCAAGTCGCTGCTGGACGCGGTCACCAGAAGACCGTTTCTGCAAGAACAAGGGGGCCACAACTTTCAGGGGCAGCTCCACTTCCATTCCATCATGCACAGAGGTGTGCGCTTGAACTGCCGGACGAAGCCAGGTGCGGATGACCTTCCAATGGAACATGACCCGGCCGCGCTTGAGCGAAACTTCCATCAACTCTGCCGGCAAGGCCACCCGTGCCTCGGCGAGTCCTTGTTGCACGATCTCTTCCCTCAACGTCTCAGGCCAGCTTTCAGCCAGTGAAGCCAGCGAAACGAGGATTGAAGCGCCCGCGCCCTGATTCTTCACGCCGCCATTCTTGGGCGGATGCGTCATGCGCACCACAATGGGCGTCGCAGGTTTGGGCGCGACCACCGGGGCTGGAGCAATCACTTCTTCGCGTTCGACCACCGGTGCCGGTGGCGGCGCTACAGGCGCAGGCGTCCGGGATATGGGCCTGAATGTGATGGCGGGCGCAGCCATGGCCGGCGCCGGATTGACCACGGGCGATACTGGCGCTGGAACTGCCCGCTCGTTGCTGACTGAAAACACAAGTGCCTGGTTTGGATCCTCAAACGGACCGGCAATCTCTCGCGCAACTTCCACATGCCGTTGCATCGGGCGCCGCGCCAGCAAGGCGGGGTTGAGTCGGGGAAGGATTTCACTCAACGGAAGCGTAACCGTCAATTTGTCGGCGTCACCACCGCCCATAAAGACCGCGGGCGCCGCCGCGCGAATCTCACCAAAACTTATCCGCACCGCCCCACTGGCAAGTTGGCCAAGGATCTTGCTTTGCGACACTGGAATCGTCACGTCGCCGATGGCCACCTTCTTGACCTTGCTCCGTAATTCCAAAGGCAAGGCGGCGATGATCGAACGCAAGGGTAACTGGACAAACTTGCTGACGCCGTCACCATGACCCGCCAGCGCGTAGGACCCGTGCGGGTCATTCGAGTACTGTGAGTAATCCGGAGCCGCATCGGCGTATCCTTCCTGTCCGGCTGCATCCGCCGCGTCGCCCTTGGAGAAGAGCCGGCGCAAGAAGCCTGAGAATCCCGGTTTGGTTTTGGAGGCGTGAGCGCTCATGTCTTGTGGTGTGGCAATGATCAGCATCGACGAGACGTGAAACCGCCAGCCAGCACCCATGTGCTGTCTGCGAAATTGTCTCCCTGTTGACCCGGCTTGTTGAATGTTCGCACCATTGATTTACGGCTTAGTGAACTGCCGGACTGAAACTTCGCACGAAACGTGCCACCGAACGGGCTCGCCGCCAGCCCGTGACTGATTGCCCGTTCAACCCCACAATGCCTACGCAATGCCGGACAGGCACAGCCGCCTTCGGTGCCGGTCCTGATTGGGTATTTGTCCCAACGCTGGACTGGCCGATGGCACACGTTGTCCCGGAATGGTCGCCCCTTTCCGTGAGAATGACGTTTCCGGAGCTTGCCTGAAGATTTTTTCGCCCCCCGGGGGAAGCGGAATACCACTTGCTTTTTTGGCCGCGAACGGGCCACCCCAACGCAGCACTGGTGCTGTGGTGGGAACGGGTCACCGGCAAAATGGAAACACGACAAAAGATTCTGCTGTTGGACGACGATCAGGACCTGCTGGATACATACGGCGAGATCCTTGGTCAGCTTGCCTCCCAGCCCGAAGTCCATAAATGCAACGCCGGCGCCCGCGCGCTGGCGATGCTTGAATCTGAACCCTTCCATCTCCTGATCTGCGATCTCAAGATGCCCAAGATGGACGGCTTGCAGGTCTTGTCCGCTGTCCGGCGGCAGCACCCCCATCTGCGCACCGTGGTGTTGACCTCGTTGGTGGATGAACAATTCCGTTCCCGCGTCTATGCGCTGGGCGTCGATCTTTTCTGGCAAAAGCCGGGGACCGAACAGGAGATTAAACAATTCCTCGAGTGCATTGAATCACTGCTCGGTCGCGAAGGCAGCGGTGGCTTTCGCGGCGTGCAAAGCAAGAGCCTGGTGGATATCATCCAGCTCGAATGTATTTCGCACAGCTCGTCCGTGCTCCGCATCACCAATGGGCTCTACACCGGGAAGATCTGGATCAATGAAGGTGAGTTGATCGACGCCGAGACCGAAGGCGCCGAAGCGGAAGCGGCCTTCCACAAGATCCTGTCCTGGAAAGCCGGCAACTTTGAAACCCTGCCGGCAGATCGCGACCGTCCGCGCCGGATTCTGCAATCCTACAACGCACTGTTGCTCGAAACCGCACAGGCGCAGGATGAGGCGCTGCAAGAAAACGCCGCGTGGGCGGCCTCGACCAATCCCAATCTTTCGCCACAGCTCGCCCCGCTGGCCCGTTATGACGGTGTGGAATTCATCGTCGCGGCGCAGAACTCGGGGCGGGACAAGTTTGAATCACACGGCATCGAAGCGGCCGAAAAAGTGGCGGACTGGACGCGCAAGAGCCTGGCCCGCTTCCGGCCCTTTGCCGATCACCTGCAAGCTGGCCCCCTGGAACTGATTGAGGCGATCAACCACGATCGGCGGATCGCCATCGCCGAACAAGGAGACAATGAATTCTGCGTCGGCTGGCGCCGCTCCGTAACGGCGGAGAACCTCGGCCCGCGCATGAAAAAACTTCTCGCATTATGGGCCTCCTGAGCTTTTTTTCCAAACCGAGTCCGGCCACGCTCCTCCGGCTGCCCTCCGGCAGCTTCACGATGGATCGTGACGGCCACATCGTCGTCTCCACCCTGCCCAGCAGCTTCCCGAAGGCGGTGCTGAACGACATGGGTCGCTCGGTGATCGAAACGTTTACCGAGGCCCGCAAGGCCGGTCTTTATCTCGAAAAACTTGTCCTGCAATTCGGCAGCCTGAAGGTTTCCGCCCGGGAATTGTCCGGCGGGGCCATTGTTTTCTTTTCACCAATCACGCCGATCACCATCAATGCCAAGAACTGACTGGAAGCTATGAACAAAAAACTATCCGCCTTGATCGTCCAGGTTGAGAACTATCTCGAGTGCTGGAAACAATTCAACCGCTTCCTCGGCCAGTCACGGACCAAGAAATTCGCCGAGGACGACGAATCCCAATTCCTCGAGGTCAAAAGCGTACTGGTCCAGGAACTCGAGCTGATCTTGTCCGCCGTCGAAGTCACCTCGCCGAGCAAAGAGGAGATCCACACGCTGATCGGCAACGCCGCCTCCCTGCGCGCCCTCAGCGAACAAAGCGAAGGCGCCGTCCGCAACATCGAGAGCCAGTGGCACAAGATCTACATCGGATGGCATGCCATCCTCGGCCAGCTCAAGGTGCAATTGCAAAACGAACCCCACACAGGATTTTTCGGATCGCTGGCGAAATAGTAAGGCCATCCTCCCAATCAGAAGGCTGAAGCGCCGGGCATCCCGGCGCTTTTC
>Ga0315910_10002592_pt1 | contig 15776 bp, 14 predicted proteins | sample EdamamesoilMG_FD_204470 | JGI IMG/M metagenome (GOLD analysis project Ga0315910, IMG submission 204470) | Garden soil microbial communities collected in Santa Monica, California, United States - Edamame soil | ecosystem: Environmental > Terrestrial > Soil > Garden | place: USA: California... | reverse complement strand
GAGCTGGCGCGCGAGACGGCACGCTTGCACGCGCTGCACTTCGTGCACCGCGACTTGTTCTGGCGCAACCTGCTGGTGCTGCCCGATACGGCGCCGCGGCGGCTGGTGTTCATCGACGCCTGGCGCGGCGGCGAGCGACTGCAGCTGCGCGGCGCGGACTACGACCTCGCCTGCCTGTTCCTCGAGGCACCGAGCTTCCTGGGCGCCGCGGAGATCCGCGACTGGCTGCGCTGCTACCGCGAGGAGCGCGCCGCGCTCGATCGGCCGCTGCGCGAGCCGGCGCTGTGGCGCGCCGCGAGCGCCGCGCGGCGCGCCCTGCTCGCGCGCGTGCAGCGCGAGCCCGGCCGCTGGCGCCTGCCCGAAGCCGCGGTTCAGGACTTCGAGTTCGAGGCCGCCGCGCGCTGAGGGTCGAAGCCCGCATTGCCGTGCCTGGACTCGCGGCCGGGTGCTTCGGCCTCGAGCCGGCGGCGCAGCGCGGCGTGCTCGCTCGGGGGCACTTCGGTCGAAACCCACACGCCGAACAACTGCCAGCGCAAATGCTCGCCGACCAGGCGCCAGGCCTCGAGCTCCGAGTAGCGGCGCGCGTACCAGCCGCGCTGCACGCCGTTCTCGCCCCAGATCGAATCCTGAAATCCCGGCGAGCTGGCGATCAGCCACACGGAGAGCAGACCGAGCAGCAGCACCTGCGGGCTGCGCGCCCAGGGGTCGGCCCAGGCGAGCAGGCCGACGAGGCCGAGAGCGCCGAGCACCAGCAAGAGCCTGACGCGCCGGCGCGCGCTTCGACGCAGGCGCACGCGGCCCAGCCGGCGCCGGTTGATCGCCTGCCACACCCCGGCGAACAGGGCGACCGCGCCCAGCAGCAGCGTGCTGGCGCCCACCAGGGCTTCGAGATGCTGCATGTCCACGGTGGCCGCCTCGGCGGCGGGGCAAGGTACCGCGGGGGAAGCGGCACGTCACGCGAAGCTCGGCTCCAAGCCCGCCGGCTTCCAGCCGCGGGTGCCGTTCTGCCGATGAGCGACGGCCCCATGGACTCCCCTAGCGCCTCGAAGAGCCCGAGCACGGCGCCGTGCGGGGTGCTGGACACGTTGCTCGACGCGCACTTCGCCGATGGGGCGTTGGTGCTGCCGCTCCTGCCCGCCTACGCCACCCAGGTCGTGGCCCTGTGTACGGATCCCGAAAGCGACGCGCGCTCGCTGTCGCAGCTGCTGCAGCGCGATCCGGCGCTGGCCGCGCACGTGCTCTCAGTCGCCAACAGCGCGGCCCTGGGCGCGCGCGAGCCGATCGTATCGCTGCAGCAGGCGATCGCGCGCCTGGGCGTGCGCACGCTGGCCAACGTCGCGCTCTCGGTCGCGGTGCGCACGAAGATCTTCCGCGCCGGTCGTCACCTGGAGCGCGTGCAGCAGCTGTGGCGGCATTGCGCACACACCGCGGCCTGGAGCCGCGAGATCGCGCGCCTGCGCCGGCGCAACGTCGAGAGCGCCTTCTTGTGCGGCCTGCTGCACGAGGTCGGGGCCCCGGTGGTGCTGCAGGCGATCGACGAACTGCAGGCCGGAGTGCAGCTGGGCTTCACGCCCGAGCAGGTCGAAGTCGCGCTGTCGCGGCTGCACTGCGAAGTCGGCGCGCGCCTGGTCGAAGCCTGGAAACTCCCGGCTTGCAGCAGCGCGGCGGCGCGCTTCCACCACGCGCCCGAGGCTGCGCGCAGCTCGACCGACGAGGTCTACACCGTGCACCTCGCCTTTCGCCTCGCGCGCCACGCCGACGGCCTGCAGGAACTCGGCGACGTCGATGCGGCGCTGGCCGCGCTCGGCCTCTACCAGGAGGACCTCGAGGCGCTGATCGAAGGATCCGGATCGATCCGCGGCCTGGCGGCGCTGCTCGCATGAGCGGAACGCGCAGCTGCGACGTGGCGATCCTCGGCAGCGGCCCCGGCGGTCACAGCGCCGCGATCGAAGCCGCGCGCGCCGGCGCGCGCGTGATCCTGATCGAGCGCGATTCGCGCATCGGCGGCGAGTGCGTGCACCGCGGCACGATCCCGAGCAAGACGCTGCACGAGCGCGCGCAGGCGATCCTGCGCAGCGGCGGAGTGCCCGCCGGCGAACGCGTGCCGATCGACGCCCTGATGCGGCGCAAGGACGAAGTCGTCGCGCAGAACGAGGAGCTGGTCGCGGCCCAGGTCGACAGCGCGGGCGCCGAAGTGCTCTTCGGTCACGGCCGATTCGTCGCGCCGCGCGTCTTGGAAGTGCGCTCGCCGGGCAAGCCTTCGCTGCGCATCGAGGCCAAGCACGTCGTGATCGCCACGGGTTCGCGGCCGCGCAAGCCGCTGGACTTGCCGATCGACCACGAGCACGTGCTCGACAGCGATTCGGTGCTGGCGATGAACTGGCTGCCGGCCTCGATCACGGTCTTCGGCGGCGGCGTGATCGCGAGCGAGTTCGCCTCGATCTTCGCTGCACTGGGTTGCCGCGTCAGCTGGATCGACCGCTCGGCGCGGCCGCTGGGATTCCTCGACGCCGAGATCGTCGACTGCTTCCTCTCCAACTTCGTGCAATCGGGCGGCACCTGGCACGGCGGTCGGCAGGTCGCCAGCGTGCGCTGGGACGGGCTGTCGCGGGTGATCACGCAGCTCGACGACGGCACGACCATCGAGAGCGAGCAAGGCCTGGTGGCCTTGGGCCGCGTGGCCAACGTCGAGCGCCTGGGGCTTGCCGCCGCGGGCCTGGCAACCAACGCGCGCGGCAACATCGAGGTCGATGCGCAGCTGCGCACGCAGGTCGATGGCATCTACGCGGTAGGCGACGTGATCGGGCCTCCGGCGCTGGCGGCGAGCTCGATGGAGCAGGGCCGGCGCGCGGTGCGCCACATGCTCGGCCTCCCGACGGCGAGCAACGTCGACGCGACGCCCAGCGGAATCTATGCGCTGCCCGAGATGGCCTGCGTCGGCATCGACGAAGCCGCGGCGAAGGCGCGTTTGGGCTCGGCCGTGGTCGGCGTCGCGAACTTCCGCGATCTTGCGCGCGGCCGCATCAACGGCGTGCGCGACGGGAAGTTGAAGCTGGTCGCCGATCCGCTGGGGCGCAAGCTGCTCGGCGCGCAGATCGTCGGTGAGGGCGCGACGGAACTGGTGCACGTGGCGCAGATGGCGCTGGTCGGCGGCCTCGACGTCGACGCCTTCGTCGAGAACGTGTTCAACTTCCCGACCTTCGCCGAGGCCTATCGCAGCGCGGCGCTGGCGATCCTCGCGGCGCGGCCGGCGAGCCTGCGCGCCAGCGCCTGAGCGCGCAACGCGTTCATTCCATCCGGATCCGCACGTTCATGTCGCCGCGGCGCGCGAGCAGCTTGCCCGCGTGCTTCTCATCGAGACTCGCCTCGAGCTCGAAGATGCCGTCCTCGCTCCAGCCCCAGACTTCGAAGCGGCCGTCCTTGCCGCTGCGCGCCGTGCGTGCGCGGCCGATCGCCGGACTCGACTGCGACAGGTCGCTGCCCAGCTCGACCAGCGCGCCGGACATCGGCTGATCCTCGGCGTTGACCACGATTCCGGCGAACAGTCGCGTCACGGTTTCCAGGTGCAGTTCTCCCATCTCGGTCGTGCCCGGCTGCATGGGCGCATGGAACACGCCACCCAGGCTCGGTTGACCCGCTCGTTTCGCTTCGAGCGCGATGGCGAGCGCCGCGTGCGAGACCTTGGCACCCTCCACGGCGAACAGCACGGCCCCGTCGCCGCGCGACTTCGCGCCGAACTCGAGCAGCAGCGTCTGGCCGCCATGGAACAGCGAAGCCTCGGCGCTGACTGCCGCGTTGGCCACCGGCGCGCCCTCGCCGTCCACGAGTCGCGCTCGCACCAGGGGCGGCGGAGTCTCGAGACGCAATTCGACGCGCGCGCGCGAATCCGACGCCGACTTCAGCTCGAACTTCGTGGTCGGCTTCTGATCCACGCCCTCGAGTTGCGCGCGCAGGCGCACCTCCAACCCCACTTCGACGCAGGGCAGGTTGGCGACCCCGTTCTGGATCAGGACTTGCAGCGGCGGGGCGGGGTCGCCCTCGCTGTCCCGCCAGCCCACGTCCAGCTCGCCGTCGAAGCCCAGCGTCCGGCCGTTGGCGTCGACGACGTACACCAACACGGGCAGCGTGGGCGGCAGGCTCAATTCCAGCGGCGAAACCTGATCCAGCGTGAAGCTCGCGCGCGCTTCCTCGCGCAGCACTCCGAAGATCTTCGCGTACCAGCGGCTGTTCAGGTTGGGATCGATGAACAGCGGCCAAAGTCGCAGGATGCCGCGTGCATCGGTCTCGCCGCCGACCGCGACGTCCAGTCCGCTGTGGCGCAGCGCCAGCACTTCGACGCCTGCAACCGGCTCGCCGCTGCCCGCTCGGCTCACGCGAACCTCGATGCCGTGAGCGCGGCGCATGCCCAGCACCAGCGGCTGGCCCGGAAGCGATTTGAGTTCGACCTGGCTCGTGCCGAAGTGCTCGGGCCCGATCGCCACCAGGGCCAGATGCCCGCGCTCGAAGGGCACGCGCGTGCGGCCGCCCTGGTCCGCGACATGGGAACGCGCGTTGCGCTCGAAGAACTGCCTGCCCTGCCCGAGCCTGGCCAATTCGGCCGCGAAGCTCGGGTGAGCGCGCTCGCGCTCGGACATGCAGTAGAGCGTCGCGCCCGCCGCGGGCAGGCCGTCCTCGTCGTAGCGCAGCAGGACCTCGAACCACGATCCGTCATCCGGTCTTGCCCCTGACAGCGCATCGTCGCGCCGTGTCGGCGCGGAGACATCCGCGAGCGGAGGCTCGAACACCTCAACCCTCGGCGACGGCGATTCGGCGGCCACGTTCGCAGTTGCCGCGCCAACATCGGGCTCAGGTGCAGGCGCGGGCGCACGCACCAGCCACAGGATCAGCACGGCCAATCCGGCGAGCAGCGCCAGCGCGCCGATCAGGATCGCGGACTGCGCGCGAGCGGCCATGGGTCTACTCTACGCTCGGCGGCTCGCGCGCCGAAGTTCGAGTTCAGTCACTCACGGACAGAACTGCACTTCGACCGCATCCGAGGTGTTGTACTGCGCGCCTCCGAAGGCCGGATCGCGGTAGAGGAACTGGAAGTACCAGGTGGTGCCGGGCTGCAGCGCCTGGAACTTCGGCAGCGGCGACTGGAAGTCGATGACTTCGGTCGCGACGCCTAGCAGATCCGACTGCAGCGGCGACATCCGGTAGCTCGTTCCGCCGACGCACAAGAGTCCTGAGCCGAACGGGGTCTGCTGCGACTGGTTGCCGAACACGAACACGCCGTTGCGCTGCGCCGGCAATTCGCTGGCGGTCAACGCCATGTCGTTTCCCGCGACCGAGGCCGAGCCGCGCACGTCGATGCGCGCGCCCGCGCCCACGGAGTTGGGCGAGAGGGCGCACAGGCGCGTCACGGCGCACAGCGCGGTGCCGTCGGCGCGCAGCAGGATGTCCGCGCCCAGGCCGAAGCCGAGTTCGCCGAAGACCGCGTTGAACAACAGGTTGGCGGTGCCGCCCGGAGGCAGGATCGTCGGCACCGGCAGGGCGAGATCGTCGATCGTCTGGCCGGGCAGCGGATCGGGAATCGTCTGCGCGGTCGACTGCTGGATCGCAATCAGGAGCTGTGCGCTCGCGCCCTGCAAGGTCAGCGTGCCGCTGAGCGGCAGGGCCAGCGGCAGCGGTCCGACCGGCGTCAGCTGGCCGAGGACGTCCAGCGTGAACGAGACGTCCGTGGGCACGATCACCACCACCGAGTACGTGTCCGGCAGCACCGGATCGGGAATCAGGACGCCGAGTGCCGGCCCGTTCTGCTGGAAGCTCAGGCTCGAGACGCTCGCCTGACCCAGCGGCAGCGGCAGCGGGATGCCGCCGAGGAACACCGAGTTCGGGTTGAAGGTGCGGAAGGTCGAGTACAAGAGTTCGAGCGTCAGGTCGGCCTGGGCAACCTGGCCGCCGAGCGCGTCGAGCGAAAAGTTCGCGACGTCGATGCTCGCGCTGCTCAGGTCGACGCTGGCCTCGAAGGCTCCCGAGGGCTGGCCCTGGAAGTCCAGCGCCGAAAGCAAGCTGATGTCCATCGGCACGGGCTGGTTGCCGCTGCCGCCGAACAATCCCGGCAAGGTGCTCGTGCCGCCTGGATTCGCCACCGGATCGAAGTCGCCGATCACCGTGCCCGGCAGCGCCAAATCGAGCTGGCTGGTGACGTGCACCGAACTCTGCGGCTGCGCGACCTGGAACGAGAAACTCTGGGCGTGGGCCGCCGCGCTGGCGAGCACCGCGAGCGAGCCGACGAGCAAGCTGCGCTGGATCATGGATTCGAAGGGCCTGGGACGGGTGCGAGCGGACACTCCCCGCGGGAGCATGGAAACTCCAGTGTGGTCGCGATCCGCCAAAGCCGCAAGCTGCGGCTAGCGCTGCGCCGGCGGCGGCTCGCGGCCCTCGGCCCGAGCCTGGAGCTTCTCCAGGCCGCGCTCGAAGGCCGGACCGAGCATGCCGTCGGCCATGCGCGCCATGAAGCCGCCGAGCAGCGGCAGGTTCATCTCGCCGTCGAGCGTCCACACGACTTCGACCGAACCGTCCGAACGTGGCTGCATGCGCAGCCAACATGTCGCCGGCGCCTCGTTGACGCCGTTGAGGAAGACCATGTCGCAGGTGACGCCGCTCGCCGGATCGGATTCGGTGAAGCTCAGACGTCCCCCACCGGAATCGCCGGTCCACGATTGGCTCGCGCCTACGCCGCTGGTCTTTGGGCCCAGCGTGGTCATGATCGTCGGATCGATCTCGATGAACGGATTCCACTGCGGCCAGTTCTCGAGCTGCGCGATCAGCGGGAAGATCCGGTCCGTCGGGGCCTTGATCACGACGCTGCGCGAGACCTCGTAGCGCTGCGAGAGCATCGCCCCGATCAGCAGCATGATGGCGAGCAGGGCCAGCAGCGTCAGCAGTATTTTCTTGATCATGGCCGTGATCGTACGGTACCAGGCTCAACTTCATCAGCTGCGCCCTGGGCAGCGCGCTTCGCGCGCTGCCCAGGGCGCAGCTGATGAAGTTGAGCCTGGTACCGTACGATCACGGCGCTAGGAGCTCCTCGACCGGTGCGTGCCGGCGCTCGCGCGCGAAGTCCAGCGCGCACTTGCCGTCGTCGGCGCGCGCCTTCGCATCCGCGCCGGCCGCGAGCAGCGCGCGCACGATCGCCACGTCGCCGTTGAGCGCGGCGGCGTGCAGCGCGACGAATCCGCGGCTCTGGCGCGCATGGACATCGGGCCGGGCCGCCAGCAGCGCCTCGACCGTCGCCAGGTCGCGGCCCGCCACCGCCGAGTGCAGCGGCCGCAGCTGGCTCGCGCCCGCCGCCAGCGCGTCGACCTGCGCGCCGCGCGCCACGAGCATCGTCACCAGCGGCGCACGCCCGAAGAAGCAGGCCAGGTGCAAGGGCGTGAATCCGTCCGCGGTATGCGAGCTCAGGATCTCAGGCTCTTGCTCCAACAGCAGTTCGAGCCGCGCGATCTCGCCCAAGCCGCAGGCCTCGGCCCAGTCGAGCTGCAGGCGCGCCGCAGCCAGGATCCGCGCCGCGGCGAAGCGTCGATGGTAGAGCGCGAAGGTGATCGCGCCCAGGCCGGTGGCCGCGTGCCGCGCCTGCGAAGCTTGCGCGTCGCCGGCCAGCAGTCGTCGCAACGCGTCGATTTCCTCGCGCTCGATCAGGTCGAAAAGGGTCGCTGACATCCGAGCCTCCTGGGGCCGACAGCCTACACGCGAGCTGGGCCCGTTCGAGCGCTTGCCCCGGAAGCTGCCCTGCCCTAACTTGGTCGCGCGGACGCGACGGTGCGTTCGGCTCGACCGACTCAGCGCCGGGCGCGGCACCACGCCCCCCGGCCTCGACCGTGACCTCACGACGGAGAAATGCACATGGCTCAACTCAAAGGAACGAAGACGCACAACAACCTCAAGGCCGCGTTCGCCGGGGAGAGCCAGGCCAACCGCCGCTATCTCTATTTCGCCAAGCAGGCGGACGTGGAGGGCTATCCCGAGGTCGCGGGCAACTTCCGCGACACCGCCGAGGGTGAGACCGGCCACGCTCACGGGCACCTCGACTTCCTCAAGAAGGCCGGCGATCCCGCGACCGACCTGCCGATCGGCGACACCAGCCTGAACCTCAAGGCAGCGATCCACGGCGAGACGCACGAGTACACCGACATGTATCCGGGCATGGCCAAGACCGCGCGCGAAGAGGGTTTCAACGACGTCGCCGACTGGTTCGAAACGCTGGCGAAGGCCGAGAAGTCGCACGCCGGCAAGTTCACGCAGATGCTCAAGAGCATCAGCTGATCCGCGCCACGGCCGTGTTGCGCCACGCCGCACTTGCGCGCGCCGCGATTCGGGGGCACCAGCCCCGATTCGCGGCGCGTGCCGTTTCCAGCGCGGCGGTGCGACGATGATCCAGGACGAGTCTGTGTCCGCGCCGCAACACCGGCCTTGGATCGTGCGCATGATCGGACCGCGGCCGGCGCCGACCATCCCGCTGCAGTTGGCCGAGGTGCTGCGGCGCACGTGTTGGATCCTGCCCCTGGAGTTGCTCGCCGCCGCGCTGCTCTCCGCCACGGGCCTGAGCGCAGGCAATGCGGGCGCGGAGGAAATCGAGGCGCTGATGCGCGGGAACGCGGCCTACTCGCTGCTCGTCGCCTGCCTGGTCGGGCCGGTGCTCGAGGAGGGCGTGTTCCGCGGCCTGCCCTCGTGGATCTCGAACCTCGCCCTGCGCCGCAAGCAGGGCTCGCGCTGGGCGCTGGGCCTGCCGATGGCCGTGGCCTTCGCGCTGGTGCACAACCTGAAATCCACGGCCGGGGAGCACAGCCTGGAGCTGCTCTTCGGCTTCCATCTGGACACCAGCGTCGTTCCCGTGACGCAATTCGTCTTCGGCCTGCTGCTGTGGGACCTGGTGCGCCGCCACGGCTGGTGGGCCTGCACGCTCTCGCACATGCTGCACAACCTGATCCTGGTGGGACCGGCCCTGCTCTACCTTGAAAGCACGAAATGAGCGACCACGTCTCCTACGCTCCGACCCAGGGACTGAGCTATGACCCCGCCGAGCCCAAGTACTGGGACCCGGCGCTGCTGGCGGGGGAAGTCACGCGGGTCTTCGAGATCTGCCACGGCTGTCGCATGTGCTTCAAGTACTGCGACAGCTTCCCGACGCTGTTCGACTTCATCGACAAGCGCCACGACGGCGACGTGCGCAAGCTCTCGGCCGGCGAGACGCACGCGGTCATGGACGGCTGCTTCCAGTGCAAGCTCTGCGAGGTGCAGTGCCCGTACACGCCGCGCGACAAGCACGAGTTCCAGCTCGACTTCCCCAAGCTCGTGCACCGTTTCCGCGCGATCACGCATCGTCGAGACGGCGGCAAGCTGCGCGATCGCGTGCTCGGCGATCCCGATCTCGCCGGGACGCTGGCGCGCGCGAGCTTGGGCCTGGCCAACGTCATGAACCGCGTGTCGCTGCACCGCTGGTTCATGGAGAAAGTGCTCGGCGTGCACCGCGAGAAGCTGCTGCCCGACTTCGCGGGCAGCACTTTCGAAGCCTGGGCCGCGCGCAACGGAAAAATGCGCGAGAAGCCCGGCGGCGAGGCCGTGCTCTTCCAGACCTGCTTCGTGCAGAACAACGAGCCGGAGATCGGCCGCGACACGCTCGAAGTGCTCGAGAAGAACACGATCGGCGTCGGCTGCGTCAAGGGACTGCAGTGCTGCGGCATGCCCGCCTGGGAGCATGGTGACCTGAAAACGCTGCAGGAGCACGCGCGCGCCAACCTCGATCTCCTGATGCCGCACGTCGACGCCGGCTCGAAGGTCTTGGCGATCAACCCGACGTGTTCGATGATGATGCGGCGCGAGTATCCCGAGCTCGTGGCCGCCGAGGATCGCGAGCGCGCGCACCGGCTCGCGGCCGCGGTCATGGATCCCAGCGAGTACCTGTGGTCGATCCGCAACGAAGAACGCTTCGACACGGATTTCAAGTCCACGCCGGGTGCGAGCGTCGCCTACCACGCGCCCTGCCACCTGCGCGCGCAAGCGGTCGGATTCAAGGGCCGCGACCTGCTGCGCAAGATTCCGGGCGTCACGCCCAGCAGCGTGCAGGAGTGCTGCGGCCACGACGGGACGTATGCGATGACCGTCGAGGGCTTCGAGGTATCGCAAAGGATCGGCAAGAACGCCTTCGACGGCCTGAAGTCCACCGAGGCACAGGTCTGGGCCACCGATTGTCCGCTGGCGGCGATCCAGTTCGCGCAGCACGCGGGCAGGAAACCGATGCACCCGATGTCGATCCTGGCGCGCGCGTACCGGCCGCCGCAGGGCGGGGGTTTCGCGCAGACGCCGCCGCGCGAAACGAGCTGAGTCCGCGGGGATAGACTGCGCGCCATGGGCGCCTCGCACCTGCTCGGCCTGCTGCTCGCCTGCGCGACGCAGACCCCGGATCCGCCTGCGGCCTTCGACCGCGCCGCTGCGCTCGCGCAGCTCGTCGACGCGCGCACGCCCGCCGAACGCCGCGCCGAAGCGGCCGCGCTCGTGCGCGCCCACGGCGGCGATCTCGACGCCTGGGCCAGCGCCATGGCGCGCTTCGGCTCCTTCGAGCCGGCGACTCCCGGCATCCACGCGCAGACCGTCGAGCTCGAGGTGCAGGGCAAGCGCGAAGCGACGGAATTGTGGTTCTACGTCCCCGCGAAGTACGAGCCCAGCGCGCCGGCGCCGCTGCTGCTCGCCTTCCACGGCACGGGTGGCAGCGGACAGGGCATGCACCTGATGTGGCAGAGGCTCGCCGACGAGCAGGGCATGCTCGTGCTCGCGCCGAGCGAGGCGGGCGACAATTCCGGCTACCACTTCGCGGACCGCGAGCGCGCTTCCGCGCTGGCCGCCTTGCGTTGGATGCGCCGCCGCCACAACGTCGACGAGAACCGCATCTACGCCAGCGGCATCAGCCGCGGCGCGCACCTGACTTGGGACCTCGCACTGCGCCATCCCGACGTGTTCGCCGCGATCGCGCCGATGATCGGCGGCCTGCGCCTGACGCTCGTCGCGGGCCAGAACAACATGCGCCTGCTCGAGAACGTCGCGCACCTGCCGGTCCGCGACCTGCAAGGCGCCATGGACGATCCCAACCTCGTGGCCAGCCTGCGCATGGCCTTCGATCTGCTCGGGCGCTTCGCACCGCGCGATGCGCAGCTGCTCGAGTTCCCCGAGCGCGGCCATGACTTCGACTTTGCGGCGGTCGACTGGAAAACGTGGCTGGGCGCCAGCGTGCGCGATCCATGGCCCGAGCGCGTGGTGCGCTGCACGGCGGTCAAGGACGAGACGCGCGCCGCGTGGCTCGAAATCACGGGCTTCGGCAAGCATGTCGACGAGGTCTTCGTGCCGAAGATCAACCAGGGCGAGCTCGCCGGAATGAGCCAGGAACAAACGTGGCGCTTCTACGTCGCCGAGGCCGTCAAGCGCAACGCGCGCGCCGTGGCTCGACGCACCGCGCCGGGCTCGTTCTCGCTGGAATTCGACGGCGCCACGAAGGTGCGCTTGTACCTGCGCGCGGAGGATCTCGCCGACAACGGCAATATCAGCGTGCGGCTCGGCGGCAAGACGCTCGAACGCAAGGCGCGCGCCGATCTGCGCACGATGCTGGAGGACTTCGCGGAGCGCTTCGATCGCACGGCTGTCGTGCATGCCAAGGTCGACATACCGTGAAGTGCACGAAGGAGCCGCTACGCCAAATTTCCGTTCGATCCGAAGCTTGAGGAACCCTTTTCCTGTCTCTGCAAGCACCGATGCCGCCTCGCAGGCCCGCGGCAGCATGAATCCAGCGCGCGCTACGTCACCAAGGTCGTCCCCCGTGGCTGGGTTTTCCAAGCGTAGGGGGGACGGCCCGCGGAATGGTGGGCAGAGGAGTACCATCGACGGGCGACGTGCGCGCAAGCACATCCTGCTTGCTTCGGATTTCGTCGTGCCCTCGCCTCACCACAGCAACGGAGGAACTCGAATGGCAATCCAATCGTCAAGAATGGGCGGGCACGCAAGCGGTGCTGTGCGGCTCCGCGTGGCGTTCGCGCTCCTGGCCGTGTCCTCGATCATGCGCCCGACGAGCGCGCAGCAGTCCGAGGACATCAACCGCAACTTGGCCGCGACCTACCTTGGTCACGACTAGGGCGAGCGGGTTCAGGGCATCGCGATCCTCGACAACGGCGATTTCGTGCTGTGCGGCGAGACCGACTCGAACTTCATGGCAGACAATCCCGCTGGCGTGCAATCCAAGTTCAAGACGGTCGCGCTATCGACCCCGCTCTTTGACACGGCGCTCAATGGATTCCAAAACCATACCGACGCCTGGATCGCAGTCGTCAGCGCTGACTTGAAGACGCTCAAGTACTGGACCTACCTCGGCGGCGACGGCAGGGATCGCGCCTGCTTCGCGACCCAGGGCTCCAACCAGTCGATCTGGGTTTGCGGCTTCACGGACTCCGATGGATGTCCGACCGGCACGGGATCGGAACCCTTCCCGGTTCCTCAGGGTGGGCTCTGCTATGGAGCGCGCGGAAACCGCGATGTGTTCGTCGCCCAGATCAGCGGTGACCTCCAGTTCTTGAACTTCTCGACGGTCATCGGTGGCGATCAGGAAGATTCACCTCGCGGCAGCATGGTGGTGAAGCAGGCGCCACTGGCGGTCGACACGGTTTTCCTTTCGGGCCGGACGCAGAAGTCAGCCACCACAGCCGGCGACTTCCCGTTGGTGAACAATCCCAACCCACAGCTTGGCAACAACGGCAGTTTCGACGCGTTCGTGCTCACAGTTCGTCCGCAGGCGCCGGTTCTGAACCTGCTGTGGTCGACGCTGATCGGTGGGACCGGTGAGGACCACGCAGAGGCCGGAATTCGACTGGATGCGACGAAGACGTTGCTCTTCATCGGCGGCACGACGAAATCTCAGTCCACCGGTGCAGCCCCCTTTCCTGTGAGCACGGGTGCGTACCAGACCTCGCTGTCGGGTACCTCCGACGCATTCCTGGCCAGACTCGACGCCGGTACGGGCAGCTTGCAGGCCTGCACGTACGTCGGCGGCGCGGGATCGGACTCGGGCGGCTTCAACGACTGCCTGGAGCTCGACGCGCAGGGCCACCCTGTGCTCGCGGGGGCGTCGATGTCCGTCAACGGGTTCGTGGGCTCCGGCGCGCCCTCGATCAACCGCAGCCACAGTGAGGCGCCGGGCTCGCCCCTGTTCAACGACGCATTTGTCGTGGTCCTCGACCCAGGCCTCGGTGCAGGAGGCTTGCTCTTCGGCTCCTACTTCGGAGGCACACAGCGCGAGGAGGCTGCTGGGCTTGCGGTTGACTCGGTCGGAAACATCTATCTGAGCGGAGAGACGCGCTCCCCCACCGGTGATTTCCCGGTCACCATCACCGCATTCGATCCGACGTACACTACGAACACTGCGCAGACCAGCGATGGATTCTTGCTGAAGTTCTACTATCGGCCCTCGACAGGGCTGATCACCTACTCCACCTACTTCGGTGGGGACGTCGAGGCCGGCGGGGTCGGCGGCCTGACCTTCGACGAACGCGGCAGTCGAATCCGCTGCTTGACGAACATGCCCAACCAAGTGGGCTACGTGCTGATGAGCTGCGCCACGACGATGACGGACATGCCGAGCACGGCTGGAGTAGTCTTCCAGACTCAGCAAGGGGGCAATCGCGATGGATTTGCTGCGATCCACATCACGAACTGAACGGCTGGCGCGAGCGCTTGGGCTTGGCGTGACGATCGCCGCATCCGCGGGCGCGGCGTCGGGCATGCAAGCCGCATGCCCGGGCCCCTATACTGGCACGACCGTGCTCGTGAGCAGGAGCTTGACGGGAGGAGTCGGCGACTTTGATTCGTTCGATCCTGACATCAGCGGGGATGGACGTTACGTGGTCTTCGCGACGGCCGCGACCAATTTGATCGCTGGCGACACCAACGGGCTGCCGGACATACATCTCTTCGACCGCGTGACCGGAACCCAGGTCCGGTTGACCCAGAGTGCTTCCGGCGTGATCGCAAATGGCGACTCCCGGGGATCCAAGATTTCCCAGGATGGCATGCGCGTGCTGTTTTCGTCGACGGCGAACAATCTTGTGCCAGGCGACAGCAATGGGCGTGTGGACGTCTTCGTCGCCGACTGGGCCACTGGCTCGATGTGGATCGCGAGCAAGAGTTCGACGGGAGTACAGGCAAATCTAGACTCTTTCCAGCACTCGATCTCGTCCACCGGACGTTGGATCGCGTTCGCGAGCAAGGCCAACAATATCGTGCCAGGAGATACCAATGCGAACGGCGACACGTTCGTGCACGACGCTCTCCTGGGGACGACCGAACGCGTCAGCCTGACGGCTGCAGGCTTGCAGTCTTCGGGCAACGCCGGCGGCAGCGCTGTCTCTGGGGATGGCCGCTTCGTCGTATTCGGCACGGCAGCAAGCGACATCGTCCCAGGGGACCTCAACGGGCTGCCAGACACGTTCGTCCGCGACCGAGTTCAGCAGACGACGACTCTGGTCAGCCGGGCGCTTCAGGGCGGTTCTGCGAACGGCGTCAGCACGCCCGATCGCATCTCCGATGATGGCCAACAGGTTCTATTCTCGAGCACCGCGAACAATCTCGTTCTTGGCGACAGCGGCGCCGGGCTGGATGCCTTCTTGTTCAACAACACGACTCAGGTGATCACGCGCATGAGCCTCACGCATGATGGCCAACCGCCCAACGCCGAGTCGTTCCAGCCTGTGATCTCTCGCGACGGCCGCTGGGTGAACTTCTTCAGTCCAGCTTCGAACATTGTCCCGAACGACACCAACGGCCAGATCGATGGTTTCCTCGTCGATAGGGTTCATGGAACGCTGCTTCGACCGACCGTCACCTCCGGGGGCTGCGAAGGCAACAGTGGCACCGGCGTGTTCGGAATGAGCGACGATGCGCGCTTTCTCGTCATGTTGAGCTCAGCCGACAACCTGACGCCTGAGGGCAATCCCCTGCACCGCGGCAATATCTACCTGCGCGATCAGGCCGCGCCGGGCCCACAGACCTACTGTGTGCCTCACCTTCACAGCCAAGCCTGCCTCGCCCTCGTTTCGAGCGTTGGCGTACCCAGCGCATCCGCGGCTTCCGGCTTCTTGATCCAAGCCGACCGGTTCGTTGGCTCCCAGCCGGCACTGTTCTTCTACGGATCCTCGGGTTCGACGGTGCTGCCGTTGGGACCCGCGGCGCTCTGCGTGCGCCCGCCTCTGCGGCGCACGACACTGCTCTCAACCTCGGGTCAGCCCATCATCCCCTGTGATGGAACCGTCGCCTTCGACTTCAACGCTTGGCGCACGCTCGGGCATGATCCCTCATTGATTGCCGGAGCGACGATCTGGGGACAGTTCTGGAGCCGCGATCCCAGCGGGACCGGTCCACGCAGTTTCGCTACCAGCGACGCGCTCGTCTTCACGCTGGCACCTTGATCAGCTTGAATCCACTGTCCCGGCCACTTTGGATCACGTGGTTGTATAGAAGAACCCGGAACCGCGAGAACAGGCGCAGAGGTGGGTCTGCAGACCGGGGTGCTCAACATCGTTCGACGCTGAGTGAACAAGGCAAGAAAGGTGGCGATCGAGCTGCAGGGCGAAGTCACTGCGCCGGTGCCGACTTGGTGAGCTCTGCGAGCACCGAGGTCGCGTAGCAGCCCGGCGGAAGCACGAAGTTCAGGCGCGCGAAGTCGCCGAGATCGTCGCTGCCCGTGTCGAACTCCAGGTCGG
>Ga0315910_10002591_pt1 | contig 15776 bp, 12 predicted proteins | sample EdamamesoilMG_FD_204470 | JGI IMG/M metagenome (GOLD analysis project Ga0315910, IMG submission 204470) | Garden soil microbial communities collected in Santa Monica, California, United States - Edamame soil | ecosystem: Environmental > Terrestrial > Soil > Garden | place: USA: California... | reverse complement strand
CTGGTCATCATGCAAAACTGGATTTCTTTCCATTGTTCAACCCTAACCCATTCGGAGTGAAAAAACTTCCTCTGCTTATTACTATCGGCATTGTGCTGCTCGCAGCCGGGGGCTACTTTCTCTACCATCAATACTTCATTAAAAAACAAATCACACCGTGGGACTTAGTGCCCGAAGAAACTGTATTTGTTTACGAAGCCAACGACTGCCCCGAATGCGTTCAGAAAATGCAACAGACCTCGGTGTGGGGCATACTTCGTAAAGCAGCCTTTTACGACAAACCTGTGGATTCGTTGCGGGTACTTTTCGACTTCCTGGATACGCATCCTAAAGGCCAACTGATTTCTGCACACATAACTCGCAAAGATGATTTTGATTTCGTCTTCTACACCCCCATTCACCAAACGAAAGCAAAAGACACCATGCTTGAGTTTTGGAGAAAACTAAAAACATCAGAACGCGAATACAACGCTGTAAAAATTCATGAGTTGAATTTAGGCAAGCAAACTTTCTCATGGGCCGAGTTGGATGAAGTATGGGTGGGTAGCTTTACTCCGTTTTTACTCGAGGATGTAATTCGCACCTATACCTCAGGCGATGCCTCATCCTTTAAAAATGAAATCGCTTCAGTGTACCAGTTACCCCGGATTAAAAATGATGCAGGTAATCTATATGTGCACATTAAAAACTTTGGCCATTGGCTTACCTCTTTTGCGTTGGAATCTCCTGACGTTATTGCACACTTTGGCCAATCGTCCATTATGGATATCAAAAGTACCGATGAGAATATCGTACTCAATGGGTTTAGCATGGACAGTGCCAGCACCGGTTACATTCTGTCGGTTTTCAACAACCAGACTCCGGTGCCTTTTACCATTAAGAATCTTGTATCAAGCCGCTCCGTTCTGTTTTCAAACTACGGCATAAGCGATGGCGCAAGTTTTGGAAAATCATTGATCGACTACTCTGAAAGCAAACGCCCTGCCCTTCGTGATTCCATTCTAAAGATCAATACATCATTAGGGGTTGACCTCGATAAACTTTACTCCGCCTTAGGAAGAGAAGTAGGTGTAAGTTATGTAGAATCAAAAGCCGAAGGCTTGTCCAAAATATTGCTGGTGGAAACCACCGATCTTAAGGTGTGGATGTCCACGCTGAACAAAGTAGCGGAGAAAACCAGCATCGACACAATCTTCTTCGAACGCTTTTCCGATTACGAGATTCGGGAAATGCCGATTCCTGGGTTCCCCGAAAAATTATTCTGGCCACTGGTGTCGGGCTTTAAAACATGCTACTATACCGCGCTTGGTAAAACTATGATCCTGGCCGAGAACATCGATGATCTTAAATCATTCCTGGATGATATTGATAAGGAAGAAACGTGGGGAAAATCTGTAGCTCAAAATAAATTTCTAGAAACAACATTACTCGAAGCAAACTTAAGTCTTTACATCAACACTCCGCTGGTCTGGAACATCTTGTCTGGTAGGCTACATCCACGCTGGCAACAATTTATTCGCGACAATCAACCGATACTGAAGTCGCTTCAAATGGGCGCCATCCAATTAAGCCACCTCAACAACAGCTACTACACCAACATTACCTGGAACTACGCGCAGAAGTCAGAACAACCAACAGGAAAGAAAAGCAAAAGCGGCAAACTTGTTACCAACTTCACCGAAGGCATTCACAAACTGTTCGTAGTACGAAACCATGCAACCCGAAGTGATGATGTGTTAATACAAGATTCAACCCGCGCCATCAGCTTAATTTCATCTGAAGGAAAAGTGCTTTGGAAATTACCCCTCGATAATTTCATCTCTGGAGATGTTGCGCAAGTGGATTTCTTTAACAACGGAAAACTTCAACTCTTCTTTGCTACATCCGGTGCATTGCACGTAATTGATCGGCTTGGCAAATATGTAAGTCCGTATCCCATTAAAATCAAAGAAAAGGAAATTGAATTCACCAGTGTGGTGGATTACGATCACAGCAAGAAATATCGCTTCCTGGTAACGAGCAAAAGCGGTAAACTTTGGATGTACGATAAAGAAGGTAACAACCTGGACGGATGGAAACCGAAATCGACAGAAGAAAGTCTGTTTGCTGCGCCTCAACACCACCGTATTCGTGGAAAGGATTACATTGTGGCTGTGCGCGATGATGGTGTAGCCTATTTACTAAACCGGAGAGGAGAGAACCTGAAAAAATTTCCGCTTATGCTTGATGCACGACCAGCTGGCGACTACTACCTGGAAAATGGAAACACACCGGGTACTACTTACTTTGTAGTAACATCACGTGATGGATTCAGAATCAAATTCGATCTCGAAGGAAAAATTCAAAGTCGAGAAACGTTAATTAAAACCCAGATTGATGCACGCTTCTCGCTGATCAAAGAGAAGAACGACAAATCATACCTCATTGCACGACAAGAGCCAAAACAGCTAACTCTTTTTAATGAAGCTTTGAAAGAAATTTTAGTAAGCGAGACAGTCGGCAACAGTAATGCCGATATTCAGTACTATAATTTTGGGGCTGGTAAAATTTTTATTACGATTACCGATCAAAGCCAGGACCTGACATTTGTTTATGATGGTAAAGGTGACTTATTAACCACCTTACCCATTGAAAGTGCACAGGTGATTGTAAGGGCCGCCAGTAGCGAACGGCCGGTATTGTATTCAATCCTTGAAAAAACGCTAACACAGGAACAACTCTAAAATTTGAAGGTTACTTTTAACTAAGGATAGTATTAAAAACCAACATAAAACCAATCGTATGACGTCACTAAAAAGACTGATTTTACTAAGCTTACTTGTGCTTCTTGCACATGTAAGTTTCGGACAACTTCAGGTGCATGTGGGTGCCACCACTGCCATAAACGCCACCTTTGTACTCGACAAGGGACTTTCTGAAGATCCACGCTACAATTCCACCATGACGTACAACACCGCTCCTATCGGGGTGAGCTTTGGAATTGACTTCACCAACAAATTCGGGCTTTCATTGGAATCTATTCTTTCCAATCAAGGGCAGGTTTATGAAGTGATCAATGCTGCCAAGGAAATTTCGGGAGAACGTAAAATTGATTTACAGTACATGAATCTTCCGCTACTGATGCGTTTTATGAGTGGCGGAAACAGTGCAGCGCGCGCCAACTTTAACATTGGTCCCCAACTATCCTTTCTCACAAAGGCCACTGAAACTCTTTACTATGAAGCGGGTAATTATGAAATCCCTGACGATCCTGAATTTGAAATTCCAGAAGGTGCTGAGGATAATGGCGATGGTACTTATAACGTCCCAGAAGGCATGGATATTCCTAAAGAAGATGCTCAAAATATTTACACAAAAGCCGCCAACGATTTTAAGTCAACCGAGTTTCAGATCGCTGCAGCCTTTGGTGTAGATATAGACATTGCCAAGCATTTGTACCTCACTACACAAATTCGTGCTAACTACAGCTTAACGGATATGAAAAATGGTGAAGCCTGGGAAACGATCACGAGTGGAAAGCCACAAGACCTTTTAAGTCAGCGGGCTAACCTTGTGGTAGGTATTCAACTTGGCTTGCATTATACTTTTGGCGTTACACGTTCCTTTAAATTTAAAGAATAACACACCCTACCTGAATCAAAAGCCTCTTGATAAAATCAGGAGGCTTTTTTATTTAATCAGTTAGCGAATCCAGAAATTCTGAAATGGCCGTGTATACCTGATCAAGTTGTTCTGTGGTTATTACATACGGAGGAAGTATATAGATTACATTTCCCAAGGGTCTGAGTAAAATATTTCTTTTTAGAAAGAACGGGTATATCTTTTTCCGAAGGTCATTGCTGTAAGTAGTTCCGTCACTCGTTTTAAGTTCCAGCGCCAGAATTGTTCCCTGCACCCGAACCTCCTGCAAAGCCGCATGTAATCCGATTCGTTGTTTGAATTTCCGGTGATGTGCCTCAATGTGTTGAATACGTTGCTGGCACTCCGCCTTCATCAACAACTCAAAACTGGCATTGGCCACAGCACATGCCAATGGGTTTCCCGTGTATGAATGTCCATGAAAAAACGTTTTGGTGAAATCAGAAGTCTTGTAAGCCGATGCAATTTGTGCCGAACAACTGGTTACACCTAGCGGCATCATGCCACCGGTAATCCCTTTGGATACCGCCATGATATCCGGAGCAAGCTTACAATAGTGCGATGCAAAAAGTTTACCCGTACGACCAAAACCTGTAAACACTTCATCGGCAATACAAATTACGTTGTGCGCCTTCGCTTTCGATAACAAGGTGTCAAGAAAGGCTGGCGTGTACATGCGCATTCCGCCAGCTCCTTGCACCAGCGGCTCGTAGATAAAAGCAGCTACGTCTTCACGTTCAACAATCGAACTGAATTGCTGCAGCACTTTCTCTTCATTATCCTTCACTGGAAAATCGATGAACGCTGTTTCAAACAAGTACGGCTTGAATGGATCAGTAAACAAACCCCGCTCCCCAACCGACATTGCACCAAAGGTATCACCATGATACGCACCCTCGAGCGCAATAATTTTCTTTCTCGATACTCCCAGGTTGTACCAATACTGAAAGGCCATCTTTATGGCTACTTCTACAGCCGTACTTCCGTTGTCGGAAAAGAAAATCTTCGCTTGGTTTTGAGGAAGTATTGATAAAAGATTTTGTGACAGTTTAATGGCGGGCTCATGCGTAAACCCGGCAAAGATGACGTGCTCCAAAATGCCCGCTTGTTTCGCAATTGCTGCTGCCAACTGTGGATTAGCATGCCCGTGTATATTTACCCACCACGATGAAACAGCATCCAGGATTTTCCGTCCGTCACCAGTTGTTAGGTAGACTCCTTCTGCTGAGGTGATCAACACAGGATCATCACTTCCTACCAGCGGAGTGAACGGATGCCATACATGCTGTCTGTCAAAATTCAATAAATCACTCATGCCAGTTTTCATTCAGTTGCCGGGCATACTTTTGTATTACGTTCTGATCAATACTACTTTCTCGCTGTATGCGGAGCAGGCAACGAAGCTGCGTGTGCAATAATATAATTCGCTCACTCTCAGGGTTTGCATCTCCGTTAAAGACAATTCCCTTAATAACACATCCTCTTTTACGAATTGCTTCAACAGTAAGAAGCGTATGGTTGATGCTGCCTAAGTATAAATCAGAAACTATAATAACCTGTGCCTGAAAAGCCTCAGCCAGATCGATAACAAAATTATTATCATTCAACGGAACAAGCACACCACCGGCTCCTTCAATAACAAGATTGTTTGTGGTTGCAGGAGATATAAATTTTTTCAGATCAATCACAACGTCATCAATCCGGGCAGCAGCATGTGGTGAGGCCGGTGTATTCAATAGATAAGTTTCCGGATGAATTTTTGTTTTTGAATTGCTGATCAGGTTTTTAACTACATCCGAGTCGCGCGGATATCCGGCCTGAACAGGTTTCCAGTAATCAGCCGCCAAGGCTTCGCAGAGTATGACCGCTACCAGCGTTTTACCACTATCCGTGTCGATTGCTGTTACAAAGTAATTCATAGAGAAGTAGGTGATAATTTTTTCAACGCAGTACAAAGATTAACAATCTCCTGATCTGCATTGAAGGTGTGAAGGCAAATCCGTAAGCGCTCAGAACCTTCCGGCACCGTAGGCGAAAGAATGGGGCGAACATCAAAACCCTTGCGTTGTAAATCGCCTGCAACATCGCGCACTGTTTTATTACCCGGATAAAGTGCTGTCTGAATAGCGCTGTTACTGGCAACACGATTTTTAAACTCCTTCATGTTCGCCTGAAACAACAATACCTTTTCTCGAAGCTGTTGCTGAAGCTGTAATGTCGATGACAAGTATTCAAAAGCACAGTCAATAGAAGCTATACTATGCGGTGGCAATGCAGTGGTGTAAATAAAAGGGCGTGCATAATTTATGAGGTATTGTCCTAATAAAGCCGACCCCACCACGCATGCACCATGTACCCCCATCGCTTTACCAAAAGTATAAATACGAATAGCAATTCTATCCTGCAGCCTCAAGGCAACCGCCAGGCCACTGCCCTGCTCTCCGATTACTCCGGTGCTGTGTGCTTCATCCAGTATGATGTATGCCTTGTACTTTTCTGTTAAGGTTACCAGTGCTGCCAATGGACACTCATCACCATCCATAGAGTAGATGGATTCAACGGCTACAAAGATCTTACCTTCTGCGCGCTGAAGCTTCAATTCCAGGTCATAAAGGTCGTTGTGCTTAAAACTAAAACGTTTCGCCAGACTAAGACGCGCACCATCTTTAATGCACGTATGTGCGAGTTCATCGTAAATGATGGTATCGCCTCGTTGTGGAATAGACGATAGTATAGCCAGGTTAGCCGTATAACCTGAATTAAAAATTAAAGCTGCCTGACCTTTAAAGATAGCAGCAAGCTTTGCCTCTACCTGTTCGACATATTCAGAATTTCCGGAAAGCAATCGCGAACCGGCAGCACCATTCTGACGCAACCCCAGTTGTTCCATTCTATCTGAAATAGTTCGAAACAATTTTGCCGATGACGCCAACCCGAGGTAATCGTTGGAAGTAAAATCTACAAGTTCCTTTGTATTGACGAGTTTACGAAGAAGATGTTGAGTCTCTCGTTCCTGAAGCTTTCTATCAAACCAGGTATCCAGCACAAATATTGAATTGAAACCCTAAATATACTTTAAGATTTACAAATCAACTTTACGCTACTCCTCCAACTCATAGTCGGACAGAATCTTAAAAAAGTAAATCACCCAGCACATCGAGAGTATCGAAATCACCATAAATGCCACATTCAGAATACTCCATGCCGGTTGTTGGTTTATTCCGATGATGATGATGAAGCTGCAGGTGCACACCAATCGGATGGTTTCAGAAAATACAAGCCACGATTTTGATTCCAGTATTCCAGACCAATTGATGATCATGTGCCAGAGTAGAAAGCTGCCAATCCACCGTTCTGTTACACTCCAGGGCGAATGCGAATCAATTATGAAAAGCATTAACGCAATACCCAACAGCACGTGCACAACAATGTAGGGCCTGGCCCCGGGCAACATCGGTGTAACAAATCGCACCTGATTCTGAGCGGTTACTTCTTTCAATGCCGGTTTGGGTGGCACTCCGATAGGTCGCCAGCCTAGTGGCATAAACCAGATTTTAATTTTATCGAACCAATTCGGTGCCGCAACAGCGTCCTTCCAAAGCAGTTGATAGTAGTGAAAATTTATTGAAATCGGATTCCATGAATTTGGAGGGTTGTACATGCCGTACACTACTTTCTCTTCTTCTTCGGCATAGGTACCAAAGAGCCTGTCCCAGATGATGAGAAATTCACCAAAATTTTTGTCGAGGTAAGCGAAGTTGATACCATGATGAACCCGGTGATGCGAGGGTGTGGTAAAAATATATTCGATCCATCGCCAGAGTTTTGGAATAAATTCAGTGTGATGCAAAAACGAAATAAAAAGATGAAGGCCTGTCATGGCATAAATATCAACAGGTTTGAACCCGATAATGGTGAGCGGCCAGAAAAACAGGAAAGAAAACAAACGCTGCGTTACGCTGGCGCGAAGTGCAACAAAGAAGTTCATCTCTTCAGCCGAGTGATGTGGTGAGTGCGCAGCCCACATAATATTGATGTGATGACCCCAGCGATGCACCCAGTAAAAAATAAAATCAATTCCAAGAAGTAAGAAAAGAAAGGTGATTGGATTCATTTCGATGGAATCGACAAGCCGGTAGTTTTTCCAGAGAAAACCATAGCCAACATAAACTCCAGCCGCCACCAACACATTCATGGTTTGATTGCCCATAGCCGTTGCAAAGTTTGCTACCGCTTCCTGAAATGTGATGTATGATTTTTTATGGTACCAGCACAGCATCATTTCGATCACAATAAAGCCCAGTGCAATAGGGGTTAATAAGGCATAGATATTTGAGCTCATACAAGTTTAATTTTTTGATGATGACTGTACCTGCCTCGATGGAATACCTTAAGTAGCAGAATCCTGCTATCTCAACCAAAGAACATCACGGGCCCGATCTTAGTTTAGCAAAGCGCGCACGAGCAAAATGACGATGAGTATGAAAAGAGGTAAGTCCCAAAGCACCTCTGTGATTACTTCGCTTCTGGATTTTATGAGATTCTTCATGACGGATTTTTAGTACGACCCATTAGTAACGTTTTCAATTCGTGGTCCCTTTACATGGGAATCTTTAACCTAATTTTCGGGTATCATAAATCGATCAATCTTTAACCTTGATCAATCATCGCGATGCCGGTAAGCAGACGGAAGCATGCCAAATTTTTCCTTAAAGCGCTTCGAAAAATAAGAGAGGCTGGTGAAGCCCACCCGGTAGCCTATCTCTGAAACATTACCGGCCCGAAGGGCCAACAGATTGGCAGCCCGTTGCAATCGTACTTGTCTTACAAAATCGTTCGGAGAATACCCGGTAAGCTCCATAACCTTACGGTACAAACCTGTATTACTCATGCCTACTTCGCGAGCAAAATGCTCCATACTGAAATCTGGATTAGACAAATTGTCGTCTACTACTTTCAGTATACGTTGACTCAAAATCTCATTTACAGAAGTAATTTCGTGGGTTTTCGAAATCTGTTCAATCTGATGGTTGGTCACTTCAAGTTTTCTTCCACGGTCCACAAGATTCTGAACCCATACCTGAAGTTCCTTCCAGTTAAAGGGTTTTGACAGTTGGAAATCACCTTCGATAGTAAGGCTCTCCAAACCTGCCCTACTATTGGCTTTCGTGGTTACAAGCATATACTTTTTCATAAGGGTTAGGGGTTTGTTGAGTCAAAACTACAGGGGTAGCTTGATGGCTAAACTCCGTTCTTTGCGCCCCGGCAATTAGATTTTGGCGAGATGTCGTACAAATCGAACGGGCCAGACCGATGCGTTGCAATTATTGCAATTGCCTCTGATAATGATTAACATTAAGTAGTAAACCCATCCTTACTATGCAGGTTCAGGCCGAGAGCATCCAGTCTGTGTTATTGAATCAGATCAGGGAAAAAGTACCACCTAACCTTTCGTTTGCCGATGAGGTGGCCGAACTGCTTCACATTAGCCGCGATAGCGCCTACCGCAGAATTCGGGGAGAAACCATACTTTCGCTGGATGAAGCCAAAACATTATGCAATCATTTTGGCATTTCGATCGATCAGCTTTTTACCACGGGCTCTCCAATAGTCGCTTTTCATCGTGCTGCCGTTTCGATTGATGAAGGCTCAATACAGGGATGGCTTACTTCCATTTTAAAAAATCTGGAGTACATCAAGAGCTTCAAACAAAATGAACTGATCTATTGCGCGAAAGACATCCCGGTTTTTCACTACTTCCGGTTGCCGGATATGGCCGCCTTCAAGTTGATGTTCTGGATGAAGACCCTGATCGGCTATCCGGAATATAAAGATCAAAAATTCAAACCTGAGGCCATGCCTAACGAAATGGTGCAGGCTTCCGGAAAAGTATGGGATACTTATGCTTCGCTAAGCAGCACTGAAATCTGGAATGAACAAACTATTCTGGCTACGCTTCGTCAGATTGAATTCTATTATGGTTGTGGATTTTTTGAATCGCCCACCATGGCCCGGCACCTTTGCGATCAATTAATCAATGTGGTAGATCTCGTTCAAACCGAAGCAACAAGTGGTAAAAAAGAAAACGGTGGATTGTATTCGCTTTATAACAACGAGATTTTAATCTCCGATAATACCGTGCTGGCAAAAATGGATGATAAACGATGTGTGTTTGTTAACCAGATGACGCTTACCATTCTGCGCACGTTTCAGGAGCCTTATTGCAAACAAACGGAAGCCTTGCTGCTTAACCTTATTGAAAAATCAATTCTCATCAGCAAGACAGGAGAACGGCAACGCAGTCGTTTCTTCAATACACTACGCGATCGTATTGTGGCGTTTAAGGAAACTTTCCACTAGCCTGTATGTTTCTTGAATTTACTTTCGGTTTTTCTCCAACATATCCCACATTTCTTCTGGCACCATCTCCAGGTGACTAAACTCGCCACCGTTTCGCAGCCACTCACCACCATCAATCGTAATTACTTCACCATTTACATAAGCTGAATAATCCGACATCAGGTAAGCCGCGAGGTTTGCCAACTCCTGATGCTCGCCTACCCGTTTTAGCGGGATGCGCTCTGCCGGATCAAATTTCTTCACCAGATCGCCTGGTAACAACCGGCTCCATGCCCCTTCTGTGGGGAAGGGCCCCGGAGCAATGGCATTACTTCTGATGTTGTATTTGGCCCACTCTACGGCAAGGGATCTTGTCAATGCTAACACACCAGACTTCGCACAAGCCGAGGGCACCACATACCCTGAGCCTGTCCAGGCATATGTAGTAACGATGTTTAAAAATACTCCAGGCTGTTTTTTAGCAATCCAGTTTTTACCTGCAGCCAGCGTAGTGTAGTAGGTACCTTTCAACACGATATCAACAACAATATCAAAAGCACGATGAGAAAGTCGCTCGGTCGGACTGATGAAATTTCCGGCTGCGTTATTAAGCACTCCGTGTACCGAACCGAACTGCGCTTCGGTAGTGGTAATTACGTTTACGATTTCCTCATACTTGCGCACATCACAGGCAATGGCCAACACGTTGCCTCCTGTTTCGTGTTGAAGTTCACTGGCAGCCTGATCCAACACATCCTTTTTACGGCTTGTAATTACCAGGTTAGCGCCAAGCTCCAGAAAATATTTTCCCATCGATCGCCCGAGGCCAGTGCCGCCCCCCGTCACAATAATTGTTTTTCCTTTCAGACTTCCGGGTTTCAGCATTCCTTCCATGGTTGTAGTATTTAGTGGTTTCAAAATAAGGATTTCAAATCTTGCTTTCACATGGTTAGTAAATAATAATTCTTCTTAATTTCGAACAACATTTTTTTAACCTGATCATTTTTATGAAGCATGTACTGCTGGCTTTTTTTCTTCTTTCTGTTTCTTCATCCTGCATTGTTACTAAAAAGAAATATGACGAGCTGCTCGCACAAAAAGTAAGAACCGAAGCTGACCTGGCCGATCGATCAACACAACTGGAAAAAGCGAATGCCGACCTGGAAGATCTGAACAGCAAACTTGCCAAATTAAAAGAAGACACTACTAATCTGGGCATAGACAAGCGCAGTACCAGCCAACGCTTGGCGCAGTTAGAAAAAGACCACGAACAATTAAATACCTACTATAAAAACCTGATGAGCAGCAGCGGAAAACTAAACCGCGATTTCGCCCAACAACAGGAACAACTATTGGCCATTCAGCAAAACCTGGAGAAGACCCGAAAATTAAACGACTCGCTCAGTGTTAGTCTGGCGGAACGTGAAAAGAAAGTAAAAGAACTGGAACAAATCATGGCCAACAAAGACAAGGCCGTTCAGGACTTAAAGAACAGAATCAGCAATGCTCTGCTAAACTTCAAAGAGAACGACATTTCCGTGAAAGTAAAAAATGGTAAGGTGTATGTATCGCTGGCCGAGCAATTACTCTTTGGTTCAGGAAGTATTGAAGTAGATAGTAAAGGTGTTAACGCGCTTCAACAATTGGCAAAAGCCATTAAAGATCAAAAAGACATCAACATTCTGGTAGAAGGACATACTGACAATGTTCCCATCTCCAAGAAATCAACGTACATGAACGACAACTGGGATCTGAGTGTGATGCGCGCTACCGCCATTACAAAAATTCTAACCAAGGCCGGTGTGTCGCCCAAGCAAATCACAGCTGCAGGACGTGGCGAATTCACACCGCTCACCACTAATGATAACGCACAGAACAAACAGAAAAACCGGAGAACAGAAATCATCATTACGCCCGATTTGGATGAACTGTTCCGAATCCTCGAAAGCAACTGATTAACCTTAACCAACCCATACCATGGCACGATTACTTTATTTTCTTGTAGTGATCATCGACATTATAGTGGTCGTTGATATTCTGAAGGGGAACAAAGATTTCGAAAAGAAACTGCTGTGGATCCTTGTGGTTATTTTTCTTCCCGTTCTGGGGCCAATTCTGTACTACGTTATTGGAAAGAAATAATCATAAATGAGCCGAACTAATCTCAAGCAACTCTTCAGCATACCCGTAATTGTTGCCGCCCTGGGTTACTTTGTTGACATCTACGATTTATTACTCTTCAGTATCGTTCGTAAACCGAGTCTTAGTTTTTTAGGGGTGCCCCATGATCAATTGCTGGATCAAGGTGAGTTTTTACTTCGCATACAGATGGCCGGACTATTAATTGGAGGAATCATCTGGGGAATTCTGGGTGACAAGCGTGGAAGACTTTCTGTTCTGTTCGGTTCAATTCTTTTGTATTCACTGGCCAATATTGCCAACGGGTTTGTAACCTCCGTTACACAATATGCCATACTTCGATTTATTGCCGGCATTGGATTGGCGGGCGAACTGGGTGCCGGTGTTACGCTCGTTTCAGAAACATTACCACCTAAATTAAGAGGCTGTGGCACTACCATCATTGCAGCGGTGGGGTTAATGGGAGCCGTACTGGCAAACTTTATCTCCAAGATTTTTGACTGGCAAATTGCTTACTTCATTGGTGGTGGTTTAGGCTTACTGCTTCTTATAGCCCGTGTAAGTGTGTTTGAATCCGGAATATTTCTGAAGACGAAAGAGAGATTAATTGAGCGCGGAAACTTCTTTCAGTTGTTCACCAACCGAAAAAGGTTTACCAGGTTTATGGGATGTATTTTCATTGGCCTTCCAATATGGTATGCCATCGGAATACTGGTTACGTTTTCACCCGAATTTGCCGGAGCCTTATCGATTACAGGTACCGTTTCCGCTGGTGATGCGGTTATGTTTAGTTATCTCGGGTTGGCCGCTGGCGATATTACCAGCGGTTCGCTTAGTCAGATCATTCGCTCCCGAAAAAAGGTAGTAGCAATTTTCATATTGCTTACGCTGGCATTCGTAATACTTTACCTGTACACACCCATCAGAACAGCAGAGTTTTTTTATGTTACCTGCTTTGCACTTGGCTTTGGAATCGGTTACTGGGCCTTGTTTGTTACCATTGCTGCCGAGCAGTTTGGAACAAACCTACGCTCCACTGTCGCAACTTCGGTTCCAAACTTTATTCGTGGCACCGTAATACCGCTTACCCTGGCGTTTAAATTTCTGAGAGATGAAGTAGGAATTATTCAAGGCGCTCTATGGATTGGCCTAATCACGATAGTAATTGCATTTGTGGCCCTTCAAATAATCGATGAAACCTATGGCCGCGATTTGAATTTCGAAGAGCAAGATTAGCAGGTTAAGGCAACCGAATAACTTGTGAAATCGTAAGTTTATTCCAATCTTTCTCATTGGAAATACTCTCTGTGTGAAGCAACTCTATCGCCTCGTAATTACCCTGATTTTTCTTTGTTGGACGCATTCCTCCCAAGCCCAAAATCTTCAGTTAATCGACAGTTTAAAACAACGGTTACGATCGGCCGACCAAAAGGCACGCTACGAGTTACTTAATGCGATGGCGTGGGAATTTCGGGAGGCCTATCCTGACAGCACCATCTTATTAGCTCGTGAAGCTTACAACCTGGGCTTGGAACTCAAACTTTCCACCGATCTGGCCCGACCGTTAAACTTTATCGGCATTGCCTACAATTATAAAGGTGAAAGGATACTGGCATTCGAAGCCTACGATGAGGCCCTTAAAGTTTCCATCCAACAAAATGACTCTGTTGAGGTGGCGTATTCCAACAACAACCTGGGAAGACTTTTCTTCGACCAAGGACTGTTGTCGCGATCGTACGAATACTTCATTCAGGCACTGGCAATTTTTGATGATCTCAAAGACACATCCGGACTCGCCTACACGTATCAAAGTCTGGCTAACCTTTATAAAACTCAGCGCGACTACCCAAAGGCCGAAGCCAATTTTTTAAAGGCGTTGAAAATGCGTTATCAAATAGGTAACACCCGCGATATCCTCTCGGCCCTGTTGCAAACCGGAAGACTCTATCAGGAAAGTAATCAGGATGATAAAGCGCTAAAATATCTTCAACTGGCCGACTCCGCTGGAAATGTTATTAACGATGAAATTAATCTGGCTGAAATCAAAACCTTCATTGGCGTCAGCTACCTGCACAAAGGCATGCTGAATGAAGCCGAAGCCATTTGCGCGGAGGGTTTGAAAGTAATTCTTCAAAAAAGTAATGTACGCATGTTACCGCAGGCCTACCTGACGATGGGACAAATTCAGTTCAACCGAAAAAATTTCGCGGCCGCTAGAAAATATTTTGATCTGTCGCTGGGTATAGCGCTTCGATCAAAAGATCTCACAGCCAAAATGGAGGCATACTTCTGGTTATGGAAATTATCAGAACTCGGAGGTAGTAAAACGGAAGAGTTGAAGAATTATAACCAGTATCTCATTCTGAAAGATTCCATCAAAGATTTAGACCTGGCCCGGCAAGTTGAACGATTACAATTTGAAATCGAAATTGAACGCAAGGAAAAAGAGAATGAACTACTCAAGGTAAACCACACAAAAAATGGCGCCATCATTCAACAACAGAAGCTTCAGAATATTATTCTTATCGTCATTATTGGTTTTGTTAGCGCGTTAGGAGTTATCCAATGGCGAAACAGCAAGAAGCGCAGAGAGGTAAATGAAAAGCTGGAAGAACAGAATCAGTTTATTCAGAATCAACGCCAGGAAATTGTTCAGCAAAACGGAAAACTTCAACGACACGTCACTGAACTTTCCGATTTAAACCATGAGAAAGACACGTTAATGGGTATCGTAGCCCACGATCTGAAATCGCCCTTGAACAGAATAAAAGGTATTGCCGACCTTATGGAGATTGAAGGACCGCTAACAAAGGATCAAAAAGATTATCTGAAGATGATCACAAATGCCACCCAAGCGGGATTGGACCTGATCACGGATCTGTTGGATGTGCACATGCTGGAAGAGAACGTAGTGCCCAACTACACCACATTCGACATGAGTGCATTTCTATGGGAAAAGATAGAAGCTTTCAAGCCTGCTGCCGAAGCTAAAAACATTCATCTTCGCATTTCACGAATCGAGAGCGAACACGTGTCGCTTGATATAGACTACCTGAGCCGTATTGTTGACAACCTGATCTCTAACGCCATTAAGTTCTCAAGAAAAGATTCCTCTATTAACGTTGAAGGCGGAAGAAAAGATCATACCATCTGGATTTCCATTCAGGATGAAGGGCCGGGTTTTTCAGATAAAGACAAAGCGTTGCTTTTCCAGAAATTCAAAAAACTAAGTGCACGTCCTACAGCAGGAGAAACTTCTAACGGCTTAGGGCTGGCAATTGTAAAAACGCTTATTGACCGCCTGAAGGGACACATAGAATTGGTCTCTGAGCAAGGTAAAGGCAGCAAATTCATTCTTGAATTTCCACTCAATCAAAACTAATTATAAAGCACCTTAGAAGCAGCCTTGGTTCAAGGAGTAGTAAGTCAGGATCAAAGCCTACAGATATTCTTTAAAAAAACTAAAAAAGCAAATCGGCTAGTTAGTTGTTGGGATACCGTACCTCTCGTAACGCTCCTGGCAGATCTATTTTCGCTAATATTTCATAAACAAAAAAAGCCTCCTTTACGTAAATGACATTCCTTTTTATCAAGGGGCTAAAACGAAAAAAGCCTCGTATTTCTACGAGGCTTTGATAAAAGATAGGCAACGACTTACT
>Ga0315910_10002590_pt1 | contig 15776 bp, 13 predicted proteins | sample EdamamesoilMG_FD_204470 | JGI IMG/M metagenome (GOLD analysis project Ga0315910, IMG submission 204470) | Garden soil microbial communities collected in Santa Monica, California, United States - Edamame soil | ecosystem: Environmental > Terrestrial > Soil > Garden | place: USA: California... | reverse complement strand
CGCCGGTACAACTCCTCGAAGGCGCCGGCGTCGCCTTCGCGGTACGCAAGCATGAGCTGTTCGTCGCCGGCCGCCATCGCCTCCCAGTTTACGCGGGTGGATCCGGGACGAAGCCCGGGAAGGGATTCGGCGCCGGCCGGCGCGGCGGATACGGGTATTGCGGCGGAACGATGCCGCGGGCGAGCAGGTTGCGATAGCTGTCGTAGTAGATGACGACGGTTTCCGCGGGTTCGCTGCTGGCGCGCTCGAAGCCCACGTGGCGCGTCTGCGAGGCCTCGATGCGGCCATGGCCGGTGCCGAGGCGATCGCCGTGGTCTGCAGCGCGCGGCGCGCCCAGCGCTTCGGCGCGCGCAGCCGATGCTGCGGGTCCGTCGGACGCCGCCGCCTTTTCGCGCGACAGCTGGCCCGTTGAGAACGGCACCGGCGGCGCCACCGGCGCGGGTTCCGCCTTCTTGCGGTAGAACGCCACGCCGATCACCCCGACGTTGTCGGGGCGTCCGGTGCGCGCCGCGTAGGAGTCCGGCAGCGGCGTGAAAAAGAACGCCGCGGTCGATTCCAGATTCTTGCGCCAGCCGGTGATGTCGAACTGGCGGTAGGGGGCGAGGACGTAGCCGCTTTGCTGCGACACGGCGGTCTGGCCGGTGATCACGTTGACGCCGTCCACCGAAATGACGCCGAGCACGTCCTCGCGCTGGCGATTACGGATGCGCACCGAATACTCGTTGCCGGGCTTGCCGACCACCCAGGCACGGCCTTCGTGCCAGTACACCGGCAGCTGCCGGCCCTCGCTTCGGTCGTAGACGGACACATCGGCCAGGCCGCCCACCGCGGCGGCCGACGCGGATCCGGCCGCCAACGCCATGGCGCAAATCATTTGAAACGGTTTCATTTGAGGCTCTCCCTGGGTTGGTCTTTAAGGTGAAACGGGAGTCTTGCGGCAAAGGGTTAAATCCCTCGATCAAGCACATTGACGGGGCGCCTGCGCACCCGGGGAGTGCGTCCGTCTGTGACATGCATCACGTCGAGACCGGTTTTCGGCACATGTTTGCAGGCCAGCGGTGCAGGAACACTTATTGCGGTTGGGCAGATACGACGGCTGACGATTGGGGGGAACGATTTTGGACATTGCCGCGCCCGCGCAGGCGAACCGCGCGTTTGAATTCGATCAGGCGAAGCTGCGCCGCGGCGCTGACCGCACCGAGATGACGTTCGCGGGCCTGCGGGCGTACAGCCGGTTCCAGCCGATCTACAGCTTCGCGCACCGGCGCGCCATCGGCTTCGAAGCGCTGGTGGGCGTGTCCGATGCGGCTGGCCAGGGCGTCGGCCCCGACAAGCTGTTCGCCCAGGTGCGCGAACTGCGCGAACTGGTGGAACTCGACCGCGCCTGCCGCGCGCTGCATGTCGCGAACTACAGCGAGTTCCGCACCGGCGAGGGCTGGCTGCTGCTCAACGTGAATCCGAACGTGGCCGTGCACGGCAAGCGTTTCGGCAGCTTCTTTCCGGCGCTGCTCGAGCGCCACGGGCTGCCGGCGCGGCGCGTCGTGATCGAAATCGTCGAATCGCGGCTCGCCGAGGAGCGCGGCCTGGAGGACGCAGTGGCCTACTACCGGGAGCTGGGCTGCCTGGTCGCGATCGACGACTTCGGCGCCGGCGAATCGAATTTCAACCGCATCTGGCGGCTAAAGCCGGACATCGTCAAGATCGACCGCGAGCTGGTGGCCGCCGCGGGGCGCGACCGCGCGGCGCGCCGCATGCTCTCGGGGATCGTGTCGCTGCTGCATGAAACCGGCGCGCTGGTCTGCGTCGAGGGCATCGAGACTACCGAGGAGGCGCTCGCGGCCGTGGAGGCCAACACCGATTTCATGCAGGGCTACCTGTTCGCGCGGCCGTCGGCCGGCATCCTGCAGACCCGGGAAATCGCCTCTGTGTTCGAAGGCCTGCGCAGCGACCTCGCCAAGCGCGGCACCGCCGAGCACGCGCGCCAGGCCGCGGCGCTGGAAACCTACGAACGCGCCTTCGACGGCATCGCCGCGCGCCTGGAACGGGGCGCCGCGTTTTCCGAGGCGGCGCGCGAATTCCTCGCGCTGGGCGCCGCCGAACGCTGCTTCCTGCTGGATGGCGACGGCCGGCAGGTCGGCGCCAACCTGCACTCACAGCGCGAGCAGGAGAGCGCCGATCCGCGCTTCGCGCCGCTGGCCGACGTCGCCGGCGCGAACTGGGGCGCGCGCCACTACTTCCGCCGCGCGGTGCTGCAGCCCGGCCGCATCCAGAAATCGCGCCCCTACCTGTCGCTGTCCGGACCCAAGACCTGCATCACGCTGTCGGTGAGCGTCTGGTTCGCCGGGGCGCAGCACGTGCTGTGCGCCGACCTGGACGCGGCGCTGGTCGAACCCGGCGCCGACGACTGAAGCGCAATGCCGTAGAATCCGCGCCTCTTCAAGGAAAACGACCCAGTATGAGTCAGAAAAAAGACTACGACTGCAACAAATGCCCTGGCTATTGCTGCAGCTACCCGCTGATCGAAGTCTCGAAAGCCGACATCGGGCGGCTGGCGAAGCACTTCGACGTCGATTACGAAACCGCCGAGCAGCGCTTCACGCTGTACGACAAGGAAGAGAAGGTGCGCGGCCTGCGCAAGCAGAAGGACGAATTCTTCGGCCAGGTATGCCGTTTTTTCGATACCAGCGCACGCCACTGCACCGTCTACTCGGCGCGCCCGGAAGCCTGCCGGGGCTACCCCTACAGCAAGACTTGCGGGTATTATGGTTTTCTCAAGTTCGAGCGCAAATTGCAGGACGACGACAAATTCGTCGCCATGACGAGGTAGCCAAGCTCCCATGTTCCGCAGCCTTGCGACCGCTTTCCTTGCCGGCCTGATGGGCTGCGCGGCGCTCTGCGCCACGGCACAGTCCAACCCGCCGGCGCCGTCCGGTCCGCAGGCGATTCCGGTCTACGAGTCGGTCGCCGACACCAATCGGCGCTTCGAAATCGTCAAGCGCCTCTGGACCGAATCCTGGCGCAGCCTGTTTGCGACGCCGGGCTACGAGTCGCGCGAACAGGCGGTGGCGGCCTTCCGCGAGCATGCCGTGAGCCTGGGCGGCAACGGCGTGATCAATTTCGGCTGCTACCGGATGCCGGGCCCGTTCGGCGGCGGGTCGCGCCTGTCCTGCAACGGCACCGTCGTGCGTTTCCTCTGAGAAAAATCGGGGTCAGAGCCCGATTGCAGATCCTTACTTCGAAATCGGGCTCTGACCCCGATTTTTCAGCGCGGCCGCGCGCAGTCCTGTCAGCGTGGCCGACGGCGTGATCGCCTCCGGGTCGATCCTGAGTTCGATGAGGGCCGGCTTGCCCGAGGCCAGCGCGCGCTGGAAGGCCGGCGCAAAATCCGCCGTGCGCTCCACGGTCTCGCCGTGGCCGCCGAAGGCGCGCGCATAGGCGGCGAAATCCGGATTCCTCAGTTCCGTGCCGCTCACCCGGGCCGGATACTCGCGCTCCTGGTGCATGCGGATGGTGCCGTACATGCCGTTGTTCACCACCAGCACCACGATGGCGGCGCCGTACTGCATCGCCGTGGCGAACTCCTGGCCGTTCATCAGGAACTCGCCGTCGCCCGCGATCGCCACCACCGTGCGCGTCGGATCGGCGATTTTCGCCGCCACCGCCGCCGGCACGCTGTAGCCCATCGAGCCGCTGGTCGGCGCAAGCTGCGTGCGCCACCCCTTGTACTGGAAGTGCCGGTGCAGCCAGCTCGCGAAATTGCCCGCGCCGTTGGTGACGATGGCATCCTCGGGCAGGTTCTGCGACAGCCAGGCGATCACTTCGCCATAGTGCAGCGCACCCGGCATGGGGATGGGTTCGTTCCAGGCGAGGTAATCCGCGTGCGCGGTCTGCACTTGCTTTGACCATTCTTCTTTTTTTGTCTTGATGGAAGAAAGAGCAAAGACAAACTCTTCATAATTGGAAACAATCGGCAAGGTCGCCTGGTAGACGCGCCCCAGCTCCTCCGGCCCCGCGTGCACGTGCACCAGCTTCTGCTTCGGAACCGGGACATCCAGCAGCGTGTAGCCGCTCGTCGTCATTTCGCCCAGGCGCGCTCCGATCACCAGCAGCAGGTCCGCCTCCTTCACGCGCTGCGCGAGCTTCGGGTTCAGGCCGATGCCGACGTCGCCGGCGTAGTTCGGGTGGCGGTTGTCGAAGTAGTCCTGGCAGCGAAACGAGGCGCCCACAGGTATGCCGGCGCTCGCGGCCCAGGCCTGCAGCCCCTCGCTCGCGCGCCGCGTCCAGCCGCCGCCGCCGACGATCACGAACGGATTCTTCGCGGCGCCGAGCAGCAGCGCCAGTTGCTGCATGTCCGCCGGCGCCGGCGCCGCCCTCGGCGTGCGGTAGCGCGGCGCATCGGCCACGGCCGCTTGCGAAAACAGCATGTCCTCGGGCAGCGCGAGCAGCACCGGGCCCGGCCGGCCCGAGGTCGCCACGTGGAAGGCGTGGCTGACGTACTCGGGGATGCGCTCGGCGCGGTCGATCTGCGTCGCCCACTTGGTGAGCGGGCCGTACATGCGCCGGTAGTCCACTTCCTGGAAGGCTTCGCGTTCGACGAAGTCGTTGCCGACCTGGCCGACGAACACCAGCATCGGCGTGGAATCCTGGAACGCCGTATGCACGCCGACCGAACCGTTTGTCGCTCCCGGCCCGCGCGTGACGAACAACACGCCCGGTTCACCGGTCAGCTTGGCCCAGGCCTCCGCCATGTAGGACGCGCCGCCTTCCTGGCGGCAGATCACGAACTTCAGCTGGTCCTTCAGGTCGTGCAGGCCGTCCAGCACCGGCAGAAAGCTTTCGCCGGGAACGCCAAAGGCGGTGCGCACGCCATGGCCGGCCAGGGCATCGGCGAGGATGCGCCCGCCATGGCGGGCCGGAAGGACGGCACGAGTGCCGTGCAATTCCGATTTCAAATGCCCCAGGCCTTCTTCAGCGCGCGCGCGCAATCGGCGAGCGCGGCGTTGGCGGTGTCCAGCACGCGGCCCATGGTGATGAAGCCGTGCACCATGTCGGGATAGTTCTTGTACTCCACCGCGACGCCCTCTTTCTGCATCCGCTCGGCGTACTCCCTGCCCTCGTCCACCAGCGGATCGAATCCGGCGGTGAGCAGGAAGGCCGGCGGCAGCTTTGCCAGGCTCTTCGCCAGCAGCGGCGAAGCGCGCCAGTCGAGCCAGTCTTCCTTCCTCGGCAGGTAGTGGCCGCGAAAATAGAGCATGCTCTTCTCGGTGAGCAGGTAGCCCTCGCCGTTGCGCTTGATCGAGGCATGCCCCATGCGCTGATCTGCCGCCGGGTAGATCAGCAGCTGAAAGGATACCGCCGGCCCACCTGCATCGCGCGCCATCAGCGAAATGACCGCGGCCAACTCGCCGCCAGCGCTGTCGCCGCCCACTGCGATGCGCCTCGAATCGATCAACTGCGTTTTCGCGGTTCCGGACACGAACCTGAGCGCCGCAAAGCAATCGTCGACAGCAGCTGGAAAAGGCGATTCAGGTCCCTTCCGGTACTCCACCGAGAAGACGGCGCATCGTGCGCCATTGCAGAGCGTCCGACACACCACATCGTGCGTGTCGAGGTCGCCGATGACGAAACCGCCACCGTGGAAGTAGACGAGCGCAGGCAGCACTTCATCCTTGCTCGCTCCCTTCGGCCTGTAGCTGCGAACCGGCACCGGGCCAACGGGGCCAGGCGCCATCAGCAGCCGCACCGACTCGACAGCCGGCGGATCCGGCGAGAGCGCACCGCGCGTGTCGCGGTATAGGCGCCTCGCGACCGCGGGCGGCACCTCGTAGTACGGCGGCAACTGCGAATTCGCGACGCGCTCGAGAACCGCCTCGATTTGCGGGTGCAGCGCGCTCATTTGACCGCCGCGAGCATCTTCTTCAGCCGCTCGACGAAGAAGGGCGCGCATTTCATGATGCGCGTGTCCTGCGAGATCATGAACGGCCGGTTCTTGGCGAGGTAGACCTGCCAGTCCGGGTCGGCCTGCATCGCCGCGCGGCATTTGTCGCGCTGGTTGAGATCGTCGTAGGCCCAGAGATGCACCACCAGGTTGAGCGGGCCGGACTCGGTCACGTAATAGCCGACCATGTGCGGCAGGTGCTTGAGCTGCACCTTCATGCCGAATTCCTCGTAATTCTTGAAGTACTGCGCGGCGGTGCCGACCTGCAGCGTGTACATGCGTTCCTCGACGTACATCTCGTTCTCCTCCCCGGGGTTGGTGTTCGATTATAGTAGCCGCGTGCAGAACGACATCAATACGCTGCGCCGCATATTGAAAGAGTGCCGCGTGCTCGCGGTGGTGGGCCTGTCCGCGCAATGGCACCGGCCGAGCTATTTCGCCGCCAAGTACATGCTGGAGCACGGCTACCGCGTGATCCCGGTGAACCCGCAGTATCCGGAAGTGCTCGGGCAGAAGTGCTATGCCTCGCTGCGCGATATCCCGCGCAGCGTTGTCGGACAGGTCGACCTGGTGGACGTGTTCCGCAAGACCGCGGACGTGCCGCCGATCGCCGAGGACGCCATCGCCATCGGCGCCCGGGTGCTCTGGCAGCAGCTCGGGGTCCGGAACGAGGCCGCCGCCGAGCGCGCGCGCGCCGCCGGCCTCGAGACCGTCATGGACCGCTGCGTAAAGATCGAGCATGGGCGGCTCTTTGGCGGCCTCAACTGGGTGGGGGTCAATACCCGGGTTATTTCGGCCAAGCGGCCCCGCTGGCTGGCGTACTAGGTGCGCCCTTGCGGTAACTACTAGGCAAGGTCCCGCCCAGCGGCTAAGCTGCTTCACATGGCCCGCCCGATACGCGTTTTCGACGGCAGTTTTGGACGGCTGCAGCTGCTCGAAGCTTCCGCCGACGAGCCGCCGCTGGCCGGCGCCGGGCCCCAGATCATCGCCAAGCAGGCGGGCGCCGACGCGGACGTGGTGGTCGACGGCGAGAAGCACCGCCTGACGCGCGACAGCCTGCTGTTCCTCAATCCCGGAGCCACCCGCCAGCTGATGTTCGAGCCGGGGGCGGCATCGGCGCAGCTGATCTGGTTCCAGGCTTCCGGCGACTGGCTGCGCGCCAGTTTTCCGGCGGTCTTCGACTTGGGGAGCCGGCCGTTCGCCGCGCCCAGCGAAACCATCACCCCGCGCATCCGACAGCTCGCCGATACCCTGGCCGTCGAGGTGCTGAACGACCAGTTCCTGTCGCACGGGCGGCTGGAATTCATGCTGCAGGAGCTGATGCTTTCGATCCTGGAGACCTACGTCGCGCGCCGCCAGGCCGGCGCGCGGCTGTGGCGCGGCTCGCCTTTCGCGGACACGCGCATCCGGCGCGCGCTGGCGTTGCTGCGCGCGCGCCCGAACAAGGACGTCAACATGAACGAACTGGCCAGCCAGGTCGGCCTGTCTCGCTCGCGCTTCTACGACCTGTTCCAGCTCTCCACCGGCCGATCGCCGCGCTCCTACCTGGACATGCTGTGCGTCGAGTCGGCGATCTCCAAGCTTTCCTCGGGCAGCGGCAAGATCGGCGAGGTTTCGGCCGAGCTCGGCTTTTCGGCGCAATCGAATTTCACCCGGTTCTTCCAGCAGCAGGTCGGCATCCCGCCCTCCGAGTACCGGCGCGTGGCGGTCAAGCCCCAGGCCGACCCGCAGCGCGAACCGCAGGACGGCGCCGAAGACTGAGCCGCCGGGCTTGCCCGTCCGGGGTTCTGGCACGCCGATTGCTCGTTCCTGAGGGGGATCTGCATGGAACGACACCAATACGATGAAATGCGCGACGCCGACGGCAAGGTGCGGGCGCACTTTCGCGCCATCGCCGATTGGCTCGCCGACACCCCCGCCAAACGCGTGGCGGAAAAGCGGCGCGAAGCCGACCTGCTGTTCCACCGTGTGGGCATCACTTTCGCCGTCTACGGCGATGAGGCGGGCGCCGAGCGCCTGATCCCCTTCGACACCATTCCGCGCATCATCCCGAAGGCGGAATGGGACGAACTGGCCAAGGGCCTGGCGCAGCGCGCCAACGCGCTGAACCGCTTTCTCGAGGACGTCTACCACGGCCAGGAGATCCTCAAGGCCGGCGTGATCCCGCCCGAGCAGGTGCTGAAGAACCCCGGCTACCAGAAGGAAATGCGCGGCATCGACCTGCCGAACGGCGTCTACTCGAGCGTCGCCGGCATCGACCTGGTGCGGCACTCCAACGGCGAGTATTACGTGCTCGAGGACAACCTGCGCACGCCCTCGGGCGTGTCGTACATGATCGAGAACCGCAAGATGATGATGCGGCTCTTTCCGGAACTGTTCGAGCAGCAGACGGTGCTGCCGGTGGAACACTACCCGGCCATGCTGCTCGAAACGCTGCGCGCGGGGGCGCCGGCGCGCGTGCGCGACCCCGTGGTCGCGGTGCTGACCCCAGGCCAGTACAACAGCGCCTACTTCGAGCACGCCTTCCTCGCGCAGCAGATGGGCGTCGAACTGGTGGAAGGCCCGGACCTGTTCGTCAAGGACAACTCGGTCTACATGCGCACCACCGGGGGCCGCCAGCGCGTGGACGTCATCTACCGCCGCATCGACGACGCGTTTCTCGACCCGAAGGCCTTCCGGAAGGATTCGATGCTGGGGGTGCCGGGCCTGTTCGCCGCCTACCGCGCGGGCAACGTGTCGCTCGCCAATGCGGTCGGCACGGGCGTGGCGGACGACAAGTCGACCTATCCCTTCGTCCCCGAGATGATCAAGTTCTACCTGAAGGAAGAACCGATCCTCGCCAACGTGCCGACCTGGCAATGCCGCGATCCGAAGGCGCTCGCGCACGTGCTGGAGCATCTCCCCGAACTGGTGGTCAAGGAAGTGCAGGGCTCGGGCGGCTACGGCATGCTGGTCGGGCCGACCGCCACCAGCGCCGAACTCGCCGCCTTCCGCAAGCGGCTGAAGGCGGATCCGGCCAATTACATCGCGCAGCCAACGCTGTCGCTGTCGACCTGCCCGACCTTCGTCAAGCGCGGCGCGGCGCCGCGCCACGTCGACCTGCGGCCCTACGTGCTCTCGGGCAAGGAAGTGAAGCTGGTGCCCGGCGGCCTGACGCGCGTGGCGCTGAAAGAGGGCTCGCTCGTCGTCAATTCCTCCCAGGGCGGCGGCACCAAAGACACCTGGGTCGTGGAATGAAAAATCGGGGTCAGAGCCCGATTTCCGGGACTGCTACGGCCGACGAAAGAAATCGGGCTCTGACCCCGATTTTTCTCTGATGCTCTCCAGGGTCGCCGACCGCATTTACTGGATGAGCCGCCAGATGGAGCGCGCCGAGAACATGGCGCGCATCCTCGGCGTGACGTCCAACATGGTGCTGTTCGGCGCGCAGGAAACGCGCGAGCAGAACCTGCTCGCGCCGCTCACCATCACCGACAGCGGCGAACGCTACTTCGAGCGCAGGAAGCCGGTCACCTTCGACGGCCTGGTGGACTTCCTTGCGCTCGACAAGGACAACCCCTCCTCGATCTACAGCTGCCTGCGCTGGGCGCGCGAGAACGCGCACGCGGTGCGCTGGCAGATCACTTCCGAAATGTGGGAGACGCTGAACACCACCTGGATCGAGATGCGGGCGGTGCGCCGCGCCGATCTCGCCGGCGGGGGCGCGACCAAGTTCTTCGACTGGGTGAAGGACCGGTCGCATCTTTTCCGCGGCGTCACCTACGGCACCATCATGCGCGGCGAGGCCTTCAACTTTTCGCGCCTCGGCACCTTCCTCGAGCGCGCGGACAACACCGCGCGCATCCTGGACGTGAAGTACCACGTGCTGCTGCCCTCGGTGAAGGACGTTGGCGGCGCGCTCGATTATTACCAGTGGACGGCGCTGCTGCGCTCGGTGTCCGCCTACGAGACCTATCGCGGCCTCTACCGCGACCAGATCTTTCCCATCAAGGTCGCGCAACTGCTGATCCTCGAGCGGCGCATGCCGCGCTCGCTCGCGGCCTGCTTCGAGCAGATGACCCAGGCGATGGAGCGCCTGCAGGGCGCGCACGACCGCGCGGCGCGGCGCCTCGCGGGCGAAATCTACGTGCGTCTCACGCACGCCGACATCGAGGAGATCTTCCAGGACGGGCTGCACGAGTACCTGACCGACTGCATCGCCGACATGCACGAGCTGGGCGGACGCATCCAGAAAGCCTACCTGGGCACCGCGTAGCGCCCGCATCTTCCTATGAGCATCCACGTCGCGCTCAATCACGTCACGCATTACCGCTACGACCGGCCGATCATGCTCGGGCCGCAGGTCGTGCGGCTGCGGCCGGCGCCGCACGCGCGCACGCCGGTGCTCGCGTATTCCCAGCGCGTGACCCCCGCGAAGCACTTCATCAACTGGCAGCAGGACCCGCAGTCCAACTGGCTCGCGCGCCTGGTGTTCCCCGAGCCGGTGCGCGAACTCAGAATCGAGGTCGACCTGGTGGCCGGCATGTCGGTCATCAACCCTTTCGACTTCTTCCTCGAGCCGAGCGCCGACAAATTTCCGTTCCGCTACGACGAAGCGCAGCTGCATGAGCTCGCCCCCTACCTGGTGCGCAGCGCCCTGACGCCGCGCTTCAAGCGCTACCTCGACGCAGTGCCGCGCACCGCCACGCCGACGGTGGATTTCCTGGTCGCGCTCAACCTGCAGATGTCCAAGGACATCAAGTACCTCATCCGCATGGAACCTGGGGTGCAGCCGCCGGAGCAGACGCTTGCGCTCGCCAGCGGCTCCTGCCGCGATTCGGGCTGGCTGCTGGTGCTGCTGCTGCGCCACCTCGGCATTGCCGCGCGTTTCGTCTCCGGCTACCTCATCCAGCTCAAGCCCGACGTGAAATCGCTCGACGGGCCCTCGGGCACCGAGGCCGACTTCACCGACCTGCACGCGTGGTGCGAGGCCTACCTGCCGGGCGCGGGCTGGGTGGGCCTCGACCCGACTTCGGGCCTGTTCGCGGGCGAAGGCCATATCCCGCTCGCCTGCTCGCCCGAGCCCGGCAGCGCGGCGCCGATCACCGGCGCGACCGAGAAAGCCGAAGTCGAGTTCTCGCACCACATGCGCGTGGACCGCGTCTGGGAAGCCCCGCGCGTCACCAAACCCTACACCGAGGAGGAATGGGCGGACATCAACGCGGCCGGCGACCGCGTGGACGAGGTGCTGAAGGCGCGCGACGTGCGCCTGACCATGGGCGGCGAGCCGACCTTCGTGTCGGTGGACTACCGCGACGACCCGGAGTGGTCCACCGAGGCGATGGGCCCGAACAAGCGCCGATTGGGTACGGTTTTGCTGAAAAAACTGAAAGAAAAGTATGCCGGAAACGGCCTGCTCCATTTCGGCCAGGGCAAGTGGTACCCCGGCGAGCCGCTACCGCGTTGGTCCTTGTCCTGCTTCTGGCGCGCCGACGGAGAGCCCGTGTGGAACGATCCGGCGCTGTTCGCGGATGAAAGCGCGCATGGAGGGGGGACGGGTCAAGCCGCCGAAGGCGGCGCTACCGACACGGACGCGGCGCGCTTCCTGCGCACGCTGGCGGCGAAGCTCGGCCTCGATGCGCAGTACGTGTTCCCGGCCTATGAGGACGTCTGGTATTACCTGTGGCGCGAGCGCAAGCTCCCCGCCAACGTCGACCCCTTCGACGCGCGCCTCGAGGATCCGCTCGAGCGGGCGCGGCTGCGCAAGCTGTTCCACCGGGGCCTGGACAAGGTCGCCGGTCACGTATTTCCGTTGATGAAAGACGACAACGGCTGGCGGACGGGTGCCTGGTTCCTGCGCGAGGAACGCTGCTATCTCCTGCCGGGCGATTCGCCGATGGGCCTGCGCCTGCCGCTCGATTCACTGCCCTGGGCGGCGCAGACCGACCGCCCCCGGCTGCACGCGCCGGATCCGTTTCAGGTCCAGAAGCCCTTGCCCTTGCATCAGAAAATTCTTGAACAGAAAAGAACCGTCGAAAAAACGGTCTCGAAAGAATCCGCCCCCGCCCCTTTCGAATCCGCAGGCGGAATCACGCGCACCGCGATCTGCGCCGAGCCGCGCAACGGCGCGCTCCACATCTTCATGCCGCCGGCGCAGGCGCTGGAGGACTACCTGGCGCTGGTCGCCGCCGTCGAGGCGACGGCCGCGGAAACCGGCCTGCGCGTGATCGTCGAGGGCTACGAGCCCCCGCGCGACCCGCGCCTCGAAGTCCTGCGCATCACCCCGGACCCCGGCGTGCTGGAGGCCAACGTGCAGCCCGTGAAAAGCTGGCGCGAACTGGTGGACAACACCACCTTCCTCTACGACGCGGCGCACCAGACGCGCCTGAGCACCGAGAAATTCATGGTCGACGGCCGCCACGCCGGCACCGGCGGCGGCAACCACTTCGTGCTGGGCGGGCCGAGCGCCGCCGATTCGCCCTTCCTGCGCCGCCCCGACCTGCTCGCCAGCCTGGTCGCCTTCTGGCACAACCACCCGTCGCTGTCGTATCTGTTCTCGGGCCTGTTCATCGGCCCGACCAGCCAGCATCCGCGCGTGGACGAGGCGAGGAACGACGCCGTCTACGAACTGGAAATCGCCTTCCGGGAGCTGGACAAGCAGGCCGGCATCGCGACGCCGCCCTGGCTGGTCGATCGCCTCTTCCGCAACCTGCTGGTCGACGCCACCGGCAACACCCACCGCGCCGAGTTCTGCATCGACAAGCTGTATTCGCCCGACGGCCCGACCGGGCGCCTGGGACTGCTGGAGCTGCGCGGCTTCGAGATGCCGCCGCACGCGCGCATGTCGCTGACGCAGCAGCTGCTGATGCGCGCGCTGGTGGCCTGCTTCTGGAACAAACCCTACCGTCCGCGCAGGCTGGTGCGCTGGGGCACCGAACTGCACGACCGCTTCATGCTGCCGCACTTCGTCTGGCAGGACTTCGAGGACGTGCTGGAAGAAACGCGCCGCGAAGGCCACGACCTGAAAGCCGCATGGTTCGCGCCGCATTTCGAGTTCCGCTTTCCGCGCATCGGAGAATTCGCCGCGCGAGGCGCGCGCATCGAGCTGCGCAGCGCGCTCGAACCCTGGCACGTGCTGGGCGAGGAAGGCGCCGCCGGCGGCACCGCGCGCTACGTCGACTCCTCGGTCGAGCGCCTGCAGCTGCGCGCCACGGGCATCACCGGCGAGCGGCACGTGCTCAGCTGCAACGGCCGCGCGCTGCCGCTCCAGCCCACCGGCAAGGTCGGGGAGTATGTCGCCGGCGTGCGCTACCGCGCCTGGCAACCCTGGTCCGCGCTGCACCCGACCATCGGCGTGCATGCGCCGCTCACCTTCGATCTGGTCGACAGCTGGATGCACCGCTCGATGGGCGGCTGCCAGTACCACGTCGTGCATCCCGGCGGCCGCGCGCACGAGGATTTCCCGGTCAACGCCTACGCCGCCGAAGGCCGCCGCCTGGCCCGCTTCGCCAGGATGGGCCATACGCCAGCGCGCATCGAAGTGCGCGCCGAGGAGCGCAATCCCAACTTTCCGTTCACGCTGGACCTCAGGCGGTAAGCGCGCGTTGGTGAAATAATCGCGCCGTGATCGAATCGCTATTGCTGGCCGTCACCCGGGTGTCGACGATGCTCGGGCAGGGCCAATTGACCAATGCGACAGGCTTCTTCTTCGAGCGCGACGGCCGCCTATACCTGGTGACCAACCGCCACGTCGTGCACGACGAGGCCGAGCGGCATTTTCCCGACCGCCTCGAAATCGAACTGCATGTCGATCCGCAGACCATCGGCCGCACGGTGCAGTTTTCGATTCCGCTCTACCGCGACGGCAAGTCACTGTGGCGCGAGGGGCTCGACTCGGCTGGTGCGATCGACGTCGTCGCCATCGAACTCGAGCGCGCGGCGATGCCCAAGTCACTGCAGATCCACGCGTTCACGCCCGCGCACCTGGTCGAGCGGCTGGACCAGGTCGAACTCGGCACCTCGGTGCTGGTCGTGGGATTCCCGCTGGGCGTGCATGACACGCTGCACCGCCTGCCGGTCGCGCGCCAGTCGGTGATCGCTTCGGCCTTCGGCATCCGCTTCCAGGGCAAGGGCTACTTCCTCACCGACGCGCGCCTGCACCGCGGCATGAGCGGCGCGCCGGTGGTGGCGCGCGAGACCGCGCCGCGCGCCGGCCGGGCGGAGCTGTCCTGGCTGCTGCTTGGCGTGCACGCGACGCGCCTCGACGTGACCAATCGCGATGCGACCCAGGACGAGAGCCTCGACCTGAACCTCGCCTGGTACGCGGACATCCTGATGACGCTGACGCTGCAGAGCCCGCCCCAGGCCCTGGAGGGCGCGCCCGCGGGCGCCGCCGCGGGTGCTAACCTGCCCCGCCGATGATGCGCGAGCTGCTAGCCGACTACCCGCCCGCCAGCGCGCGCTACGACGAAATGCTGGCTGCTCCGCGCACCCCGCGCGCGCACTGGCAGCGCCTGTTCGAGCAGCTCGCCGGCACATCGCCCGAGGCGATGCGCGAGCGCGTGCAGTGGGTGCGCCGCCAGGTGCGCGAGAACGGCGTCACCTACAACGTCTACGCCGACCCGGAAGGGGCGGACCGGCCATGGGAGCTGGACATGCTGCCGCTGGTGCTGCCCGCCGAGGAATGGGCGGGCATCGAGTCGGCGATCCGGCAGCGCGCAACACTGCTCAACCAGGTGCTGGTCGACGTCTACGGCGAGCAGCGGCTGCTGGCGGAAGGCCAGCTGCCGCCCGCGCTGGTCTACGGCCACGCCGGCTACCTGCGCCCCTGCCGAGGCGTGCGCCCGCCGGGCGGGGTGATGCTGCACATGTACGCCGCCGACCTTGCGCGTTCGCCCGATGGGCGCTGGTGGGTGGTCGACGACCGCACACAGGCGCCCTCGGGCGCGGGCTACGCGCTGGAGAACCGCCTCGTCATCTCGCGCCTGCACGCGGACCTTTTCCGCGATCTGCGCGTGCAGCGCCTCGCGGGTTTCTTCGCCACGCTGCGCGACAGCCTTGCGCATTGGGCGCCGGCTGAAGGTGCGACACCCTTGATCGTGCTGGTGACCCCCGGCCCGCTCAACGAAACCTACTTCGAGCACACCTACCTCGCGCGCTACCTCGGCATCCCTCTGGTCGAGGGCAGCGACCTCACGGTGCGCGAGGACAAGGTCTGGCTGAAGACGCTGTCGGGCCTGCAGCGCGTGCACGTGATCCTGCGGCGGCTGGATGACGATTTCTGCGATCCGCTGGAATTGCGCAGCGACTCGGCGCTCGGCATCGCCGGCCTGGTCGAGGCGACGCGGCGCGGCAACGTCCTGGTCGCCAATGGCCTGGGTTCCAACCTGCTCGAAACCGGCGCGCTGCTCGGCTTCCTGCCCGCCTTGTGCGAGCGCCTGCTCGGCGAACCGTTGAAGATGCCCTCGGTGGCCACCTGGTGGTGCGGCGAGCCGGCTGCGCTTGCGGATGTCGTGACGCGGCTGGACCGCCTGGTGATCAAGGGCGCCTATTCGCAGATGCGCGTCGAGCCCATGTTCGGCGAGGACCTGGACGAACGCGGGCGCGCGCGCGTCACCGCGATGCTGAAGGCGCGCCCGCAGATGTACGTCGCGCAGGAACTGGTGCAGCTGTCGCAGGCGCCTGTCTGTGACCGTGCGCAGCTGCGGGCCAGTGCGATCGGGCTGCGCGTGTATGCCTGCGCGAGCCCCAACGGCTACGTGGTGATGCCCGGCGGCCTGACGCGCGCGGCCACCGGCACCGATTCGCGCGTGATCTCGATGCAGCGCGGCGGCTCCTCCAAGGACACCTGGGTGCTGTC
>Ga0315910_10002589_pt1 | contig 15778 bp, 10 predicted proteins | sample EdamamesoilMG_FD_204470 | JGI IMG/M metagenome (GOLD analysis project Ga0315910, IMG submission 204470) | Garden soil microbial communities collected in Santa Monica, California, United States - Edamame soil | ecosystem: Environmental > Terrestrial > Soil > Garden | place: USA: California... | reverse complement strand
ACACCGTCACGTCCTCCAGGCTCCAGATCCACTCCTGCTCCGCGCCGCCCGCGTCGATGCGCCGCCCGCGCGTGCGACCGAGGAAGGTGCTGCCATCGGCGCGCTGGAAGCGCGCTTCGAGGTCCTGCGTGCCTCCGGGCTCGGTGTGCCGGTAGGCGCTGCCAGTGGTTTCCTCCCACTCGCGCTGGTCCGCGAAGATCGCCGTCGAGCGCTGGCCGATCAGACCGCCGGGCGGAACCCCGACCATCTCCTCGAGGTAGCGGTTGCAGCGCTGCACGACGTGGTCGCGCACGAAGGCGATGCCGACCGTGGCGTTGTCCAGGATCAGGCGCTGTTCCTCGGCGAGCCGCTGGATCTCGCCGGCCGCGCGCTTTTGCGCGGTGATGTCCTCGAACAGCCAGACGTAGCCCCTGGCGAGGTTGCCGGGCTCGATGGCGCGCCCGGTGCGCCGGCACCAGAAACCCGAGCCGTCCTTGCGCCGCAGCCATTGCTCGAAATCGGGCGTCGCGCCCCTGCCGAGTTGCTCGATGTGGCGGCCTGCGGCGGCGAAATCCTCGTCCGTGAAATAGTACTGGCGCGTCGACATGCCGTTCGCCTCGCCGCGCTCGAAGCCGAACAACTCCTCGAAACGCGGATTGCAGCGCACGATGGTCCGGTCGCGCAGAAAGGCGATGCCGATCACCACGTTGTTGACGATCGCCTGCTGTTCGGCGAGCACGCGCTGCAGGTCTTCCTCGGCGCGCTTTCTTTCGGTGATGTCTTCGTCCATCCACACCGAGCCCAGGCTGGGGTCGAGCGGGTCCACCGCCCTGCCCGTGATGCGCGACCAGTAGGTGCTCCCGTCCTTGCGCTTCGTTAGCGTCTCGGCACTGTAGGTCTCGCCGCCGCGCAGCCGGCCGTAGCCTTCGCCGATCGCGCGGTAGGCCGCCTCGTCGGCGTAGGTCGTCGAGGTCGTCTGCCCATCGAGCTCGCCCGGCGCGTAGCCGTGCATCTGCTCGAAGCGCCGGGTGGCGCGCACGATGCGCCTGTCGCGCACGAAACAGATGCCGATCGAGACCGCGTTCAGGATCGCTTCCTGCTCGCGCAGCAGGTGCGCGACCTGGTCGGCCTGGCGCTTGCGCACGGTGATGTCCTCGACGATCCAGACCGTCCCTTTCTGCGTCTCGGCCGCGTTGACCGACTTGGCGATCAGGCGCGCGAGGAAGATCGAGCCGTCCCGGCGCCGCACCTCCCACTCGACGTCGAGCTGGCGGCCGGCGGCGAGCACCGGCACGGCGATCGCGCCCATCGCCTCGTAGCTCTCGCGCGAGGGATAGACGACGTCGCCGGGCTGGCCGATCAGCTCCTCGGCCTTCCAGCCGAACATCTCCGCGAACTTCGGGTTGCAGAGCGTGAATTTGCGGTCGCGCGTAAAGGCGATACCGATGGAGGCATTGGCGAGGATCGCCTTGTACTCGAGCTGGGTGTCGCGCGGCCGGCCGGCATAGTCGGCCGGCGGATTGTCAATACGTTCCGCGCGCTCGCCACGCTCGAGCGCGCCGGGACTGCCGATCAGGCCGGGGTCGCTCATTGCGAGCGCGCGAGCAGGTTAAACAGCTCACCGTAGCGGCGCATGTGCGCCACCGCGTGCGCGCGCTGCTCGGTGCTCAGGGTCTTGTCCAGGTCGAGCAGCAACTGCATGTATTCATCCCGCGTCGCCAGCGCCGCCTGCACGTAGGCGGGCTCGCGGTCCGATTCCCAGCGTTCCAGCCATGGCGCGAGGCGCTTCGACGCGTCGCGCGCGCGCAGCATCGCGACAAACTCGGCCTGGCGGCGCTTGCGGTCGCGCTCGCGCAGCGCGCCGGACAGCGGAGCGCGCGCGCTGTACTTGCGCAGGCGTTCGGTCTGCACGTCGTCGAGCGTGCCGAACCACTCCTCGAGGCGTTCCACGTTGCGCTTGTAGCGCCGCTTGCGCAGCTGTTCCACGGTGCCCTGCACCTCCTCTTTCACGAACTTGCGGTTTTCCTCGGCCAGCCGGCGCTCGAAATGCTCGATCTGCTCCGTGCTGAGCCCGTCCAGCAGCCTGCCCGAATCCCCTGCGGCAGCCACCAGCGTCTGCCGAATCTGCTCCCGAATGGCATCGTAACTCCATTCGAGGTCGGCACGCTTGAGGCCGCGCTGCAGGCGCGCGGCCATCTCGTCGGTGAGGCGCGCGTACTGCGGCAGGGCCTCGCGGCGGTGCCAGGCCAGCAGGGTTGCCAGTGCGCGGTCCAGCTGGTCGGTCTGCTCGCCTTCCAGGTCGAAATAGTGGTCCGCCTGCCAGCGCAGGACCACGTCGACGTTGTTGTAGGCGAGGCGCGAGAAGCTGCAGCCCTGCAGCAGCAGTGCCAGCAGCAGGATGGGCCACATGGATCCCCGCTTGCGCGGGGATGACGCCCTGACACTCTCGTTTCCGGGCGTCACCAAAAGCTCTCCACCGTGATCTGTCCGGGCGTGCGGCGCCGGTTCTTGCGCAGCCCCCGGGCCGCCAATGCGGCGCCAGCTTCTTTCAGCATGTCCGGATTGCCGCAGAGCATGAACTGGGAGCGCGCCGCGGCGATGGGCTGCGCCGCGGCCTCGAGGCGCCCGTCGAGTATCGCCGCCGGAATGCGGCCGGCCAGCGATCCCGGATACGCCTCGCGGCTGACGAAGCTGACGTAGCTGAGCGCCGGGTGGGCAGCCTGCAATTCCAGGATCAGGTCCCGGTAGACGAGCTCGCTCGCCCGCCGCGCCGCGTGCACCAGGATCACGCGCCGGAAGCGCTGCCAGGGGGCCGCGGTGCGCAGGATCGACAGGAAGGGCGCAATGCCGGTGCCGGTGGCCAGCAGCCACAGGTCTTCGGCCGGCGGCACCTCCGAGAGCACCAGGAACCCCGAGGGATTGTCGGCCAGCTGCAGCGCATCGCCCGCCTTGAGCCGCGCGAGCGCGGGCGACAGCGGCCCGCCGGGAACGATCACGCCGTAGAACTCCAGCACCGGGTCCGTGGGCGGGTTGACGAAGGAGAATGGCCGCGCGACGCGCTCGGTGCCGAGATCGAGCCCGATGCGCACGAACTGCCCCGCCTCAAAGCGCAATGGCGGCGCTTCCACGCGCAGGGAAAACAGCGTATCCGTCCACTTGCGGTTTTCGATCACTCGTCCCGTCAGCCAGGTGCTCATTGGACGGGATACGGCTCTATGTACAGGTCCTGCACCGTGGCGCCCAGCACCACGATGGAGCCGCGTCGGCGGTTGTTGCCGTTGTCCGAGAATTCGAAGACGAACACCCGCCGGAACCTGAGCTCGCCGGCGTCGTTGCGCGCGAGGCTCAGGCCCGTGCCGCATACCGTTTCATCGAGCAGCTGCAGGCCGTTGCGCTCGCAGGCGCTGCGCCCAGCCGCAAGCGCGCGCTCGCGCGCGCGCAGGCTGTCGATCCAGAACCAGAGGCCTGCGACGATCAGGGCGATGGCCGCGGCTTCCCACATCTACTGCGCGCAGGGACTTGGATAGAGCGTGTTGATCGCTTCGATTTCTTCCTGGATTTCTTTCGACAATTTCAATTCAAAGAAACCCGAAAGTTCATCCAATTGCCCGACCGAGGTCGCCCCGACGATCGTCGAGGCGGTGAAAAAGCGGTATTTCGCGAACGCGAGCGCGATGCCGGCGAGCGGCAGGCCGTGCCGGTCGGCGATCTTCTGGTATTCGGCGGCGGCGGCGAGCACCCGCGGCCGCTTGTAGCGTTCGCCGAAATCCTTGAATTTCTGCAGGCGCGCTTCGGGCGGCCAGGGACTGGTTTTGTATTTTGACGTCAACAAGCCCATGGCGAGCGCCGAGTAGGCAAGCAGCGGCACCTTGCAGCGCCGGCTCGCCTCCGCCGGATCGCCGTCGAACATGCGGTTCACCAGGCTGTAGCCGTTCTGCACCGAAGCCGGCGGCGGCAGGCCGTTCTCGTTCGCCAGTCGCGTGAACTCGGCGATCCCCCATGCCGTCTCGTTGGACAGGCCGTAGGCGCGGATCTTCCCGGCCTTGATGAGCGCGGCCATCGCCTCGATCTGCTCCAGGATCGGCGTTTCCTCGCGCTCCAGCGCCGGGTCGTACTTCCAGGCGCCGAACGAAGGCACGTAGCGCTCGGGCCAGTGGATCTGGTACAGGTCGATGACATCGGTCTGCAGGCGCTTCAGGCTGTCCTCCAGCGCCCAAGGGATGGTCTTTTTCGTGATCCGGTTCTCGCCGTTGCGCACCCATTCGCGCCGCCCGGGGCCGGCGATCTTCGAGGCGATGACCAGGCCCGCGCGCTTTGCCTTGTTCCTCCCCAGCCAGCTGCCGACGATCTTCTCGGTGGTCGCGTAGGTCTTCGCCGAGGGCGGCACCGGGTACATCTCCGCGGTGTCGATGAAGTTGATGCCATGTTCGAGCGCCCAGTCGATCTGCGCGTGGGCCTCGGCCTCGCTGTTTTGCTCGCCCCAGGTCATGGTGCCCAGGCAGATTTCGCTGACGTGCAATCCGCTCGCACCGAGCGTGTTGGTTCTCATGCCCTCTCCCAAAGCAGCTTGACCCCGTACCGCCTCAGTGCGCGGTCCCTCGAAACGAGAGTCATGGATTCGCACAGAGCCTGTGCGACCAACATGCGGTCGAACGGGTCGCGATGATGCAGCGGAAGCTGCGCGACGCGCGCCGCATGCTCAAGGCTGATGCCAAGGGGCTCCACGCCCACCGCAGGCAGCGCCTGGGCCAGGCCCTGCGCGTCGAAGACGAGCTTGCCGATCGCAACCTTGATCGATATCTCCCAGGCGCTGGCCAGGCTCGCGAAGACATCGTTCTCCGCCGCCTGAATCGCGCGGTGCGCAGGCGCCGGCAGCCTCTCAGGCGTGGTGAGGTACCAGAGCAGGGCGTGCGTGTCGAGGAGAAGCTTCAATCGCGATCTTTGAAGACATCAAAGATGTCCTCAGGCAGCGGCTTGTCCCAGCCCTTGCGGAACTTTATCTTGCCTCGAAGCACCCCGCCCAGCCGGCGCGCGCGTTTGGGCCGGTAGCCGACGAGTTTGGCCACCGCCTTGCCGTGGCGCGAGATGACGACTTCCTCGCCGGCTTGCGCCCGATCGACCAGTTCGGACAGGCGGGCCTTGGCGTCGTGCAACTGGACTTTTTCCATATTTGGTCAGTTTAGACCAATTCGGCGGACCTGTCAGCCCTCCGGCAGCAGCTTGCGGATCAGATTCAGAAGGTCGAAGGGGCTGTAGGGTTTCGCGAGATACGCGGTGGCGCCCGCCTCCTTCGCCTTTTGCTCGTCACCCGAGAGCGCGAACGAGGTAATGGCCACGATGGGGGTGCTCGCCGTCGCCGGGTCGGCGCGCAGCCGGCGCATGGCCTCCATGCCCGAAATCCTGGGCAGCTGGATGTCCATGAGAATCAGGTCGGGGCGCTTGTCCAGCGCCATGGCGACCCCCGCCTCGCCATCGAAGGCCTCGATCACCTGGTAGGTCGTGCGCTTGAGCAGGTCGCGCACGATCTTGCGGTTCATGTCGTTGTCCTCGACGTAGAGGATGGTTTTCATGGATTGACCCGAAGTGGAATTTCGAAGATGAACGCCGACCCCCGGCCGAGCTCGCTCTCGATCCAGATCCGGCCGCCGTGCATTTCGACGAACTTCTTGCTGATCGACAGGCCGAGGCCCGTGCCGCCGTACTCCGAGGCGACGGTGGCGTCGGTCTGCTTGAACTCGGTAAAGAGGCCCGCGATCTTGTCCGGCGGGATGCCGATGCCGGTGTCGGCGACGCGGTAGGTGAGCAGGCCCGCCTGCTCGGCGACCGAGATCTCCACCTTGCCCGCCTTGGTGAACTTGAGCGAGTTGCCGGCGAGATTCATCAGGCACTGCGCGATGCGTCCCGAATCGCCATAGGCGAGCGGCAGGTCCGGCGGCAGCGTGACGAGGAAATCGAGGCCCTTCTCCGCCGCGAGCGGCCGCAGCGTCGCGCGCACGCTTTCCACCGTGTCGTGCACCGAGTAATCCTGCAGCGACAGTTCCATGCGCCCGGCCTCGATCTTGGCGAGATCCAGCACGTTGTTGATCAGGCGCAGCAGGTGCTTGCCGCTTTTCTGGATGTCCTCCAGCGGCTCCTTCATGTCGCCCGGCACGTCGCCGTACACCTGCCCGAGGATCATCTCGTTGAAGCCGAGGATCGCGTTCAGCGGCGTCCTCAGCTCGTGGCTCATGCTGGCGAGGAAGTTCGACTTGTGCCGGCTCGCTTCCTCCAGCTGCTTGCCCTTCTCGGCGATCTCGCGGAACAGGCGCGCGTTCTGGATCGCCATCGCCGACTGCGTGGCGAAGGTCTTGAGCAGCTCCACCACCTCGGTTGCGAACGCGCCTGGCGTCACCTTCTGCACTGCCAGCGCGCCGATGATGTGGTCCTCGCGCAGCAGAGGCACCGCGAGTATGGCCCGGCGCCCCGAGCGGACCATGATCTCGCGCAGCCGGCTCTGATAGCTCTCGTCCTGCGTCTCCGTCACCTGGACCGGCTCGCGCGTCACCGCCGTAGTTCCGACTGCGCCCTCGCCTTTCCTGATCGGGTTGGCGCGCAGGATCTCGACGATCTCCTCGCTCATGTTCTGGGCGGCGCGCAGGGTGAACACCTCGCCGCGCTCGTCGTATTCGTAGATGCCGCCGGCATCGAGCCCGGTGAGCTTCACCGCGTGCGAGACGATGGTCTGCAGCACCGTCTCCAGGTCGAGCGACGAGCTGATCGCCTGACCCACCTCGCCCAACGCCGTGAGCTGTCCCACGGATGTCGTCAGCGCCTCCGTGCGCGCCTCCAGCTCCTTGAACAACCGCACGTTCTCGATCGCGATCACCGCCTGGTCGGCAAAGGTTCTGAGCAGCGCGAGCTGCTTGTCGTCCAGGCCGCCCGGTTCCTTCCGCATGACGCCGATCGAACCGATCGGCTCACCCTCGCGGAACATCGGCGCCTGGGTCATCGAGCGGATACCCAGCCGGCGGCCGTTCTCCAGGGCGTGCGGCGGCACGCCCGGCGCCTCGGTATCCGCGATGTTCACGACCTTGCGCTCGAGTATCGCCAGGCCACTGGCACTTTCGCGGCTCAAGGGGATGCGAAATCCCTTCCCGGCGCCGCCCATCCCGACCGCGGCCTGAATCACCACCTCGTCGCCGTTCACGGTGCCGATCCCTACTCCGGCGCCCGCGAACAGTCGCATGCCACTCTGCACGATAGCGTCGAACACCGGCTGCGTATCGGTCGGCGAGCTGCTGATGACCTGGAGGATCTCAGCCGTCGCCGTCTGCCGCTCGAGTGCTTCCTTGGTCTCGTTGAACAGGCGCACGTTCTCGATCGCGATCACCGCCTGATGGGCGAAGGTCTGGAGCAACTCAATCTGGTGCTTCTGGAACGCGCCCGGCTCACGGCGCGTGACGTGGATAACGCCGAAGACGTCCCCGTCATGCAGCATCGGCACGGAAATGGAACTGCGATAGCCGCGCGCACGTGCGATTTTCAGAACTCCTGGTGTGATGTCCGGATCGGTTTCGACGTCCGCCCTGAACGCGGGCGCTCTGCTCGAAATCGCCATGCCGGGCAACCCCTCGTTGACAGGGCGCGGGAAGCTTGCCCTCAGAACTTCGTCGCCAGCCTTGCTGGTCGAGGTGTGCGCCGCCAGATGAACCTTGTCGCCTACAACGCGAAGCACGACCGCTGAGAGCCCGCCGATCAAGCGCATCGCGGCTCGCGCAATCGCCTCGAACACCGGCTGCACGTCAGACGGCGAGCTCGCAATGACTTTGAGGATCTCGGCCGTCGCCGTCTGCCGTTCCAGCGCCTCTTTTGTTTCGTTGAATAGGCGCACATTCTCGATCGCGATCACCGCCTGGTCAGCGAAGGTTTTCAGCAACGCGACCAGCCGCTCCGGGATCGATCCGGGCTCGCGCCAGGTGACCACGATCACGCCGATCGGTGCGCCGTCGCGCAGCATGGGCACCCCGATCATGCGGCGCCAGCCGCCTGCATGCGCTGTGGAATGGTCGTAGCCGCCGTCCGCGAGCGTGTCCTCCTGCAGGACGACTTCGCCCGCCAGCGCTGCCCTGCCGCTGACCATCGCCGGATCGGGCGGCATCGGGAACCGGCTTGCGACGTTCGCGAGCGCGTCCTCCGGCCAATTCTTGGTCGCGACCAAGTGCAGCAGTTTGCCGTCATACCGGAACACCGCGGCGAGGTGGCTCTCGCACAGGCGGCTGGCATTCTCCAGGATCGCATCGAACACCGGCTGCACATCCGAAGGTGAACTTGCGATGACCTTGAGGATCTCAGCGGTTGCTGTCTGCCGCTCGAGCGCTTCTTTGGTTTCGTTGAACAGGCGCACGTTCTCGATCGCGATCACGGCCTGGTCGGCGAAGGTCCTGAGCAGGTTGACCTGGTGGTCCGGGAACTCGCCGGGCTGACTCCTGGCGACGATGATGACGCCGATACCGGCACCCTCGCGCATCATCGGAACGATCAGCCTGCTGCGAAAGCCGCGCACGCGGGCCACTTCGCGAAACTCCGGCGATACGTCGGGAGCTGTCTCAACGTCCTCCGAGGACTGCACACTCCCCGATTCGATCGCCTTGCGCACGATCGATTCCGTCAGCGGCCTCGGGAACAGCGCTCTGAGCGCGGCATCCCCTTCGCTGTCGGTCGAGGTAAGCGCGGCCAGATGCAGGACGTCGCCGACTACGCGCAGCACCGTCGTGGACGATCCACCTATCAACTGGCGTGCGCTTCGGGCGATCGCATCGAATACCGGCTGCACGTCCGAAGGCGAGCTCGCAATCACGCGCAAGATCTCCGCCGTCGCCGTCTGCCGCTCGAGCGACTCCCGGGTTTCGTTGAACAGGCGCACGTTCTCGATCGCGATCACCGCCTGGTCGGCGAAGGTGTTGAGCAGCGCCACCTCCTTCTCGCTGAAGGCGCCCAGCGTGCGTCGCTGCACCGAAATCGAGCCGATCGCCTTTCCTGCACGCAGCAGCGGCGCGTAGACACCCGAGCGCTCGCCGCGTTTCAGGCCCAGATTCCTGATTTGCGGGTGGTGCTGCGCGGCTGCCTCGAGATCGGGCAGGTGAATCGTGCGCCCTTCGGTCACGCAGGCCCCAGCAGCGCTGGTGCGGTCGATCGGCAAGGCTCCCCCGGAGACGCCAATGCTCGCCTGCACATGCAGCTGTTCGCTGATCACCAGGCGCAGCACGACGCGGCTGTCGTCGAACAGGCTGTTGCAGTTCTTCACGATGGCATCGAATACGGGCTGAGTGTCGGTCATCGAGCCTCCGATCACCCTCAGGATCTCGGCGGTCGCCGTCTGCCGCGCGAGTGCTTCCTTGGTCTCGTTGAACAGGCGCACGTTCTCGATCGCGATTACCGCCTGGTCGGCGAAGGTGCTGAGCAGCGCCACGTCCTTGTCGCTGAACGCGCCCGCTTCCGGCCTGAGCACGGTGATGGTTCCGATCGCGCGTCCTTCGCGAATCAAGGGCGCATAGAGGCCCGAGTGGAAACCCATGCGAAGGCCCATGTTGCGGATCAGCGGATACTTGTCAGCTGCAGCCTCAAGGTCGGGCAAATGGACGATCTTGCCTTCGATCACGCAGGCTCCAACCGCGCTGGCAGCGTCCACCGGCACGGCGCCGAGCGCGCTCCCTACGCCGGCGCGCGCCTTCAGCATGCCGTCCTCCAGGAGCCGCAGCACGACACCGCTGCCGTCGAAGAGGTTCCTGCAGTTCTTGACGATCGCCTCGAACACCGGCTGCGTATCGGTCATCGAACTGCCGATCACGCGCAGTATTTCCGCCGTTGCCGTCTGGCGATCGAGCGATTCCTTGGTCTCGTTAAAGAGGCGCACGTTCTCGATTGCGATCACCGCCTGGTCGGCGAAGGTCCTGAGCAGGTTGGTCTGGTGGTCGCTGAATTCGCCGGCCACGGGTCGATTTACTGAAATGACGCCGATCGGTTCGCCCTCGCGCAGCATCGGCACGCTCACGACGCCGCGTATCCCCCGTGTGCGCGCCATCGCCCGGAACGACTCCGAATAGGACGCGTCGGACTGGATGTCACTGATCCGGACCGGGGCGCCGCTCAGGATCGCCTGGCCCAGGTGCCCCTGCCCGGTGATCGGCACCGGAAACAGCTTGCGCAGCGTCTCGTCCGCGATCAGGCTCGTTGACGTATAGGCCGCGAGCTCGAGTTGATTGCCGTTGCGGCGCGCCACCAGCGCCGCGCCTGCGTCCAGCAGCCGCCGCGCGCTGGCCGCAATGGCGTCGAACACCGGCTGCACGTCGGACGGCGAACTGGCGATGACCCGGAGAATTTCCGCGGTCGCCGTCTGCCGCTCCAGCGACTCCCGGGTTTCGTTGAACAGGCGCACGTTCTCGATGGCAATCACCGCCTGGTTGGCGAACGCCTTCAGGAGTTCGATTTCGTGGTCCGAGAATGCGCCTGCCTGCTTTCGATTGACAACGATCACGCCGATCGAGGCGCCCTTGGAAATCATCGGCATCCGGAGCGAACTGCGTACGCCCCGCGCCCGCATGGCTTCGCGGACCTGGTCGGTAATCTGCGGGTCCGTTTCAACATCCGAAACAAAGACCGCCTTTTGCTCGACCAGGGTCGCGGCGTACGGCGTACCCGCAAGCGAGAGGGGATAGAGCCGCTTCAGCGCCGCCTCCCCTTCTGCGTCGGTCATGTTGAAGGCCGCCAGGTGCAGCGTGTCGCCCTCGAGGCGCGCCACATGTGCCGTCGCCCCCGCCATCAGCTTCAGCACGCTCCCGACGATGGCGTCGAACACCGGCTGCACGTCGGCCGGCGAAGCCGCGATGACTTTGAGAATCTCCGCCGTTGCCGTCTGCCGCTCGAGCGCTTCCCGGGTCTCGTTGAACAGGCGCGCGTTGTCGATCGCAATCGCCGCCTGGTCGGCAAAAGTCTGCAGCAACGCCACGTGCTTGTCGTCGAACGGCCGCACTTCGGCGCGGCGCACGAGGATCGTGCCGAGCGCGCCGCCCTCGCGCATGAGCGGCACGGCGAGGATTGAATGATGCCCGTATTTGATGGCGAGCTCGCGCCCGAGCGCGAACTCCCCTATGGTCGTCTGGAGGTCGGCGACCTGCACCGGCTTGCCGTCGACGATGGACCGGCCCATGACCGTGTCGCGATTGAGCGGCACTTTCATGCCGAGGGGGCGGCCGAGTTCGCCAAAGGTGGCCGCGACGCGCTGCGTCTCGCCTTCACGCAGGATGATGTCCACGACTTTCGCATCGCAAATGCGTGCCGCGCGCATGGCAACCGCCTCCAGCACCGGCTTCACGTCGCTCGGCGAACCGGAGATCACTCGCAGGATTTCGCTGATCGCCGTCTGCCGCTCGAGCGCCTCCCTGGTCTCGTTGAACAGGCGCACGTTCTCGATCGCGATGGCCGCCTGGTCTGCGAACGTCTTCGCGAGCGCCACGTGCCGATCCGAGAACTTGCGAACATACCGGCGCCAGACGATGACGACACCGATCGCCTTGTCTTCCCGGGTCAGCGGGACAGCGAGAAAGCTCCGATAGCCGGTTTTACGCTGATTCTCGACCGTCAACGGATACTCCTTCAGCTCTGCAAGTGCGTCCTCCAGGTTGATGATCTGGCGTTCGAGCACGGCCCTTCCCGCAATGAAGCCCCGATCAATCATCACAATCGTTCCGGCATCGGGCAGCGGCCCCTGATCCTTGGACCAGGTCACTGCATGCCGAAGTTGTGCCCCTTCGGCGAGCAGAATTGTCGTCTGCTCCGCTTCGCACAGATTCGCCGCGCGCTCAGACACGGCGTTCAGAACGGGGGTCACGTCGGTCGGTGATCCTGAAATCTTCTCGAGCACCTCGCTTACCGCCGTCTGCCGCTCGAGCGCCTCCTTGGTATCGTTGAACAGGCGCACGTTCTCGATCGCGATCACCGCCTGGTCGGCGAAGGTCTTAAGCAATTCAACCTGCGCCGGAGGAAATTCGCCCGGCGCCGAGCGGGCCACGCTGACCACACCGATCACCTCTCCGGCTCGCAGCATCGGCACGGCGACGACCGATCGGAATCCTCTCGTACGCGCCACTTTCCGAAATGCTTCCGTCAAATCAGAGTCGGATTCGGTATCGCAGATGATGTACGGCGATTTGCGCTTGATCGCGCGCCCGATATTGCCGTCGGCCACCGCAAGCGCCTGCGGAAACTGCGCTTGCACCACTTCCTCTCCGGCCGGGTCGGTCGACGTCAGCGCCACCAGGTGAATCGTTCCGTCGACCACGCGCGCAACCGTCGACGAAAAACCACCGATCAGGCGCATCGCGCACGTGGCGATGACGTCGAACACCGGCTGCACGTCGGAGGGCGAAGCCGCGATCACCTTCAGGATTTCCGCTGTCGCCGTCTGGCGCTCGAGCGCTTCCCTGGTCTCGTTGAACAGGCGCACGTTCTCGATCGCGATCACCGCCTGGTCGGCGAAGGTCTTGAGCAGCGCGAGCTGGTGGTCGCTGAACGGGCCGGCTTCCCTGCGCGTGACGCTGATGAGGCCGATCACCTCCTCGGCGCGCAGCATGGGCACCACGGCGACGCTTCGATAGCCTCTCGCGCGCGCGATCTTGCGCCCCTTGCTGGAAACGCCGGTCGCCGTCTGCATGTCGCTGATCACGGCCGGTTGCCGCGTCCGCAGCGCCTCGCCCTGCGCTCCCCCGGCGAGGCGCGGGTAGCCTTCCTGCAGAGATTTGTCGCCCGCGCTGTCCGTAGACGTGAACGCCACCAAGTGAAGCCGGTCACCCACCAGCCGGGTAGCGGTGGACGAGAAGCCGCCGATCAGCCGCCTGGCGCTCCGCACAATTGCATCGAACACCGGCTGCGCGTCGGTGGGCGAGCCGGCAATGACCTTCAGGATCTCCGCTGTGGCCGTCTGTCGTTCAAGCGCTTCGGTTGCTTCGTCGCGCGCTCGCGCAAGGTCGAGTTCGTGCCGCTTGCGCTCGGTGACGTCGCTCAGCGCGCCGACCAGGCGGGTCACGCACCCCTTGGCGTCGCGCACCGCGACGGCGCGGTCGACGATCCACAGATAGCCGCCTTTCGGACCGGCAATGCGGTACTCATGCTCGAAGGTCTTGCTTCGGCTCTTCAGGTATCTCGTGAGTGCGTCGCGGTAGCCGGGAAAGTCCTCGCGGTGCACGCGCTTGTTCCATGCGGCGGGCGTAAGCGACTTGCTGGCCATTGCGAAGCATTCCTTGGCGCGGTCCGACAGGTACAACGATCCGTCCGCGAGGTTCCACTCGTAAATGCCCTCCGTCGCCGCCTGAGTAGCGAGCGCATAACGCTCCTGACTGTCCTTGAGCGCCTGCTCGACGCGCTTGATCTCGGTAATGTCGCCGGTCGAGCCGAACATGCGTACAGCGCGGCCTTGCTTGTCGCGGATCGCCACGCCGTGCGTGCGCGCCCAACGCCAATTGCCGCGGCGGTCGCGGTAGCGGTAGTCGTACTCGAAGCGCTTGCTGTGCCCCTTCAGATGCTCGACGGTGGCACTGCGAAAGCCAGGGTAATCCCCCGGGTGGATGGCTTTCTGCCAGGCTTTCAGGGTGATCCGTTTGGCCGACAGCCCGAGAAGCCGGGACATACTGTGCGAAGGCGTGAAGCGGTTGTTCGCGATGTCCCAGTCATACACGCTTTCGTTGAGCGCGCGCATGGCGAGCTCGAGCTGCTCGCCGCCGCCCCGGGCCTGCACGGCCGGGGCGCGGGAGGCGAGCGCCTTCCGCCGCGCCCGCGGCGGGACCTTGCGCCTGCGCTGTGACTTTGTTGCCAGCGGCCCTCTCCCGGTCAGTCCCGAAGCGCCGCCATCATAGTAGAGTTACGAGACCATGAGCGCGCTGATCCCGTTTCCCGACGGCGGTTACGCCTTCCTCGAGGGAGTTTTTCCCTACTCCCAGGGCGTGGTCGCGCTGCCCGACTTCGCCATCGAGCGCGTGACCTTCGCGCACCCGGTGCCGATGGCCGAAGGCTTCCGCCGCATCGCCCACCACCTCGCGCTGCAGAGCCGGCCAAAGACGGCGCTGTGCGCCGCTGAGCTGCGTTCGCCCAAGCAGTTCAGCTTCGAGGGCTTCGTCGAGTTCAACAAGCAGTACGTCGCGGTGCTCGAGAAATGGCGCCTGTACCGCGATGCGAGGAACCCGGTCGCGCGCTCCAACGTGGTGCCCGAGGCCGGCGCGCCCGCCGAACCCTGCTTCCACGCGTTCTGCTACACGGTGCCTTCGGTGCGCGAAGGCTCCTATGTCGTCGCCGGCAGCGGCGAATGGCCCGAAGGCGGGCGCTTTCCGGAGGACATCGTGGCGCGCGGCGATGCATCGCCGGCGGGCCTCAAGCGCAAGTGCGACTGGGTGCTCGACGCGATGGAAGAGCGCATGCAGCAGCTCGATGTCGAATGGCAAGAGGACGCGGTGACGCAGATTTACACGATCCACGACATCCATGCGCTGATGCCGAGAATCCAGCAACGCGTGGAGCCTTGCGGCATCACGCGCCACAATTGCCGCCCGCCGATCGAAGGCCTCGACTACGAGATGGACGTGCGCTGCGTCAGCGTGGAGCGGGCGCTGGACTAGCCTTGTTTTTCCCCCAGGCGTCGAGCGCGGCGCCGAGGATGCCCCTGGGCATGTAGATGATGAACAGCACCAGCATCAGGCCGTAGACCGCAAGGTCCAGCGCCGGGAACTGCTTGAAGGAATCGCCCAGCGCAAGGCGCAGGCCCTCGGCGAGCATCAGCGTGAACACCGCGCCCACCGTGGGCCCGAGCATCACGTACATGCCGCCGGCGATGACGCCGAACACCATCTGCAGCGAGATGCCAATCCCGGACACCGTTTCCGGGTTAATGTAGGTCTGGTACTGCGCGTAGAGCACGCCGCCCAGGCTGGTCATCACCGCCGAGATCAGCGTGACGAACAGCTTGGAGCGGGTCACATTAATACCGATCGAGGCGGCAGCGTCCTCCTCCTGGCTGATCGCCTCCAGCGCGATGCGAGTCATGCTGCGGTCCACGCGCGCCCAGACCCACAGCGCGGCCAGCCAGAACGCGAGCACGATGTAGAACCAGACGACCTTGTCGCTGAACTGCAGCGCGGAGAGCGAATACACGTTGCCCTGCGCAAGCGCGGTGTTGGGCGTGGCGCCCAGCGAACCGCCGGTCTGGTCGCGTAGCGCGACGATGATCAGGCGCGTTACTTCCGACAGCGCGAGGGTCACCAGCGCGAAATAGTGGCCGACGATCTTGAAGCGGAAGCAGGGAATGCCGATGATCAGCGCCACCACCACCGAGAACAGTACGCCGACGACCGCGCCCAGCCAGGGCGACACGCCGAACAGGTTCCACAGCATCACCACCGAGTAGGCGCCGATGCCCAGGAACGCACCGTGGCCGAAGCTCACCATGCCCAGGCGGCCCATGATCGACCAGCTGGTGTACACGTAGCCCCACAGCAGGCACATGATTACCAGGTGCATCGGGTAGTTGCCGATGCCGAACAACGGCACCGTCGCCAGCCCCAGTGCGATGAGCGCAGCGGCCTTCACTTCACTTGCCCCCCAGGATGCCCTGCGGGCGCCAGAACATCACCGCGATGAAAAACAGGAACGCGATCACGTAGCCCCACTCGATGGCGAAGAAGAAGCCGCCCACCGAGATGAACTGCGCGAAGATGAACGCGGCGATCAGCCCCCCGAGCATGTTGCCCAGCCCTCCCAGCACGCAGATGAGGAAGGT